>Ga0163151_10008295_pt1 | contig 11803 bp, 14 predicted proteins | sample OliLakLV19MP5IB2_FD_145596 | JGI IMG/M metagenome (GOLD analysis project Ga0163151, IMG submission 145596) | Freshwater microbial mat bacterial communities from Lake Vanda, McMurdo Dry Valleys, Antarctica - Oligotrophic Lake LV.19.MP5.IB-2 | ecosystem: Environmental > Aquatic > Freshwater >...
ATCGGGCGCAGGCGCAGAGCATCAAGATCGAAGGCCACGCCCTCGAAATTGGCGATCTCGAAGCACCAGTGCGTCAGGCGCAAGCCCCTGCCGACCTTCACGCGGACGGTATACATGCCCGCCTTTCCGGTCGGCTCCAGCGGATACTCGTAAGTCTGGCCGCCGTCAACGACCACGCTCACGGTCAGGGTGCCCGGCGAGCGCGCGGTCAGGAATACCTCCTCGGCCCGCTTTAGCTCCTCGACGCCGAAGTCGGTGAGTGCCAAGCGCACGCGGGCGTCGACGAACTCGCCGGCGTCGTCCTCGCCGCTCAACGTGAAGATGCCGCCAGCCCCGGCCGCCAGCGTCTCGCCGTTGAACGCGGCGAAGCTGTTGAACGGGAAGGCCTCGTATTCGGTCAGCGCCCGGTTTTTCACATTCATCGGCCAGGCGCGGAACACCCCGGCGATCGCGGGCTCGAAGCGGCCATCCATGTAGAGCGCTGGCCACGCCCATGCGCCGGTCCACACCGGGGAGTAGAAGGAGCCCGATTTCGAGTACGCCGGCCACTCCCATGCGCCGGTGAAGATGTTGCCGGCCGTGAACTCGCCGGCGTTGTCGAAGCCCCACCGGATGTCAACCGCCCAGTTGTTGCCGCCGATGAACTCGCCTGCGAATTCCCAGCGCGGCAGCGTTGCATCGCCCTCGTAGTAGCCGGCCGTGGCGACATCGAACTCGCCGGTCATCGAGTATTCGCTGACAGACTTGTCGCCGACGAATTGCCGCTCGGCCAGGATGAACGTGCCGGTCGTGGTGTGCGCCGGCCACGTCCAGGTGGCGGTAAAGTCCGCCATCGCTTACGTCAGCGCAAGGATGATCTGGTCGGACGTGATGGTCTGCACGGCGCCGGTGGTGATCGCGGTGGAGGACCCGTTAAGCTGCCCGCCGCTGGTGGCGATCGCGCCGTCCAGACGAAGGATCGCCTCGGCGGAGTCGAGCGCATCCGCATCCGCCACGGCCGCCTTCCAGCGGAACCAGCCGGCGGTGCCGTCCGAGACCCCGGTGCCCGACCAGGTGTCGGTGCCGATCTTGGTCATGGTGCCCGTGGTCGAGAGCTCGAAGTTCAGGCCGTTGGCCGGGTTCGTGCCGCCGGTCATGGTGCCGAAGGTCGCCGTGATCGTCGCGGTGGTGCCGGCAAGCACCAGCGTATTCGGGTTGGCGCCGAGCCCCGGCCTGCCGGAGAGCGTCACCACGGTCGACGAGCTGGTCGCATCCACCAGGCAATTCTGGACGTTGCGCTTGATGGCTGCCGCCAGGTCCGCCGCGGTCTGCGTCAGCGACGTGTTGAAGGTCGTCGTGCCGTTCAGCACTTCGAGGCCCGCCACCTTGACGCTGGTGAAGTTGCCGGAACCACCACCGGTCAGCGTGATCGTGCCGGTCGATTTCACTTCCGGGGTGTGCGCAGCACCCGCCCGCGTGAAGGTGCAGAGCAGCGTGCCGGTGGGTGCGGCGTCCGCCGTGGCCGGTTGCGCGCCGGTGCGGAAGTCGATCTTGCCGTAGGAGAGCGCTTGGCGCAGGCTGCCGCCGTGGTTGAGGAAGTTCGCCAGTGCCTTGCTGAATCTGAGTGGCATGAAATGCTCCTTATTCCGCGGCGTTAGATGCTACGCCGGTGCCTTCGAGGACCGAAAGAAATTGGTTGATGCCGTTGACTTCGCGCACGATCCCCGCCCCGCGCGCAGCACCGGGGTAGGAGTAGCGGGCGTCTGTCATGTTGGTAAACGAGCCGCCGTTGCCGCCCATGCAGTGGCCGCGGTTGCTGGCCCAGAACACCGTCTGCACGGATAGCCCCTCGCCTTCGCCGACGGTGCCGCCCTCGGCGCGCCGGTAGGACTGGGTGCCGGGGATGGCCTGATAACCGGCCACCGTTTGCAGCACCCATTCCGACGGGCTCGCACCCGAGAGGAAGTAGGTCTGGTCGGCGGACACGAACACGCCATCCTCGACCGGTGCTAAGAGCGTGATGTCGGCCGGGAAAGGAATGAAAGCGCGCCCCAGCGGGAAAAGCTCGTAGCGGTAGGGGTGCGAGTAAAAGAGGTTCGGGCCCTGCGCCACCAGCAGGTGTCCGCGAAAGCAGGCCAGCGCATGCCCGATGGGTGCCGGTTCGCCAAACTGGGTCGCCAACTGCACCCGCAGGTCCGTGCCGTCGCCCTGGTAGTCGGCGGTGGCGACGGTGCTGTTCAGCGTGAGCGCCCGGTACAGGACTTCCCCGTTCCACGCGGTCAGGTAGATCACCCGCGCGATGACGGTGGGGTCGGCCGAGACCGGGATCCCGGTGAAGCGGATGCCGGCGGTGGTCGCTAGGTCGATCGCGGCCGCGTGATAGGTGCCGGACTCCTGCCCGTCGCGCCGCAGGAAGGTCACGGCATACTGGTAGCGCCCCGCCCGCAGGTTGCCGCCGATCGGCGCCGCCGCCGGCTGGGTGGAGGGACAGGCGAGGCCCAGCGTGCGGCTGGCGCCCTCCTGCACCACGCCGGACTGGTGGCCGTTCATGTAGTAGGCGAGGCCGTTGAGACCCCAGCAGGCCATGCGCGCGCCCGGTGTTAGATCGGTGCGCAGGGTGTCGGTGGCGTAGGCCCCGGCGCCGGCGGCCCGCACGCGCAGCAGGTTCGTGCCCTGGACGGCCAGGCAGTTCTGGCCCCGCCCGTCGGCCCACAGGGAGTGCGTGGCACCCGCCAACCGCAAGGTAGTGCCGCGGCGCCGCGAAATCCGGCCCGCGTCGTCGATGTCCACGTTCACCGCCGCCTGCAGGTCCGCCGGCGTCATGCGGTCGGCGGTCGTGTTGTTGCGCAGCCCGGCGAATTCCTTGAACTCGGCGGACTTGTCGGTGCGCACGCCCATCAGGCCCAGCCCTCGCGATCGGACTCGTCCTGCGGCAAGTTGTTGCGCACCCATTCTTCTTCCAGCGCGCTCGAGCGCTCCTTGGTCCCGAACTCGCGCTCGAAGGTGGCCAGCGCCTTCATGGACTCCTCGGGGTCGTAGGTCTGGCTGTCGTGCTTCATGTAGGCCCGGTGGCTCACCCAGTCGAGCAGCGCCGCGTGGTAGCGCAGCGCAATCTCCGGCGCGTCGTCCTGTTCCATTGCCGTCAACGGCTCGCGCACCACCATCAGGTCCACGAACTGCCCGTTGTAGGTGACGGTGGGCGTGCGCCAGATCCGGAGCTTCCCGGTGTCCAGCCCCGCCACGTAGCCGATCGGCTGGCCGGTGGCGGTGTCCCAGCCGTAGGGCATATCCCGGAAGTCCGCGCGGCACAACGGCAGCGTGCGGCCGACCAGCCGCACCTGGCGGACGTAGATCACCCGCGGGTCCAGCGCGTAGAACGAGACCCCGGTGGCAAGCGTCAGCCGGCAGACGTTGCTGGGGACGGTCTTGTTCTGGGTGTCCACCAGCAGGCGTGCGCGGCGCGCGGCCTCGCACTCGGCCTCGTTCAGCCAGAACAGGAGCTCGTCGTCCTCCCACAGCGTCGGGTCGGTGACGTCGTCAGACCGCCTGCGCCACTCCGCGAGTAGTTCGCCAGCTTTCATAGAGCTCCTTCACAGGCCCGAACACCACGTCAGGCGAGATTGAGGCCGCGCACTTCGCGGCCCCGGTTGCGAACATCCCGTCCTTGATATGGCCTTCGCGCGTCAACAGTTCGACCAGCTTTTCGTCTTTGGAGACGGGGTGCGACTCCAGCGGCACCCACAGCTCGGGGCAGAACTGCCGGTCGTAGTGCATCATGTGGCAGGGGTGGCATGGCACGTCGGGGGTCACCGACAGCGTGTTGGGCCAGCCCTTGGTCAGATTCTCGTGCGAGGAGTGCGACAGCAGCACGATCTTGGCGACCTCCGGCATGAACGAGACCGCGTTCAGCACGCCGGTCTCCGGGCCCAGCACCAGGTCGCAGTTCGCCGCCGCCGTCATGGTGTGGCGGATGCCCCACTCGCCGCTTCGGCGCCACACCCGGGGCTCGTTCTCGAAGCCCGCCTCCAGAATCTTGCAGTGCGGGTCGCCAACCATGATGATCGTGCACTCGGGGGTCTCCAGCATCATCCGGCCGATCAGGTAGTCCAGATTCGGCCAGGCCTTGTGCACGCTGGATCCGGCCAGCACCACCATCACGGTGAAGGCGTCGTTCATCACGATGCCCTGCTCGATCGCCCACTCGTATTCGGCTTGCGTGGGGTAGAAGCGCGCAGCCGGCTCGAAGGGCACCTGCGCGATCGCGTGCGTGAATTCGAGGTAGTTCACGTCCATGACCATGTGGCGCGCTTCTTTTGGCCACGTATGCGTGATCTTGCCCGGCACCGACAGCAGGCTCTCCTCGACCGATGCGCTAAGATTGATGAAGCGGTCAAAGCTCGCCGCGCAATGCGCCCAGTAGTCGCCGAGCTCGTGATTCGGGACCTGGTCCTTGTCCTGAATGATCCAGCCGTCGATGTGCGGGTCGTTCTGGAGCACTTCCTGCCCGCGGTCGGTGGTCATCACGGTGACGTGGTAGCCCTGCTTCTTCAATCCCGGCAGCACGGAGGCGGCCTGAATCATGTCGCCAAAACCGCCGTAGCGAACCAGGCAGACCGTTTTCTCGGGCTTGGGCAGGTCGCTCACGTCGGTCTGGCCGCAGCCATCCGCGTCCTTGCGCCACACTTGGAAGAACGAATACTCGCGGCCAGCGTCCCGCGTCTGTCTCACCAGCAGCGTCCAGTCCGGCGCGATCGCCGTCATGCCATCGACGATGTCCTGCGGCAGGAAGTCGTGCTTGTGGTCGGGGTTCGCCCCGGGCTCCCCGATGTTCGGGTAGAGCTCCTTGTGCGGCAGATACAACACCAGATGCCCGCCGACGCGGATGACCCGCCACCACTCCTCGAGCGCTGCGCGCCAGTCCTCAATGTGCTCCAGCAGGTGGCTGCTGAATACAAAGTCCTGACTGTCGCTGGCAAAATCCGTGAGCTTCTCGCAGGTCTCGACCTCGATGTCCGGCCGGAAACGCTGGCCGTAGGCGTAGGCGTGGTGCAGGTTGTCCACCCCGCGAAAGTGCGGGAAAGCCTTGTGCCCGCCACACCCAAGGTCCAAACCGCGGCCCCGGGTGAACGGCACGATGTCCCAGCGGACCTTGCCCGCCTCGTTTCCCTGCGGATCCTCTGCGCGCCAGACCACGGGCTATTTCTTCTTGACCGTGCGTTTCTCGGCCGGCTCGTCGCCGACTTCTTCCAGCAAAGTCTTCGCCGGCTGCTTTCCCATGATCTCGGCGGTCAGCCGGGCCCGCATTTCGTCCTCGGTCTCCGGCGTGGCGCGGATGACCTCGTCTGTTGCCTTCGGGTCGATGTTCTTCTCGGCGTCATCGAAGAACTGCCCGCCCTGCATGTAGCGGTAGGGGATAGACGGGTCGTTGCCGAACACTTCACCGAACGGCTTGCTGCGGTCCAACTTCTTCATGGGGGAACTCCTGCTTGCGTTGAGGAAATGCGCCCGGGCTTACGGGCGCAGGTTGGCCTTCGTGTTGTGCCTGCCGCCCTTGGTCTCGTGCGGCACGCTTTTGGTGTGCTCCGCGATCGAGCCCATCGCGTCGTAGCCGGCGCTCGCGGCGGCTGGGCTGATAGCCGCGTGTTCGCCTTCGCCAGACAGTTCCTTGTTCTCGCCCATCGGGCCGGCGCTGATGTCGCCCTTGCCGCGCGCGTGCGCGTTGTCGTGTTTCATGGCTTCTCCTTAGCGTTCCCAACCATGCGGCCGCCCGGCGAAACCGCCGGCGCGCATCGGCTGACGCGGAAACTCGTCCATCACCTGCGTTTCGTTGACGGTCTTGAACCCACACTCGAGGTCGGCCTGACTCGCGCCGTCCTTGGCAAGGTCACTCGACTCGCCGCTCAACTTCGTGCTGCTGTCTTTCATGGCGCCCTCCGGCATAAAAAAAGGGCCCCCGAAGGGGCCCTTTCATGGCTGCTGTTGCTGGCTTACGCCGTCGGCGTGCCGTCCCACAGCATTTCGTGCTCGTAGATCACATGCACGCGGCCCGTCGCGTCCGTGCCGTTGGTGCCGTCCACCAGTTCCAGCGACGAAACCTCGCGGTTCATGACGATGGACTGGGTGGCGCCGACGGTCGTGGTGCCCAGGGTGAAGGTGCCGATCGCCGTGGTGCCGTGGCGGACGATGAGCGCGTTGCCGGCGCCCGCCGACGTGCCCGCCGCGATCACGCGAACGTGGACCGCCTTGAGCTTGTGCTTCTGGAAACGGGCAAACCGGGCGCCGACGGTAGCGGCACCTGCCACCGTGTCGATGCCGAATTCGCGCCGGGTGATGAAGTTCGGATGGTCATAACGTCCAGGCATTGAAGTTCTCCACGACGCGCGCCTCCCGCGCGTCGTTCAGGTTGGGCAGCGGGGGTAGGCCCGATCCGCCCTGAATTGCGTGGTTAGACCGCGCTGTCCCACTTCACGATGCGGCCCTGCGTGGGGTTGGCCGTGGTGTGGATCAACCCAAAACCGCCTAGGTAATACCAGGCGATGCCCTTGCTGCGGCCGAAGTCGCCGGGGATCTTGCCGCGCATTTCCTCGGGGATGGCGATGGCTTCTGCCACCGTGTCCTCGCCGAAAAAGAACGACCAGCTCGATTTGGCGTTGTTCCACACGTCGGCCGTCTTGGTGGCCGGGTTGAACGTGGTGGTGTCCGCCGCGCCACCTTTCGGGATGTTCGTCTGCTCGACGAAGCGCACCGACTCGTAGCGGCCGATCTCCCCGTTCAGGATCATCTGGAAGCCCTCGCTCGTGTAGGAGTGGAGGGTCTCCAAATCGTTCTTGAACGTGCGGAAGGTCGACGGGTGCGACAGCGACACGTAATCGTCGGCCATGTAGGGCGGGATGTCCCGCTCTTTCATGAGGTCCACGATCATCTTGACGTGCGTGTTGCGCATCTCGATGTTGTTCGTGCCGGTCGCCGTGCCGTTGGTGGTGACGTCCAGCGCCGCGGTCGACGTGCCTGCCGTCGGCACCACGCGAATCGCGCAGGCGTTGAATTGCGCCCACGCGCCGATGTCGAACGCCTTTTTCGCGTCGTTCTTCAGCACCTTGCGGATGACTTCCTTTACCGGATGCAGCGACAGGTCGTCGAGCTTGCCGGAGTAGGGCACCGAGTTACCGTACTCGGTGATGACCAGCGTGCCTTGCGTGATGCGGAAGTTCGTCTCGGGCATCGTGTTGGTCTCAACCAGCGTGCCGCCTTGCGTCGCGACGTCGCTGTACACGTTCCAGTGGAACTCCTGCCCTTTGGACAGACCCTGAAAGGTCGCGTCCTTGATGTCAGCGAACTGACGGAACTTCACCAGCGGTTGCACGGACATCCGCAGCTCTTTGGAGAGCTGATCGGAGTACATGAAGCCGCCTTGGGTGTTGGTTACCCATACTTGCATTTGAATACCTCATTTAGGCTTGCCCCCGCTGCTTGCGCATGTCCAGCAGGACAGACTTCGGCGAGGCGGGTTCGTCCGCGCTCGCTTGAGAGCCGGGGGCTCGATGTGACGTTGAAGAACGGGCAGCCCTTTCGGACGCCGCTTTTTTTTCTGCTTCTCGTTTCTGCAACGCATCGGCCCCAGCGGTTACATTGTTACCACCCGCGCCATTGCCCCCGGCTTTGTTAAGCCAGTCGTCCGTCAACTCGGTGGCGCGCTCGATGGCCTGCTTGGGCGTCGAGCTCGTTTTTGCCGCTTCGTTGAGGTTGCTCTGCCAGATGCCCAGCAAAAAGGGGTCTTTGACGATCTTCGCGTGGTTCGCTGAAAACTCGTTCAATGCGCCGTCCCAGTCCTTGCGTTCGAGCTCCGCCCGAACAGATGTGGTGATGGCCTCCGAGTCGACGGTGGCGTTGCCGGCTGTTTTAAGCTCGGATACGCGCCGATTGACCTCGGCCGATACAGCCTCGCCAAGGGCGGAAGCTGCAACGTCCTGATCCCCGTCGTAGAGCCCGGAGACCACCTTGCTGACCGCGTCCGCGATGGATGGCGATCCTTTGTTGTCTTTGTCGGCGGGGGCATCGGTGCCGCCCGCTTTCCTGCGAATCTCTGCGGCCTCGGCATTTGCCTTGGCCAGAATCTCTGCGGACTCGGCTTCCGCGGCCTTCTTGACGAACGCGGCCTCCTCCAGGCGCTTGTCGGCGGCCCGGCCCTTCTGGCCTTGAACCACCAGGTCGGAGACCAGCACTTCCTCCTCCCGGCCGTCCACCTTGACCTTTACCTTGGTCTTGTCCAGGCGGTCCTCGCCCAGGAACTCGTAAATGTCGCCGCCCTTGTTGTCGGCGGCGGCCACGCGCTCGGCCTCGGCATCGCGCTCGGCACGCTCCTCTGGCGTCAGGCCGTCGTCCTCGTCCTTGCCGTCCAGACGGGACATGTCGGTGGGCGTGAACTCCAGCTTCACCTTGGAGCCGCCGACCTCCAGGTCGTCGTTGATCTCGTCGATACGCTTGGCCTCGATGCTGTTGAACATCTCTGCACGAGCGCTGCGCACGGGCTTTTTGCCCTTGCCGTCGCCCGCGCCCGGTTGGGTGGCGGTGTCGGTCATAACGATCTCCTGATGTTTAGTCGGGTTGTTCCTGCTCGTGAATCTGTTGCTCGGCGGCGCGGCCGATGTTGATGGCCTCGTCCAGCCAGTCGGAAAACCGCTGCGCGAGGGCGGCCTTGTTCTGCAATTCGATGATGGCCTCGGTGTCCGTTGGCTTCACGCTGCGAAGCCCGTCCAGTGCCTCGCGCGCGTCCTGTTCGGCCACGCCCAGCAGGTACAGGCCGATCTTGGTGCGCTTGAACTCGTCGGCCGTCATGCCAAGCTCGGCCTGCGCCAGCAGCAGCGTCGATCGCGGGTCGAACTGCGAGGTCTCTTGGCTAGGCAACGGCGCTCTCGATGCCGGCATTCACGCCGGCGGTGGGTGACTGCGGGACCGCGGGCTCGAGCGGGCTCGTGTTGGCGGCAACGTCCGGCGCCGCCAGCACCGGACGCTGCGGCGCCACGATGTTCGGGTCCACGCCGGCAGGCGTCGGCGGCTGGTAGCCGGAGGCCTGCAGGATGCTGTCGGCTACCGGGGCTACTTCCGGCATGGCGGCGATGATCTCGGCGGCCTGCGTGGAGCCGAAGAACGCCTCGATCATGGTTTTCAGGGTCTGCGCGGCCTTGTATTTGGCCCCGGCGCGCTTGTCCTCGGCGGTCGCGGCGTCCACTTCCGGGCTGCGCTTTTGCTCCAGCTTCCGGGTCAACTCCTCGACCTGGCGCGTCAGGTTGGCAATGCGCGGGTCGTCCTGGTCCATGAAGAACCGGTTGCCGTCCTTGTAGCCGAGCTTCCCGAATATCTCGGCCGAAACCTCGGTCAGGCTCATTTCCTGCGATACGCGCTCCGGCCCGAAGATGGTGGACAGGCGCTCCATCCCGCTCATGAAGCGTTCGAGATTGTTGATCGGGTTGGTAGCGCCCATGCCGACGTTCACCGTGCAACTTAATTCCTGCGTCAGCAGGTCCTCGTTGATCTCAGTGATGCGGTATTCCTTCACGAGCTGGGCCTTCTGGCCGGCCAGCGCGATGATCTTCTGGTCGCTCTCCAGCCGCTGGGACATGCGCAGCAGTTGCGACAGGGTTTTTTCGACCCAGGTCTCGTTGAACACCTTGAGGGTGTAGTCGCCGACCTGCGAAGCCGCGGCGTTCAGCAGATTCATGCCGCCAACCGTCTCGTTCAGCTTCCGATTGCTTTGCACACTGGAGCCTGAGAACGAGCCGATCAGGTCATCGGCGTCAAGGTTCAGCCGGTCCTGCTCCTGGTAGGCGCTCGACGTGATGTCGTTCCATTCGACCAACTTCACGTCCTTCTCCGGGTCGTCCATCATGGTCGAACTGCCGGACTGGTTGCGCGCGAGGCTCCTGATGTCCACCTGCCGGTTGCGCTTCACGAAATAGCGCTTGTTCAGGACCAGCTTGACGTTGTCCATCCGCTGGTTTGCGTTGTCGTTTAGCTCTGCCTGGACCTGATACATGAGCTCCGGCACGGCTGACGGCAGAGACCGGTGCGCTTCCAGGATGCAGACGCCGAAGGTCCACGGCCGCTCGTAGCGGCGCAGCCACTGGAATTCTGGCAGCGTCTCGATCGGGACCGGGTCGGTCAGCAGGCTCTCGGTGCCGAGCGTGTGGTAGAACCAGTCCGTGCCGCCACGGCGCACCACGTTGCGATGCACCCAGACGAGGTCGAAGTCCTTGAGGCCGGTCTCGCCGCCTTCCTTGGGGTCGGTGCGGTTGCCCTCGCGCGCGGCGCGGGTCGAGTCGAATGCCTGGGTGCGGGCGGTGGACAGTTGGCCGTCGGAGACCTCTTTCCAGCCGCTCTTTTCCCTCACTTCATAAGCGTACATGGCGACCATGTCGATCACGTAGGGGCTGCTGCCCATCGGATCGGTCCACTTGGCCGCCGGGTCAAAGCGGATGTTCTCCAGCGGGCGCAGATCGCTGTCCGGCCGGTCGTCTTCGTAGTTCCAGCACTGGTAGGAGCACACCGCCCCCATCACCTGCGCGTCCTGGTAGGCGCCCATCAGGAGCAGGAACCACGGCACCGACTTGGTCAGCCGGTAGTTCATGTATTCGCCCCAGAACGCGGCCGCGGCGCGCTGCTGGTCGTTCGAGTCGTCCATCGCCGCGATGTCCACCACGCTTTGCGTGGAGAAGTAGGCGGCTGCCGCCGCGGCCTCGTTTTTGCGCACGGTCGCGCGGGTCTTGGGCCGAAAGAAGCGGCTTTTCCCCCGCCAGTTCTCCGACAGATACTTGCTGCCTATCGGGTGCTGGCTGCGAAACTGCCGGAGGTTGCGCTCCCACATGGTCCGGTAGTTGGTGTCCATGTAGGACGTGCTGCCCTGGTAGGCCTGGCGCGCGATCGACAGCCAGTCGGGTGCCTGCTCCTGCTGGATACCGCCTGCGGTGGTGGTGTCTTCGCCGGCCGCGGTGTCCGGCTCGCGCGTTACGTTAGTGCGTTGGTCCATGATTCACAGTCACAGGCGCGGGATCCGGCTTTCGGCCATTGGCGGCATCCCACGAGTCGCGGTTGATCTGAGGTACGGGGGATTTCGCGCCCGCGTGGTCGAACACCGGCATGCCGTTGGGCGCTTGGTGCAGCTCGTAGACTCGCTCCAGGTCGATGCCGCGCTCACGCGCCACCTTGAAGCGCTCCAGAATCTCGCCGCCGGCGCGCATGACGAGCTTGCCGTCGTGGTCGGCCTTGAGATTCTGGAGTTTGATGATGTAGCCCCAGTTGGCCGACAGCGACAGGTTGCGCACCGTCGCAACACCTGACCGGCCGGCACACGTCACCGCCCACAGTTGCCCCGGGTAGTGCTTGTGCAGGGTCTCGGCCATGTTCTTGGCCATCACTTCGTCGTTTCCGTTGATGTCCGGGTTGTCGGTGACTTCGACGAGGCTGGTGCGGCCTGATTTCATGATTTTTCCCCTTCGGTCAGTCGACGTAGAAGTCCGGCATGCACTCGTTGGTCACGAGGTCAGCCTTCTCGACGTCCGACAGCCACAGCCATTCGGTGCGCGCATACATGCACTGGATGGACAGTGGCAGCTTGTCGTAGGCGTCTTTCGAGGCGCGTTCGCCGGCGATCTCGGCGAGGAGCTCACTCACTCTGGTAGGTCGGCACCGGCTCGCGCTTGACCACGCGGCCACCACCGAACTCGTAGCAGACGTGCCCCATCGCGTTCTGGCGCTGCCGGCCGGGATCCGCAGCGTCCACCACTTCGCTGAACAGAATCTCGGAGGTTTCAACTTGCGGGTATTCGGG
>Ga0163151_10008296_pt1 | contig 11803 bp, 14 predicted proteins | sample OliLakLV19MP5IB2_FD_145596 | JGI IMG/M metagenome (GOLD analysis project Ga0163151, IMG submission 145596) | Freshwater microbial mat bacterial communities from Lake Vanda, McMurdo Dry Valleys, Antarctica - Oligotrophic Lake LV.19.MP5.IB-2 | ecosystem: Environmental > Aquatic > Freshwater >...
CGTCGGCCTGGTACACGCTGGGCATCTGGGGACCACGGGCGCGCGACGTCCTCGCCTCGGTGACCAGCGACGACGTCTCCAACGAGGGCTTCCCGTTCGGCACCTGCCGGGTCATCCAGATCGGCTCGGTGCGGGCCCTCGCCTCGCGCATCTCGTACGTGGGCGAGCTGGGCTGGGAGATGTACGTGCCGATGGAGCAGGGACTCAAGTTGTGGGACACGCTCTGGGAGGCGGGCCAGGCACACGGGGTCATCGCTGCCGGCATCGGCGTGTACGCGGTGACCGGACGGATCGAGAAGGGGTATCGCGCCCACGGCGCGGAGCTCGAGCTGGAGTACGACCTGGTCGAGGCCGGCATGGTCCGGCCCAAGGTCAAGGCCGCCGACTTCGTGGGCAAGGCCGCGTACCTCGCCCAGCGCGACGCCGCGCCGGCCGCGATCCTGTGCACGCTGACCCTGGACGATCCTCGGTCTTCGTCCGGCGTGGCTCGCTACATGCTCGGTCGCGAGCCGATCCTGGGCCTGGATGGGTCGTCGCTCATCGACGCCAAGGGGCGGCGCTCGTACGTGACCAGTGCCGGCGCCGGTCCGTCGGTCGGCAAACACCTGCTCATGTCGTACCTGCCACCGGCCCAGGCCGTGGTCGGCACCAAGCTCCTCGTCGAGTACATGGGTGAACGGTTCCCGGTGTCGGTGGCGGTCGCAGGGGCGACGCCCCTGTTCGACCCTGAGAACGACCGAGTCCGGAGCTAGTCGACGATGCGCATCCTGAGCCTGGTCAAGCGCGTGCCGGCCACCGGTGGCCGGATCAACCTGGCCGCTGACGGCCGGAGCATCGATACCGCCTACCTCGGGTTCGTGGTCAGCCCGCACGAGGAGTGCGCGGTGGAGGAGGGGGTCCGGCTCGTGGAGGCCCATGGCGGTGAGGTCGTGGTCATGACCCTGGGTCCGGCGGAGGCCGCCGACCAGTTGCGCGACGCGCTGGCGATCGGTGCCGAGCGGGCCGTGCACCTGGAGACCGACGGTGCCGACTGGGATCCGGTCGCCACGGCTTCCGCTTTGGTGGACGCTGTCCGGACGCTGGAGACGGACGGTGGGCCGTTCGACCTCATCCTGGTCGGCAACGAGTCGGCCGATTCGGGCGGGTATCAGGTGGGCATCCGGCTGGCCGTCGCCCTGGACCGGCCGATGGTCAACGGCGCCAAGGCGATCGAGGTCGACGGGGGCGTGGCCCGTGCTCGGCGCCAGGCGCCCGGCGGCTGGGAGGTCTACGACGTGCCCATGCCCGCGGTCATCGGCGTGCGCGAGGGCATCAACCTGCCGCGCTACCCGTCCGTGCCGGGCCGCCTTCGGGCACGCAAGAAGGAGATCGAGCGGATGACCCCGGAGCATCGCCCGGCGGGTCCGGAGATGATCCGGCTGCGCATCCCGGTGGAGCAGACGCAGGAGGTCGAGATCCTCGGCCGTGGCCCCGAGGCCGCGCCGCGGGTCGTCGAGATCCTGCGCGAGATCGGCGTCCTGTGAGCGCCGTGCTGGTCCTCGTCGAGATCGTCGATGGGGCGCCGGATCGGTTGTCGCTGGAGGCACTGCGGTTTGCCGCCGGCCTTGGCGGGCCGCTCGAGGCGGCGGTCATCGGTGCGCCCGGGGTGGCCGCGGCGGCCGCTGGGCTTGGTGCGTACGGGGTCGCGACCGTGCACGTCGTGGAGGACGAGCGGCTGTCGGCGTACTCGGCGGCGGCGTTCGCGTCAGGTCTGGCCGCGATCAGCGACGGTGGTTCGTTCGATGCGGTCATCGTGCCCGGCAGCGAACGCTGCACGGAGATCCTGGCGCACGTCGCGGCTCGCTCCGGGGCGCCGATGGCGGCCAACGTGGTCGCGGTCGACACCGCCGGCGATCGATGGCAGGTGACCCGCCAGCGCTGGGCCGGCAGCCTCCTCGAGGACGCGTACCTCGATGGCTCGCCGCGGCTGTTGAGCGTTGCGCCACACGTCGTGGCTGCCGCGGAGCCGATGGCCGGGGCGGGTGCTGCGGTCGTGCAGATGGTGACCGCCGACATCACGGAGAGCGACCTGCGCGCCAGGGTCAGCGGCATCGAGCGCACCGCATCGGACAAGGTCTCCCTGGCCGAGGCCAAGGTCGTCGTCGGTGGCGGTCGCGGACTGGGCAGTGCGGAGGCCTTCGCCATCCTGGACGACCTGGCCGACCTGCTCGGTGGGACGGTCGGGGTGTCGCGCGTCGTGACCAGCCAGGGTTGGCGGCCGCACGCACAGCAGGTGGGCCAGACCGGCACGCGCATCGCGCCGGACCTGTACATCGCCTGCGGCATCAGCGGCGCCATCCAGCACATCGTCGGGTGCAAGGCGGCCAAGCGGATCCTGGTCATCAATACCGACCCGGATGCCCCGATCTTCGGTCGGGCGACCTACGCGGTCATCGGCGACGTCCACCAGGTCGTGCCGGCCATCGCGGCCGAGATCCGGCGGGTCCAGTCCTAGATCGAGTCGCGGCCCAGGGAGTCCCACCCGCGCAACGACCCTCCGACCCTCACTGAAGTGGCTGCCGGACCCACGGCGGCTGGAACCGTGCACGAATCAGGACCCCTTGCGTAGAACCATGTGGTCAATTCGTCGCGGTCGACCACCGGGATGTGGGGGCGAGCGTGGATGCCAGCGATCGCGACAGCCATCGTACGAGTGCGGGCGCGTTCGATGGCTGGCGTCACCGCGAGGGTGGCGCGGTCGTGGAGGTCGAGCGTGGCTCGGGCGAGTCCGGCTGCTGAGCTGATGCTCGGCCCCAGGACGCGGTGCGTGGCTGGCATGCTCGCTGCCGCGCCTGGGACCGAGCGCTCGCCATGGACAGATCCGACGGAGGGAGGCCGGTCGCGTGGCTGGCATGCTCGCCGTCCCGACGTCGAGCTCCTTGGCGCCCGTCTGTACCTGTCGCTCGAGCTCAACGAGGCGATCCGCGACGGCCAGCTCTACCCCGTGCTGATGCCGCTGCGCGGAAACGTCATCAGGTGGTTCGCGCGCTCGGTGCTCGCGGCGGTCCAGCTGGCGATGATGCTGGAGCTGATCGGCGGTGCGCCCGAACGCGCCTGCGCCAAGTGCGGGACCCTGTTCGCGGCGACGCGTCGCGATCGGGAGTTCTGTTCGCGGGAGTGCAAGGGCGCGGCCCGCAAAGCACGCGTACGCGCTTCGACGCCAGGCCGATCCCGTCGGGTCATGGCGCCGTCCTGATCTCACCCCGTGGCCAGGTCGGGTTGTTGCTCCTGCGCATGAGATGCTCCGGCCCCGAGCCCCAACACGGGGGGTGGACCCACGACCGCGAGCAGGCGTGGTCGCCGCTCGGTCTAGCGAAACGCGAAGGAGGAACAGGCATGACAGTCGCCCGGGGGATCGATAGCGCGAAGCACGAGTTCGCCGAGTTCCCAATGTCCAAGGACGAGCAGATCCGCGTCACCTACATCCCGCACGCGGACTGGGCCGACGGGCCCACCCTTCGGATCCAGAAGCACGCCCATACCGGTCGCATGTCGCCCGGGCCTGAGTTTCCCGCCTCGCTGGCTCTGGAGCTCATTGCGGCGGTCAGCTCGCTGGTCCCCGACGGACGAGAGTAGGTGGACCGGCTCGGTGCGCTGGAGGTACCCGAGACCGAGGACGAGGTCCGCGACCTGCTCGGTCGTGGACGGTTGGGCGAGCGCAACGCGGTCGACTTGAAGCGCCTGATCGGAACGACCGACGGGGCGAGGAAGGAGCTCGCTCGGGACCTCGCATCGTTGGCTCCCGACGGCGGTGGTCGCCGGACGTCCGCGAGGCATGGCTGACGGGTGCGACGTCGGAGGGCTGGGCGCTCCGCGGTGGCGACTTCGCCCGCGACGGGACCGTGCCCGAGACGGGCGACGAGACCTCGCTCATCGAGTTACGCCTGACGACGAGCGGCGGCGTGCGCGTCTTCTCCGGTCGCGGATCCGACGACCGGCCAGGTCAGCGGATCGCGATGGAGCCGATCATCACCGGCCTCGCCCTGCGGGCGGTCGAGGCTGTGCGGGTCGTCGCGACGACCTGCGACTTCCGTGGTGACTGGGACCTGGGCCTGGCAGTGACCAACCTGCGGGGCACAGTCTCGAGCGTCGGGCTCATGCCGCATCGGATGCCGCCGTACCCCGACGAGGAGTTCCGCAAGGTCCTGCGGGTTACGCCGGCCGAGCTGGCATCGGACTCGCTCGAGCTCGTCCAACGGCTCACCGACCACCTCGACCGCGTCCTCAACGGGCGGCGCTTCGACCTGACGAAGAGTCGTTGAAGGATGTGACCGGGCGGAGGGTACTGGCCGACCTCTCCACTGACGGCACTGGCTCAGCACTCACAATGGCGCTCGCGGTGCTAGGATTGTGCCGAACAGGTGTAGCAAGGAGGCCCGGACATGACATTCGATGAGGAGGCGTGGCCGCGGCTGCGCTTCGGAGCCGGCAATCCCCTAAAGGTTGTGGTCGCCCAGGTCCGCTACCCGATGGCGCATGGCCTGGCTGATCCTGCCGTCCAGGCCGCAATCCAGCGAGCGCTGGCAGACAGCTACCCTCTCTCGCTCGATCCGGTGCAAGAGGTTACGTTCGCGGTAACCGCGCAAGGCCCGACACCGCCGAAGACCGAACAGACGGCGATTCGCTTCGGCAACGAAGCAGGCACGCGCGTGATTGCCATCGGTCCTGGGTCAGCCAGTTTTGAGACGACCCGGTATGAGGGTTGGGAGGCGTTCCTGCCCGAGGTGGAGCGCGTCCTCAGACTCGTAGCCGAGCACGGGGTTCCGACGCTATTCACCCGGCTAGGGCTGCGCTATGTCGACGAACTTCAACTTGACGACGTGGCCACCATCGGCGACTGGGCGGGGCTGCTGACGTCGGCCTTGGTCGGCGAGCCGTCGAGCCTCCTTCGAGACCCTCGCGTGACTGAAACCACGCAACAGGGACGGCTCGTCCTCGGCGAGGACGAGCTGCGGTTCCGGCATGCTTACGTCGGTCGGCCTGGGGAGACACCATCCTCGGTCTACGTCATCGACACCGACATCTCGACGAAAGGGCAGAACGCCTGGGATATCGCCGCCATCGTGGAGCGCCTGAACCGCTACCACGGGTGGATGGGCAAGGTCTTCGGGCGAAGCTTCCTGCCGGAAGGACTCGAGCGCCTCGGGGGGACAGCACAGTGACACAGACGGCTGTTGCGACGGTCTGGGAGCCGCGTCTCGCAGATCGGACTCTGCCCAACGGGCTACCGCTCGGGGTCCATGACGAGACTCCGATCAGCGGGGCAAGCGCCCAGACCCTCGTTGTCCACGATCCGAAGGGACGCCTGCTGGACGATCTCTGGATTCCGCAGCCCCAGCCGAAACTCTTCGGCTCCTTCATCTTGGGGGACCCTGCCGAGGCGGGGCGCCAGTACCGTCTGCAGCTCGTCCCATCGGGCATCACCTTCGCTGAGGTCGAGCCCATCGAGGAGCCTGACTCCAGCACGATCCACGATCTGATCACAAGCTTGGCTGCGCGTCTCAAGAGCCCGCTCGATCCGATCCTGGAGGTTTTGGATTATCCACGTCGCACCTACTTCACTCACAAGAAGGAGGGCACGCTGCCAGGGTCGCCCGGGCTGCCGGCGAAGGTTCTGGCGCTGAACAGCCTCGCCGATGAGGACGAGGTCGCGATGCGCGTACTCATCGACACCAAGCGCGACGAGATCAAGAGGCTGCTCGGCGAGGGCCAGATCACCGAAGCCCGCCATCTGTTGCGCCAGGCCAAGCACGCGATGCGCCCGTCTAGTGAGGTGTCCGATCCCAAGGCGATCGTTGTCCAGCACCTCGACGAGGTCGAGCGACTGGTAGCCGAGCCGGGGTTTGCCGTGGCGGCGCAGGCGATCGAGTGGTTCACTGAACGGGGTGCGCTCGCTGGCGCGCGCGTGATTGCGACGGTGCAACTGGAGAGGTCGCTGCGTGCCGCGACGGCCGGCGACGACCTGACTCCCGAGTGGGACTTCCTCCCGCTCCTGCGCTTCGACGCGATGGACGCTGTTCGCGCTCGTGCCCAGGCGTACGTGGACTCCGACATGTTCACCGGCGAGGGCTGGAACGCCTTCGTACAGGCCGAGGCCGACCGCGCTTGGTCGGCGTATCAGCCTGTGGTCCTGCCCCCTGACCCCGTTGAGCCCGCGCCCGCGGACGGTGGTTCGTGGCGCTACGTGCGCCCGACGATCGCCGAGCGCATGGGTCGGTGACGCGTGTACACCCGAGCAGGGCCCGACCTGCGGTTCGGTGATGTCTTCCGGGCGGAGTGGCTGTTCGACTCCTACCTGCGCTCCGACTCCGCGGCCATGTCCAAGAAGCACTTCCCTGGTGGACAGATCGGCTGGGTCACCAGGCCGCAGGCACCGGCTGGCGATCAGGACCACGAGATCATGGCGCAGGCAACGATGGACCCGGACGACGTCGTGCTCACGGTTGGCCACGAGCGAATGGCGATCGTCCTGTCGGACGACTGCGAGATCGCGACCCTGACCGGCAACCGCGAGAAGGGCTGGCCGCCACGGGGACGCGTGCTGATGGGCGCAGTGCGCAAGCTCGATGAAAAGAGGCGAGACGACCTCGACCTCGGCATCCACACCCTGCCAGCCGACGACGCATTCGGATTCCCCGGTGGCCTGGTCGACTTCAACCGCCTGTTCGAGGTCCAGACCAAGTCGCTCCTCGACGCTGGCGAGCAGAAGGCGGTGAGCCTCGAAGATGAGGACCGCTACACGCTCGGTGAGCGATTCGCCGGGCACTTGCTGCGTCAGGGCGCCTTCGCCGCAGGCGTGAACGCCCGCAAACTCGCTCGCCTCCTGACCGCGACGGACGACACCGAGATCCTCGAGCGGCTGTCGTCCGACGCGGACAACTGGGGCGATCCCGAGGTCGCGGCGCGAACACAGACCCTGGTCGACGTCGCGTCCGAGGCGTGGTGGCTCGGGCACCTGAGCGACCAGGTGGACGACTACGCCGAGCGCCTACACAAGGGCGAGATCACCGACGGCGACGAAGCCCGAGCGCAACTACTCGGGCTCTACGTGACCTCGTTGCGCGCGATGATCGAGAAGGCGTCCGCCAGTCTTGAGGCGTTACAATCCGAGGACCCGGCCCGCTAGCCGGCGGCGAGCCGACCCAGCGTCCGACGGTTCTTCTCGTAGCGGCGACGCGCTTCGCGCTTGCCCTCGTCGGCCTTCTTCTTGCCCGCACGCTCCGCAGCCCAGGCCTCGCGACCGGGCGCCGATACGCGCCTCCCAGACGTGGCGCGCATTGACGGAGCAGCGCCACCACGCTTTCTCGTTCGACTGCCGCAGGTAGTCCTCGGGCTTGCGACCCTTGTTCCGGGTCGGATGCCACTCGGCGGCGACGTCGGGGTCCGTGGCGGCGAAGTTGTTGGAGGGACAGACCCTACGGTTCATGCAGAACGGGCAGCCCCGGTAGCGGGTGGCGGCGTCCTTGAGATCCGTGTGCCACTCGTGCTCATGCAGGACCGCATCGTTGGCGTGCTCGTGGCAGCTCCACCAGACCTGGATCTGCTTGGTCGCGGCCGTCTGGGTAGGTCGACGGGGTTTGGCAGGCCCTAACCACCTAGACCTGCAAGCGCTGTCATTCAGTCCGCTGGGCGACCCGTTCGCCGTCCTGAGCGTACGCGATTGCGGCGCTCGCCTCAAGGAGCGGCGGCTGCCGCCACCGCGATTCCAATCATGCGCGTGTTGGCCGGGCTAGGCAGATGACATTCCGGGACGATTTGCGACGAAGTGCTCTGGGTCGGAAGTTCGAGCACGTATCCTCGGCCCTCACGCGGCAGCTCCGACCAGGGGCGAGTCCTCCAGCCTGGCCATCAGCCGGCGCAGGTCGGCTCGGGTGAACTTCCATTCGAACGGCGTCGCGAGCTGCTCGTAGCGCTCCTGGAAGGCGAGCAGGCGGTGCTCAACGGCGTCGAGATCGGCGAAGTCGTTCGGGCTGAGCACCTTGCGCTGGATCACGCTGAAGTAGATCTCGATCTGGTTGAGCCAGGCTGGCATGGATGGGCAGGTGGATGAGGCGCAGGTTCGGCCACGCCCCTTCCAGCCGCTTGACGGCCGCCGCGCCGGGATGCGAGGAGCCGTTGTCGACCACCCAGAAGACGCGCCGTGCCGAGCGATACGGCTCGGTGGTCATGACCTGCTCGACGAGCCGGCCGAACGGCTCGATGCCGGTCGTTGGCTCACAGCGTCCGAAGAGCTTCGCCCGGTGGACGTCCCAGGCCGCCAGGTATTGGACTGCCCCGCCGCGGTCGTGCTCGACCCGCATCGCCCTCCCCGGCGCCGGCGACAGTGTCGGGTGACAGCGAACCCGGGCTTGGATCCATACTCCCGAAACCGAGACCTATATATGTGCATGTACTTATGACGTCAGGTACTAAGGTTGAGGGATCTCGACGTTGAGCACGGTCCCCGATTCTTTGACGGTCACGTCGAACGTATGGACGGGGTCCGACTCTGGTCCGTCCGCGCCCACAGCAAGTAGGGTGACGCGATAGGACACCGCCGGTAGCAGTTCGTGAATGAAGCGACCCGCCTCGTTGGTTCCGAAGGGAAGGGCGCTACCGATGTCCACCTCAGGATCTGCCGGCGTCAGGTGGATGAGCAGCCCTGGCACGGGTAGGCCATCGGAATTTCTCACTGTCAGGTCGATGGTGCCGCGCGGACCTGCCCAAGGTAGTGGTCCGTCGCGTTCCACTCTAAGCCACGGGGCGTCACCGAAGTGCCTCTCGATCTCGGATTGCGCCCCTACTGGTCCGCGGTAACTGAGTTCGACGACGTTAGCAATCGGCTGTCGGTCCGCGTCGACCGTGACCCCAAGCTGCTCGAACCAGCCCGCCTGGCGTTCGATCTGCGCCACGAACCGATCGAGCTCCACCAAGCTCCAACGGACCTGCCGGACTTCGACGACCTCGTCGTCCTCGACGATATCTGCGATTGCAGCGCGATGACGTTCGAGGTTTCTGCTGAAGGTCGCGACCACTCCAGATGCTTCGAGATTGACGGACGCGCCTCCGAATTCCTCCGGGAAGAGTTCCCCGTAGCGTGTCATACGAAGGAGGAGGTCTCCATCCCAATTCCTGCTCTGCAGATCCTGCAGTTCGTCCGGCATGAGCGGGATCCCAAGTTCGGGGATACCCCCCGCTGCACGAGGGTCGATGGCGACCGCACGAATGAACGCGTCGTCGGCGCGGAGGCCAAACCGAAGTCGTACTGCGCGAGCCTCTGTGAGTGCGTCTTCCGACAGAAGCGGCGCAGCGTCCGAGGCACCGCCAGTGATCGCAGGGGATATCCCTGGCGAGGTCCCAGCCGATTCGCCGCAGGCGCCAAAGAGGAAGGCAGCGACCAGGAGGCATGACATCGTCCCTCCTGGTCGTCGCCATGAACCCAACACCTTTGTAGCGGTCAACGACGTTCTGACTCCGATCCGACTAGCAGGTTGCGGTCAGGCACAGGTAAAACGTGTGTCCCGCCGGAAACAGATCGGCGTATGCCGCCCGACCACGCGAGTACGGGGAGAACCACCCTTCGTTGGCTCCGCTGTCGCCCCCGAGCGAGTCGAAGTTGACGACGGCAGTATGTAGGACGTTCATTGCCGCGTAGGGATCACCAGCGGACACGACTGCGGTCTCATCTCTGACGCGGATGACGCCAATCTGAGCGAGGTGGCGGGCTGGCAGTCTCGGGAGGGTACGCCGCCTCCATGTCCGGGATGCTCATCCACAACCTCTGATTATAGCTCCCTCGCTCGTCCTGAATCATCAAAGCTTGGTTGACTGAGTGTTCTTGCCCGTCCGACCCGCTGGTTGTGCGTCTCGCCGCTGTTGGCGTCCGACAAGCGGGTACGTGCCGGAGCACGTCTTGACATGCGCGCTCGGGCAGAACCCACTAGCAGTGGCTCCGAAAGTCTGGGCGCGATAGGGTGCAGGCACAGCTCGCAGCGAACGTCGCGCTCCTGCGCAACTGCGAAACCACGGACGACTTTCGGCGTATGTTTTCCAAGGCGGTCGGGAAGTACGGCGACGTGCAGCGACGGAGATTCGACTGGCCCGACTGGCCCGAGTAGCCCGAGTAGCGAGGCCGCGCCCTCAGACTCCACCTTCTCCACCTTAGCCGTTGCCTGTTGCCGCCTCCTCTGGCCGGCTCGCATCGGGTTTGACGAGTTGCGTCCACCATCGCCGGCGCGGCACCTCCTGGCCTCGCCGGATCCGCGCGCAAGAGCCGACCGAGAGCCTGGTGCGTCGCGAAAGTTCACGCAGGGGCAGTTCCTGGATCATGGGCAGGACCTCCAGTCGAAAGAGGTCGGCGTCCGCGCGCTCCGGGCGGGCTACGTTCCACTCATGCTCTTGACGCCGTCGGTCGCGCTGCCTGGCTGCAAGTTTCACGCGGGCAGCGTCGTCTAGGGTTCGGTGCCCGCAGCGCGCAACTCCCGGAGTCGCCGCGGTCCTGCTTCGAGATTGGCCGACCGATCCTGTGCCCCCTCGCGTCGATGCCTCACACGCCGCACCGCACGTGCGTCGCCCGCGGTGTCGTCGTTCGCCGCACCAGGAGCGGCGCGGGTCCATCCCAAGCTCCCGCTTGGACACGCGTCGCGACGGGCTCGTCGGCCGGCCGTTGGCTCGGTTCTGTCCGGTGATGGGCGTTTGGCTCGCCCTCCCAGGTCGTGATCGGGCCTTGAGGCGTGCCTGCAACGTCCTCGGCCACGCGACCCATGACCTTGCGCAGTCCCCACGGCTGGCCCGCCTGCCCCTGATCATTCGTCCCGGGCGTCGGCGTGAAACGAGAGCCCGTCCCGGTGCGAACTGCGGCTAGCCTCGGAGCGGCCTTCGGCAGGCTCTGGTCGATGCCCGAACATCGGCTGCGCGCCGGCTCGTACGGCGGCCCAGTGGACGGCGTTGGCGATGACCGTGCGCACGTTCGGGTCGAAGTACGTAGGGTGCGTTTCGTGGCCGGGGCGGAAGTAGAAGATCCGGCCGCGACCGCGGTTGAAGCAGGCGCCGCTGCGGAAGACCTCACCGCCCTCGAACCAGCTCAGGAACACGATGGCGTCGGGGGCCGGGATGTCGAAGTGCTCGCCGTACATCTCCTCCTGGGGCAGGACGAAGGTCTCGCCCAGGCCGGCGGCGATGGGATGCGACGGATCGACCACCCACAGGCGCTCGCGCCGGCCGTCCTCGCGCCACTTCAGGTCACAGCTGGTGCCCATCAGGCGCTTGAAGATCCGTGAGAAGTGGCCCGAGTGCAGGACGATCAGGCCCATCCCCTCCAGCACGCGCTGCTGGACGCGATCCACGACCTCCGCCGACACATCGTCGTGCGCCACGTGGCCCCACCACGTCAGCACGTCCGTGTCGGCGAGGACCGCCTCGGTCAGGCCGTGCTCGGGCTCGTCCAGGGTGGCGGTCCGCACGACCAGGTCGTCGCCGGACGCGCGCAGCCCCGCCGCGATCGCCCCGTGGATGCCGTCGGGGTAGATGTGCTGGACCGGGGCGTCGCTGCGCTCCTGCCGGTACTCGTTCCAGACCGTGACCCGGATGCTCATGCAGGACCTCCACTGACCGTCGTGAGCCGGACCACCGCGCCACCGGCCGCAGCGGACGCCCGGATGGCGTCCCAGAGGTGGGCCATACGCAAGCCGACCTCGGGTGGGCTGGGGTTGGGGATGCGCCCGGCGCGAACATCCAGGAACTGCTCCCAGACCGTGCCCGGCACGACCGAGTCGACCGGCGTCAG
>Ga0163151_10008301_pt1 | contig 11793 bp, 10 predicted proteins | sample OliLakLV19MP5IB2_FD_145596 | JGI IMG/M metagenome (GOLD analysis project Ga0163151, IMG submission 145596) | Freshwater microbial mat bacterial communities from Lake Vanda, McMurdo Dry Valleys, Antarctica - Oligotrophic Lake LV.19.MP5.IB-2 | ecosystem: Environmental > Aquatic > Freshwater >...
TCGTGCGAATGCTAGAATAACACCACCAATGTGACCGATTAATGGCCCGGGACCAGGCAGAGCCGACCTTCACGGGTCGGTTTTGCTTTGAGGGCGAAGACTCGACAAAAGCCTAGAAATTTGCTAGTCTCCGGCTCGGAGGAACAGGGAGCATGCCTTATCGGATTGGCTATTTGGATGCTGAGGGAGACTTCATCGAAGATTCTCTCCGTAAGGGCGATGTCCTGGTGGTCGGCAGGCGTCGCGGCTGGGGAAAGTTGAGACGTCCCCAGAAGACCGGTTCGAAAGCGATCATCGATACGGCCCTCTTTTTTCAGAACGAAGCCAGCGATAAAATGTCGCGAGAGCTTCCGTTGAATACGGCGGGTCAGGGCATTCCAGAAATCGTGTCCGAGTTTCTTACCCGCCATGGGATCGACCTTACCCGCGGTGGCACGTTGAGGCTTCAGGAAGACAAACGTCCACTCAAGATGCATAGTTTGCTCTTGGGGCAGCGACTGTTCGTCATCAAGGCAGTGAAAAAGAGCTCGTGAGTCGGCCCCACCTGGGTCAACTCGTTCTGTTTTAAGGGGACTTGCACTCTATCAATTAGAGTGCTAATTTACCTTGACAAATAATCCGAATGTTTATGAACTTGAAACCACTTGGTAACCACATCATCTTGGCTGCTGCAGACAAAGAAACCACCACGGTTTTGGGAATTATCATTCCTGATACCGCTGATAAGGAACGCCCTGAGCGCGGTACGGTTGTAGCCGTTGGTCCGGGCAAAATGCTCGAGAACGGCACCCGTCAGGCTATCGACGTAAAGGTGGGGGACGAGATCGTCTTTAAGAAATACGCTCCTGACGAGATCGAGCTCAAGAATCCAGCCGGTGAAAGCAAAAAGTTTCTTATTGTGAATGCAGATGAAGTCCTGGCCGTTATCGAAAACTAGCGACTTTAATCTTTCCTCTTTTCACTTTAATCTTGTTTATGGCAAAGAACATTACCTACAACGAAGACGCTCGCAAGAAGATCAAGGACGGCGTTGATAAGCTTGCTAACGCGGTAAAGGTAACGCTCGGCCCAACCGGTCGCAATGTTATTATCGATCGCGGTTTTGGTGCCCCGATGGTTACCAAGGACGGCGTCACGGTTGCTAAAGAGATCGAACTTGCAGATAAGCTTGAGAATCTTGGGGCTACGCTCGTAAAAGAGGTCGCTAGTAAAACCAACGACGTGGCTGGTGATGGTACCACCACGGCCACTGTGCTCGCTCAGGCGATTGTGGCTGACGGTTTGCGCGTCGTCACCGCCGGTGCTAACCCACAGGCTCTTCGCCGCGGTTTGGAGAAGGGTGCTCAGGTAATTGTTGATGAGATCGCGAAAATTTCCAAGAAAGTTGAGGGTGACGCTATCAAGCAGGTGGCCAGTATTTCCGCGAATGACGCTGAAATTGGGGCCATGATCGCTGAGGCTATGGCCAAGGTGACTACCGACGGTGTGATTACTGTTGAAGAGGGAACCTCATTCGGGATCGAGGTCGACGTGGTTGAGGGTATGCAGTTCGATAAGGGCTACATCTCTCACTACATGGTGACCAACTCTGAGCGCATGGAAGCTGAGTACGCTGACGTGCCGGTTTTGATCACCGACCAGAAGATCGCCTCTATCCAAGAGCTTGTTCCCTTGCTTGAGAGTATCGCGAAGACCGGTCGCAAAGAGCTCGTCATCATTGCAGAAGATGTTGAAGGTGATGCCTTGGCGACCATCGTACTCAACAAGCTCCGTGGCGCTTTCAACATTCTCGCCGTGAAGGCTCCAGCTTATGGCGATCGCCGTAAGGCCATGCTTGATGATATCGCTGCCGTTACTGGCGCTACTGTTGTTACTCCGGAAAAAGGCATGAAGCTCGACGCTATCGGTCTTGATGTTCTTGGTCGCGCTCGCCGCGTGGTGGCTACCAAAGATACAACGACAATCGTTGAAGGCGCTGGCGATAAAACCAAGATCGCTGATCGAGTGGCTCAGATCCGTACGCTTTTGACTCAATCCGATTCGGACTTCGACAAGGAAAAACTCCGCGAGCGCATGGCCAAGCTGGCTGGTGGCGTAGCCGTTATCCGTGTTGGTGCTGCTTCTGAAGTCGAAATGAAAGAAAAGAAACATCGTATCGAAGACGCCGTGGCTGCTACCAAGGCCGCTATTGAAGAGGGTATCGTAGCTGGAGGCGGTGTGGCTTTAATCCGCGCCAAGGAAGCTTTGAAGACGCTGACACTCACTGCCGACGAAAAGCTCGGTGCCGATATCCTCGACCGTGCCCTCGAAGCTCCACTTCGTCAGATCGCTGAAAACGCTGGCAAGGAAGGTGGCATTGTGGTTGAGCATGTAAAGAAGGAGTCCGGCAACATGGGCTGGAACGCCTTGACTGGCGAAATGGTTGATATGGTCGCTACCGGTATTATCGATCCCGCCAAAGTTACTCGTTCAGCTCTCCAGAACGCCGTTTCCGTCTCGATCATGATTATCACGACCGAGGCCGCTATTACCGAGGTTCCCAAGGAAGAGAAGGGCGGCGGTATGCCCGCTGCTCCTGATATGAGCGGAATGTATTAGCTCCCTTGGCCGGACTGACTCTCGTTCGGGCTCCCCTCGGGAATCTCGGGGTCGCCCTCACTTTCGTCAGTCCGCCGGTCGCTTTGGCTGCTTCGCAGCCACCAGGCTCGTTAGAGGCTATAATCAATCTATGGAAGAAGATACTAAGGGTGATTTTGAAAAGAAACGGGTGATTGCAGCTTTGGGGTATATTCCCTTTCTGTGTTTCTTGCCCTTTATCATGAAGGACAAGAGCGACTTTTTGGCCTTTCATGCTCGTCAGGGCTTAGTCATTACACTCGCCGCCGTGATTATGGCGGTCATTGGTCCGATCCTGGTTATTTTTGTCCCCATCGTCGGACCAATTATTGCCATGTGTCTGAATACGGTACTCGCGCTGTTGATTATCGTTGGCGCTTTGAAGGCCTATCAAGGCGAGATGTGGGAGTTGCCGGTAGTGGGTGGATACGCCAAAAATATCAAGCTATAACATGTCGCATTTAGTTGATCGTATTGCTAATGTTGAAGGCCGCCTGGCTGCCGCGTGGTCAGCTTTGCGTTTGGAGGAAACGCGAGCTCGATCAGCCGAGCTTGAGGCTTTGATGGGGGAGCCGACCTTCTGGAACGATCAAAATAATGCTCGCAAGCTCTCGCAAGAGGCTTCTGATTTTAAAACTGAACTTGAGGCCTGGGATTCATTCAAACGTGAACTAAGCGACGTTCGCGACGTTGTGCAGCTAGCCGAAAAGGAGAATGATCATGAGCTAAAGACAGAGATTGAGAAGACTCTGGCGGAGCTCGAAGCTCGGTTCACGCAAATGGAGTTCCAGATGTTATTGTCGGGCGAGTTTGATACACGAAATGCTATCTTGTCGCTCCATGCCGGGGCCGGCGGAACGGATGCCACTGACTGGGTAGCCATGCTTTTGCGGATGTATACTCGTTTTGCAGAAACCCATGGCTGGAAAGTAGAGGTACTCGATGAATCGCGCGGTGAAGAAGCGGGCTACAAGAGCGCTACTATTGCTATCCGCGGTCGCTTTGCCTACGGTTGGCTGCGCTCGGAGTACGGTGTCCATCGCTTAGTCCGCATTTCACCTTTCGATGCTGAGCAAATGCGTCACACCACCTTTGCCTTGGTGGAAGTTATCCCCGAATTTGATGAGGTTGATGAGAAGGCGCTTGAAGTACCTGTGGATGACTTGAGGATAGATACCTTCTTGGCCTCAGGCAAAGGGGGACAAAGTGTGAATACCACTTACTCGGCTGTGCGTATCACCCATATTCCAACCGGCATCTCGGTTTCTTGCCAAAATGAGCGTTCACAGCTACAAAATCGTGAGACCGCCATGCGTGTTTTGAAGTCGAAACTTCATCGTTTAATGGTTGAAGCACGGGCCGATAAGATTTCTGACCTGAAGGGTGAACACAAGACCGCCGCCTGGGGTAACCAGATTCGCAGTTACGTGCTCCACCCGTACAAGATGGTGAAAGATCACCGTACCGACACCGAAACGACCGATACCGACGCTGTGTTGAATGGCGAACTGAAGCCGTTTATGGAATCATTCTTGAGAAAGGATGTCGAGGAGCGCTCGACATAATCGGGCGCGACGAAGACCCTGAGGTGACGAAGGGTCTAGAGAACGGAGCGATAGTTCACCTTACAATCATTTACTAGATCCCTCCTAACGTCGGGATTCATATGCAAATTTCTCGTGCAATCGTCACTGGCGGATCGGGCTTCATTGGCTCTCATCTTGTTGACGCGCTCGTTGAGCGTGGGGTTGATGTTACGGTGGTCGACATGGCCGAACCGAAGTATCGCAACGCCAAAGCGAGCTACGTGACTCAGGATATCCGTCGTGAAGGTATGGAAGAAGTGTTTGCAAACGTAAAACCTGACGTTGTTTTTCATCTCGCTGCACATATCGATGATCGCGCTTCAGTGCTCGAGCCCGTCATGAACGCTGAGCACAACGTTTTAGGATCGTTACGTGTGTTTGAGGCTGCTCGTTTGGCGCATGCCAAGAAGATTATTTTTGCATCTTCAGGCGTGGTGTACGGCCAAGCTGCCAAGTTACCAATCACCGAGAAGGCGCCCACAAATCCCTTAACCCCTTACGCGATTTCTAAATTGACCGGCGAACAGTACTTACATTTTTATCAGAACCAATACGGCTTACAATTCGTAGCCTTCCGCATCGCTAACGTTTATGGTCCTCGTCAGGACGGAAGTAAGGAGAGCGGTGCGATTACTATCTTTACGAACAAAGTCATGGCCGGCGAAGCGCCATTTATCAACGACGACGGCATGACCGTGCGTGATTATATTCACGTGAGCGACGTTGTGAATGCCTTCATTACAGCCGCCGAGAGCGACGTCAGCGGCGTTTTCAACTGCGGAACCAAGGTTGGAACAGCTACGCGTGAGCTGTACGCCATGGTTGCTAACGAGCTCGGCTCAACTCTTGAACCGATCGCTCGCCCGGAAGTAAAGGACGCCGTGAAGAGCGTTATTCTGAAGCCAGCTCAGGCCCGTAAGCAGTTGGGCTGGAAGCCTAAGGTGCGCCTAGCTCGCGGCTTGAGACAGACACTCAAATGGTACAAGGCTAAGGTATGAAAGTAGTCATCACTGGTGGGGCAGGATTTTTAGGCTCGCATCTTGTTGATGCGCTGATTGCGCGTGGCGACGAAGCGGTAGTTATCGATCACCATGTGAAGGAGAAACATCGTTTTCCTAACCCTAAATCGAAGATTCACAAAGTAAGTTTTGGTGATCCAAGCGTCAAAGATATTTTGCGTGAGGAAAGACCAGACGCGATTGTACATTTGGCGGCACAAATCAGTGTTACCAAGTCGATTGCCGATCCCGCCATGGACGCTGAACGAAACATTCGAGATTCATTACAGCTTTTGCAAAGCGCGGTTGACGCGGGCGTGAAGAAAATTGTTTTCGCGTCCTCAGGAGGCGCAATTTACGGTGATCATCCTAAGCGCCCAACGCCTTTGCTCGAGAAGGCGCAGCCGCTCAGCCCTTATGGAGTAGCGAAGCAATCGTTTGAATGGTATCTTGAGCATTTCTATCAGCAACATGGTTTGCAGTACGTTAGTTTACGTTTCTCAAATCTTTTCGGACCACGTCAGCAGGTTGCTAAGCCAATGGGGGAGGGAAATGTTATCTCGTTGTTTCTTGACCGTGTTTTAGTGACGGGTGAGCCGCTTACCATTTTTGGTGACGGAACTTCTTCGCGAGATTTCTTGTACGTTGACGATGCAGTTGATGCCATCCTTCGATCCCTGGACCAGCCAGTTACCGGTATCATCAATGTAGGCACAGGCAAGGCGACTACCGTGAACAGTTTGTACGAGCAGGTGACCGAGCTTCATGGCTCTGCTCACCCGATCAAGCATGAGCCGTATCGCAAGGGTGAGGTCTTGCACAGCGTTATTCATCCCGGTTCTGCTAAGAAGTTATTAAACTGGAAGCCTAAAGTTTCATTCAAGAAGGGATTAAAACGCACCTATGCCTGGTATAAACAGCATTTCACCAAGTGATCTTGACCAGGCCGTCAGCATCTTGCGCGATGGCGGTGTGTTGTTGTACCCCACGGAGACTTCTTACGCTTTGGGTTGTGATGCCACTAACGACCGTGCCGTAGCTAAGGTTTTTGCTATTAAGGGTCGCCCAGAGGGTAAGGGTACGCCGCTTATTTTGCCGCCTGACGTTGACGCTGCAGCCTATATTCAGGTGAACGACAAGGCCTTCGAGCTCATGAAGCAGTACTGGCCGGGTCCTTTGAACGTTATCTCTTTGCGGTCCGCGATCTCGCCGGTTTCTATGCGCTGTGAAACGGATGGCACTCAATCTGTCCGACAGTCGGCCCATCCGATTGCGTCAGAACTTGCTCGTCTACTGGGGCAACCACTCGTAGCTACTAGTGCTAATCGTTCGGGTGAAGCCGCGATTTATCGTCCCGATGAGGCCGAGGCTGAATTTGTGGGGGGAGAGGTGCCTGACGCCATGATCGATGGTGGAAACTTGCCCGTTGTGCCCGCTTCAACAACTGTTCGAGTGCTCGGTGATGAGATCGAGCTCGTACGACAAGGTTCAATTATTTTGCCCTAGATTCCATAACTGATCCCATCGGTCCACTTATGGAACTTCGAAAGTATGATATTTGCTAAAAAATCCTTCGGCCAACACTTTTTACGCGATCAGTCGGTACTCAACAAGATTGTTGCCGCGGCTGACATTGATCCAAAGGATATTGTGGTTGAGATCGGTCCTGGCCGGGGAGCGTTAACCGAGCGCTTAGCTGGTCTTGGGGCTCATCTGGTTCTTATTGAGCTTGACCGTGAGTTAATTCCCGAGCTTCAGACACGTTTTCCGGACGCGACTATTGTTCAGGCCGACGCTGCTCACGTGGATTACGCCGAGCTTATTCCGCAAGGTGACTGGATTTTGGTTGGCAATCTGCCGTACAACGCTGGTAACGCCATTATTCGTCAGGCCCTGGCATCATCAAGACCTCCTAAGCGCCAGGTAGTTATGCTGCAGCGCGAAGTGGGGGAGAAGATGCTCGCTAAGCCAGGCGAAATGAGTATCTTGTCTGTGGCCGTGCAAATATATGCCGATGTTAAGCGTGTTGCTACGGTAAAACCCGGTGCCTTTGTGCCGCCACCAAAAGTTGATTCAATTGTTTTGGCATTGACACCTAATCAAAAATCGACCAATCCGGAGGCGGTGATTGGCTTAGCGAAATTAGCCTTTGCCCACAAACGCAAGCAAATGCACCGCACTTTGTCTGACGCTGGAGTGGGTACTTCAGAGACCTTAAAGGCAAAACTCTTGGCCCTGGGACTAGCCGATACCGCTCGTCCCGAAGAGGTGTCAGTAGCTCAATGGATTGAGCTCATAAAATAGTCCTCCGAACAATCAAACAAGAGATCGGCGCGTTGGCCGATCTCTTGTTTTGTTATTCCCTCAGCACCAACTAATTCCGCAATGATCCGTGTTATAATTCTTCCGTCTATGGACGATGACCGCCGAGTGCTACGACCTGGGGCGGGTACAAAACTTTCTCGGGAACAAAAAGCCGGGTTTGTCTTTGTGATTGTCTGCGGTTTATGTGCTTTGATTTTGGGTGGTCAGTACCTTTGGACCCACATGGCCGCGCCGTTCGCTATCAGTTATACGGGCCCGCGTTTTGTGACGGGTTCGGAAGAAGAAGCGGCGGAGATTGCCGAACAACGTAAGGCTGATACTGACTTCGATACCGTGAGCGATTACGACGAGCTTTACATTTACAAGACTAGTCCGTATTTGGAGGACTCAGATTCCGACGGCTTAGCTGACGGTGCTGAGATTTCTTCAGGACAAGATCCGAACTGCGCCAAGGGTGCAGCTTGTGCTTCGGCGGACAATGAAGACGTTTTGGTGTCTGGGGGCAACGCTGCGCTTGATGCCGAAGCAGCCGAGCTAGCCGCGCGACAACAGGCGCTTACTCAAGCCCTGATGGAACTATATTCGCTACCGGTAGGTGAAGTGCGAACCCTTTTGATTGAGTCTGGAGCCGACGCTGCGCAGGTTGAGGCTATGACTGACGAAGAAGTGAGCGCTATGTATCAAGGTATTTTGACTCAACTCGAGCAACAGGGAGAGATTCAGAAATTAGTACCTCCGGATTTGATAGAAGCCACTACCCCTTAAAGTATGCAATTCGGCTCTCGCTTCAAATATTTTTTTCATAAATTTATCCCCTTTTTGGTGATGATGGCATTAGTCGTCACGGCCGGTACAAAAATCGTGCATGCTCAAGCGGGGGCGGTCATCGTCGCCGAAGACAAGCCATTTACTGCTTGGGTACTCGAGAACAAGGTCAAAGAAAAGTCCAAAGTAAGTTTATCCGCTTCGTTATTAACGTACTTGGTAAATTTAGTAACATTCGCAACTGATCGTTTGGCTTATGACACGGCAGTCATGGTGGCTTCTGGAGGTCCGGCTGAATCTCCGCTTTTCGATGGCAGTCCAGTTGAGCAGTATTTTAAGGAATACGGTGCGGCAGTGGCGGGTGAGTCTATAGGCTTGCTTCAGCAAGATTTGGAAACTTCCGGTGGCACCTTGGGGGCGATCTTTTCGGGTTTTAATTTGTGTCAACCACGGGCAGACATCACTATCGCTCTCAGCCTGGGTATCAAGGGTGTTTTTGATCAGCCTACGCCAAAATGTGATTTTAAATCTATTCAGAACAACTGGAGTGGTTTTGTTGCCGATATTGCTGATGAGGGTACGGGCGCAGACAATGCGAATCAGATGATCTTGGCTCGGGTAGCTGATGCCTTTGACCCTCAAACCAATGAATTCGCGGTTGGTATTGAATTGCAATCCAGCATTCTGAATAGAGCCGCTCAAGATGCTTTCTTGAGAGCTGGTGTTGTTGTTAAGGAGGGGGGGTTTAGCCCGGTTACAAATTTTATTACCGGCAATATCGAAACTCCGGCTGATGTGATCAATTACACCTACAAGGATCGTGGGTTGAGTGCGGATTCCCCAGACACGGCCTTTAAGGGCTTACAGATCTTCACAAACAATCCAGAAGTTTTGCCACAAATAGCATTGCATGCCGGTTCGGTGTTTACTAATACCTTACTATCCGAATTTACACAAAAGCTTTACGACGGTATTTTTAGCTTCGATAAAGAACCCTTTGATCCGTTTGGGGATATTGGAGGAATCGCGCTGAGTAATACTCAGTCCGCCCGGGATCAGTACCGCTCGCTCTTGGCGGTTGCCCCCATTGAAATCACGAACTACAGCGTCTTAGGCGAGTTCAGCTCATGCCCTAATGGAATTACCAGGGGCTTATATAACTGCGTAGCCAACAACGCTTTTGTGTCAGCTATTGGCCGTGCTGATGCCGGGGCTCCGGTGACTATTGAAGAGGCTATTGAGCAGGGGTTACTTGATGGCGGCTGGCCACTCATCCCTTCGGCTGATTTGGCGCGTAACCAAGATGCTTTCTGTTACACCTACGGTTTCTGTCATAGCAACTTGGTAAAATTGCGTAAGGCACGTGTTATTTCGATCGGTTGGGAAATGGCTGCTGAATCTATCTACAACTCGACTTTTGATACGGTGACGCTCCAAGAAGTAGTTGGTGGCTTTAATGACTGTAATACGGCCGATGAAGCAGACATTACTCACCCTTGGTGTAAGCTGATCGATCCAGATTGGGTGCTTAAGTATCCAGAAACACAGTGTAAAGCCCTGGTTAACGGTCAGCTATTGGTGAGTGCAGGCATAGGCGAACGTCAGGAGGAATGCGTAGACATGCCAAGCTGTATTGCTGAAAATGATGACGGTACCTGTACAGGTGGTTACGGCTATTGTGTGAAGGAAGAGAACACCTGGCGCTTCCGTGGCGAATCCTGCCCCGTACAGTATGCCTCTTGCTTAACCTTTGAAGGTGAAGATAAGACCGTTTCTTATCTGGAAAACACGGTTGATTTTGCCGGTTGTACTGCCGATAACGCTGGTTGTTTGTGGTACGACACAGAAAAGGCAGATCCAGACGGCGATGGCACTTATGATTGGCAGCCGGTTACAGACGTGGCCGTGGCCGATGCCGCCACTGACGCCTACACTTCGCGTATTTACTTCACAAGTGAGGTTGAGGAGTGTACGGGGGAGAACGGTGGCTGTTCTGAGTTGTATGAACGCGATGACGCCTTACGCTTGAATATCCTTCAAAACTCAAGTTTTGAAGATGACATGAATAATGACAGTATCCCAGATGGCTGGATCCAGGACGGCTCGAGTATTGACTCATCGGGCAGCTTTAGCCGCACAGGCTTGGACGCCGCATCCGTTAGTCTTTCTGGCCTAATCTCGCAGCCGGGAGTGGCTTTCTCCCAGGGCCGCTTCTATACGTTGTCATTCTACGCTCGTCAGAAGCTTGACGGGGCTACGGCCACGGCAGCTACGATTGTTTCTTTTGCTACTGATGACGCCGCTACAGATATTGATATCTCTGGCACAAGTTTCGTGGCCGGTACAAATACAGAGTGTCAAATCAATAACGGCGGGGTGGCGGTTTACGGCGACGGTTTAGAAGATACCTTGGTGGCCGAGGGCGTTCCAGGTGGCGTTGTGTTTGAACGCTTTACCTGTACGTTCACCTCGCCGAGGTTATCAAACGACGCTGCCAATGTTACCGCCCTGGTATATTTCTTGGGAGACGTCTACATAGATGATGTGCAGATTGAGCAAGGAGAAAATGCTTCTGCCTACCACGTTGGTTACTCGGTCACGCAGCCAGCTTCTATTACGGTCAAAGTTCCACCAGCTTACCTTGGTTGTCGGGGGGATGCCTCTGATCCAACTGAGTGTGCCAACTACGCTCAGGTGTGTAGCGAAAATGACGTTGGTTGTACCGCTTACACGCCAACTAATAGTGATCCAACCGTTACCGGTGTAGCCACTGAACTTGACGCCTGTCCAGTGTCTTGTGTTGGTTACGACACCTTTAAGCAAGAGCCAACCCTCTACGAACCAGCTGGATCTTTCCCTGTTTACTTTATTGCCGAGACGGGGGAGACTTGTTCAGACGAAGACGTAGGTTGTGATGAGTTCACGAATCTTACAACTGAGGCTCTGGAGTACTACACTTATCTTCGCGCTTGCGTAACTCCAACCCAAGCTGCTGCCAATACTAATAGCGATGACGCGGCCACCTTCTATACTTGGGAAGGATCTGACCTTGAAGGTTACCAGCTGAAGACCTGGATTCTCTTGGAATCGAACATGAGTTCTGCGGTGTATACGTACGTCTCGGGCGAAAAGGATTTGACTCCTCATCTGGCCCCTTGTTCGACTTGGACCGCTACGGCTGACGGCATTGTCTGTTCTGATGAATTAGACAGCGATGGTGATTTGAAGAAAGACTGGGATACGGCTACCTGTGATGATCACGATGACATTTTCACCAATCCAGATTGCCGTGAGTTCTATGACGCGAGCGGTGGAATCCATTACCGACAATGGTCAAATACGGTGACCGTAAATGAAGCCTGTACGGCTTACCGCAAGACTGAACTGGTTGGTGCTGATGCCGTTGAGCAAACAGCTAACTGTGAGAACTCTGGTGGTTACTTTGACGACGCTACTGGCACTTGCCGTTACAATGGTTACGCTGAGGAAAGCGAGGAGTGTTC
>Ga0163151_10008304_pt1 | contig 11787 bp, 13 predicted proteins | sample OliLakLV19MP5IB2_FD_145596 | JGI IMG/M metagenome (GOLD analysis project Ga0163151, IMG submission 145596) | Freshwater microbial mat bacterial communities from Lake Vanda, McMurdo Dry Valleys, Antarctica - Oligotrophic Lake LV.19.MP5.IB-2 | ecosystem: Environmental > Aquatic > Freshwater >...
TCCGGTATCCGGCAGCGGCAGACAACTCCATCAAGCTCAATTCCCCGGCAACTCGGTAGAGCATATCTCCCACGCTGTACCGCTCCAGCACATGCAGTGCCGAGCGTCCAAGCTTGGGAATTAGAGCGAAGCGCATAAGAACGCCATCGAGCGTGCTCACCAGCATTGCCCTAGCCATCGAATCCAGCATCGGGCTTTCGCGGCCCATTCGGATCAAAAGCCGGCCGATGACGACCTGATATTCGTTCCACAGCCTTTCGTCTTCTGCTGCACTTAGGTCATGCCTTAAGGGACTGTTGAGCAGGAGATTGTCTTCCAAACTCAATCCTGGCACTTTGATATTTTGCGGGCGGTTGCCCGGTCCGCAAGCGTTAGTAAAATCAGTCATATGCAATCCTTCTCTTAAACTCGAACTAAGAAGAAAGCGAGGCGACCGAAGTTGAACTTTGGTCCATTCGCGCACTAAATGCCCTGCACCCGGAGGTTGCCTGGCGGTGGCACATTGCTGACAGGCACTCCATTGCTAAGGCCCTGTCTACCAAAAAAGGAAGGAAAGTCACAGGGAAACGACTTCCGCACCCATGGTTGGGTGCGGAAGTTGTTCTCGGTCAGGAGGAAATTTCTTTCACCACCGAATAAAGGCCATTCACCACACGAGCAAAGCTGGCGAAGTCCAGCTTGTCGACGCTATCTTCCGGCGTGTGGTAAAGCGGATAGCGGAAGTTCGATGTATCTGTGACCATCAGCGCGGGCACACCGATCTGCCAGAACGCCCAGTGATCAGAGCGCGCAATATCCTTTACCGAATCCGGAGCAGACACCCCTTCGCAGGGGAATTTGGCGAACTGCCGAAACGTTTTTACGCACGTATGCACAAGCTTCCGAGAGGCGCTGTTTCCAACGAATCCAATGAAGTTAGCCACAGTCGGATAGAAGAGATTGAAAGGACTCGGGTACATCTGAGAGCCAGGCCTCGATGAATAGACTCCCAGCATCTCCAGCGAAAGCATTCCTCTTATGTCATCGCCAGCTTGTTGACAGGAGTTGGCGTAAACGCAACTACCCATCGAGTCCCAGGGACCGCCGGGATGCTCTTCGTTAGCAAAAGCGACCAGGCGAATAGTGCGCTTGGGCTGAAACTGTTTCAGCCAGCGCGCGACTTCCAGCAAGGCGGCCACGCCGGTTGCGTTATCATCGGCACCAGGCGTGCCGATCACGGTGTCGTAGTGAGCGCCGATGACGATCACTTCGCTTGCTTTGGTCGTTCCGGGTATCTCGACAATCACGTTCTTCATATCGATCCCGGCAAAGGAGAACGACTGAAGCCGGACGTCATAGCCTAGCTTCAAAAACTCCTTGTGGATGTATTGCTCGCCGGCAAGCAAACCCGCCGGCGTGGCGATGCTGCGTTCACCGATGGTCTCAGCAAGGTAACGCACATGCGTCTCAAGTCCTTCCTGCAAAGCCACTTCATTAGCAGTCAGAGGATAGAAGGGCCCTGCGTACGAGCGTCCGGGCATCACGACGTAGCGCCGGAACAAAGGGTATAGAAGGATTCTCATCAACCAGGTTGGAAGTTTCATTTCGTCCTCCGAGCAGGGACCAGCAGCCCCTGGTTCACGAGCACCTGCTCGAATTGAATGGTGAACTGCGCGCTGCCAAGCAGGCGAAGTTCGTCAATTTTCTTGCGCCACTCAAGGCACTTGGTTTTGTGGGCGTCCGAGATCAAACTGTTTTCGACCAAGGCGTCGAAGGTGGCGGTCATAGCGGTCGCAACAGCGTTCAGCTTGTGCTCCAGGCTAAGGTCGAACTGCAGCCCGTGGAAGCCTGTGATATGGGGCTGAATCAACAAGAAGCCGTCTTCCTTGATCGGGTGCTCACCCTGGAAGGAACTGGGGCAGCTACCGAGACATCCAAGGCTCCACAGGAGGCGCAGCCAGCGCTTGCTCTTGATCGCGTCTTCAGGGATGTCGAAAGCGATGATACTACCTGGAGTGGCATCAAAATAGCGCAGCGGAATTGCTGTCGGAGTGGCGCCGTCTGGACCGAGGGCACCATCATGCAACAGGACATTTTTGTAGCGCACGCCATCGATAAAGCCTGGAACTGCACAGGTCGCCGACACGGCCAGAGCAGTTGTGGGCGTTACGTCTGAGACCTTGCGTGTGACGCCTTTGTGTTCACGAAACACTCCCTGGTCCGTAAACAAGTACAGTGCGCACTTGCCGGACGCCGCTGTCCACATCCTCTTGGGCCAAGGACCGATGTGCTGCTCAACGAATTCCGCCAGCGGAGCAGGCGAGTAGACGCCACGTTCCGGACGAGTAATCTCATACCTGTACTTCATCAGCAGCGCCAGAAGGCGCATGATCAGACCCGTCTTCGGCTTCAGCAAAGCCGAAAAGTCGGTATCCAACACGGTGCGTAGCAGCTGCCGGCAGGGTTTGCCCGAAGCTAGAAACGCAGCTGGAAGCGAGCCGCCACTGACGCCGCCGATAGACAGCCAGTCTTGAAGCCCGGCGATTTCGAACGCCACAATGGCTCCGGCACCGCCAAGAATAGCCTTGGAGCCGCCACTGCCGAAGACCACGTGAAACCCAGCAACCTTCTCCTCGGAAGGCGCTCTTATGCTCTGTGTCATTTCTTTCCTAAAAAAACCTCGGCAATGTTCTGCCAAGGCGAAGATTTTTGTTTTGCCAGCCAGACGATTTTGAGCTCTATGCTCTTTGGAACCCTTGATTCAGCTGCGCCATCTTTGGCGCATCTCAAGTAGTGATGCTGTGTACGACAGGCTGGATCAGCATCTCAAGTCCAATGTTTCCTCGTTCCGCTCTAGTCAATACATCGAACCAAAATCAACTCATGCAGAACCCGCGCACCGAATATGGTGCTTGGAAATTCAACTGATGGTTGCCAGATTGGGGATGCGGTTAGAAAAAGAGATAAGGAACAAGAAAGAACAGTTCACGTTATCCATACGCAAGAACTAATTCAATGTTTTCAACTGTCTAGCTAGACGACGCAATTGGCGCGGTTAGCGGGACGTAGTCGCCAAGACCTTGACGTTGAGGAATCAACCTCTTGTCCTCCTTCCACTGCTGATACAGCAAACTCACGATGATAGACTCACTTGAATTTGGGTCAAGAGGTGAATCTTTCAATGAAAAAACTGACGGCGCTTGCGGCTTTAATGGCGGCATTTCTGACATCTCCAATGAACGCGGTGGCAATGGGCGATGCGCCGATGGATGGCAAGCAGGCTTTGACTCCGCCAAATTCGGTGGAAATGTACCTGGATGGCTTTCACAACTATGCCGGCCAGGAAAAACTCGCTCCCAGCAAGCAGCTGCAGTTACGCGTGGCGCACTACTGCAAGCAAATACGCCCGGATTTATTTCAGTGCATCATCTACCAGGGTAACGGCAAGGATGCGCGCTTGATTGGCGTCGAGTATGTGGTGCCAGATACTGTGTACAAGGCACTTTCAGCAAAAGAGAAAAAGTATTGGCATCCTCATGACGGCGAAGTCGAAAGCGGCATGCTCGTTCTGCCAGGCATGAATCCGGAAGCGGAAAAAAAGACGCTGGACTTCCTGAAGTCGACCTGGGGTAAGACATGGCACGCGTGGCAGCCTGGTGATGACGTGCCCGTCGGTGAACCCAGACTCATGTGGGCCGTTCCGAAAAACGACGCAAATGCCAAGACCAAAGAAGCGATCGAAAAACGTAAAACCGATCCTGCTTATTGATCACTAATGATCTGTTATTGATCAAAATTTCATTCTATATCTCGTGCGGGCGGTTGTTTGACATCCGCCCGTTCGGTTAGTTTGTTAGCCTAATTCACCTCACTTTTCACAAACAGGAAACGCCCCCAAAAGCCACAAACGCTCAGCACCAAACTCATAGCTCTGTTAGGACTGCGGCGAAACGAGGTCGGAAGATGCACATCGAAAGAATCTGGAGAAAATGGCTGTTAATGCCGTTTGCCTGGAAGCACGTCAGCATGCCTGGCCGAACCTGTCTCTTGGATTCGACGCCCCTAAATAGCTCGGAACAAGAAACGGAAGTAAACGCGCGCAGCCACATCCACACGCTGGCAACCACCATCGGTGAACGCCACAAAGCATTACCGGACACCTTGCTCCGCACGCGCTCCTACCTGACTGACACCTTGCAAAAATACGGCTACACAGTCGTTGAGCATCCGTTCGAGGATGGCGTGAATCTGATTGCGGAGCTACCTGCAACGTCAAAAGAACTGATCGTAGTTGGCGCACATTTTGATACAGTTCCCGGCAGTCCCGGCGCCAACGATAACGGCAGTGGCATTGCCGCTTTACTTGAACTAGCAAGGCTTTTACGTGACACGCAACCGGGCAAGCGGATTCGCTTTGTTGCATTCGATAACGAAGAGCACGTCGGACAGCCGGCCACAGCGATGGGAAGCTATGCGTACGCTCAACTTTGTCGAGCGCGCCAGGAGCAAATCGTCGGCATGTGGGCCCTGGAAACGCTAGGCTATTTCTGCGCTGAAGCCAACAGCCAGAAGTATCCGCAGCCGTTCGACTTGTTCTACCCGACTGTCGGGAACTTCGTTGCTTTCGTCGGAAACGATGCTTCTCGCAACTGGGTCCGCAAGAGCGTTAGCACCTTTCGCCAGCTCAGGAAATTTCCGGCCGAAGGAGTTGCTGCCCCAGCAAAGTTTGCCGACATAAATCGCTCAGACAACTGGGGCTTCGGGCAGGCCGGCTATCCCGCCTTGATGGTCACGGACACGGCGAATTTTCGCTATCCGCATTACCACAAGGGCGAAGACACGAAGGACAAAGTCCACTACCGCGAGTTGGCGCGCCTTATCCAGGTGCTATCCAAAACACTTTCGCAGGTAGCTGCCTAGTTATTTCATCTCGGCGGCACCACATTTGGTGACGCCAAACATCATCATTGATTTGTCACTCAGCGATGTATCGCTGAGTGACACATGCTCTTGAGAGGAGGCACCATGTCTCATTGCCAAACATCGGACCGCAATTTCTGCGCTCCAAACAACAAAAACGCTGCACTCTTGGTCGACATCGACGGAACCTGCTTGGTCTGTCAACCTTACTTCGACGAGGCCGAAAAAGCCTTCGGCCACTACATGCGAAAACTTGGATTCGACCCGGTCGAAGCCATTGCCCGCATGAAAGACGTTGATCACGCAAAGGCTGCGCTCGATGGCTTCGAGCGCGATCGCTTCGGCAAGTCGCTCATCGAATGCTACCGGAGCCTCGTTGCAGAGAAGCGTCGCCGTTTCTCGGCCGAGGACAAAATCCAGGACGAGCAAATCCTGCGACAGATCGGCGCCGGCCCCTTCTTCCGCGAGCCACAGGTGTTCCCTAACACGGCCGCCGTGCTCACGCGTGCACATCACAACTTCCTCATCTTCGCCGTGTCTATCGGCAACCGCGAAGCACAGAAGTACAAAGTGCGTCAGGCTGGCCTCGATCAGATGTTCGACGAGCTGATTATCACGGCTCGCGATGACAAGGCCGAAATCGTGGCCGGTCTGATCAAGGACTGGAACATCGACCCGAACCTCTCGGCATTCATCGGCAATAGCCGCCGTTCCGACGGTGCTTGCCTGGCTGTGACCAACTTCGTGTACCTGCCGCTGGAACCGGGTTGGGCATTTGACCAGTCCCGACCACTTCCGGAGTCTCAGTTCGAGACATTCTCTGTGAAAGACTGGCGTGAGTGCGAGGAAAAGGCGATCAACCGACTCGTGCGTCGACGCAAGTCATGCCGGAGCGGCCACGGGAAGTAAGCGTATCGCTATCAGTCGTGCTGGCCGCAAGTTGCGGTCAGCACGATGATTCTTTGAATCCTGAAGGAAAGGAACCTAACCTTGGAACTCATTTCATTAGGCATCATCGCCCTGGTTGCCTGCGTCCTTGGCTACTTCAAGTGGTCGGATGGCCGCAACAACCCTGTCTCTCCCCACACATGGCAATACTGCCCCTGGTGCCGCGGCAATCTCGTCATGGGCGAGATCGGCGGTAAGCACAGGAAGAAGTGCACTCTCTGCAAATTCGTGCACTGGGATAATCCACGGCCGGTAGCTGTGGTGCTGATCCCAACCACCGATGGCAGAATCGTGCTCATAAAGCGACTGATACCCCCTCGGGTGGGAATGTTCGCGCTTCCCGGTGGATACGTCGAACCTAATGAACTTCCCGAGGCTGGAGCTGTCCGGGAAGCTAAAGAAGAGACCGGTATGGATGTCGTCATCGACCGGCTCCTTTTCGTGACGATGCCACCGAACGTCAACGAAATCCTCTTCTTCTACCTCGCCAAGCCAACGGACGCGCTGCCAACGACGGGCGATGGAGAAGCCGAGGCAGCCATTTACGCACGCGATGCTATCCCTGCGGAAATTGCGTTTTCCACACACCGCCAGGTGATAGACCAGTTCCTAGCCGCCGGAAAGTAACCTGCGGCATCGTTGACGCGACCCAGCTTTTTCTGGGTCGCGTCTGGCTCGGACGCGAAAAACAACAACCCCGGAATGAAAATGGACGGTACAGAAGTGACAATGTGGCTGATGGTAGCCCTAGCGATCTTGTTCGGCATCTTAGTGCTTGCAACCATGCTGCACAATCGGCAAAGGCGACAATCGCTACGTTCGTATGCGGACTCCCTGCGACTTCTGGTTGCTCAGGCGGAAACATGGGTCGAAACCAAACCAACCAGCAAAGAGGCCGAGGACAACCTCAAACGGGCTCGACGGATTCTGGATGTAATTGACGACGGACTGAGACGAGGTACGCATCCTCTGCTGATGTTGCAATTCATTTGCAGCGATCCTGGATGCGAGCTGGCTATCTCTGCGCGCTTCAAAGCGATGCATGACAAGAAAATGTAATCGTCCGAAGTAGGACGAAAGGGAAAGGCACACTGCGTGCCCTTTCTCTTAAGCGCTATTTTTACTACCTTTTATAGTATTCAACAAAGAAGATATAAGTATTTGGCCAACCCGTGTTCCAATGGCTGTAGTGGCGGCGCCAGGCTGCCGCTCGTGCATGCGAAGCATGCCGACCGGCGCCCAGACGCTGTGCGCCGCCTAGGCCTCGGAACAACAGGCAATTGGCTGACGAGAAATCCCATCAATCGTCTGTAACGCCCAACGGGTGCCGCATGGCGGCACCTACACACGGGTTGGCCGAACACTTACAAAAGTGCCTTTCGGTTAACAGTTGATGGTCAATCGCCAACCGTTTTCGTTCCTTTGCCAGCGCAGCAGCTGATGGCGATGTTAGCCGCGACCACAAACACAATCAACGAGATTTGTGCATCGACGGACATTGCAAATGCACAGACAGCAATGAAAACTACCATGCCCGCCAGTGCCAAGGCAGCGGTCCGCAGGATGGCCCAAATGGCCTGCTTTCTGCCGAGCAGAACAGCTTGGTCTATTCTTAGGATTGCGCCGATGCCCCCGAAAAGCCAGAGGAAAGCAAAGCCAATGCCCACTACAAGTGGCGGATAGGGATCGACGTTCTTCTCGAACCAATCGATCCCCACCAGTACCATTGCGGCCAGAAAGAATATGGGCGGACAGAGCGCCATTTCCAGGGCCCCACGGTAAGCTGTTCTGCGCTTTCCCCCGTCTTTGTCTTCGCACCAGGCGTAAATAAGGCCAATGATTCCAAAGACTCCACCGAGCATGATGAATGTTCCGAACGACAGCAGAAAGCCCTGCAGATCTTCGTTCATATTAGACCTCCTTATTGGAGAATGAGTAAAGTCGAAGTTATCGTCCCCCACGCTAGCCGATGGCGTTCGTCTCGTTGAAGTCGATCGTCACAGCGGCCAGCGGTACGTCAAGCTCCTTGAGCTTTTCCATCAGCCCGACGAAGTCTGGGTCGCTGGCGATCAGTCCATTCTCGTTGGCAGCAGACCATTGTTGTGGCGGCAGCAAAGCCCGATTCTTTTGCAGCCACACCGAACCAGAAGGCCGCTTATAGTCTTTTGCTGGTTCGCCGGTCTGCCGGATAATCCGCCCGGTTTGCTGTTCCTGCTCGTGTTTCCCTTTGTCGTTGTCCTCATCAGCCGGATTCTTTCGTGAAAGCAGGAGCAGCGGCACGCTTGCCAGGACCAACAACACAATCACCGAGATCTCGGTATCGACCGAAGCCACAAATGCCGCCAAGCTAACGGATGTCACCGTGGCTGCTAAAGCGTAAGCAACCAGACGAATGACGCTGATTTTGTCGATATCGACCATTTGGCTGATGCTGTAGCAATACACCAGGAAAATGAAGCAGACTCCTATTCCCAACGGAGGCCAGGGATCGATATTCGCTTCGAACCAGGAAATTCCCACCAACACGGCATATGCTCCGAAAATGAATATCGAAGGCACCATCACAATGACCATCGCATTGGGCAGAAATTCCTTGAGAAAAGCCTTCCATCCCAGTTTGCTGATTTCCTCGGACGAGGCGATCAAGTACGTGAACGCGAAGACAATACCCATCGCAGCGCTCAGGCAGATAGAGTTGAACATTGAGATTTTCTCTTTGAGTTTGATTTTGCAACACTGACGCAAGTGGTAATCGGAATTTGCAGACAATTCGGATTGCCAGTTCACGGTGTCTTAGGTTTGAGCGAAGGAATCTCGGCGGCTGACGTCAGTTACTCCAATCACCGCTATTGCGAATCTTGAAGCAAACGTACCAACCAATGATGGTGGCATTGAATAAGCCGCCCGTGAGTGGAATCATGAGCGAATAGCTCCAGCCCATAACACTGCAAGCCACCGCACTTGAGGTGCCCGTGACAAACAGTAACCAACCAGAAAAGCAGAATGGATTCATCTCTTTCATGGGAATGTTCCGTGTTGGAGTAACTCTCCGGCATACACTTCGTCGAGCCGTACAGCCTCGATGAGTGTAATGGTGATAATTTGTGCCGTGGCTGTTCGTTGGTGTTTCCGGTTTGCGTAAGAGGTCTTGTCGATGCTTTGAGCGTACCTGCTTGCAACGGCATTTACCAGTGCACAGGTCAGCCGCGCCGCCAACAGTCTTGGCCAGCAAGGTCCCACACCGATGCCTGTTTGTACTGTTCTGACAGCGAAGACACGACCAAGATTTCATCTGCTGCGGCCGCGATTTGTTCTGGCCAAATTGGTAATCGGAATTTCCCGGAAATTCGGATTAGCGCCGGAGCCTGATGCGCACGTACGCTGCTAGAGCGCGGTTGACACTGCTGTTCTTTGACAGGCGGCTGTGTGCTTCGTTAAGCAGCGCCCTACTTTCCTGCGCCTTTCCTGCATACGCAAGTGTATCGGCAAGCTGAATAATTGTAGATATGGTTGGTTCAGCATTGCTCCCGGCGCCTTGCTCGCAAAGCGACAGTGCTGTCTTTTGCAGACTGAGACACCTGTCGTGATTGATCGCCTTCGCGCGGCAATTATGAGCTGCTTTATTGAGGGTGCCGGCAAGACCCACTTTATCCTCATTCTTCAAGTGTGCGAGATTTTGTGTTGTTGAAGAGCTTCCTTGCAGACTGCCAATTGCTGCGGTGAGAGAATCGAGGGTTCGCTGGTACTGTTTTTGTTCTGTGTACAGATCGGCGAATGCTCGGATAAAAGTGCAAAACAATGCAACGTTGAACGATGGCTGTTTAGTAATTGAGTAGAATTTTTTCTCTAAGCGGTTCGCTTCCTCGAAATCCATCATGGCGATTGCGTTGACCGTCGCCCGTCCTGTGGTCATTAACCGGTCTTCGCCCGGTGCCAAAAGAGCCATAGCTCGCTTGTGAAAATCTCTAGCCTCTTTATGCTTACGCTCGGCGTCGAGATGCGCGCCGATGCCCGAAGATAGCCAGACGATCTCTAGTCTATCGCGACCTGTCATCTCGTATATCTTCAGGGATTTAGTCAGCAGAGAAATGCACTGCTCGACGTGACCATTCTCCTTGCAGCAAGCAGCAAGAGAGATGCAAGTGAGGGCCAGTTGTTTCGAGTCTTCGCCGAAGTGTTTGATACAGAATTCGTAGTCGCTTGAAAGATAGTTGGCGGCCTTTCCAAACTGCTTACTATTCAGAGCACTCAACGCGCGGGTTCTTCGTCTTTCGAATTCCGCCAGGTGTTCCTTCAGCGCCCTTACTTTGAGCGTACGCTGCTGTTGCTCTTTCGATGCGCCAGAAGCCTGATCTCGCGGCAAAGCTACCGGCGCCGCGCGTTCATGCTGCAAGAGCTTATCGTAAGCAATGCCTGCCGGTCCTTTGTTCTTTTGCCAGCGAGGAAACCGGCTCTCTAGTGCGATGGCCCGCAAAAGAAGCTGGGCGGCATCGGAAAAATTGCCATCGACCTCTAATGTCGAAGCGAGTTGAATGTGACGTTCCACCAGCCTTAGCATGGTTTCGTCATCGAGGAATTTTGAATTGTCCGCGGAAAAGATAGCCTGGTCTAATTTGTACAGCACCGGCAATGAGGATGTACCTGCTTTGCTCCCTGCATTTCCTGCAATTGCATCCAGTGTCGCGCGTACGTCCTTATCACCACGGAAAGCGTGCTGCTGTGTGCAACCAGTGATTGAAACAAGCAATAACAAGAAAAGCCAACGCATGGTTAGATCCGCGCTCTTTCAATCTGCTGAAGCGTGTATCCTCTGCCGGCTGAATAACAAATGGTAGGAACACCGTCTTGTGCCGGAAGTTTAGTTCTCAGCCGGTGCATCCAGCTTCTTACGACCGATGGGGTTGTCTCTGAATCGGACCGCCAGAGTTCGGCGTGAATCTCCGCCGCTGTGTGAAAGGCGTTGGCGTGCCGTGCCATGAACACAAGAAGACTGTATTCTTTAGGCCGCAATTGAAGTACCGTGCCTGAAGCTGCAGCCCGGCAAAGTTTGGTGTCGATTACCAGCGTGCCTACGGTCAGCACGTCAGGGCGTGGCTGGCGGCCTCTGCGCAGCAATGCCTGCACTCTGGCTACAAGTTCCTTTGAATCGAACGGCTTGGTTAAGTAATCATCGGCACCGGCACCTAGACCCGTAACTTTATCGTCAATGCGATTCATGCCGGTGAGCATCAATACCGGGGTGTCACCACCTTCCTTGCGGTATCGGAGCAGCAAGTCTATGCCGTCTAGATCGGGAAGCTTCCAATCTAGGATGATTACGTCGAAAGAACTAAAACCCAGCAGTTGCAAAGCATCAGCACCGCAGCTCGCTTTCTCGACTGCGAGATCTTGCCGTGCCAGACACTCTTCGATCTGGCAAGATAGCGCGCTATCATCTTCAATGATCAAAGCCTTCATCACGTGACATTTTAGCAGAGATGCTCAAACCAAGACTCTTCCACAAATTGTCGTTGCTCGTATTCGTGCCACTAGCGTTCGAATTCATCTTCGTTGCGGTCTTACAAGATTTGCAGCATCAAGCCGAGTTGCAGTCGATAAAAATGGCTGATTCGAAGGAGCTTGTGTACAGGCTGGCAGAGGTGTCCCGCAAAGTCTATCAATTCGGCGCCACCCAGTTTTTGTCGGAGCTTCCAAGCGAAGGCAGCTTCTCTTCGAGCATAGCAAGCGACTTCGATCGATTACGCAAGCTCTCCGCAAACAGTGCTGAACGAAGCAAATCTATCGAGCGCATAAGAAATATGTGCCTCCAAGCAAGCGAGCTTGTCTTCCAGCTGAACGACAAAGAAGCCAATTTGCTGGTCAAAGTCTACCTGAGGAGAAAGGTGAGAATTCTGCTCAATCAGTTGGTGCGCGAGATATTTTTCATTACGAATATGGAAT
>Ga0163151_10008307_pt1 | contig 11786 bp, 12 predicted proteins | sample OliLakLV19MP5IB2_FD_145596 | JGI IMG/M metagenome (GOLD analysis project Ga0163151, IMG submission 145596) | Freshwater microbial mat bacterial communities from Lake Vanda, McMurdo Dry Valleys, Antarctica - Oligotrophic Lake LV.19.MP5.IB-2 | ecosystem: Environmental > Aquatic > Freshwater >...
GTTATTAGTCATATATACACTGTATTCGTTTACGACCAAATCCTTTTGAAAAGGAAAGACTTGGTAGAGAATATACTGAAAGAATTTGACATTTTGAAAAATAATAATGAGTTACTAAATGATTTAGGAGTAATATCAGATTCAATGGAGTTTTCAATTAAAAACAAATCATATGAAACCATCAAAAAATTTAATTTACTGTATTTTGAACAATATTTGAAATTTAACAAGATTAATCTAGAAAAAACTGCTTAGAACAGCTAGATTTTCGTAATCCCGCCGTCTTGTTTTTACTTCAAATGTTAATTCGTTGGTGGGATATTTTGCATCAATGTCTTTGGCAGTTTTAGTGGCTAAGGTGAGTATAAATTGTTTGATTACAACATATTCACCTATTTCACCTGTAAAGCTGTTTTTACGTATTATTTTTAGCTTTAATAACGCATCACTTGCGTCTGCGAATCGTTTTAATAAATCGGTTGATTTTGAAATATTTATAAATAAATTCGACTCAATACAATCATTCAAATAATTAAAAAAAGAGTACTTTTCTGTTAATTCACCAAAATCTTTGATTAATGTTAATTGCTTGATTAATTTAATTGAATAATTACATCTAGCTAATAGTTGTTCTTGTATATTTAACAGGTCGATGATTTTTTCTTTTGACATAGAAAATTAAGATTAGTTTTGGAATCGGTTATAAATTATTTGGATACAAAAATACAATTAAATAACATCAACAACCACCCCAACATGGTATCTTAACCTCTTTTCCTAATTCCAACAATCCATAACTTCCCTTCCGCCAAACCATCCGAAATAACATTATGGTGAATATTTTGAGCCAAAATGTTGTTGTTAGATTCGCCATTCACAACTTATTAAAAATAGCAATCACAACGGAAATAATATTAATAAATCCCCAACCGACTCAACACAAAAGCCAATTCTGTCTGTAAATATCCACCTGCGATTAAAGCAACAGATATTTTGTTACTACCATACTTGTCACAATTGTAAACCTTTCCATTTTCAACGATTACAACTGTTTTGCGATTGCTTCCATATTTATCACAGGTATAAACCTTCTCGTTCTCATATTCTGCAAATAGAATCTTGTTTGACCCATACTCATCAACTTTATAAAACTTGCCATTTTCAACCAACATCGTGTATGAACGATTTGAACCATATCGGTCAGTTAAATAGATTTTGCCGTTTTCAACCTGTGCTATATGAGTTTTGTTACTTCCGAATCGGTCAGTTGAATAGATTTTACCTTTTTCAATCAACATGAATTGGATTTTGTTTGAACCGTAGCGGTCGTTTTTGAATACTTTGGTTTGGGCTGAAACAGCCAAACATAACAAGGTGGTTAGCAGAAGTAAATAGATTCTAATATTTTTTATCATTGTCGTATTGCCTGAATCACGAATATATTTAATAAGCATTTAGTTACTGTGCCATTTCCAATATCAATATCTTGTTAGTATAGGAGTTCCGAATTCAATTCTCCAGTTAGTTTCAATAGTCTTTGCGTTTTCAAGGTAATAGCTATGATTACAAGGTATATTTCCCATAATTTCAAAATTTCTGCTGTCATCAAAGTCAAAATATGAAATTGCCCAATTATTAATATTGTTAAATTCATTTTGTCTGTTTAATATATTTAGAGTTCCTGTTCTTCCGTCCATACAATTGAATTCTTGCAACAATCGCTCTCTTAATCCAAAAGCAGCGGGTTCATTTTTATATCCTCCTACACCGTTATAAAGAATCGTAAAGCCATTTTCTTCTTGTATACAGATGTTTTTTAAATTTTTACGTTGATTTACAAGTTTTGATATTGGTACTTCCATTGTGTTCGGTCTTGTTGGTAATTTTTGAAGTTGTTCAAAAGTTAGATTAGACCAAATCCAATAAAGTCCACGATGTTTTCTCGGTAAAAATTGAAGATGTTTCTTGTGTTGAAAATTTTCAAGCAAGCAAAAGGTTTTAAGTTGCCTTTTATGTATTTCGCCTATTATTGTTTTGTAATCCATTGCCTATTTATGTTATTTAAATTGTGTAACTATTAGAATCAAATCCCCTTTTGTTCAACTCTTGTTACCACTTTGTCTAGGTTTTGAAAGTATGGTAACTTTATGATATGTTCGTTTTCGTTTTCGTCAGTGTAAATAAATTGAGCGGATTCATATTTACCATTTATCAATTCTTCAAAATTGTGAAGTGTCAATGTTGGGTAAAGGCAGTCATACATGTAAATAGTCGGAGCATTGATTATAAAAACTCCTTTCGTTACATAATCTTCTTTGTTCTCAATCCTTGTTGCATATTTTATTTCAATGTGGTCAAGTAGCAAAATTTTATTTTCACTTGTCCAGTTGACTTTATTACATAACTGCGCTTCGTAACTCTTTTTGAAATTATGATAGTCACGCCTCCAATTAAAATAATCAAACCTTGAACGATTGTGTTTACACTCACAAACATAAATTGACTTTTCCATTTCATCTAAAAACACGATGTCCATTTCGCCAATTCCTTTTTTTAAGATACTAATATTATTTCCCTTTTTATTTTTAATGGAATTTACATTTCTGTCGTGTTTGATTCCTTTTTGCGTAAGTAAATAAATTGCTGGGTCTTCAAGAATTTTGTCGTGAGTGTTTTGTAGATATTTGACGAATGTTGAAATTGGCTTATACTTTTTCCACTCCACTGGGCACACTCCAAAGGGCAAAGCATTTGATGTAATTGAGATAAAACTTTCAATCCACTTATACTTTCCGAATAAACAATATTCTGCTTTGTCAATGTTCAATTTTACGATTGGTCTGTATAAATATCTTCGAATATCTTGTCTTCTTAGAATGCAATCCTCAAAAGATAATTTGTTTTCTTTTGAAATCATTAGTCCAGAGTAGAAATCTTGAACAATGTCTCTGTCATAATTGTAATCTTCAACAACAGTGTCAATAAGTGTAGCAAATTTAGTTACTAAAAATCTGTAATTGTAATTCTTTTCTTGTTCAAAAATAATAGAACCTAAAATACCGTAATCAACACCTAAATCCTTTTTCCAAATATCTAGAAACTCTTTAATGACATTTGTAACTTCAACGCTGCTGTTGTGTTTAGGAATGTCTTTTTCAATATATTCATAAACAAATTTGTATGGAGGATAAATATAAAAGTTTAACAGTTTCTCTTTTACTTGAAATCCTATTGACTTTGGAAAAAGTTGACACATGGCAATGTGATCGCTAACTTCTATACATAGATAACCTAAATAAAGAAGTTCTTCAAGATATTTTGTGAATTCAAGTCTCTTGTCATCTGTCTCTTGTCTAAAACTTGGGCAACCAATTAAATCGTTTGCACAACCTTGCTCAATTATTATTTTTAGAACTCTTCTGATAACCGCAAATTCAGATTCATCAATTGGAAGTTTTTGTCCATTTAATTGTTTCTCCGAAAGTTCAAGGGAGTTCTCATGAAAGTTGTGAACGAAAAGGTAAAAGGAAGCTAACTTTTGTGATAGTATTAGTTCTGTGAATTTGCCGCCAAGAATTTGAAAACACTCTTTAAATGTTTCTTGAACAGCACTTGGTTCACTAATTTCAGTATCGCCAAACTTCTCTGTTACATGGTCTGATAAGATATGCCAATACTTCTCGGAGTAGCTAAATTCCATTATTATCATTTCCCTCCCAAAGACATTAATTACTGGCATTTCGGTTCGTTAGTTTACTGGTAAAAGTGTCGCTTGGGGAAATATTTTTGTAAATTTATCAAATTTAGCCTTTTACCCAAAACAGTAATATACGGGCAATGTGAAAATCTTTGGCGTCACCGAATAATACTACTTGATTCTGCTCTCAGTTACATCACCCATAAATAGTAGTTTTAAATAGTCCTAAGGACAAGCCTTACCAATTTAAATTCTTGAAATAGTAAAAGCATTAGAATCGCATAAAATATACTTAGAACCTACTAAAAAAAATTAACCGATTCTAATGCCTTCAACTTATACTTTTATTAAAAGTATAAGTTGAAGGCATTTTTTCATATTTGACAAGGGTTTCCAAGCATAGTCAAAATGGGTATATTATACTTACATATATTATTGTATAAAAGTATAAGTAATTGTATATTTGCAATCCAAATTATGAGTTTAAAAAATCAGCGCACAACTACGAGTTATATTCAATGGGATACATTTAAAAGTTTAATTGGCAAACTTGAACGAGACAAAGAATTCAAATTTTGCTTATTAATCGCAACTGGTGTATTTACAGCTTTAAGAATTTCAGACTTACTTACGCTTAAATACAGTGATGTGTTAGACAAAGAAATTCTGATATTGGAAGAGAAGAAAACAAAGAAGACACGTTCAATCAAGCTCAATGCAGATTTGCAGGAAATAATAAAACGGATAGTAAAAGCGATCGGTGTAACGGACTACAACCAATTAATATTTGTGAATCGATTTGGCACAAAAGCCATTGATAAGTCTTATGTAAATGTTAAATTGAAAGAAATATTCAAGAGTTACAATATTAAAACCGATGGTAATATTTCGTCTCATACATTCCGCAAGACTCTTGGCAGACGGGTGATGGAACAGCATGACTATTCTAATCAATATTTGATATTGCTTTCTGATTTATTCGGGCATAGTAGCATCGGAATCACTAAGAGATACTTGGGTATAAGAGAGAAAGAGATACATGATGTTTATGATAGTATTTCTTTATAAATACAAATGAAGGGTATGAAATCTATGAAATGGTAAATAGGATTTATAGATTTATTTACAAATTCTCTGGATATTACTTCACCCGATGAACAGGAGTAAGGACTTTGTTAGTATGAATTGGAGTAGTTTGGTGCTAAATGATATGTAGTTCGGTTATAAAAGAATTGTGTATTTTTTTACATATTTTTCTTATTTTTGATTTAGATACCCATCAAAAAAAATGCCACAAGCCATCCACCCTATGTTAGTTCACAGCCATTTTATGAGAGGTATATTATGGTTGGCAGTAATTTTACAATCGTCACTATACTTTGACAAAATAATTATAATTATAAAATAATGCAAATTCTACGTTTGAACCATCAGGTGAAGTTGTCAGCTATGAAATCCTATCACTTTAACACATAATACAAAACAATGCAAACATCATTATTTGGCAACTCTGCGTTAAAAAACAAGACTTCTGAAATTATACCGAAAACTCTTAATGATTTGACATTATTGTCAAAAGTTAAAGGTTTGTTGTATATTCCTGAATACATTACAAAAAAGGAAGAAACATCTTTTTGGCAGTCTATAAATGCTGAGATTTGGTTGGGTGATTTGAAAAGACGGGTGCAGCATTACGGATATAAGTACGACTATAAAGCCAGATTTATTGACTACTCAATGAAAATTGGTGAACTACCTCAATGGATAATTTCACAGGCAAATAAACTACATAATGATGGCTATATGGCTGCAATACCCGACCAGTTAATTGTAAATGAGTACAAACAAGGACAAGGAATAGCAAACCATGTTGATTGCGAACCTTGCTTCGGTGAAACTATTATTTCTTTAAGTTTGGGTTCTACCTGCGTTATGGAATTCATCAACAAGGATACAAAGGAGAAAATAGAAATGTTATTAGAGCCCAGAAGTTTAGTTGTACTTAAAGGTGATGCACGTTACTTATGGACACACGGAATAAAAGGTAAAAAAAACGATCACTTCAAAGGATTTAAACACGAAAGAGCAACACGTATATCTTTAACATTCAGAAACGTAATATTAAACACTTGAATTACATAGAACCAAGAAAATATTGGAATATTTGGATGCTGGTTACACCCACTTGGAAATCATGAAGATAGTTGGGTGTTCGCCTTCAACTATACAAAAGGTGAAAAAGGTTAGAGAGCAGATTGAAAGTGTAAATGTGCAAACTATGAATACAATAAATTTTTCAGAACTTACATATAATATACTTGGCAATGTTAAAGAACAAACGGCAGCATCTTATTCATCTTCAAGCTTCATCATATAATCAAATTATGCGCCTTCAGAAGGTGATACTGCGATAAACAATGATAAACTATACACCTGTATAAGCTCTATCGATGTTACTTCAACTGATGAAAAGGAGGAAGGACTTTGTTATTTATAGGTGAAATTGGAGTGGTTTGGTGTTAATTGACAGGTAGGTCGGTAATAAAAAAAAATGTAAAGAATTGTTTAATATTTTAACTATTTTTTTTACTTTTGATTTAGATACCCACACAAAAAAATGCCACAAGTCATCCACCCTATGTTAGTTCACAGCCATTTTATTAGAGGTTTAATGTTAGTTAGGCATAATTTATAAACGACACCCAAAGACATTATGAACATAGACGACATAAAAGCAGCAATTAGGACCCTTTTCAATTTTCCAATTGTAGAAGAAACCGTTGACAAAATTGTTTTTACAATTGTCTCCGATAAGGTAGCAGTTCTTGACAAGACACAAGTAAATCAAATTATTCACGACTTGACCTTATTGGATACTGAGCAAGAAGTTGAAATGTTTGATAATAACTCTTATGAAGTTTTGGTTAGACATGAACGCAGAATATTGTTTCCAAAAGAAATTTCTCAAAAAGATACGGTAAATAAAATTGATTATGACATTGACAAACCAACAGACAAATACCTTATTTTTTTTCTCTACAATCTCGGCAAACAGAATACCCCAAAAATATTTCGTGGAGGCATTATGGCTAATAGATTACGAGGACTATATGAGAAAGACCAGCAAGTAAGTTTGTTTCAGCTAAATATTCTTGAAGTCATTAAAGAAATAGTTCCAAGACTTGAAACACTTCAAATAAAATCTGACATCACAAGAAAGAAATCAGAATTTGAACAACTCGTTTATGCTTTTCTTTTCAATTTAGGCTATAATCTTGATTACACAATTTTGCCATTAAGGTTTATGGATGAGTTTACTCAACCATACCGATTAGGGCGACTTAGAAGAGCTAATTTCGATGATGTAGAACCTCCAAAAAGGGTTTATCTAAACGAGTTGGTCTTACACTATCAAAAGGGAATTTCAAGTGAAAGTATTGACCATCAATTCCTTTCCTTCTATCACGTTTTAGAACATTTCTTTGAGAAAATTTACAATGACGATATTCTCAATAGTATAAAGTCTGAACTAACAAAACCAAGCTTTTCATCCAAGAGAAATAAGGATTTAACTGGTCTAATAAGTTTGATTCAAAACAGACTTAAATACAAGAATGATGAGTTTCTATTAAATGAACCAGAAGCATTAGAATTAACTTTGCGTAAATTCATTAAAGACCTCCCATACTTAGCAACTGAGTTGACCACTATCTCACCAACTTTAACTGAGTATTTCAAAACCACAGATGTTCCATTTTCAAAAGGAAATAAAGTGAACTTTGAAAATTCAAATTTAAATGAGATTTACGCAAACCTTGCAAAACGAATTTATTTAACAAGAAATTCCATTGTTCACAGTAAAGAAACTGACAAAAGCAAATACACTCCATTTCGTGACGACAAAGACCTATTGCAAGAAATATATTTAGTCAGACTAATTGCGGAAATTGTAATTATTGAAAACTCAAAGGAACTGTGACGAGAATAACTACGCATAATAGCAGTTTGGCAAAATTGGCGGTTCAATGCTCCGCAGACACATTTGTGGTTAATCAAACATTGGTTCTCCTCATCAAAATTTAAAAAAAAATCGCCACCATCACCAAGCCTGAAACAGTTATCTGCTACATAAAAACGTAAAGCAATAAAAAATCATACAATGAAAAAATTAATCATTCCTTTCATCACACTTCTATTGACATCTTGCTCTGTAACAACAAACTATTACCAAGTTTATAAGACTAATTCAGACAATGGCATCTTAGCAAAAAATAAAATAGTGTTTGAAGACGAAAACTGTGAAGTTAGCTATAACCTTTGGTCAAATGGCGGTGACGTTGGTTTTAGCATTTACAACAAAACAGAAAACGACTTGACGGTTTTTCTCAATAAAACATTTTTTGTTTTAAATGGGGTTGCTTATGAATATTTTCAAAACAGGACTTTTTCTAAGTCTTCAAATAGTGGGGCAACAGTTACCTCGTTTAATTATCCTAACTACTGGAATTACAGTGTAGCTAATATTGCTGGGGAAACTAGTTTTTCTGCTGTCCATATTGAAAAACCTGAATTAACAATTCCACGAAAGACATTGATAAATATTTCTGAATACAAAGTGACTAATACCCGTTATGCAAATTGCAGCCTTTCAAAATATCCTTCACAAAAGAATCTTACAACACTTATATATAGTAAAGATAATTCGCCTTTTATATTTTATAATCTCATAACATACTCAACAAAAAGCGACACATTAAGACTTGAAAATAAATTTTATGTAAGTGAAATAACAAATTACTCCTCAACTTTAATGTTTACTTATATTGACACATCAGCTTGCGGTAAAAAACTTGACTTTCCAGTTGAGGTATTTAAAAACATAACACCTGACAAATTCTATATAAAGTACACGACAGAGAGATAATTACAGCACATGATATGGGTTTTGTAAAAAAACGTTAAATGTTTTAATATTTTTCCTATTTTTGATTTACATACCGAATAAAAAAAAGCCATAAGTCATCCACCCTATGTTAGCTCGCAGTCATTTTATGAGACGTTTAATATTGTTGGCGGCAGACCAGCTCGTAGTAGTGATAAAGTTGCTGAAAGGTAAAGGAGCGAAGGGGCTGACTAGTTTAACTTTTTTATAATTTACAACCGAAAGGGATGATTGATTATTATGAGGTAAAATCACAGCCAATTACAATTGGTAAATCCAGAATGTTTAAATACATTCGTGATGAAACTAGAAGAGCCGTGTGAAGGGAGACTTTCAAGCACGGTTCCGTGGGAACGTAAGGGTGAAAATTCCTTGCGTGACCCGATTAGCTGCCATTTTATGAAACAGACCACGACAATAATTTACATCATCGGACTAATAGCTTTGGGCGGTTGTGAAAACAAATCATCGAAGGAAACTTACACCTATCCATCAAATAACGCTTGTACACCATCTCAAAACAACACATTAGACACAACATTTTTCAAAAACAATAGTTCGACATTTAATAACCCATCGTTCCACAATTCACAAATACAATACAGACAGACAAGAAGTTCTTCTTTGCAAGATTTTTGGGACGAAGCCGAAGATGTGCGAAACGATGCAGAAAGTGTTTTAAGTGAAGCCGAAAATATTGGATGTGATGATGCTGTAAGTGCGGCACAGATTGCAATTTCCAATAGTGACGACTGCACAAGCACAAAGAATTATAGCGATGCAGCAAGCTATTTAGATGATGCACAATCAGAATTATCAAATGCTCAAAGTTATTTAGAAGATTGTCAAAATAGCCGTGATAACAATAATGACAATGAAGAAAACGAGGATGACGAAGACGAATAACTAACTACAATGATATGTAACCTTTGTAAAATAAAAGATGCTGACCAGACAGGTTCACATATAACATCTGCATTTCTATTGACCTCACAAATTGGAAAACGTGGCGAAGAAAGAGGGTTTCTTATCACGACAAATCCAGACCAAGATTACAGCGAAAACCAAGGTAACAAAGGCATTAAAGAAGATTTTCTATTTTGCCGAAATTGCGAAAAAAGACTTGGAATTGTTGAGATTATTTATGCTACCGAGATAACTCAAAAAATAGAGCAAAAGCAATTCGAGAACAATTTTGAAAAAGTCGTATTTAAAAATGGTTACTACAAATTAGACTGTAAAAAGGTTCACCCAATTGTCTTCCAACTTTTAGTTCAATCAAATATTTGGAGAGCATCAATTTCTGAACAGCCATTATACGGTCACTTTAAGTTAAGTGAAACTTTACAAGAAAGAATTAGGTTTAATTTAGATTTATTTTTACCAACAATTATTGACTTCAAAGTTGCCCAAACAGAAAAAGAATGGACAAAGTCAATTGAAAAATGCAAAGAATTATTTGACATAATACCGTTAGCAATTCTCAAAGCTGAAAATATTGAGAATAAGGAAATGACTTATCTATTTTTCTACAACGTATCCAAAGCTTTATATCAGGCTGTTTTAAATGAATATTTCATCTATATCTTTGACAACTCGCTTAATTGGATAGATGATTTTTTTGACTTCAAAAATGAGATAGATTTAAACAGCATCGTTAATGACAATGTAGAGAAGTCAACCATTTGCATTATTTCTAATGAGCGTTACTTTCAGACAATTGAAAAAATACAATCATTAGCCGTAACACAGCGACTTCAACAAATATTGAAACAAAGCATCGAAGAGCTTTATAGACAAGGAATTCCAATTATAATTGAAACAGTAATACAGATGGTAGTTAAACGTGTAAACGAAATAGACATTGAAAAAAACGGCAGCTAATAGCATCTTAGCGTCAGTTTTTTTTGAAGAAAAAAAACCGAACGCCAAGCTGAAAACGTTGTGCGGCAAGCAATGGAGAAATTGTGAACCATAACTTAACACTTTAAACAGACAATTAAAAACTAATAATTATGAAAGGCGTAATCACTTCAATCCTAATATTTATCCTCTACATTTCGTTATTCGCTGACTATGGAATAGGCATAGTTCATTCTTTTAAGAAACACGGTGTTGTGGACGGAGTTGTCGGAACAGTATTTTTCCCTTGGGCAATGTATCGTGGGGTAGAGTTTTGGTGGCATGACGACTACGGCAACGTAAATTGGGACAAACGTCTCTCTAACGACATGCAAACTTGCATTTATTTTGTTGCATTAGTCCAAGACAAGAGTGCAGACAAGTATCAGATAAATGAAAACCTCGAAAAATTTTCAGAAAAAATTAAAGACTATCCCGCAGACAAAAAACAATATCTACTTGACGGCACTAAAAAATATATTCAATATTCTAACTCCGTTTCAAGCGACATCTTGAATTCCCTAAATCACTATAAAAAAAACGGGGATTTCAATTTGACATCGAGCGATGCGACTAAGAAATTGGAAACTGAACTTTCTAACTTTAAACTCAAAGAAGATATGGAATTAACCAAAAAGTTGTTTGAAGACCTAAACAAGCAGATGCAAGAAGATTTACCAAGCGATAGAGCTTTCATTGACTATGACAAAATAAAAGATATGGAAACGACAATAAACCTTATCATGGAATTGCAAAAAAAAGAATTCAGACGAATATTCACATCGTTGTTCAGTGAAGAGTTATAAGGTAGAACTGTTCGTTGACAGTTTAGTGAAACTTAGAGTTGTTGCTGCAAATCCCCATTCTTCGTAGAGCCCAAAACCGCCAGCCACTCTGGTTGTAACATAAGACACATTAAGACTTGAAAATAAATTTTATGTAAGTGAGATAACAAATTGCTCCTCAACTTTAATGTTTACTTACAAAGACACATCAGCTTGTGGTAAGAAACTTGACTTTCCAGTTGCGGTATTTAGAAAGATAACACCAGACAAATTCCATATAAAGTAAACGACAGAGAGATAATTACAGCAAATTATGTGGGTTTTGCAAAAAAACCGTTCGATGTTTTAATATTATTTGTATTTTTGATTTAGATACCCAATAAAAAAAATGCAACAAATCATCCACCCTATGTTAGTTCACAGCCATTTTATGAGAGGTTTAATATGGTTGGCAGCAGAC
>Ga0163151_10008311_pt1 | contig 11782 bp, 13 predicted proteins | sample OliLakLV19MP5IB2_FD_145596 | JGI IMG/M metagenome (GOLD analysis project Ga0163151, IMG submission 145596) | Freshwater microbial mat bacterial communities from Lake Vanda, McMurdo Dry Valleys, Antarctica - Oligotrophic Lake LV.19.MP5.IB-2 | ecosystem: Environmental > Aquatic > Freshwater >...
TCCGGGAATTGACCATTCTTGTTTGTACAATTGAAAAAGAGCCAATTCCCAGACATATTCGTTTTAAGTGGATGTGTGAATTATTTCCTAGTGCAAAGGTAGTGCACGTAATTGATGAAGTTCCGTCTTATCCGCATGAGCATTTTGATTTTTGGAATATTTGGACAGATTTATTGAGAAGAGAGATTAGCTACGACACAGAAGTGTTTTTTTCTTCGGAAGATTACGGTTATGAAGTTGCAGAAAGATTAGCTATTAAACATATTATGGTTGATAAGGAAAGAAATTCTGTACCAATATCTGCAACCTCTGTTAGATTAAATCCATTTTTAAAGTGGGATTTTATTCCTAATAATGTTAAACCTTATTTTGTTAAACGCATAGTTTTAACAGGGCCCGAATCTACAGGTAAAACTAAAATGGCTGAGCTATTAGCTAAACATTATTGCACAACTTGGGTAAGAGAATATGGTCGTGAATATTTTGTAAATAAGAAGGCAAAACTAGAGCTAACAGATATTATTGAAATTGCTAAAGGGCAAATAAAGCTTGAAGAAGAAGAAGTATTGAAGGCAAATAGACTACTATTTTGTGATTTCGACCTTATTGTAACTCAAATTTGGTCGGAAATTTATTTTAAAGAATGTCCAACAGAGGTTCTTGAACTTACCTCCGATAGAGAATATCATTTGCATCTTTTAATGGATATTGATATTCCGTGGGAAGATGATGGCACAAGAGAATTTCCTGATTTGAGAGCATGGCACTTCAATAGAATAAAAGGCGAGCTTGAAGCAAGAAAATTGAATTATGTTATTGTTTCAGGAGATTACGAAAAACGATGGAAAACTGTGGAACAAATCATAAGCAAGCTAATGCTTCAAATTAATTAGTTATCATTTATAATTGAATCCGCTGTGCTCTTTACATGCAGAATGTTTTTAAAAGGATTAAACGTGCTTCAGAAAAAATAAAATATTGGCATACCTTCTATTTTAAGGTAAGAACCGCACAAAGGCCAAATTAATTGCGAAATAGGGCAAAATTTACGGGAAACAGAATACTTCATAATACTAAATTCTTTTTCTTAAGGAAGTATTTATTCGTGATAACTTATTTTTATATTCTTTACTATAAAGTTCCTTAGTTTCTTCGCTTAAAAATGAATATGATATTAATTGATTTATCTCACCGTGATCTTTGCGCATTATTTCCATTATGTTATGAATTCTAGATTCCATTAGGCCCAGCTTTATAGCAAAATCAAAAAAATCATCATAAGCGTAATAACCTAATGTTGAAAATGAAGGATGATCAAAGCTTGCTTCTCCTAATCCCACTTTAAGCGCCATATCCGAATCATTTACGTGAAGTCTTGTGCAAACCAAATCGTATGCGGGACTTAATAAGTAATCTCCATTATCAGATTCTAATAATGAAAAGTTCTTTAAGTGCGCGTCACCATTGGAGATTAGATAATTAAATACTACTAGTTTAAAAAACTTTTCCATCTCTACTTCGGGAGCAGTTACGCTTTTTTTAAGTACTGAACCTAATTGAAAATAATCATATTCGTATTTAAAATCTTCGCCTGCATTCTCTTTTGTTTTCTGTGCAACTGAAGCCATATCTTCTTGGCGATATTTAGAGCCATCACTTTTTATATCAAATCGTTTAACTAAGTATGCTGGCTTGAAGTCTTCAAAAAATATTAAACAGTTTTCAGCTGCATCTATTCCGTAAACTTGTTTAGCAATTTGCATAGTTAAATGTTCATTAGCCGGAACCTGACTTACTTTAATAATATCTCGTGGGATAGGTTTAAGAATGTATTGCCCTTGTTCGCCCGCCTCTGTTAAGCGCAATTTATTTCGATCAAGTACTAACGATAGTTTTTCCTGTACTCCTGATATAGAAATACGCTTTCGGTTATCAAAAAATTTATCTTGTTGTGGCCCTTCTTTCTCTGGTGATGGAAATGGTAATATATGAGAAACTTTATGTCCGCTAAATACACGACGAATTATCGCACTGCTATATGTGCTATAACCTTCCTTTAGAGAACCTGGGCAATATTTTATTTCTATACTCATTCTTATTCTGGTTTTACATAAACTGCTCCAATCGTTTCCCTGTTACCAATAGCTAATAATAAACTGAAATAATCATTTTCATCAATTTTCAAATAACGACACTGCAATTGTTTGTTTACTCCTTCGCTCAGCATGTTAAAAAAAAAGGGGAATAGTATTTTAGATTTGTGTTCTTGCTTTGTCTTTGATAACGTAATACTGATTGATTTTTTATTAGTATTTGCGAAGTATTCGTCAGAATACCGAAAAACATAACCATCATTATTTTTTTCTAATGTCCCTGCAACTTCATCATTGCTATATACGATCCCTTTCTTCATGTTCTACTCTTCACTTGTAATTTCAATTCTAATCCAAGCACATCTGCAATTTTTTCTAAGGTGGTAAGGGACGGATTACCTTTTCCGCTTTCTGCAATAATAATTGTCCTTAAGCTTAAACCTGAGATTTCAGCCAAATCCTGTTGTTGAATCTTCAGATTACTACGCCTTTTTTTAATAAAATCAGCTATTTCTATTGAATTCATGTGTATTATATTGCATTTTTTATGTAAATATATTAAATAATTATTAATTTATGATATTAAATATGTATTATACTGCATATATTATACTTAATCTGCTGATTTTTAGATGTTTTATTATAATATATGCAGTATAGTACACATTTTAGATCATTTGATCGTTCATTGGGTAAATACTAATTGCTCCCGCACAATCTTTGCAACAAGTCAACAGCAAACCCATTTTATTATTAGGGTGTTTTAAAAAGTAAATAAAGTCTTAATAATTGGAATACGGCAGGTTAATTGTTTGTCTATTTTTCTTCCCTTTTTCTGCTACACCAACTGCCTTAGGTTGTATCACTGTTGTAACCACCTTACCCCAGAGTCTGAGTTTACGGTATATTTTAGCGTAATTAACTATAAGTCTCCATTACCTTATCGAACATTTCTAAAGGTAAGGTGTTTGTTAAAAATGGCTTTCCTCTTGAGTAATTCACCTTAAATTTTAAAACTTTTAATTTGGTAATTTATTTAATTCGTCTAGTATTTCGTTTAAATCTAGCCCAATTCGCCCTCACTAATAAAATCAAGCCTTTCAAGCAATTGCGAGGCTTTTTTTGTTTTAGCTGCTTTTGCCCAAACATTTTTTACATCTCTTTTAAATTTAGCCTTAAAGTAATTTCGGTTCTTCTGTTTCTTGACTTCCCTATAATATGTCAGGCAACTTATTTGGCTTTGCGTACGATAGGCGCGCTATTTTTTTTACGCGATAATAAGCATCTACCCCCGTGCAGGTAATTGTTCCTGCCTTTTCAAGATCAATAAAACCATCCTTCATTAAACCATACTCCGGTAATGAAACAAGCTTTATTTTTGCAATAATAATTATTGTTCCATTCTCTTCCACGTTTATTTTTCTTACAAATTCTGCACCTATCTTCACTTCACTTTCTTGTACAAAAGGCGCAAAATGTTCTTCATCATATTCTTCTGATAAATTTACTGCTCCAAATTCAGACACATCATTTGGGTAACGTGCTGAAGTTTGATGTGCCTGCTTATAAAATTCTTCACTCACATGATTAATAGTTAAAGAGCCTGTTTCCAAAATATTGTTTAATGTGTGTCGCTCTGCCGAATCGGGCCTAATAATAAAACCTACCATTGGCGGATGAGCCCCTAAGTGAAATAAAGAATTAAATACTGCCAAATTACTATTACCTGATTTGCTTTTTGTACCAATTAAAACAAGACTTTTAAATCCACCTAAAGAATTTATAAAGGTTGCGCGGTACCTTTGTTCAAAGTTTAGAATATTTTCTAATGTAAATTTTTTAATCATACAATTATGCTAATGTACTCATACCACCATCAACCGACAATACTTGACCTGTGATCCATGAAGATCTTTCTGATAATAAAAAATGAATGGCCTCAGAAACTTCATTTATTGTTCCAATTTTTTTCATTGGGTTTCGTTTTTTCGAAGCCTCTAATTTTTCGGGCGTATTTAAAAATCTATCTGCCAGTGCCGTTTGCGTTAAGGAGGGTGCTACAGCATTTACACGAATTTTTGGTGCCAACTCAGCGGCCAACGATCTGGTAAGACCTTCTATCGCACATTTTGCCATTGCAATAGAAGCGTGAAAAGGCATCCCTTTTTTTGCAGCCACCGAACTCATAAAAACGATAGAGGCTACAGAACTATTTTTTAAATTGTTTAAATACTGCTGAACAAATAGTACTGCTCCCAGAGCATTAATTTCATAATCATTAATAAAATCTTGTTTGTTAAACCTGTGAAAGGGTTTTAAATTAATAGTACCCGGAAAATAAATCAAACCATCCAAATTTTCATCCAACTTAGGAAAATAATCGTTTTCGTATTTTTCAATTTGATAAAATTCATCGTAATTGTCGTTATAAGATCTTGTAGAAAGTGCAATAACCTTATTCCCTTGCTTGGTTAAAATTTTGGCGGTTTCGATGGCAATCTCACTAGATGCGCCTGCTAACAGATACGTATGACTCATTTTCTTTTTGAAATTTTATTTAAACTAATCGCTCTTTGCGAGGTGCTTTTAAAACGTGAAGTGTTATGTGATCTTGTTTTTACATGTTTTGTTTTGCAAGCCTCTACTCTCTTTCTCCATAAAATATAACTACGAAACTCTAATTCCCTTTTCATTAAAGTTTCTACTTCGCTTTCATTTAAACCAAACTGCAATTTTATGGTATCAAAAGGAGTTCTATCTTCCCAAGCCACTTCAATAATCCGATTTACTTGTAAGTAAGATAAAGCAACTACATTCGAATCATTTTCCATATAAGCCAAGGGCGAAGGTAAATCGCTGTAAAAACAATATGTACTTAAATTTTCCGGCATGTTATTTAGGCTTAAAAATTTCATCCACTTTTTTAAACCGATAATCAAATATTTGCTGTAATTGATGTTTCACAAAAAGCGCATTTGCTATTTTTCCTAAAGGCCCTAAAGGCAATTTATAGTTCACAATATCACTCATTAATACACCGCCCGAAACCTCTTTTAAAAAATGTTGGTGGTGCCAAAAGGCATAAGGACCAAAGCGCTGCTCATCTACAAAATACTCTTTATCCTTTACATGAGTAATTTCGGTTACCCAGCGTAACTTTATATTAAAAAGAGGACTGACATAATATTCTATTATCTGCCCAGGATACATTTTAGTCTCTTCAAATTTGCTTAATACTTCAAAGCCCATATGCTCAGGCGTAAGTGCAGCAAGGTTCTTAGGCGAACTCATAAAATCCCAAACCGAATCAAGATCACTATTTATGAATTGTTTAGTTTCTAGGGTATACAGCATGTTTCTTATTTTGTTTAACAAATATACATAAAAGTTAAACAATAATACGCTATATTTGAATAATAATTTCTTAAACCAAGGCTATGAAGAACATTGAAATTGAAGTAAACACACTTTTAAGAGGAAATCGTATATCGCTAAGTAAGTTAACTACCGAAGAAATTGGGGATGAGCATATAAGTACAGGCACAGAAACTCCTATGACAGCTGATGCTTTTACGATGAGTGATACTGAAAAAATTGCAAAAATTGAAACCTATTTTAAACAAATAATGGAAACTCTTGGTTTAGATTTAAGTGATGACAGCTTAAAAGGAACACCGCAAAGAGTAGCTAAAATGTATATTCAAGAGATTTTTAGTGGGTTAAACCCAGCAAACAAACCAAAAATTGCTCTTTTTGAAAACAAATACCAATATAACGAAATGTTGGTTGAAAAAGACATTACTTTTTATAGCAATTGCGAACATCACTTTGTGCCAATATTCGGAAAAGCGCATGTTGCTTATATTTCTACCGGTAAAGTAATTGGTTTATCTAAATTAAATCGCATTGTAAATTATTATTCTAAACGTCCGCAAGTGCAGGAACGTTTAACCATGCAAATTGCAAAAGAAATGCAAGAAGCTTTAGAAACAGAAAGTGTGGCGGTAATAATTGACGCTAAACATTTATGTGTTTCTTCAAGGGGAATTAAAGACAATAGCTCGGCAACAGTAACTTCCTTTTACGGAGGAAAATTTAAAGAAGACAACACAAGGCAAGAATTTTTAAAATATTTGGATCTAAAAACACACTATTAATAGTTAATTTAATTGCTAAAGATAAGTTAGCTGAGTTTTTCGGATCACTTACGTATACCAAAACAAAAAGTCAAAATTTTTACACACATCAAATTTCTGAAACATGTGATATATGTAATATTTCGCACTGAATACGTAAATCTTTAGACTTAGACTCTTTGCATCTTTGTTTCACAAACATTGTCAAATATTATATAGAATGGAAAATAGTTTAAAATATTTCAAATTACCTACAAAATTCGGACGCGTTGACGTGGTTCATATTTTAAATGATGGGAAAGTGGTATTTTCAGAAAAAGATCTTGAACCATTTGAACAAAAATTTAAATGGGTAAACCGTGCTGTAGTTTCTGATTTGATACTTGAACTGAAAGTTCAAACCGATGCGGGAAGAAAGTCGATTATTGCCATTTATGAAAACGGCAAATTGAAAATACACACTAATATCTCCCGAAATTTTACCAAATACGGATCGCTAAATGACTTTGTTTTGTAAAACTTTAATAGGTTTATGTAAATTTTAAAACCAATTCACAAAAACGGGCATTAAACTCAAACTAAGCAGTAAATTTTTGATAAATACTAATCTGTTATCAAATCAACAGCCGTTCCTACCGCATTAAAATTCTTACGGTATTTTCTCTTTAAATTATACATTCTTGTATCTCTAATTATTTCTCTAAAATCAATTGCCAACCCTAAAGCCATGTACAAGCCGTTAGAATTCACATCCTTTATTTGATTGAAGATCGCTTTCCTGTATCCTCCCGAAACTTTTAATCCTATCCAGCGTATTGGCTTAAAGGTACCCGATAAACCAAAGTAAGTTAATACAATAGTTCCGTTACTCATATCTGATTCTATTTCATCAATGGCAGATCTATATTTTAAAGTATTCTTTCCAACAGCAAACTCAACGGGCATTCCCAGTGAGAAAAAGCGAGTGTTCTTATAAATAAATTCTAAATTTAGCGCGCCATAATTTAACCGATAATCTGCCTTATATAAAACCGCGTCTACTGATTTATTTAGAGCACTTATATTGTTACTTGATAAACTATAGTATCCTAGCGTGATCCTTAATTTTTCTTTTAGAACAACGCCCGCATCTAAACCGGATACATTTACTAGCTGCTTACTAAAAAAAACGATCCTGTTGTCTATTCTAAATTGTGGGCGGGCAATTAGTGGCCTAATTATTCTTAACGAATCTATAATGAATTGCTTTTTTGTGAATTTTTTAGTTTGCGAGAAATTAAATTCCGGTAACAACAATAAAATTAAAGTAATTATGAGTTGCTTTATGATCATTTCCTTAATTCAATTGTGCCAGTTTTGTTAAGATCCAGATCAAAAGACAACTTTTCAGGACCAACAGACTCCATAGAGGCTTGCATATTTAATGCGTAAATATATTTGTCTTTATTTGCCAAAATCTGGAACAGTGTTATTCCCGGATGGTTCGTATTGATCTTGATGGGAACATTAATAAAGGTTATCCCATTTGGTTTTATGTTGATGATCGCTTTATACTTTCCTTTCAAACTTCCTTGATCCGAAACCTTCATAAAATATTCCACCTCTTTAATTGAGAGTGCAATAGGGCTATGATTTATTATTTTGATCCTAACATCGGCTAAAAGTGATCTCATTCTAATTCGTTTCCAATTTACCTCTTCGATCTGAATTTCCGGAGGTTGGGGTATTTTCAATTTCCCTGATTTATTGATAGGCATTTCAGACTTCCACAAACCAATTGCATATTGCAGTGAAACGTTGATTGAATACCCCGCGCTATCGTCCTTTTTTCTTTCCGCCTTTAGATCCTTTAAAAGTAACGCGTACGGAATTTTAAGTTCAAAATGTATCGAATCACTTCCGTAACCAGGCAGACTAATTCCTAAGAATTCCTTTCTGTTTAAATAGGATTTGTTAAATAAAGAAACTCCATATTTTATTGTATCTATGTGTATTTTAAGAAAGGTTTTATTTCTTATTAATAAAATAGCACTAATGATCGAGGTGTCATTTTCTACTTCAACATGTATGATGCCTTGTTGTGTAACTTCTGGGATAATGCGTTTCGCTATTTTTTTTCGGAAAGTAAAAGTAAATACAGCTACGATAACAACCAATGAAAGTATCGAAATTGCAATATATTTAATTACTTTTTTCATTTTCCAACTTTTATTGCTTTTCTAAATTCTCTATACTTGTTTCTCGGGGATTCCGAATTAAATTCGTAAAGTGCGGCATACGCATCAATAAGTGATTTAGGGATCTCACCTTTATAGCTGATCTTGAAAAATGAAAATCCATTAAATGGTACAACACTCTTACTTTTCGTTATTTTTAGTTGCTTATCTGTTTTTTCCGAAATAAATATTTCCCTTAAAGAATGGATCCTAGATCCTATGAGCTCTCTATATTTTACGTTAACAGCGTCGGCACCCAAAAGCCTATTGCATTTTTCTTGGATGGTAAATAAAGTTGAATCCTTAATATGTGTATTCAGATATTTTAGAAAACTCGGATCCTTTGATGACATTTCGTCTATAGCCATAGAGTCGTCTTCCGTTAGCTCTCTTAACTTTAAATTACTATTAGAGAGGTAATATTTTTTCTTGGCTTCAAAAAATAAAATATTTTCTCTTTCCTTTTCTTCATAATTTATCGGCTCAATCCATATGCGTGCTTCGGGATTATCTTTTAAAAAGCCTGAGATCTTATTAAGAAATTTCATTTGCGACTTTTCAAGATCTGTTTGGCGCATGGCCCATACAATAGAGATCGATTTTTCGATCTCGTTCTCTGCGTTCTTAACTTCGAAGCTATAAGGAGTGGTTGGCGGCTTAATAAATATATTTTCAACCAGATTTATTACAATATCGCGAACATGAAATTTTGGGTTCTTTAGATCGCCGGTTATCGGTATTTCGTAATCAATTACATTTCCTCTTTCTCTTACAAAAAACATGATCAATGGAAGTGGTAACCAGCGGGTATCTTTTCTTTTGACTTTTTTTGAAATTCTTGGATCAACAATTATTAAATGATTGGAACTTTGAATAAAGTCGTTACGCACATTCCAATTTCCAAATAATTCAATACTTCCCCTATCAAGTGGAAAAGACGTATAGCTTATAAGAAACGGATTAAAAAGTGAAACCGGGATCTTTTGAAATCGATAGTGCATATCAAAATCTTGGTTGCTTTTAGTACTCATAACTAGCTTTACCGACATTGATCCATATGGTTTGATACTAGTTTGCAGTAAAAGTTTCACATTCTTATGTGTATTATCAATCGAATCGGCCTTTATATTTAAAGGATCCAAAGCGATCGAAAATTTTTCTCTTAATGAATAATCATTGTAAACAATGGTTCCGTTGTTTACTGCCAAATTATTTACTTTATAATCACTTTTCAAGATATTCTTGAAGATCACTTTAACATACTTAGCAATTTCCAAAATTAGATTGAACTTCTGAGAGTCGTTATTTACTGCACTTACCGCCGAACCCTTTGCACCAAACATTCTTTGAAAGTTATCTAAGTAATCATACTTCTCATATTTAAACCCTGGGCTAGAAACCAAAACAGAGTCAAAAAAATATTTTTCATTCTCAGGATCAATCTCAGAGATCCCCACTTTAAGTTCTTTAAAAGAAGCGTAATCAGCGGCTTTACTTTTACCGAAATGAAAATCTGTAACAGAAAAATCACCTCGAATATTTATACGTTGTTTTGACTTAAAATTTCCCTTTGTTTTTAGGTTTGCATCTATAATAGCCGAAACAGTTCCGTAATTAGAGAGATCTTTAAGGTATTGTTGAATGATTGACATATCAAGCTTGTGGGTTACCACGTTAATTCTGTAATCGAGGGAATTTGAATTGATCATAAACTCACTCTTTATCTCACCTGCACCGATTCCTGTTTTGAATGAGAGCTCGCCATTAATAGTATCAATATTCCAATATTTGCCGGTGCTTTTGAAACTTAAATCCTTTATAAAATAATTTATAGGTGTAAGGGGTTCACTATAGTAAAATTCACCGTTCTTAATTTCAATATTTATAATGTTAAATTTCACCGGTTCTTTTTTTACAAGTCTTTTATCTTCCTTTTTAGAAAACTTTGTAATGAGATCAGAAAAATTAAAATTGCTCTTATTTTTTACAATCATTCCCTTAGGGTCATCAACAACAAGAGAATTAATTTCATACGTATTAGAAAGCAGTTTTAATAAAGAAAAATTAGCGCTTACTCCACTTGCTGAAAAAAACGAGGTGTCGCTTTCGTTTTCATAAATAACAAGGTCATCGAAATGAACATAACCCGTAAAAGGGTTTACATAAGCCCAATCCATTGTAACTTCTCTGCCCAAATACCTGTGATCATATTTTTCAACCAAATATTTAGTTATTGGAGAAATAAAACCAATCACCAATGTTATAAATATAACAATGGTTAACAAAAGTCTAATGAGTATTTTTTTCCGCCTTTTTCTCGGTGGTTTCTGCTCTATCTGCACTATTTTTTGAATAGCCTATTTAATTTCTATGGCTTTATCCAAAGGTCACAACAAAAGAACAATAAGAGTTACATCAATTTTTTGATGGTTTACATTATTCACTGTTCAAATAACTCAACCTAAATTGAAACTTTCTTCAAATAGCAACAAGATATACCGGAATAAGTGAGTAAATAAAATGGTCCGAAATTTAGGCTTACGCTTCAAGCCTCTTACTCTTCTTTTTATGAACGTTGATCTCATAAAAAATAAGCGGTACAAAAATAACAGTTGGTCCAAGCCACAAAACAATACCTGGAACTTGAATGTATTGGCCGTTGTTAACTAAAAATGCTGTAAGAGCCCCAATATAACTTCCAAGCATACCACCAATATGTGCAAGCAGCCAATAATTTTTGTAATCCACTTTTTTGCGAAGTCTTTTTAAAGTTACTCTATTTACGTTTAAACCTATCAAACCAAATACCATACTTATTGTTCCTAATGCTTGATGTCCGTTCAGCAACATATAAGCTGCATAAGTTACAAAAGCAACATGAATTGTTCCAAAAAACAGTTCAATGGCCCAATCTATTTTAGCTGGATCCTGATCGAGGTGTAATTTTTTTAAACTCAGCGAGCGATATGCTGTAAGTGCCGAATAATAGGTGAAAAAAGAAATACACAATAAAAATATATTTGTGTGATAAATAGACATGAACGTAGCACTCACAAAAATAATATTCATACTCCAAAAATAAACGCTGCCACAAGGGCGATGCCATTTTATTTTATTGCGAAATAAAATGGCAAATAGTCCGGCAAGTAGCGCTACAGATCCCGCCACAATATGCGTTATAAGTGTAATTCTAAAAAGTGTTTCCATTTTAAAAAATGAGTTTTATAGTTATGTGTTTAGTAAATATAGTGCAATTTATTGCGCACATTAAATCACGATCCAAGCATTTGTTAAACACGCAAAAGACCATTGATTAAGTTAAAAACTAGGCTCTTAA
>Ga0163151_10008318_pt1 | contig 11763 bp, 11 predicted proteins | sample OliLakLV19MP5IB2_FD_145596 | JGI IMG/M metagenome (GOLD analysis project Ga0163151, IMG submission 145596) | Freshwater microbial mat bacterial communities from Lake Vanda, McMurdo Dry Valleys, Antarctica - Oligotrophic Lake LV.19.MP5.IB-2 | ecosystem: Environmental > Aquatic > Freshwater >...
TGTGCGACGTGCGAAGGCGAAGGCCATGTCGGCCAACAGACGTGCCCGGCATGCGGCGGGCTCGGCCACACGCGAACCGAACGTTCGGTCGACCTCACGATCCCGAAGCTGTCGCGCGACGGCCAGGTGATGCGGCTGCGGGGTCTCGGCCAACCGGGCGATGCGGGGCCGGGCGACCTGCTGCTGAAGCTGCGGCTCGCGCCCGACGACGTCTACCGCGTGCGCGACGACGACGTCGAAGCCGACGTGGTGGTGGCGCCGTGGGAGATCGTCGACGGCACCTCGATCGAAGTCGCCGTGCCCGACGGTACGGCGAACGCGCGCATCCCGCCGGGCACGAAGCCGGGGCAGAAGCTGCGTTTGCGCGGTCAGGGGCTGCCCAAGGAAGGCGGCGGTCGCGGCGACCTGTTCCTCGTCGTGCGGTTGGGGCTGCCCGAGGTGCTCGACGAACGGCAGAAGGAACTGCTGCGCGAACTGGGCAAGGATGCTGGCAAGGTGCGGGGTGGGGCGGCGCGGTAGCCGGTCAGATCGCTTCCCATTGCTTCGGCTGATTCCTGCCTGCTTCAGGATGATGGCCCACCAGAGAACGGGCCGGTGAAGCCGAGCCTGCGTAGTGCCGCAACCAGATCGCGTCGCCGGATCGGACCGAATGGCGGCATCAGCTGGCTCGGCGCACGCGGATCTGCGCCTTGCCCAGGCGCGGGACAGGAAGCCCGCGAGCGACGCGCCCGAGCACCCATTCCTCGACAACCTCGACGAGCTGCGCGCGACAACCTCGTGAACGCAGCACAGAGCCCGCCGGAACTGACCGTTGCGACACGGAATGCTGCGCGAACATCACCACGAGCGGCAGACCGGCAGCCGCGACGACATCGACCACGAACGGCTGCGGGCCGTACACGAGCAGCTGCATGCACGCGGTTCCGCGGCGCGCGCCCACCGGCGTCGTCGTTCCTCGTGGTCGGCATCAGCCTCCCGTAAGGAACGGCATCGCGATGCCGAGTAATCGATGCGGGCTGATCGGGCGGCAGGACTGACGAACAGCTGCGAACGACAATTCGAGTCCCCCCCTTCATCACACTTCCGCACATCGGCATGAGCATCGAGCAGGTCCTGTCGGAGTACGGGTACTTCGCCTTGGTAGTCGGGTGCATTCTCGAAGGCGAGACCATCTTGATCCTGGGCGCCATGGCGGCCCAGCGCGGCTATCTCGACTTGCCATTGGTGATGCTGGCGGCGTTCGTCGGCAGCTTGTCCGGCGACCAGCTCTGCTTCCAGCTGGGCAGGCGATGTGGCGCCCGCCTGCTCGAACGCCGACCGCGATGGCGGTTGATGGCGGCGACCATCGAAACACGGCTCGGGCGGTATCGCGACCTGTTCCTGTTCGGGTTCCGGTTCCTGTATGGACTGCGCGTGATCTCGCCGTTCGTGATCGGCCTTGCCGAGGTGTCGGCTCTGCGGTTCACGGTGCTCAACACCCTGGGAGCCGGCGTCTGGGCCGTGTCTTTCGCGCTGCTTGGTTATTCGTTCGGGCACGGTGTCGAGACTTTCCTCGGCGGCGTCCAGGCGTACGAACTGCAGGTGTTCGGTGCCGTGGCCGCGATCGGCATCGTCGTGTGGGCCGTGCGCAGGTACCGCGCCCCGAAGGCTGCGCCCTCGACACCTTGGGGCCAGGGGCGATGAACGCTCCCCGGTTCGACAAGCGCTTCTGGTGGCGCCACGCGATCCTGCCCGGCTTGCTGTTCGTGCTCGTCGTGTTGCCGTTCGAGGTCAGCGAACTGGACCTGTGGTTGACGGATCCGTTCTACGACTTCGCTGCGCGGCGCTGGCCCCACATCGATGCGTGGTGGGCGAGCGCCTTGGTGCACAAGGGCGGCAAGTACCTGATCTGGGCGCTGGGCAGCGTGCCCGCGATCGTGTTGCTGTGCTCCTGGCACGTCGCCCGCTTCGCGCGCTGGCGCCGAACCTGTTGCTATGTCGTCGCATGTCTGGCGGCCTCGCCAGCGACCGTGGTGCTGCTCAAAGTGGTCACCAACCGCCATTGCCCTTGGGGCATGACCCGCTATGGCGGCAGCGTGCCCTGGACGCCACTGTTCGAGTTCGCGCCGGCAGTGATCTCGGAAGGCAAGTTCGGCCGCTGCTTCCCCGCGGCGCACGCGGCCTCGGCCCTGGGGCTGTTGGGGCTGTATTTCGTCGGTCTGGCACTCGGCAGCCGCCGTCCCTGGTTGTGGACCCTGCCGGGCCTCGGACTCGGCATCGTCTTCGCGTTTGGCCAGCAGGTGCGCGGCGCACACTTCTTTTCGCACAACCTGTGGTCGCTGGCCGTGGCCTGGGGGCTGGCGCTCGGGTTGTATCGCGCGTTCGGCGGCCGGATCGGCCCGCGCCCGGAATCTACTGTGGCAGGCGGAACCTCTCGTTGACGTAGAGATCGTACGCGGTCTGGAACACGCTCGTCGCGTCCCGCGCGAAGCGATCGGAAAACCACGAATGCTTCGCCAATCCGCAACTCAGGCCGTGAGGTCCGCTGGCAGACCTTGGCGGGGCGCCTCGTTGCGGTGAGGAAAGTCGACGAAGACGCTCGTGCCCTCTCCCTCTCGACTGTGGATCGTGCACTGCGCGCCGTGCAGTTCGGCGATGGCGCGAACGATCGCGAGGCCCAGTCCCGAACCACCGGCCATCCGATTGCGCGCCGCGTCAGTCCGGTAGAAAGGCTCGAACACGTGCGGCAACATGTCAGCAGCGATACCGATGCCGCGGTCGCGGACTTCGAGTCGGACGCTGGACGGCGTGGTCACCACGCTCACCTCCACGGACACGGTCGCGGGGCTGTAGCGCAGCGCGTTGGCCACGAGGTTCTCGACCAGCATGGACAACAGCCGGTGGTCGCCCAGCAGCGACGAATCGCCGCTCGATGAACACTGCACCCGATCCTTGTCCGCAGCGACCTCCTTCGCCACCGCCGCGAGTTCGAGTGGCTCCAGGCGGTGTTGGAGCCGGCCAGCGTCGGCGCGGGCCAGCAACAGCAACCCGACCTGCGTCTCCTCGCTGCGCTGGGCCGAGGTGACGATCTGCGCCAACGCTGCGCGGTACTCGGCGCCGTCCCGTTCCTTGCGCAGCGCGACCTCGCCCGCGGTCAGGATCACCGCCAGCGGCGTGCGCAGTTCGTGCGAGGCATCGGCAGTGAATCGTGTCTGGCGCTGGTAGGCGGCGCGCAGCCGCAACAGCGCGCGATTGAGACTCTCCACGACCTGGTCGATCTCGTCACCGGTGCCCGTCGGCGTGACCAGGCCCGTGCTGCGCGCCTCGACCAGCGAAGTCTCCTTGGCGATCCGGGCCAGCGGGTCGGCGATGCGCCGCGCCAGGAACGATCCGGCCGCCGCGGCAAGGCTCATCGCCAGGCTCCAGATCAGCAACAGTTGCAGACCGAAGCTGCGCAGTTCGCGATGCAGCGGCGCCTGATCCTCGGCAATCGCCAGCACCACCTGCAAGGCCAAGGAATCCGTCTCATCGTGGTCGCGGACTTCGTACAGCAGGACGCAGTGGCGGAAGGACACACCGCCCGGACTTGCCGCCAGGTCGCGGCTGACGCACTGTCCCGCGGCGAGGTTGCCGACGACCCCGGCGTCAGGCACGAGGCCTGGTACTTCGCGGACGTTCGGCGATCGGTACAACTCGCGTGCCCCCGGCCATGCGATCACCACGAATCCATGCCGAGGCTCTGCACCATCGCCCGCCGCCGGTTGCTGCCGCGGGTCGAAGTGGAGTTCCTCGTTCTCCGCTTCACACGCGGCGGCCAGACCGAAAGCGCGCACCCGCAGCGACTGATCCAGCTTGGCCAGTCCGTTCGCCGCCGTCTGCAGGTAGAGCGCCACCGAGAACGCGGCCAGCAACACCGCGGTCAGCATCAGGAACCAACCCTGGATGCGCCGGCGGATCGACCTCGGTTTCATGGCGGCGTCTCCCGCAACACGTAGCCGACGCCGCGCACGGTGTGCAGGAGATGAAGATCGCAGTCGCGATCGATCTTGCGCCGCAGCGACGCGATGTGCACCTCGAGCACGTTCGAGTCGGGCTCCATGTCGCGATCCCATACGGCGTCGTTCAGTTGGGCGCGCGTCATGACGCGACCCTTGTGCCGCAGCAGGCATTCCAGCAATTGGTACTCCTTGGCGGTCAGCGCCACGGGGATGCCGCGGCGCTGCGCCTGCCGGGAAGCCGTGTCGAGCGTCAGATCCGCGGCCCGGTAGATCGTTGCGATGGCCTGACTGCCGATTCGCAGCAGTGCCCGCACGCGGGCCAGGAACTCGGCGAACGCGAACGGCTTGGTCAGGTAGTCGTTCGCGCCGAGGTCGAGCCCCCGCACGATGTCGGCGACGGTGTCCCGCGCGGTCAGGATCAGAACCGGAACCCTCGAGCCGGCGGCACGCAACTGGCGACAGACCTCGAGGCCGTTCAGCTTGGGCAACTGCAGGTCCAGCACGACCAGATCGTGGCCTCCGGACCTGGCGGACCAAAGGCCCAGTTCACCGTCGCCCTGGACCTCGACTACGAACAGTTCCTCGCGCAGTCCTTTCGCCACGGCCTCCGCAAGGGCCGGTTCATCCTCGATCAGCAGGACGTTGGCCATGGCAATGGCGAGTGAGCTGGTGGTGGCCGGCGAGGATCAATCGACCCTGATTTCGCCGACCCTCTTGCCTGAGCCGGCTTCCTCGCCCTTCTCGGCCCTTGCCTTCTTTGCCTCGCCGGCCTTCTTGCCCTTCTGCTTCTCGCCGCGTTCGGCGTGTTCTTCGGCTTCGTTCTCCTCGCCTTCTTCGGCTTCCTCGCCCTTCTCGGCCTTTGCCTTCTTTGCCTCGCCGGCCTTCTTGCCCTTCTCTTCCTGCTCCTCGCCTTCCTCTTGCTTGGCGCGGCGTTTGGCCGAGCCCTGCGCGGCCTTGGCTTTCGCGGCGTCCTCGGCGGCTTCCTCAGCCTGCTGGGCCGGTGTTTCCGTGACGACGGCAAGCACCGCGCCGGTGATGGCGTCGATGGCGACTTCCTTGATGTCCTTCGAACCGGGGATGGCGATGTCGAAGGACCAGATGAGCTTGCCGTTTTCCTCTTCGAGTTCGCCAGTCTTGATCGTTCCGTCCGGTACCTGGGCGAGGGCTGCCTTCGCGGCTTTGGCCGCAGAGACCTTGGCCCGGGTTTCCAGGTTGGATTGCGCCTTCTTCGCCGAGGCCTTCTCGGTCGGTCGTGCCGGCTCCTGGGCGCCGGCGGAAGCGATGCACGAAGCGAGCAGCAACAGGCAAGTGGGGAAGATCTTCATATGGGTATCTCGGTTGTCAGAACGGGATCGACGGATCGATGGGCGCGACAATAGGCACTGCACCTGAAGCCAGACTGAAGCAGCGTGGATTGTCGCCCAGTCGGGCTGGAAGCCTGCCGCTGCGCTCCTGCATCCGATCGCTGAAGCGCCGCAGTCTGCCCGCCTACTACGCGCTCAAGTTTGGGCTCGCAGTGGCAGTGGCGCTGCTGCTGCTGTGGCCATAGTGCCGGGCCCAGGTTCTCCGCGATGACGAGCTTGCTGAAGCGCGACGCGATCGGAGTCGTCAAGCTGCTGACGGGCGAAGATGGGAGGTGTGTTCGCCGCGTCGCCTGTGGGTGCCGCTTGCCCGGGTCGCGGCGGCTCGCTCGGCGGCTGGTGGCGCGAGAACGCCGGGCGTTGACCGCGCTGGCGGGCTGCGGGGCGTACCGGTGTTGCTGCACGACGAAACGGCGCAGCCGTTGCCGAGCGGTTTTGCCCAGCACGGGCGCGACGTCGCGCTGCACCGCACGTCGCCATCCGGAGAACCGCTGAAAGGGTGGACCGGCCTACCCTTGGACTCCTTGCCGATGGCTCGGCTCGCGTCGCGCGCTCAGTTGTCGCTCTCCTCCGCCTCGACGGAGTTGGCCAGGTTGCCTTCGAATGCCGCCAGCAAGGCTGCGTTGTGCATCCCGTCGATCAGGATCTCGCCGCCTTCGACGACCGCGCTCGTGAAATCCAGACTGCCGAACATGGCCGCCAGATCGAAGGTCAGCGCGAACGGCACGGCCGCATTGCTGGCAACCGTGACGCCCCCGTTCGCGATCGGCACCTGCATCTCGTTCAGGAAGCGGGAACGAAGCATGAAGGAGATCGGGGCGCCCACGCTGGGTTGGAATTGGCCCTCGACGAGGACGGCGTCACCGTTGAGAGGCGCCTGTGCTTCGATGTGCAAGGTGAGGTCGACCTTGCGGAACGTCCCCGGATAGACCGACACTGCCTGCAGGGCCGCGCCGCCGGTGGCGATGTCGATCGAGAAGGGACCCGTAATGAAGATGTCTTCGACATCGATCTCACCACCTTCCCCGCCTTCGTTGCCCTCGCCATTGCCTTCGTTGCCCTCCCCGCCTTCGTTGCCCTCACCACCGCCTTCGCCGGTGTTCTCCTCGATCTCGACTCTCTCGATGGAGAACAGCGCGGTCGCCAGCTCGAGCGTTCCACCCCCGACCGGGATGACCATCGTGTCGGTGAGCGTGAACTGGCCACCCGGGACGGCGGCAACCATCAACATGCTGCTCCGCTGGCGACTGGTCGAAACCGAACTGCCCGACCCTCCCGAGCAGCCGAACAGGCACAGCGACATGGCGGCAACGGCGGCGACGGCGGTGCCAGTGTTCTTGCTCTCGATCATCGGTGACTCCCTTATTGGTTGTTGGGCAACCCTGCTTCGTTCCGCTGCCCAGTAGCAGGATCGAATGCAGGCTTTGAGATGGGGCGCGATGCTATCGGGCCAACCTGAAGCCCGCCTGAACTTCGTGGGCGGCGGGGCCCCGGACGCCCTTGCACGCCGGGCACCGGTGGGAACGAACACAGCGCGTTCCCGGTGCCACGCACCGTGCGCTGCATGGGGCGTGGTTCGAGCGAGCCGCTGGGAGAGCCCGATTGCCCGTCAGAATCTGCCCGTCAGAATCGCAGCACGAGCTCCATCAAGAGGCCGTTGTCGTTCATCGTCGACTCGAAGCTCCAGCGGTTGTCGCTGGCCGGCGTGTGAAACCCGGGGTGTCGCGCCGTGCCGTGGTGGGCGTCGTAGACGACGTTGGTCAGCACGAAGCCCAGCAACGCCCCCGCGGCGACATCCGACGGCCAGTGCCGATTGCCCTCGCTGCGATCGAGCCCGACGTAGACCGCTGGCACGTACGCAAGGTAGCCCAACTTGTCGTACCAAGCATCGCCGAGGTCGTCGACTCCGCGCGCGAGCAAAGTCGCCATGGTGAACGCGAACGACGTGTGCCCAGACGGGAACGAATCCTTGTTGGTGTGGTCGGGCCGATCACGGCGCGCCGTGTACTTGATCAACTCCGTCGCGCCATCGACCAGCACGAACGACTCGAGCAGCACACCGAGCGCCGTCCCGGAGTCGCCGCCAGCCCATTGACTCAACGCCAGACCACCACTGAGCACGCCCAACCCGATCGCCGCATCGTCGCCCTTCTTGGTGCTGCGCTCAGTCAGCGGCCCCTCGATCAGTTCTTCCTGCCAACCCGGGTCCATGGCAAACGCCGCTGCGGTAGTGCCGACCAACGCGAGGGTCGGCAACAGCTTCTCGGGCGCCTCCGTTTGCGCGCGGAGCGCACCCGCCCAAACCCGGCCATCGAAGTGACGGCTCCAAACCGAGTCGGGCTCCGGCCCCACGCACGCACTCATGCCGAGCAACATCGGCAATGTCGCTGGGGCAGAGAGTGATCGTGTGCGCAGCGCCATTGGTAGAGACTGGGTACTGGGCCTTGTTGAAGGCTACTGTGGCAGGCGGAACCTCTCGTTGACGTACAGCTCGTACGCGGTCTGGAACACGCTCGTCGCGTCCCGCGCCAGTTCGCGCAGGTCCGGTGTGATCTTGTCGCTGTCGACTGGTTGGAACTCGTCGCTGCTGCGGCCGCTGCGGCGATAGAAGGACAACTGCTTTTGCAAACCGAGGGTGACCATCACATCGTCGGTGAGCAGGCCGATGTCGCGGTTGTGTTGGAGGAACGCACGGCCGCCGTCGGCCGGCAGTCCGAGGATGTCGCGACCGAAGAACGGCGCCTCGCAACGCACCCCGGTGAGTGACAGCAGGGTCGGCACGAGATCGATCTGCGAGCACAGACGCTCGAGCCGCACGCCGCGCCAGCGTGCATCCGGGTGCAAGAACAGCGCGGGGATCCGGTAACTCGGCGCCGGGATCGACTCCGAGCCATAGACGCGCGCGCCGTGGTCACCCGCCACGAGCACGATGGTGTGGTCGAGCAACCCCGCGGCCTTGGCCTTGTCGAGGTAGTCGGCCAGCGCCCAGTCGGCATAGGCCACGGCGTTCTCGCGGCTCGGCTTCTCGGTCAGCTCCGTGATGCGACCGCGCGGGATGAAGTAGGGCTTGTGGTTGCTGACGGTGAGCGCCGTGAAGCAGTAGCGCTGGCCCGCCTGGCGCGCGGCCTTCTGCGCCTCGAGCATCGCGCCGAGCACGAACTCGTCGGCGACACCCCAGATGGTGCGGAAGGAGCCCTTCGGATAGTCGAGCTGCTCGACCAATTGGTCGTAGCCGCTGGCCGCGATGAAGGGCGCCATGCTGTCGAACATGCCCAAACCGCCATAGAAGAACGTCGTCTTCGCGCCCCGCGCCTTCATCACTTGCGCGAGCGAAGCGATCTGGTCGGAGTGGCCGCGTTTGACCACGGAATCGCCCGGCAGTGGCGGGAACGAGCACAGCGTGCCTTCCATGCCGCGCACCGTGCGATTGCCGGTTGCCGTGAGGTTGGCGAGCAGGATGCCTTCCTTGCTCCAGCGATCGAAGCCCGGGCTCGTCCTGCGTTCGGCGTGGCCGAGCACGCCGATGAACTCGCTGCCGAAGCTCTCCTCGAGGATGACGACGAGGTCGTAGCCCTCGTCCTTGCACGCGGGTTCGAACGTCTCGAGCAAGCGGAACTGGCCGGCCGGCGCCGCCAGGTCTGCGGGTTCGGGGACCGTGTGGCCGAGTACCCGGGCCGCGCGGGCGCGCGCTTCGGTGAGCGGCAGCGTGTGGTAGTAGAGCCCGAAATCGAGATGCGCGGTGAGGAACGCCCGCATCAGCTGGTACCAACCATTCTGTGCGACCTCGCTGACGATGCGGTCATGGCTCACCGCGCCGGGGATGACGGCGACCAGGCCCGTACAGGCTCCACCGAGGACCACCACGGCGAGCGTGGCACGCCAGCGCATTCCCCACGGGATCCGCGCGAAGGTCATGCTGCGCGTCAGCCTCGCCAGAGGCCAGGAGAGCAGCACTCCGCCGGCCAATGCTGCGCAGAGGATCAGGGGCACGTTGTAGCTGTCCCAGATGTTGACGAAGACCTCGCGCGGGTAGATCAGGTAGTCGAGCGCGATGTGGTTGTAGCGGGCATTGAACTCTTCGAAGAAGAAGTACTCGGCGACCGCGTTGAAGCAGAGTGCACCGATCAGCACGGCGAGCAACGGGATGCGAACGGGCGCCCATCCGAGGATCCGCAAACGCAGCATGGCCAGCAGGAACAGTCCCGGGAGCATCGCCAGGCAGAAACTCGACACGTCGAACACCAGGCCCATCGCCAGCGCCAGCGCGAGGTCACCAACCTGGAAGTCGCCGTCGTGGAACGAGACGTAGAGGACGATGCGCAGGATCGGGCCGATGGCGATGCCGGTGGCGAGGATCAGCGCCGCGAACTTGATGCGGTCGGCATACGCAGCCCACAGCGAGACTCTTGCTTTCGGCCGTGGTTGGGCTTGCCGGGCAGCGGAACTCGGGAACAGCGGTCCCGGATTCGCCGGAGTCAGGCAGGAAACAGTGGGGCCGGAAACAGAGGGGCAGGAAACCACGCGTGCATCCCGTGTGTGTTGCATCGCCGGTCTATCTATCGCTGGCCGCTGCGCGCTCCCTTACGGCAGCGTTACGCGCGGCGAAGGCGTACCACGGCCATAACCATCCCGTAAGGGAACGCGCCGCGGCCATTGCTAGAAGGGCGGGCAATGCGCCGTTGGCCGCTCGTTGCCTGCCTCGCCATGCCCCATGTGGGTTGCGCCGCTTGGACGTGGATGGATGCCGAGTCGACCGCGCCGCCACACCCGTTCCCAGTGCCGGGCACGCCGCTGTTCGACTGGAAGGGCACGATCCACTGCCATTCGCACCTGTCACACGATTCGCGCGGCACCAAAGCCGAGATCGCCGCAGCATGCGCGGACGCACGGCTCGACTTTCTCGTGATGACCGACCACCAGACCGAGGTGTCGATCGCGCAGGGCACGCGCGGCATGGTCGACGACACGCTGTGGGTGGTCGGAGCAGAAGTGCGCAGCAACCGCGGCACGGTGCTGGCCTTTCCGCTCGTGCAACCGCTGCGCCGTGTGTTCGACGTTCGCGCCCTGGTGGCCGAGGCGAAGGCGCAGGGCGCGCTGGTGTTCCTCGGCCACGCCGAACGCAACGAAGCGTGGGGAACGCCAGGGCTCGATGGGGTCGAAATCGTCAACCTGCATGCCGGCGCAGTCGCTGCCCCCACCTTCGGCATGCTGCTCGCGGGATTGTTCCTGCCCGTGCGCACGGTGATGGCACTGTCGGCGCGCCGGTTGCCGGAAGTGTTCACCGCCTGGGACACACAGCTGCTGCGCCAGCATCCGTCGACGCCGATCGGCGGCGGCGACGCACACGCGAACGTCCGCGTGTTCGGGCCGCTCGGCGGCACGATCGGCGACTATCGCGAGGTGTTCCTCACGTTGAGCACGCACGTGCTCGCGGAACGCCTCGATGAAACCTCGCTGCTGGAGGCCTTGCGCGCGGGCCGCAGCTACGTGTCGTGCGACGTGCGCGGCTCGGGCACCGGCTTCGATTTTCGCGCCGTGCGCGGGGCGATGGTGCACCTGCCGGGGGACACCGTCGCCACGTCGCACGACCTCGAGCTGCGGGTGCACACGCCGACGCCTGGCGAACTGCGCTTGCTGCAGGACGGCGTGATCGTGCAGCGAATCGTCGGTACGGAGTTGGCGCGCCGGGCCCCGTCGCCCGGGATCTATCGCGTAGAAGTACTTGCCGACGGGGAGCCCTGGCTGTTCTCGTCCAGCATCCTCGTCATCGCCGAAGCGCCGTGTCAGCCGGCAGGCGACCGCCACCCCTCCCACCAGGATCGCTCCCCATGCGCCCGGTCTGGCCCTTCGCCGCACCCAGTCTTGCCGCACTCTGTCTTGCCGCCTGCGCCGTCGACTCACCACACGACCGGGCCTTCGTCGCCGTGGAGATCGCGGCACGCGCCGGGACAACGATCCGGCCGGACGGTGAATCGGCGATGTTGCCGCCGGCGACGACCCTCGACGACGGCTTGACCGAGGTGGAAGCGGTGGCGATCGCGCTGTGGAACAACCCGGCGTTCGCCGCGGTCCTCGCCGACCTCGACGTCAGTCGAGCCGAACTCGCGGTCGCGGGCCAATTCCGCAATCCGGTGCTGTCGATGCTGTTCCCCCTCGGCGGCAAACAACTCGAGGCGACGCTGTCGGTGCCGCTCGACGGGCTGCTGCATCGACCTCACCGCATTGCCGTCGCGCGGCTGGAAGTCGAACGGGTGGCAGCAGCCCTCGTCCGTTCCGGGCTCGACCTGATCCGCGACACGCAGGTCGTCTTCGCTGGCGCGCTGCTCGCGGCCGACCGGGCCGAGATTGCCGAAGCGACCGCGGCGATGCTCGATCGTCGTTCTGTGCTGGCGGCGCTGCGCGCTGCGGCCGGCGATGGCAGCGAA
>Ga0163151_10008319_pt1 | contig 11762 bp, 13 predicted proteins | sample OliLakLV19MP5IB2_FD_145596 | JGI IMG/M metagenome (GOLD analysis project Ga0163151, IMG submission 145596) | Freshwater microbial mat bacterial communities from Lake Vanda, McMurdo Dry Valleys, Antarctica - Oligotrophic Lake LV.19.MP5.IB-2 | ecosystem: Environmental > Aquatic > Freshwater >...
CGCCATTTGGTCGGATTATCAAGATCGAGCGCCCAGTGGCTTCCCTGATCGGCGGTGCGCAGCTTGTTCGCGCCGCCGAAGTAGTAAAGCTTTCGCCCGATAATCGCCGCGCCTCCGGCGCCGCGGGCCAACGGCAGCGATTTCCCCGCCGACCAGGTGTTGGTTGGAATGTGATATTTCCACGTCACCGACGACCCATCGGGCCCACCGGGGCCAATGGGAAAATCGCCGATGTAGCCACCGACGAACCACGCCGTCTGCGTCTTCAAATCAACCGCCACCCCGGCGTGGGTGAACTTGGTGGGCATGTCGGCCATGCGTTGCCACTTTGCGGTGGCGGGGTCGTAACGATCAAACCGGGTGGTGGCGGCAAACTCCGGCGTGTTGACGTATCCGCCCAGCACATACAGGCGTTCCTCAAATACAAAACTCTGCGCCTCTTCGCGAACCAGCGGAAGATTGGTTTGCGCCCTCCACGAAATGCCGTTGGGGAAAATGCTGGCGCCCGGCGTGAGCATGATGGCGCTGATGATCGCCTTGCCGGCGACGGCTTCAAAACCGAGGCTGAAGCGCAGGTCTTTCACTTCCACATTAAACTTGCGATCGACGGCAGTCATCGAAGTTGGCACCCGCCAGTTGCTGGCGATGAGCTGGTCTTCGGCAAAAATGTTGAATCGGCGATTGATCTTCTGGTCGTCGGCAAATCGCAATTCGAGCGTGTAGCGGCCATTCGGAACTTTGGTGGAAAAGTTGAACGATCTTCCTTCGCGCGCCGAAACATATAGCGCATCGTCGGCGGTTTTGGCGATGGTGCCGCTGAGGGTAATCGCCACGCCGCCTTCAAAGCCCGCGTCGGCTTTGAATCGTTCACCGCTGGAGTTCACGGCGCCAGGCCCGCCGGCGTCAACGGCTACCACGGCCCGCGTCGGCGCCTCGGTGCAATCATCGGCGCCGGCGCAGAGCAACCGCCGTCCTTCGAGCTGATTAAACTGCGGCAACGAATATCCCCGGCGGCGGGCCAGTACACTGGGAATGCGTTTCAAAGGCGACATCAACAGTTCTCCACCTGGTAGCCACGGGCCTGCAATCAGCGGTCGTTACGTTCCTTGCCAGCACGTTATTAACTACCACCCATGGCCGACGCAATCGGTAATTCCCTTAGCGACAACTTTTTCGAAGATCGCATGACTTTGGGCACTCACGAGGCCGCGCAACTGATGCCGTTCTCCCAATCTTCCACGTTTCGCGGACAATCGTCTTTCAGCAAACGAGACATCGATCGGTCGGCCAGCACAATCATCAGCCTGCAAAAACACCGATTCGATCCAGCGGGCTGATCACCGCGATCGACGCTTTGTTCATCACATGCGTGTAGATCATCGTGGTCTTGAGGTTGCTGTGTCCCAGTAGCGTCTGAACCTGACGCACGTCATAGCCCGCTTCCAGAAGATGCGTCGCGAAGCTGTGACGAAACGTGTGCGCGCTAACACGTTTGCTCACGCCGGCGCGCCCGGCGGCGGCTTTGATCGTCCGATCCAGCACTCCGGGATTGGCGTGCCAGCGATAACCGCGCCCGCTCTCGTCGCGCCGCAGGGTGACGCTGGGGAAGATGAACTGCCATCGCCAGTCATTCTGGGCGTAAGGCGCTTTGTGCAGCAGCGAATCCGGCAACGGCGTAAATCCCCCGCCGACCGCCTCGTCGCTCGCGTGCCGCTTGCGCACGCGCCGGCATTGCTCGGCCAGCCGGCCCACCAAACTCTGCGGCAGCATGACAATCCGATCCTTGTCGCCCTTGCCCCCGCGGACGATGATCTGCGCCCGGTCGAAATCCAAATCGCGCACCCGCAGCGTGCAGCATTCGGCTACGCGCAAACCCGTTCCGTACAACACCTCAACCATCAGGCGATGCATCGACCGTTCGTTGATGGCGGCGATCACTCGCTGCGCCTCGTGCGTGCTCAACACCGTGGGCACCCGCGCCGGGCGCTTGGCACGCTCGGCCTGAAATCGCCCCAAGTGCCCGGCGGGCAGCTCATCGGCCAGAACCTGCGTGTACAAAAACACGACCGCGCACAGCGCCTGATTCTGGCTTGAAGCGCTCAACCGCCGATCGCGCGCCAAATGATTCAGAAAGGCCTCCACTTGCGGCCCACCCAACTCCGCCGGGGTGCGCCACCGCTCGCCGAGCTTGGAAAACCGCAGGAAATCGGCGACCCAAGTCTGGTAGCATTCGATCGTGGACCGCGCCAGGCGCCGCCGCATCCCCACGTCTCGAATCCGATCCAGCACTTTCATAAACACCTAACTTAGCGCGCGAATTCAGCTTGTCAATAAAATACCGGTAATTTGACGCTACAGCCCTGATGTTTAGGCTACAGCGTCAACGCCCGCGCTGAATAGAATGACGTTCCTTCTACGGCGGCGCGGGAGATTAGATGTTATACCTCTCGGTGCGGCCACGATGGCTGTCGAGATGAGCGAGAATGTAGGCCACGCCCCACACATCGAATTGGAGATCGCGAATGAAGGACCCGAGCCCAATGTTGACGCTTACTCCCCGCCCACTCCCCTGCGCGATCGGCGCTCTGTTCGCCCTCGGGCTGTTCGCGACGACCGCGGCCGCTCAGAACAGCATCCTCGAGACGTTCGCCACCGGCGCCATCACCACCGGCAACGGCACGACCGTAGTCTGGACGGACGCCAGCACCGGCATGCCTGCCGTTGGCTGGAGCGCCGGGCCGCGCCCGTCTGTACCCGAAAGCCCTCTTTATCCCCTCATTCCCCCCCTCGGGAATAAAACCTGGCAGTCCGGGGCAAGAGCGATTGGCACCGGCGGCGACTCGATTCAAGTCCTCACGGTCGAGATCGGCCCGCAAGGCGGGACCCTCAGTTTTGACTGGGCCGAGCTACTTCATTCTGGTATAAGCGAAATCTTCCGGGTGGAAAGCCAACATCAGCTCTTCTTGCATGTCACTTCTGATATGACTCTTGGTAACGGCCACGTGGACGGAGTCCTTCAGCCCGGGACCAACGTCATCCAGTTTATGGTCTATGGGACGATTAATGGGCCAGGCCAGGCCGCCATCGACAACGTCCGCGTGACGGGCATCGTTCCCGAGCCCGCGAGCCTTGGACTTCTCAGCCTCGCGGCGACCTGCCTGCTCCGAAGGCGGCGGGCGTAGCAGGCACTCGGCATGCGGGCTAACTCCCCCCCGCGACGGACTAAAGAGGACGCGCACTGCGTCCCCTTCAATCCCTTCGGGGAGAGGTATAACCCGCCGCTGCACTGGACCGCCGCCGCGGAACGTTTACCGTGATTCGAAGGGTCGTCGGCGCGGCCGCGGCCAGTGAACGGCAATCCGTTATCCATCGGAGACGCGGTGCGACCCTTGCGAAGTTTGATTGCCGTGTTCGTCGCACTCGCCTGCGTTGCCGGGCCAGTCGCCTGCGATCGTTCCGAACCGAAGGCTCCGAGTACCATGACCACCGAGGAAATGATCCGTCAGAACGCCAATGCCCCCGTCGGCGAGTCAATCGTTCCGATCGCGACATCGCTGGCCAAGCACACGGTATTTGTGGCGACAGAAAGCTCCCCCAGCACCCAGTCAACCACGGTCAAACTGGACACTCTCCGATTCCGAACGGCCCAAGATAATGAAGGGCGGATGTGGGCGTACGCATACACGACGGAAGCTGAGTTGTTGCGAACGTTTCCGCAAGGCTCCCCGTATGCGGAACTGGAATTCAGAGACTTCTTCCAGATTATCGAGCGGGACGGAAAGTTCGCAGGTATCTTTCTCAATTCGGGCTCGGATTCGTCCTATCCGATTCCGCGCGAGTTGTTTGAGAAGGTCAAGGAAATCCTGCGGCGGCCGGCCGATGGATAACCCGCCGCTGCACTGGCCCGCGGCCGCGGGAAGTTTACCGTAGTTCGCATGGTCGTCGGCGCGGCCGCGGCCAGTGAACGGCACTACGTTATGCCTCGATTCGCGAAGCTACTTCTCGCGGTGGTCCTGCTGGCGGTGGCCGGGTTTTGTGTCTTGGGGTTCCTTGCCACTTACGAGCCGCCTGGCGCGGTAGTGCTGCGGGTCATCTATGCCGCCGTGGGTCTGCTATCGCTGCTTGGGGCGGTTGGGCTGATCTTCAGTTCGCGCGGCGGACCGTCTCGTGGCTTTCCCATCGAGCCGCGGCGGCCCGACGGCGAGGCATAACCCGCCGCTGGAGCGGACCGCGGCGGCGGTATACTTCACTGGTGGTCGCGCGTCGCGCGTGCCCCGCCGCGGCCGCTCAACGGCATTACGTTATCCCTCTATGAACACGAAGTGGGGTTGCCTGACCATCCTCGCAGTCTGCGCGATTGCGTGGAACGTCTTCGTTTGGACCGCGGACGATCCACCCGATGTCGGTGCTCCATGCATCCTATTCTTGGGCTTGGCCGCACTCGTTGTGATTTACGTCGGTAGCGCGATCGAACGGCGCACGAAGAGGAACCACGAGGTTTCCCAGTCGAACCGAAACGGCCGGACGGCGAGGGATAACCACACGCTGCAATGGACCGGCCCCGCGTCAAGCGTTCTGGTAAACTGAAAGTCGGTCGGCGCGGTGCCGGCCATTGAACGTTGGTCCGTTATGCGTCACGAGGCGATCTTCTCGATCTTCGCGGTTTTGCTACTCGCGGCATTCTCAGGATGTGAGCATCAGGCGGGAACACGGCCGTCGTCGTCGACCGCCGCCCAGTCTCGCGATCGTGGCCTGCTCGTGGCAGCGTTCAAGGTGCCCGCTGATGCGGACTTGGGCGACTATCGGCTGATCGAGACGTGGGTCGAGCGCCATGAGTCGGGCGAGCATCGTTTGGTCGTCCGACTGCAAGGGTCGCACGTCGATCAGGAACCTCGCGTGCGAATCGTCGGTTTGGACGACCTGAAGTATCGAACCATCTGGTCCGAGCGGAACGGGCCACCGTACGAGGTCTGGCTCGCACCGAGCCCACTACCAGACGTGCTGAAGTTCCAGCGCGGGGACAAGGAAGTCGAAGTGCGGCGGTCCGGCGGGTGACGCATAACCCGCCGATGCAGTGGACCGAGCCGGCGGGTAAGCTTCTTATGGTTCGAGAGTCGGCACGGCGCCGGCTCGGCCACTGATTGGCCTTACGTTATCCCGCTGGAGAGTGTCTCAGCGAACGGAGCAACCAATGGGTAAAGCGCAAGCAGTCGCGGAGACGTGCGGCAATTGCGGCCGCGAAATTGGTCGCTTGGAGACGCCGCACATTCACGGCGACCATGTCGTGTGCCCCGAGTGTTTTCAGCGTCTCCAGCCACAATCACAGGCGGTTGCTTACGCCACGCCAACGCAATATCAGCCGACAATCCAAGCCGGCGCAAAAGTTCAAACCATTGAAGCCACCGCAAAGCTTTGGAAGGCGTGCCAAGCTGTGGGCGTACTCGCTCTGCTCGTTGGCGTGGTCATGCTCATTGTTGGAATACAGACGCAAGCCGGTCCGGGTGTAATGGTCGTCGGCGCATTGCTGTTTGTTCTCGGTTTCGGCGCTTATGTCATCGGGCGCGTATGCGCCTGGTGGTTTCACGGGTAAACAGCGTATCATCGAAATATGCGAAACGAATTCACCGCAATTGTGGAGCAGGACGAGGGCTGGTTCATCGCCTATTCGCCCGAAGTGCCCGGTGCCAATGGTCAGGGCCGCACCAAGGACGAGGCGTTGAAAAGCCTCGCCGCAGCCATTGAGCTGATCCTGGAAGATCGTCGCGAAGACGGGCTGCGGGGCGTTCCTCCAACGGCTATCCGTGAGACGGTGACCATCGGATGAAGACCGGGGCACTCTTACGCCATCTTCGTCAGTATGGATGTGTGCTCAAGCGGGAAGGCGCGAGTCACTCCCTGTGGACAAACCCGCGCACCGGCCAGATGGAAGCGGTGCCGCGTCACGGGGAAATCCCCAACGTGTTGGCGCGCAAAATCTGTCGTGGTCTTTCGGTGCCGGAGATTGGTCGCTAACCGGCGGCACGGCGAGCGGTATAACCAACCGCTGCACTGGACCGGGGCCACGGTGCGGCGTTGGTAGTGCGAGAGTCCGCTGTTGGCCCCGGCCAGTGAACGTTGATCCGTTATGCAGCAGCAGGAGCGTTGTTTGCGACCTTCTGGTAGCGGGATACCAACTCGATTGGTTTGCATCGTTGGTGCCGCTCAGTATCACGTCCCGCTATATTGCCGCTGTTTGAGCGCGCAATCGTTTCTTTCGCCCTTTCAGGGCTTTTCGCTTGTCGATTCCGACCCAGGGCTTGCGCCCTGGGCTATTGTCTTTCGCCGCTACGCGGCTGAAGGCGGGCGTGCTGAGCCACTTCTGACGGCAAGCGTGCTCAGCCATTGCGGCGGTGTTGATTGACGCGGCGTTCCACGCCAGCCGCGAAGCGGCGTAAGAAAGTAGCCAGGGGCGCAAGCCCCTGGACAGGTGACGATCAAATAGCCCCGAAGGGGCGAAAGAGTTTCGGCGGCGCATCGTAATGGCGTTCAACGGCGGCGAAATTACCGAAACGTGGCGTCAACTTTCTTTCGCCCTTTCAGGGCTTTTTGCTTGTCGATGCCAACCCAGGGCTTGCGGCGTGGGCTATTGTCTTTCGCCGCTTCGCGGCTGAAGGCGGGCGTGCTGAGCCACTTCTGACGGCAAGCCTGCTGAGCCATTGCGGCGGTGTTGATTGACGGCGTTCCATCCCAGCCGCGAAGCGGCGTAAGAAAGTAGCCAGGGGCGCAAGCCCCTGGAGAGCGTTGAACGATCAAATAGCCCCGAAGGGGCGAAAGAGTTTCGGCGGCGCGGCGTTTTATCATGGCGTTGGACGACGGCGCGATTGAAGGACGAGCGGGCGGGAAGATCATCGATTCGCGATCCCACGCGTGCGATCGGCGAAGTATCCTCACACGCGCATCGACTCTGTCGCCCGTTCCGGGCTGGTACTCGCTCAAACCAACCCAGGGCTTGCGCCCTGGGCTATTGTCTTTCGCCGCTACGCGGCTGGGACATGCCGGACATGCTGGAATACCGGGACATGCCGGGACAGTCACCTATTTCGAAGATTGACGGACCGTCACCTCCTTCATATCGGCGCGGGACGAACACCGGTCCACGACGTCGTCACTTGTGCCAGCAATGTTTGAGAATGCAGTCCTGCCGCAACGCACGAGGTGGTCAATAGAATCTTCTTGATCAAACCCGCCCGGTTGTTTGGCGATCGTCGTGATGGCCGTCGCGGGGTCGATGAATCGACCCCGCCGGGGCAGGTGAAAAAATCGCGCCGGAATTGGCTTGACTTTTTCAAAAATAGTTAGTATTGTGTTGGGTTACGAATTAGACGATGGAGGAACTGCGTCGCCGCTCTTTGTCAATCGAATATCGACAGCGATGGGTCGTGCCTGAAACGGTATCGGAAAGGACCGAAAGTTTCCGGCCGGGACCTCTTAGGGACCCAGTTTTGGGCCGGATGGGACCCGTTAGGGACCCGGTTTTTTCGGACTTTTTTTCGCTTAAATTGCAGCCGGGCAGTGGTTTAGGGGTTTTGCACTACGTTAACATCTTTTTTGCGATGCACGCTCCGTCAGAATCGGCAGGCTTGGCGCGGCGAATTCAATACATTTGGCGTCTTTTGTCGCGTACGCGCGGCGTTGCTCCGATCGGGCAGGTAGGCCGCCAGTGCAATCGACGGTTTTCGTCGAATAGCGAGCCGAATAGCGAGCCGAATCTCAGCAACCGGAGATATATGATTGGCGGGCGGTCGTCGTGGGGCCGGAAACGCATTTCTCAAGTCCACCGCCTGGTCGCAATGGGTCGGCGTTACGCCCTGCTCCGCGACTTTCGTAACTGCCGGCATTGCCGTGTATTTTGGGTTGGGGCATTTTTGCAGCGCATCACAGGAGTCTTTTTGTGGCCGACATACGCCCTTTTCACGCCATTCGTTACGCGGATCGACCCGATTTAGAGCTTTCCAAGCTCATCTGCCCCCCGTACGACGTGCTGGATGACGGCCCGAAAAAGGCGCTGCAGGCCAAGCACCCCAACAACATCGTGACGATCGATCTGCCCTACACCCCTCCGAAAACCGTGGGGCCGGATAGCGTTTATGAGCAGGCGAACATGACCCTGCAGGCGTGGCTTAGCGCCGGCATCCTGCAAAAAGACCGCCGGCCGGCGATGTATCCTTATGCGCAGACGTATCAGCACTACGGCAAGGCGTTTCATCGCCGCGGGTTTATCTGTCTGGTGAAACTCACGCCGTTCGGGGAGGACGTCATTCCGCACGAAAAGACGTACGCCGGCCCGATCGAAGATCGCCTGAAGCTGATGCATGCTACGGGCGCTCAACTTTCGCCGGTGTTCGGGCTGTTCAATGATCCGAGAAATGAAGTCACTAAACTGCTTTACAGCCAGGCCAGCAAGCCGCAGATGTCGGCAACGCTCGATGGGGTGGCGAGCCAGCTCTGGAGCGTGATCGACGCCGAGATTGAGCGACAGGTGATTGACCTGATGAAAGACAAAAAAGTCTACATCGCCGACGGTCACCACCGCTACACCACCGCGTTGCACTACCAGAAACAGATGATCGAAAGAAACGGCGGCAAACCGCTGCCTCCTAATGATGCTGCGAATTACTGCATGTTCGTGCTGGTGGCGATGCAGGACGATGGCCTGCTCATCCTTCCCACTCATCGCATGCTGCAGCTAGAAGCCCCGTTCGACATCGCGGCGTTCTCCGAGGCAATTGCCGATGTGGCCACGGTGACCGAGCTTTCGCTTTCCTGCGCCGAAGTAGAAAAGTGGACCGACGAGCAGCTACCTAAGCTGCCGCCGCATACGTTTGGAATCTATGACGCTGTGACGAAAAAACTCAGCAAAATTGAATTTCACGACGTGGACGTGCTAAAGAGGTTCGAACCCGAAAAATCCCCCGCGTGGCGGAAGCTGGACGTGGCGATCATGCAGCGCTTTCTGATTGAAGAAATCATCCAGCCGAAGTTCAACAACGGCCAGGAAGCCAAAAAGGGATACAGCGCCTTCGCCAAAGACATCGTGCCGATGACCGACGGCGAAAAGTACGATATCTCGCTCATCATCAAATCAACGCCGCTGCACGCGCTGGAAGAACTGGGCAAAGTCGGCGAGGTTATGCCGCAAAAGAGCACGTTCTTTGTGCCGAAACTGGCGACGGGCATGACGATCAATCCGTTGCGCTAAGCTCCCCCGCCCTGTACTCAGGGAGGGGGTTGGAGGGAAGGTCGGGCGACACGTGCGCCATCGGCGCTTCGGCCCTCCCCATGGCCCCCTCCCGGAGTACCAGGAGGGGGCAAATTTCTTACCCCGCCGTCGCAAGTTCGAGCGGGCGGGAATTCACTCGGCGTGACCCCGTGATCCACTTGCGTATTCCGAGGGTTACGCCTTCCCAGCCCGCGCCCGCGCGTTGTTGAAGAAATTGGTCGTAGATGCGATCGAGCAACCGCCCGAACTCGCGCAATTGACCGATGCGCTCTTCAAACAGCACACGCGGTGTTTCGGCTTCAGGTACGTCGGGCAGTTTCAACCCCGAAACCGCCAAGCTCTCGGCGGCGAGCGAGAAGGTGTATTGCGCTCCGCCGCTTTCGATCGTCAGCCCGCATTTACGCGGGAGCTTGCCGGTTCGCAGCGCCTCGGCGGCCTCGGGCATTTTGGTGGGGCCGGTTGATTTCAAACTTGTCTTGCCCGTCGCGCCGTACGCGCAATCGAGGTCGAGCGAACGATCGAACATGACGGCGATTTCATCCTCGCCGATCTTCACATAGCCATCATGCCTATCCGCCTCGTGCCACAGCCAGAGCATAAACTCGTTGCCGAGGTAATCTTTGGTTTCGGCAAGTTTGCTGGTCCAGGGGTAATCCGGCGATTGCTGTTCGCCTTCGGGGCCGAATACGAAGCGCGTGGGCCGAGCGTCTTCGATATCCCGGCGGCGACCACGCGGTTCCAGTAGGCGAGCCGCAAGCGTGCCGGCGGAAACCGGCGCTAATTCCAAGCCGAATGTGCGTTCGAAAAGCTCTCGCAATTTCTCTTCGGCTGCCGGATTAACGGCGGCATACAGCGTGGCCGACGGCAAATCCCACAACACCGCAAACAGCTTGCTCCGGCGGTACTGGCCCGATCGCAAGTCGTCATCCATCTTGCGACGCACCACATCGCGCACGTCGCGCTTCTGACCCTTGCTGATGAAACCCGAAGGGTTCCCCGCCGCCACCGCTTGCTCTTCCACCGCAAGGTAAGCCTGCTTCACCTCCGGCGGGACGCGGTTGGTGTCGATGCGCATGCCGATATGCAAAGCGTCGGCGTATACGTTGGTGTCGAACGCAAACTCGCGATCCAGAATATGCCGCCCGCCGTTCCAGCCGTATTCCACTTCTTCCGGGACGCCGGCTTCAGTCGGGCGAAGGGCATTCTCGCTTAGCACATCGAGCTGCGCCTGTTCGATCATGGAAGGCGACTTGCCAATGACCACAAAGCGGCGGAACGAAACAGCACCAGAATCAAACGCCATGAAATGTCTCAATTAAAAGGATGACTCCCCGCCGCGAAGCTATCGGGCGACGGCGATTGGCACAAACCGGGCGTTGCGACTTCAACAGGAATCGCGCATGTTATCCCCTCAGCATCCACAAGGTGGGTGGTTATTCAGAAGGATTCCGGCAACATGCTCAAATACGTGGCTTCGATCGTCGCGGCAGCAATTTTGACTGCGGGCTGTGCCGCACCCACCAAGCCCGAACCGTTTCCCTCCGCAACGCCGCAGCGAGTGATCGATGTCACGCAAATGATTTTCCCCGCGGTCGTGCGGCTGGATGTGGCGCAGGAAATTTATCGCGATGGCAAACGCACCCTGCAGCGCGGCATCGGCAGCGGCGTGATTATCGACGCCGAAGGACGCATTCTCACCAACTACCACGTTGCCGGCCGCGCCGCGGAAATTTTCATCACGCTTTACAACAAAGAGCGCGTCCGCGCCGCACTCGTCGGCGACGACCACTGGACTGATCTGGCCGTCGTCCAGCTTGATATGAACGAAGTCAAACGGCGCAACATCACCTTTAGTTTCGCCCAACTGGGCACGAGCAAAGGCGTGTTGACCGGCCAGGATGTGATCGCCATCGGCACGCCGTTCGGCCTCGCCCGCACGATGACGCTGGGAATCGTCAGCAATAACGAACGCACGCTGTACCCCGATCGCGTCAGTATTGATGAGTACGAGACCGCCGATTTCGATAACTGGATTCAGATGGATACCCCCATCAATCCCGGCAATTCCGGCGGGCCACTGGTTGACCTTGACGGCAAAGTCGTCGGTATCAACACCCGCGGCGGGGCGCAGAATCTCAACTTCGCAGTTCCGATCGACACCGCCAAAGAAGTGATCGCGCAAATTCTTTCTTCGGCGAAAGACGGCAAGAAAGGCCACGTCACGCGCAGCGATCTGGGTCTGGAACTCAAGCCGCTGCAAGACCTCGAAAGCTTTTATGCACTCGACATCAATCAGGGCGTGCTGGTCGACTCGGTCGCCAAAGGTTCCCCAGCGGCCAAAGCGGGCGTGAAGACGCAGGACATTCTGCTGGCGATCGATGGCCAACCGACCAATGTCCGCTTTCCCGAAGAGCTGGCACCGTCGCGCAAGCGCATCGCCCAACTGCCGATCGGCAACACCATCACCCTCACGCTCCGCCGCGGGAAAGAAACTGTCGAGGTA
>Ga0163151_10008321_pt1 | contig 11762 bp, 8 predicted proteins | sample OliLakLV19MP5IB2_FD_145596 | JGI IMG/M metagenome (GOLD analysis project Ga0163151, IMG submission 145596) | Freshwater microbial mat bacterial communities from Lake Vanda, McMurdo Dry Valleys, Antarctica - Oligotrophic Lake LV.19.MP5.IB-2 | ecosystem: Environmental > Aquatic > Freshwater > Lake...
TGCAAACAGTAAGCGTGACACAAACACCCGGGCCTTCTGTAACCGCTGCTGCCTCTCCCACTCTTATTGCACCGGGAGCAAGCACCACACTTTCAGCAACGGGAAGCGGTACATATGCATGGTCTCCTTCCAATGGATTAAGTTGTTCTACCTGTGCCAATTCGGATGCAGCTCCGGGCAGCACTACAATTTATTGTGTAACGGTAACGGATGCAGGAGGATGTTCTGATTCTGCCTGCGTAAAAATACTCGTTGAACTGGACTGCGCTGCGGAACAATTGTATATCCCCAATGCTTTCTCGCCAAACAATGACGGGGAGAATGATTTGTTTCAGGTTTACTTTGGAAGTTTAGACTGCATTCATACTGTTTCATTTATTATTTACAACCGCTGGGGTGAAAAGGTCTTCTCCGCCACGGGCGGACCAGCCTCTGGCTGGGGAACTTTAACATGGGATGGCACTTACAGAGGAAAACCTGAGCGTACTGCCGTATTCACTTTCCACCTGCATGCAGTGCTTACAACGGGGGAAGAGATTAGCAGGACTGGGAATATCAGCCTCCTCAAGTAAAATAAAAAACCCTGACGCAATGCCAGGGTTTTTATCACTATCAATAAATTGTAAGCTTACGCTACTTCCTTCATTTTATCAGCGATGTCCGGAGCAACTAACACGCGTCCGCAATGTTCGCACACCAATAATTTCTTGTGTGTTTTAATATCCAATTGGCGTTGTGGTGGGATCTTTGAAAAGCAGCCTCCACATGCATCACGCTCAACAGGAACAACCGCAAGGCCATTACGTGTGTTAGAACGGATACGTTTGTAGTTATTCAGAAGACGTTCTTCAATCAATGCTTCAGCGGTCTTTGAACGTTTCAACAATGCAGTTTCTTCTTTTTCTGTTTCTGCTATGATCTCATCCAGTTCACCTTGTTTTTCTTTTAGCCTGTTCTTTCTTTCTTTCAGCTCTTCTTCCGATTGCTCCAATTGTTCTTTCTTGGTGGTAAGAGATGCTTTAAAGTCTTTTATCTTTCTTTCAGCAAGCTGAATTTCCAATGTTTGGTATTCGATCTCTTTGGTGAGGGATTCATACTCACGGTTATTACGCACTTTGCTTTGCTGAGATTTATATTTCTTGATCATCACCTCCGCCTCTTTCATCAAATTCTTTTTATCGGTAATAACAGTTTCGCTGGCCCGGTATTCCTCATTCATTTTTTCAAAACGGGTTGCAAGCGCTTCTACAGAATCTTCCAGTTCTTTAATTTCAATAGGAAGTTCTCCACGAATGGTGCGGATCTTATCGATCTTAGAATCAATAACCTGAAGTTCGAAAAGAGCGCTAAGCTTGTTTTCTACAGATGTGTCGATTTTTTCTCTTTCTGAAAGTGATTCTTTTGCCATGTTATAGATAATTTACGGGATTAGTATTTATTTCCGTTAAATGGGTCGCGAATATAGGAAATTTTTTCTTTCCGCCATAGGACGGATCCCTGATTAATCGGGATAATAAGTCGCGTATTAATTCCCCGGTGAACTGCTCGCTTTCATAGTGGCCTATATCGGCTATAACTATCTTATTATCAGCATCAAAGAACTGATGGTACTTGAAATCAGCCGTTAAAAAAACATCCGCTTTGGCTGTAATTGCATCCTTTAAAAGAAAACTTCCGGAGCCTCCGCAAACTGCCACTTTCTGCACTTTTTTGCCTCGCAATCCGGTATAACGCAGACAACCTGCTTTCATTGTCTTCTTTACTTTATTCAGAAAAGCAATTTCGGTCATGGGTTTGGAAAGAGTGCCGATCATTCCGGCTCCACTCTCCCCTCTCCTTTGGGAGAGGGGCTGGGGGTGAGGCAAAAGTATTTTACACTTCTCCAACCCCAACTTATCACATATCTTTTTATTCACGCCTTGCAATACACTATCCAGATTGGTGTGAATTGCATAAATTGAAATATTGTGTTGGATGGCTTTGAGCACTACGCGCTCCACATAATTTTTTCCAGTAATCTTTTTTAAGCCGCTGAAAATAATCGGATGATGGGCGATAATCAGGTTACAATTTCTCTTAATCGCTTCATCCACAACAGCCTCTGTAGAATCCAGGCAAATAAGAGCCCCTGTTACTTCGTTTTCTTCATTGCCAATAATTAATCCGGAATTATCATACTCTTCCTGCAAGGACAGAGGAGCTATGCTCTCTAGATAAGATGTGATGGCTTTTAGTTGCATCTGAACAATTGCCCTAAATCCCTAAAGGGACTTTACATTACCTCCCCCCTTTAGGGCCGGGGCTTCACTTATTTCTTCTCCGTACGCTTCCTTTCATTCTCATCCAGCACGATCTTCCGCATACGGATGTGCTTTGGAGTTACCTCTACCAATTCATCTTTCTGGATATATTCCATGGCTTCTTCGAGAGAGAACTTGGTTTTAGGGGCAATGCGCATTTTATCTTCACTTCCTGTAGCACGCATATTGGTAAGCTTCTTTTCTGTACAGATATTGATTGTCAGATCATCGGGACGTATATGCTCTCCGATCACTTGTCCGGAATAAATTTCATCTCCCGGTTCAACAAAATATTTTCCTCTGTCCTGCAGCCTGTCGATCGAATACGCAATAGCGGGCCCTTTTTCTTTTGAAATAAGAACTCCGGAAATTCTGCCGGGAATAGTTCCTTTCCAGGGCTCAAACGCTTTGAAGCGATGGGCCATGATGGCTTCTCCTGCAGTAGAAGTAAGAATTGCATTTCTAAGTCCTATGAGTCCGCGTGCAGGAATGTCAAATTCCAAACGGGTAAGATCTCCCTTAGGCTCCATCGAAAGCATTTCGCCTTTACGCTGACTTACAAATTCGATAACCTTACCGGTATATTCCTCCGGAACATCCACCGTAAGAACTTCGATAGGCTCATTTTTTACTCCGTCAATTTCTTTGATAATAACCTGCGGCTGGCCAACTTGTAACTCATACCCTTCTCTTCTCATGGTTTCAATGAGAATTGCCAAATGAAGGATTCCTCTTCCGAATACCATGTAAGAATCCGGAGAACCGGTTTCTTCTACGCGAAGCGCCAGGTTTTTTTCCAGTTCTTTATCCAATCTTTCCTTCAAATGCCTTGACGTAACAAATTTTCCGTCTTTTCCGAAGAAAGGAGAGGTGTTGATCGTGAAAAGCATGCTCATCGTTGGCTCATCAATCGCAATTGGAGTCAGTCCTTCCGGATTTTCAAAATCTGCAATGGTATCTCCAATGTCAAAACCTTCGATACCAGTAACTGCACAGATGTCACCCGATTTTACAATGGTTGCTTTTTTCTTTGCAAGTCCATCGAATGTAAATATCTCCTTGATCCTTGATTTAATTATTCTGCCATCCCGCTTAACAAGCGAAAACGGCATGTTCTCTTTTATTTCTCCCCGGAATACACGTCCTACTGCGATACGTCCAATGAACGATGAATAATCCAATGAGGTGATCTGCATTTGCAATGTTCCTTCGCGCGATGGTGCGGATGGGATATGCTCTAGGATTCCATCCAGCAAAGGAAGAATATCAGTGGTTGGCTTTTTCCAGTCTTTGCTCATCCAACCTTGTTTGGAAGAACCGTAAATGGTAGGGAAATTTAATTGTTCCTCTGTAGCACCCAGGTTAAAGAAAAGTTCAAATACTCCGTCATGAATTTCATCCGGACGACAATTTGGTTTATCGACCTTATTAATAACAACGATCGCTTTCAAACCATGCATCAATGCTTTTTGAAGAACAAAACGTGTCTGGGGCATGGGGCCTTCAAATGCATCTACCAAAAGTAGAACTCCATCTGCCATGTTCAATACGCGCTCCACTTCTCCTCCAAAGTCTGCGTGGCCCGGAGTGTCAATAATATTGATCTTGTTCTCCTTGTATTGTACCGAAACGTTCTTTGCCAGAATGGTAATTCCACGTTCGCGCTCGAGGTCGTTATTATCAAGGATCAGTTCTCCTGTTTCCTGGTTCTCCCGGAAAAGCTGGCACTGGTGAAGTATCTTGTCAACGAGGGTTGTTTTTCCATGATCTACGTGAGCGATAATGGCAATGTTTCTGATTTTTTGCAACATAAAATGTACCTATAATTTTTTGAGGCGCGAAGATAGTCAATTAGCCCATACTATCATATAAAATAAGGAACGGAACCAAGGGGCAGAACTTGAGTTTAAAGCATAAAAACGAACACAATTCAACAAAAGTCCAGGAGGAAAACTTTGTCAGGGTTTAAAACCCTGACAAAGCCTGTAAAGAATTAAACCCAAAATTTGCAGCAAACCTGCAACTTTTGCCCAAAGGGCGGACGCAAATCCTCCAGGCGATTCTGCCCGAATGATTTGGTCCCGGGTTATACCGATGCCTCATATCTTTTAGTCCAATTATAATTTGTACTTGATCGGCATTATACCAAATGTTATGGACTAATATAAAATCAGTAATGGTATTAACCAAGACATCCAGGCGGTCCCGAAGGACTCCTATTTCGGAGTAAGCGCCTGGATCGTCTTCGCATAGCGCAAATTTTTCAACTGAAAAATTTGGGTTAAAGATTAGAAAGCACCTTATCCTTAGGATATTTCACTGAAAATCCGAAACGGAATTTCTTTTCCTCTCCGAATGCCAGCTTCATATTCCATTTAAGAAGGCCCTTTTCCTTGTCGTATTTTGCCCCGCCCATTTCCAGCACTTCAATCTCTATCTCATTATTGGTGCTGAGCGGCATCTGATCTTCAATATCAATTTCTATTTCCTGTTTCTTTTTGTTCCGCACGCTTACCTCATAGGAACGTGATTCCTTTTTGTTCAGGCCAATAATTTTCTTCTCAGCGAATTCTTTCAGCATAGTCCGCTGCACCACCACATTCTTATCCCTGCCCAGAGAAATATCCAGGGTATCATTTGTAGTGCGTGTGTTAAGAAAAGTTTTGCCTACAAAGGTTCCTTCGAAAAACACATTCATGTCACCGTTCAACAAATTGTATTTGTCCCAGCCTGTTACCTTAGCAAGCAGAAACACATCAGGGTCCAATTTAGGTGCGCAGTAGTACCGGTACGAAGCCGGAATAGTGAAACTTTGTATGCTTACCGAATGTTGTTTATTATCAGATGCAATTGTATATGGAATACTGATATCATATATAACGCTGGTTTGGCTTTCAGAAACACGGGTGTAGTCAGATGATTTATCTGCTTCTTTAATTTCTGTTTTTGCATCTTGCATTATCGCGCTGCTTTCCGAAGGAGCGCCAGCCATTTCATTATAGTCCATTGATTTGCTGCTTTTTACACCTTTCCCTCCACCCATATAATAATTCGGAGTATAAAAACTCAGCCACCAGGGAATAACTGCCGGTTTAATGCCACCCTGCGAAGGATTTCCTGTAGAAACACTGAGCTTTACATTCTTCCAGTCCATGCCTGTATTCTGCCAGATGTTTGCCCTGTACTCCAGCTTTACAGGACTGTTACTATCTGCGGCACGCAAGTCATAGATAGGCGACCAGCCCGCATCCATTACATTATAAGTCAACGAGAACTTTGCATTTACAGCTGCATCAGCAGAAACACTTACCACTATCTCTCCGGTACTCACATTTCGCTTTGCATTGAGCTGCACCAGCTGATTTTGCACTTTCACGATCTCTGCATTCAGCTTTTTTTCTTTCAGCGTGCATTCCATTTCCTTATTATTGAGGTCGATCAAACGGGTACGCAATATATTGGCGATTTTTTCCAATTCCACGGAACTCACTCCCGTATTTTGCCCTCCGATATTTTTATTGGCCAGCAGCATGGATTCTTCGTTCTCATATACATTGCGAAGATTTTTCTGAATTAAAATTTTTAATTGAAGCCCTTCTAAAGAATCTTCCAGTTGAATAATCTCTTTGCTCTTAGGTTGGTTATTCAGGTAATTATTCCGGAAAGTAACCGCAAGAATAGTAAAGGCACCTTCGCCCTTTGCTTCAATGCTGTTCACATCTACATTGGGTGCCAGGTTCTCAAATACGAGGTCACTTTGGCCCGCTTCAATGGAAGTGGAACCTGTGTTTGTTACCGCTGCACCTATAAGAAACACAGTTACCTGCTTGATATCGGATTTAACTTTCTTCTCATTGCCTTGTGAAAAAACAAAAAGAGGAAGAACCAGAAATGTGAAAAGAATTGAGGTTTTCATGATATAGGATTTATAAAATTTATTATCTACTCTAATGATTCAAATATTAGGCCATTCCATAAATGCATTTAAATATTTCTCAACATCTACTAAATTACTAATTGGCTCCAACATACAAATGAAATGCAAAAATAACCCCAACTCCAATTAGTAAAGATTGGTGTTTTGGTAGATAGCTATAATACTATTCGTATTTTTATGAAATGGAATTTTTAAAGTTATTATTGTTTCCTTTCGCCTTTTTATATGGGCTGGTGGTTCTGTTACGGAACTGGCTGTACGACAGCGGCATCCTTACCTCCAAAGAATTCAATAATTCAGTCATTGTAATTGGAAATCTTTCGGCCGGGGGAACCGGAAAATCCCCCATGACAGAGTACCTGGTACGTTTGTTAAAGGATAAATTTCCTATTGCTACTTTAAGCAGAGGGTACAAGCGCCACACAAGTGGTTTCATGATCGCAGAGAAAGATTCTACCTCCATTCAAATAGGTGATGAGCCGCTGCAATTTAAAAAAAAATTCCCTGAAACCATCATATCCGTAGATGAAAACCGCAGAGACGGCATTCAAAGGCTTCTTACACAATTCCCCGAGCTGAAAGTGGTTCTGCTGGACGATGCATTCCAGCACCGCAAAGTAAAACCGGGGCTGAGCATTTTACTTTCGGATTACGGCAAAATGTTTTACGATGATTATTTACTGCCGGTGGGTACGTTGCGGGAATGGAGATCCGGAAAAAAAAGAGCCGACATAATTGTTGTCACCAAATGCCCAGACAACCTGACTCCGGTAGAAAAAAGAATTATTCTGAAAAAAATATCCCCGGATCCTTACCAACAGGTGCTTTTTTCACACATCAAATACGGAGATCCTGTAGCTGTTTTTCCATCCTCCCCTCCCCTGCTGCTTCAGGAAAAAGAAAAGGAACTGACGGTGATCCTGCTAACTGGAATTTCAAACCCAAGGCCGCTGGAAGATTTTCTGCTTAACAAAAAAATAAAAATTATTTCTCTCACTTATCCGGATCACCACGAATATACGCTCGTAGAAGCAACAAAGCTGCTGGAAAAATTCCAGGACGACAATTCTTCCAGAAAAATCATTATCACAACGGAGAAAGATGCCATGCGTCTGGACAAGCCCGGACTGATAGAAGTGCTTCACAATCTTCCCATGTATTATATACCAATTGAAACCACTTTTGATACAAAAGAAAAAGAAGCATTCGACCAGCTGATCACAGATTACGTTTTCAGAACAGGGCAAAAAAAATAGCACCTACTAAAGAATGTGTACCAATGTACTAATTGGAAGACAAAAGCACAACAGCTGTTATTCGTAGATTAGTAAGCATTAGTAGATTAAATATGTTAGAGCAGATCAAAAATACAGCAGCCTACATTCAGAACCGGCTTACGTTTATTCCGGAGGTTGGCATCATCCTTGGCACCGGCTTGGGAGGTCTTGTGAAGGAAATAGAAGTGCTTCACACATTATCGTATGAAGAAATTCCCAACATGTGTATTTCCACCGTGGAAGGCCATTCCGGAAAACTCATCTTTGGAAATCTTGGAAATAAAAAAGTAGTGGTGATGCAGGGGCGGTTTCATTTTTATGAAGGATATACCATGGAACAAGTGGTTTTTCCTATCCGGGTAATGAAGCTCCTCGGCATTAAAACCCTTCTGCTTTCTAATGCAAGCGGTGGAGTAAATCCCGGTTTTGATGTGGGAGACCTCATGATCATCACCGATCACATTAACCTCATGCCCAACCCGCTGATCGGCAAAAATGACAATGAGTTGGGTACACGTTTCCCAGATATGAGCGAGCCGTACAGCAAAGCGCTTATTGAAAAAGCAAAACAGATCGCGCAAAAAAATAATATCAAGTTACAACAGGGTGTGTATGTAGGATTAACAGGCCCCACGTTTGAAACCCCTGCCGAATACAAATACATGCGCATCATTGGAGGCGACACCGTGGGCATGAGCACCACCCCCGAAGTGATTGCAGCCTGTCACATGGGTATCCCCTGCTTCGGCATGAGCATAATCACCGATGTAGGGGTGGAAGGGCGCATTGTAAAAGTTACCCACCAGGATATTTTGGAAGCAGCGGCAAAAGCAGAGCCTAAAATGACGGTAATCATGAAAGAGCTGGTGGGGAGTTTGTGATCATTTGGTCCGGGTTAACAAGACATTCAGGCGTAAGCTGCTGAATCCTCTTCGGCATAGCGCAATTTTTTCATCCCGATAGCTATCGGGATGAAAAAATTAGGTTAAAATAATTATCTCATTAAAAACATAAACAAGTTGTATAAATGTTCATCATGCTATATTGCCTCCAAAAAATACTATTTTGAATTCACCTCTCATTAGACGAGTTAATTTATTTTATACCTTTAAGTATAATACCAAATGGTATAAAAAATAAACATGAATAAATCGCCATTTATATACGGCACTACGGTAGCGGAACATTCCTTTGCCAACAGGGAGGCCGAATTTGAAAAACTTCGCAGCAATCTGACGAATGGAATAAATACAATGATCATCTCGCCAAGACGATGGGGCAAATCATCTTTGGTGGAAAAAGTAATACTCGACATAAATAAAAAAGATAAAAAAATAAAAACAGTACTCATTGACCTGTTTTCAATAAGCAGCGAAGATGAGTTTTTAGAAGTTTTTGCACGTGAAACCATTAAGGCATCTTCTTCAAAATGGCAGGATTGGATAACTAATGGAAAATTTTTTTTCAAACAGCTTATTCCGAAATTAAGCATGGGAATAGACCCGGCTACTGATTTTAGTTTAAGCTTTGACTGGAAGGAATTAAAAAAACACAGTGCCGAAGTATTAAACCTTCCGGAAACAATAGCAAGACAAAAAGGAATTAAAATAATTATTTGCCTGGATGAATTTCAAAATCTGTCTTCTTTTACAGGGTTCCTGAATTTTGAAAAGAAAATGCGCGCTTCATGGCAGCGGCAGAAATCGGTTACCTATTGCTTGTTTGGAAGCAAGCGCCACATGATGACAGATATTTTTAATAATCCATCAAAACCGTTTTATCGTTTTGGAGATATAATGCTGTTAAATAAAATAGAAACACAAAGATGGGTCTCCTTTATTTTCAATGGCTTTAAAAATAGCGGTAAAACAATAAACGAAACCGATGCGATATTAATTCCACAAGTAATGAAAAATCACTCATGGTATGTGCAGCAGTTAGCGCATTACACATGGACAAATACAAAAAAGAAAGCAGGCAGAGATGAAATTGAAAACGGATTAAACGAATTAATTCAGGCAAATACTCCATTGTATCAAAAAGAAATTGAAAGCATAAGTGCCACTCAATTGAATTTATTAAAAGCTGTTGCTAAAGGAGAAACACAGTTTACAAGTTCTGCCGTAATGCAGTATTATCTATTAGGCACTCCGCGAAATGTAAGTAAGAATAAAAAAATGCTTATCAATAATGATCTGATTCAGGAAATCAATAACGTATTTGAATTTGTTGATCCTGCATTTGAGCTATGGTTTAATAAACAATTTTTCAATAAGCCATTTCTTATTATTGGGTAAAATTTCGAAACCACCCATACCGCATATTATTTGTTTTCCTGCCCCTTAACAGAATTTAACATTTCAAAATCAGCCCTTTCTCCATAATATCGTACTTTCGAAATCTTAACCATTCCAATGAAAAAACTTGCAATTTCCTTCGTATTACTTCTGATTTTCACCTCCCCTCTTTTGAGGAGAGGAGCCGGGGCTGAGGCCTTCGGGCAATACACCTCGCAAAACATCAGCCTTGTTTCTCACTGGGATACAGTTACAACAGCTGCTGAGCCTATATATGGCATCCGGTACAACAGCGTTTGGGGCTGGAAAGATCCGCAGGATAATAAAGAATACGCTATCCTGGGTTCATCGGACGGAACTTATTTTTTCGACATAAGCACTCCTTCTGCACCCGTTATGGTTGCTTATGTTGCAGGAAGGCGTGATTCCTGCGTTTGGCGTGAGTACAAAACATACCAGAATTATCTCTATGCAGTAAGCGATGACCAGGTAAACGCAACCAATCAAAATAGCCTTCAGATCATTGACATGTCCGGTCTACCCACCTCCGTAAATGTGGTATATGATTCAGATGCTCTTTTTGCCCGTGCACATACCGTTTTTATTGATGGAAATAAAATGTACTGCGGTTACGTTCACGGCACCTCAGTTAGTTTTACCATGGCAGTTTACAGCCTTGCAAATCCCGCAGCTCCGCAGCTTTTGAGGACTCTCAACCAGGATGACCCTTCGATAAATATTGTTCACGATATGTTTGTGAAGAACGATACCGTATATGCTTCCTGCGGAAATGAAGGACTACATATTTATAAGTTCAACTCAAATAATACATTTACAAAAATTGGCTCCTTCACAAGTTATGCAAATTACGGACAAGGATACAATCACAGTAGCTATCTCACAGCAGACAGCAAAACCCTCGTTTTTGCCGATGAAGTTCCGGCTAACCTGGCTGTAAAATCGTTGGATGTATCCGATCTGGGAAATATCACGGTGCTGGATACTTTCCGTTCCACGTACCCCACTATCGCCACCCCACACAATGTATTTATGCCTCCGGGCAGCAACTCTCGTGTGGTAATTGCATATTATCAGGATGGTGTACAGGTGTTCGACATTAGCAACCCATCCAATGTTACACGTACCGGTTTTTTTGATACCGCTCCGCTTAATTGTCCTTCATGTCCAAATCCAAATTATTCAGGATGCTGGGGAGCCTACGTAGATCTGCCAAGCGGGCTTATCCTTGCCAGCGATATGCAGAATGGATTGTTTGTGCTTCAAGCTTCGGGCGCACTGAGCGTACCTGCGGTTATTCCGGATCACTCTTCCATAAATGTTTATCCAAATCCTTCCGCAAATGATTTCCAGATAACTTTATCGCTTGCTGCGGGAGAAAATATCTCCTTTGAACTATCTGACATAAATGGGAAACTTATTCTCAAAAAACAAATGTCATTCAATGCAGGAAATACCTCTTTCAACATGGATGCACGAAACTTAAGTGCCGGAGCATATATCCTCCGGGCAAAAGGGGAAAGCTTTTCAAAAACAGAAAAAATAATCAAAACAAATAAATAAGTACGTTATGCGCACAAACATCCTATTTGCAGTTGCAATTGCATCATCAGTGGTAACCACACAAACTATTGCGCAGGCTCCTGCCACCGCAGCTAAAATGATCGAGAAGGTGACCAAAAAGCCGGGAGAGATTATTATTCCCTATGAAAAATGGGTACTGCCTAATGGATTAACGCTGGTGATCCACGAAGATCATTCCGATCCGATTGTTTATACCGATGTTACCTACCATGTAGGATCCAACCGCGAGCAAGTGGGCCGTTCGGGATTTGCTCACTTTTTCGAGCACATGATGTTCCAGGGGTCTGATAACGTTGCGGATGAAGAGCATTTTAAAACTGTTTCTGAATCCGGAGGAACCCTCAACGGA
>Ga0163151_10008326_pt1 | contig 11758 bp, 9 predicted proteins | sample OliLakLV19MP5IB2_FD_145596 | JGI IMG/M metagenome (GOLD analysis project Ga0163151, IMG submission 145596) | Freshwater microbial mat bacterial communities from Lake Vanda, McMurdo Dry Valleys, Antarctica - Oligotrophic Lake LV.19.MP5.IB-2 | ecosystem: Environmental > Aquatic > Freshwater > Lake...
GTAGTGCCTGCCGATAGAGTTGAACTGCACCGGCAAAGTCTTCTGCTTTTTGTTTGTCCACGGCTGTGAGAACTAGCTTTTCAGCTTTTTGTTCGCCCAAATACGCCTTGTACTTGACGTAATCTTTGTTGGTCGCATCGAGAGTCAGAGCCTTATCTATCCATTGCAAGGCCTGCTCGAGATCGCCTTTGGCGAAAAACAGAGTAGCCAGTGCGTAGGGGTATCCGGATTCCTTTGGCTGCAGCTGCATCGCTTTCTGATAAAGAGGAATTGCCTGGTCGAACTGCTTGTCCTGCTGCAGCTTAACTGCGGATTGATAGGCATCCGAAGAGTCCTTTATCACAGCCAGTTCGTCTTCTGATTTGATCTTTACAGTCGCGCTAGGGTTTCTGGTAAGGGCGTCCATGCGCTCTTTTGCCGCCTTCACGTACGTACCGGAAGGCGAAGCGGCTAGATACTTTTTATAGTCTCCCATGGCATCGTAGCCTTTGCCGTTGTGTTCATCGATAGTGCCGAGGAACCACAAGTCATCAGCTTGTCCTTTGGGATCAAGTTCCAGCGCCTTGGCATATTGAGCCCTTGCTTGGTCATACTGCTGCCTTGAATACAGCGCTCCGGCGAGGTTGTAGTACAACTCGACGCGTTTGGGCCGCAGTGTGATCGCTTGCTGGTAGAGATCGATTGCCGAGGTGTAATTCTTTTCTTTGTGCGCAGCGATTGCTTGCGCAATCATTGGATCAGCCTTTTTGTCGAGCGCGGTCTCTAAGTACTTCTTGTAGTCATCGTTCTTGTCATCAAGGCGGACGGCGTTTTTATACTCGACAATTGACTCATCGATACGATTCAACTGTTGCAGTGCCGCGCCTATGTTGAAGTGAATGCCAGCGTCGTTCGGCGTTTGTTTGAGAACTGCCTGATACTTGGCCAATGCTTCATCATATCTGCCGGCCTTGTAAGAATCGGACGCTCCAGTTGTCGTGTCCGCCAGATCTTTGGAAGATTTTGCTTCCGTCGAAGCTTGAATACCCTGGGCGGCGGCCTTGCTTGCCGGTTGAATCTGCTGAGCTTTCTGATACGCCTGGATCGCTCGCGCGTAGTCCTCTTTGGCTTGTAGTGCTGATCCTATGTTGACCCAGATGTCGGCATTATTGGGATCCGATTTGAGGGCGACCATGTATTCCTTGATCGCTTCGTCGTAACTTTTATGCAGTTGCAGATCGACGCCAGTATTGATGTGCTTTGTGATTTCTGCGCGACGCTTGGCATTAGCTAAGTCCCCGAGCAATTTCTGGGCAATCTGGTTGTTTCGATCAAATACCAGGGCCTGTTTGTATTCGGCTTCCGCCATGCCGAAATCGCCAGCATATTGATATGCCTGACCAAGTCCGATATGGTTTTCCGGTGCTTGTGGATTCTCACGCAGAGCTTCTTCCCACCCAGTTTTCAGCGCTTCCAGCACGTCCCGATCGCTAGAGTTGTACTTGAGTGCATCACCGAAAGCGGCGATGGCATTTTTCAAATCTTTCTTGGTTTGATAGGCCTGACCTAGTTTTACGTAGACGCCGGCCTTTGCTGCGTCATCCAGTCCGCCGGCCAGGATTGCCAGCTTGTATTCATTGACTGAGTCATCGACACGGTCGCGAATGCGCATTACATCGCCAAGATCCACGTGCAATTGACCATCATTTTGGGCGCGCAACGCGGCTTGAAACTCTACAATGGCGCCATCGAAATCACCGGCAACTCGCGCAGCCTTGCCAAGTTCCAAGCGATCTTTGTAGGAGCGCGGATTCTTGCCTAGAGCCTGCACCACTTGATCGAGATTCTGCTGTGTGGTGGCATTTCCGGGATTCATGGCCAGCGCTTTGTGGAACTGCTTTATGGCTTGCGCTGGTGGCAATTTGAGTGCGTAGTTGTTGTAAGCGATACCGAGGTTGTCGCGAGCAAAGGTGTATCCAGGTTCTGCTTTCAAAGCCTCTTCAAACTTGGCAATTGCAAGTTGAAAGTTTCCGGCGTTGAGTGCTTTCACGCCATCGTTGTTAAGCACGGCTGCTGCATTCCCAGCATATGCAGGGCATGATAGAGCGAGTGAGCCGGCGATTGAAAGACTGATGCTGAATGCTAGTAATCGTCTTGCAATGAGTGATCTGGATTTAGTTGCCAAGTCTGCCAACCTCTGTTAGCCAAGCGTCCCATACTACAAAGTTCAAATTTTAATCGAAACCACAACAGGCCGACACAGGGATTGCCCCAACGTCTCGCTGTGTTAAACAATGAGCGCACTCAGTTGAACTGATTGCAACTCAATGTTATGCACCTACAGATGAGCGCAAAGCCCGATTGTTCCTAGCTTTCGGCGAATGCAAAGAGTTCCGTGACAAAAGAAGGGCAACGCATGGCGCCGCCCGACCATATTACGTTATTTAGCGACTTGGTTATGCATCAGGTTCAATCAAACCGTAATTTCCATCACGGCGATGATAAACGGTATTGACATGTCCACTTTCAAAATTGATGAACATGAAGAAGTCATGTCCCAAAAGATCCATATGTGCGGCCGCTTCTTCCGGCATCATCGGCTTAAGTGGGAATTTCTTGGAGCGAACAATTTTCGGTTTGATTTCATCCAATGTAAGAGCTTTCATCACGGCCGTGTCGCTGTCGTCTTCCGTCACGGCAGACCCAGCTTCCTCATTGGCGAGCTTAAGGCGCTTCTCGTCTAAATGAGTCCAATATTTTGTCTTGTACTTACGCAGTTGCCGTTCGACTTTGTCTGCGACAAGGTCGATTGCGGCATACATATTTTCGCTAGATTCCTGGCCCCTGATAGTCGTTCCATTCACTTGGATGGTAATTTCGGCGGTCTGACTGTTTGCAATGGAAGGATTCTTCGCAACGCTGAGCAGTGCAACTACCTCTAAAGGATAATCGAAATGCTTTTGAGCGCGCAGCAGCTTATCGGCCAAGTATTCTTTGAGCGCCGGGGTTAGGTCCAAATTTCGACCGGTCACGGTCATGTGCATAGCGTCCCTCCGCAGATTTACCGCAATGACAGGTACGGTCTTTGATCCATACCCGCCTTATTCATGAATAAATCGACTGACAGCTTCTTCTAGCGAGCGACGAAACCAGCCTGCAATACCATTTGTGAGGCATCAAGGAAATTCAGAGGTTTACCTTTATCGCGCCGCACGTGCTGCGATTCGGCTGCTACAGGTTGCGCGAACCAGCCGTCAGCACGACGCTTTTTTCGACCTGCAGGTGGAACGTCGACGACTTGTGCCAGAAGCGCGAAAGCCTCATCTGCGTAAATTGGTGCGAACATCGCCGGATCGGAAGGATCAGGGGCCGAAAATGTGGCGTTCGAGTTCTTGATTAGCATTCTATAGAAGTGGAATCTTGTCATCGTCTGGGCCGGGTCTCCGCCCGGCGGTTGGTCCACCGCTCCGGAGCGAAGCATTTGGCGGTATGCCGCCAGTCGGAATCGGGCATTCGGTTCGAAGAAATCCGGGTATCGCCCAAGGCTGGTGAGTTGTTCGGCAGTTGCTTGCTGGTTTGGATATAAACTGGCGCTGGTTGCTTCGGCGCGCTTACAAGCTTTCATGAATTGGTGAATCGACTCCGCCGTTGTGCCCATGCCGTCGCCGATGACGTGGATTTCGATATCCGATCTTCCTGTCAACTGGCGAATTGTACGGACTGTAGCTAGCGTGTAATCATGAGCATCAAGCTTCTGGTACTTGCTATTCCAATAGCTCATTGGTGCGATGACGTCGTAGTACTGTGCAAGCGTTTTCCAGGGGATGTTAACGACTTCCTCGTAATGATTCAACGGGCTGTAAACACACGCTATCAGCGGGTAGTGCGCTCCAAGAGTAGCGCGGAGTATTTGACTAAACTTTGTCACAGTGCCGTTCTGCAGATTTTTCTCAAGATCAGGAGCAATGGCATCTACGCTTTCTCCGCTGGGGCTACGGAACTTAGCGGCAGCCACCATCTTCGCCGCGTCGGCCGCCGGGTCTTTCAACTCCAGGTAAGCCCAAGCGATGACGCGGATCTTGTGCTTATGGCAGGAGTCGATCAGCTTGCCCAGATCTTCTGGATGAGCGATAGCTGGCGTGTTGGACCGAGAAGTTTGAATAAAGAGGTTGCGGATGCCGTGGTTTCGCAGCTTCACGCAGTAACCGTCCACGTCTCCTGTCGGGTAATTCCATAGATTTGCCCATAATCCTGGTCCATCTGCTAGGCCCGGCGGTGTAAGCTCCCGCAATGGGCCGGCATACATTAACGACGTGGACAAGAGGACGGCAGAAAACAGGAACGAAAAAAGCAACCGTACATCCGGTACTTTCACCAAAGGACACCTGTCGAGAAACAGTCTGCGGGACAAGAAGACTAATTCGATTATATCTGTTGACAATAAATACGCTAGCCCTAGAGTCCTATAATTCGCAACAGATTTGAATAAATCGTAATTTGTTCGACGACCATATGTTGCCTGCCGTTCTTCCTAATCGATGTAATGCCCATGTGATGCGGCTCCAAAGGAAACCATGAAAATCGCTATCGCCCAGATAAATCCAACAGTAGGCGACATTGAGGCTAACGTCAGGAAAATCATTGCCTTCGGACGTCGGGCCAAAGCTCAAAATGCGGACCTTGTTGTCTTTCCGGAGCTTTCAGTGTGCGGATATCCACCGATGGATTTGCTGCTCAAAGACAGCTTCGTTCGGGCCAACCTGGAAGGACTCGAATGCATCGCGAAAGAGCTGTCGGATATCGATGTTTTGGTTGGTTTTGTTGACCGCAATACTGGAACTGGCCGTCCATTACACAACGCGTGCGCATTGTTGAAGGGCGGCAAGCGAGCTGCTGTTCAATTTAAGACCTTGCTGCCAACTTATGATGTTTTCGACGAGGACCGTTATTTCGAGCCGGCTTCCGAGTACGTGGCGATGAAAACAAGCGGCACCGTGCTTGGTGTCTCGATTTGCGAAGACATTTGGAATGATGAAGAGCTCTATCCGAAGCCACGCTACAGCGTCAACCCTGTTGCCAGCCTCATAGAGCAGAAGATTGAGGCGCTGATCAACATTTCGGCTTCACCTTACTCACTGTCCAAAGAAAACATCCGGCATGAGCTGGTGCGAAATCAGGCTCTGCGAAATGGCATTCCGGTTGTGTATGTGAATCAGGTCGGCGGCAATGACGAGCTGATTTTCGACGGCCGTTCTATTGCCGTTAACGCCAAGGGGCGGTTAATTGCAGCGGCCGCCGCTTTTGAAGAAGACTTAATTCTGGTGGATCTGGCTGCCGACCAGGGCGAAATAAGGACCACTCCTACTGACCCGATCGAGAACGTCTACGAAGCGCTGGTATTAGGAACGCGCGATTACATCCGCAAATGCAACTTTAAAAAGTCCGTCGTCGGTCTATCTGGCGGCATCGACTCAGCAGTCGTGAGCGCATTGGCTGTGGCTGCAATTGGTGCAGAGAACGTGGTTGGAGTCGCCATGCCATCACCGTTTTCATCCCAAGGTAGTCTTGATGATGCTGAGGAACTGGCGCGCAACCTCGGAATAGAGTACCGCGTGGTGCCAATTAAGACTGCGATGGAGAGCTTTGACGGGTTGCTTTCGGAATTGTTCAGCGGCACCGCTCGTGATATCACGGAAGAAAATATTCAGGCTCGTCTGCGTGGGATGACTTTGATGGCCCTGTCAAATAAATTTGGCTATCTGGTATTGACGACGGGAAATAAGTCCGAACTTGCCGTCGGTTACTGTACGTTATATGGAGATATGTGCGGTGGTCTTGCCTTGATTTCGGACGTGCCGAAAACCATGGTTTACGATCTCGCTCGGTTGATGAACGAGCGCGGCGGTGTGGTCATTCCCATTAACACGATTGAAAAGCCGCCCTCGGCTGAATTGCGCCCGGACCAGACTGATCAAGATACTTTGCCGCCCTATGTGGTGCTAGATGGAATCCTCCATGCATACGTCGAGCAGCGTCGCAGTGCCGACGAGATAGTTAAACTGGGGTATCGTCCGGACGTAGTGATGGATGTTATTAATCGAATCGACAGAAATGAGTACAAGCGATATCAGGCTGCCCCAGGATTAAAAGTGACGGCAAGATCCTTCGGATTTGGTTGGCGTATGCCTATCGCTCAAGGTTTCAGGGAACGTGTAAATGAGCATGACTTGTTATGCTAGTTATAATAGACAGCTGAGCTTGAGGTTCATATGGCTAAACGGAACGAAGATGAAATCCAGCAGAAGCTTGTAGAGCTGGAAGTGGCTATGAATCACGAGCAAGGGGTCAAAAAAGCTGAGAAGCCGAAGCTTGTCACACCGAAGACACCGGAAGACCTCAAGTACCTGGCAATCCTCGACCCAGCCAAAGCGGAAGAGCTCGCCAAGCAGGAAGAGAAGGGTCTAAATATCGACCTGTATCACTTCGGCGGCATGGCGTCGATTATTGTCGGATTGTTTATGGTGCTCAGCCACATTCACGTCGGCATGGCCTACGGGATGTTCAATGGTGGGATGGGGCTGATGCTCTTGCCACTTTTTGGCGGCATCGGTTGGTTGATTTACAATTACAAGTCCAGACCGGCCCAACTGCTGACTGTTTCGAGCTTGGGGCTTGTCCTGTTTACGGTCATAAGCCGCATGACATTGGGTTTTTGGACCTTATCCCTTCTCGATTTGATACTCTTAGCCTTGCCCATTTGCGCAGGCGTAGCATTTATGGCTAAAGCAAACGTCCAGCGCCGGGAACTCCAGGAGCAGAAAAAGCAAATTCAATGAACACAGTAGAAAGCCGTCGGCAAATCCTGTTCAACCGCAAACAGACAGGAGTTGCCGTATTGATGATTGACTGTGTCGGAAAGCTGAATTATCTAGGTCGCTCGGTCATGCATGAGCTGTACAATGCAGTGCGCGCAGTTGAGGACGATGAAACGATTAAGGCCGCCATAGTCCTGTCTGCCAAGCCGGACAACTTCGTAATTGGTGCTGACCTTTACGAGATTCGCCAGGCCACAACAGTTGATGAGTTGTCTAAGTTGTCTTCGCTCGGACAGACCGCCATGAATATAATGGCCGCGTCGAAGAAGCCCTTCGTCATTGCTATTAATGGACTATGTTTTGGCGGCGGTCTGGAGCTTGCGCTGGCCGGACACTGGCGCATCGCCACTGCAGACACTAACACTCAGCTTGCCCTGCCGGAAACGCGATTGGGAATCATCCCCGGCCTTGGCGGCACGCAGAGATTACCGAGACTTGTTGGGCTGAAGTCGGCACTTTCAATGATCATTTCTGCCGATGCCATTTCGTCTGCAGAAGCGCTGTCCATTGGACTTATCGATGAACTGGTCGAGTCAGACGAACTCATGGAACGAGCCGAGCGCAGGGCGCTGGCGCTGAGTGCAGATCCTTCCCCGATCGCCAACCGAGTAGAAAGTTGGAGCGATGAGCAAGGCCGCGAAAGTGGTGTCAAGGCGACACAATTTTGCTTGAGAGATCTTGATGAAGAGAAGGCCAAGAAGCTCTTCGCTATGACCGAGCGCTCTGTGCGGATTAAAACGCGCGGCAACTATCCGGCTCAAACGCGAGCGTTGGAAGTAATGAAAACCGGTCTGTCCGAGGGGATGGGCGCTGGGTTAGTTGCTGAGTCCAAAGCCTTTGGCGAACTGGCTGCCGGAGAGGTTTCGGCAAACCTAATAGCACTATTCTTTTCCACGGAATTCGCTCGCCAATCTGCCATTGCTCTTGCAGCTAAGTTCGGAGAAACAAACACGCAAAGGATCGGCATCGTCGGTGGTGGCACAATGGGCACGTCGATTGCCAATCTTGCTGCTGCTCGTGGATTGCATGTCAAATTGCGCGTAAATCCAGGCAAGGAAGCCGATACGCTGGAGCGCGTGCGTGCTCTGGTTCCGAGAATCAAAGGCACCGAACCGGACGCCACTGCCGATGACATTCTTTCGCGGATAGAGTGCACGTCGGACTGGAACGATCTTGCCGATTCGGAATTCGTTCTGGAGGCGGTAGCAGAGGAACTCGGGCCAAAGCATCAGGTTCTTCAACAGATTGAAGCGGTGGTATCACCTGATTGCACGATTGCATCCAACACTTCCTCTTTGCCATTAGATGAAGTGGGTTCGGTGATCAAAAAAATTGACCGATTTGTCGGTGTTCACTTTTTTCACCCTGTGGACAAAATGCCGCTGGTTGAAGTTGTGGCTCTCAAAACGACCAGTCGTAAGTCCTTAGGAAGGGCAGCAGATGTTGTCACCAGATTCGGAAAGATTCCGGCGATGGTGAAGAACGGACCCGGGTTCCTCATTAATAGATTGCTCACGTGCTACATCCAGGAAGCCGCTCGTGCCGTTGAGGAAGGTGTCCCGCTGAGCTGGTTCGACGAGGCGGCCGTGCACTTCGGCATGCCGATTGGTCCATGGGAGTTGATTGACGAAGTTGGGGTTGATGTTTCCTTTACTGTTGCTGATCTCTTATACGAGAAGCTCGGCAACCGAATGAAGCCGCCGCAGCTGACGCATGATTTTCGCAAGCTTGATGCTATCGGTAGAAAAGCCGGGCGTGGGGTCTACCTCTGGGATGAGTCCGGCAGACGTAAGGAAATAAATCCCGACACAACAAAGATCTCTTACATAAGACTTACTGACGAAAGATGTCCCGATCCTGTCCGTGAGCGGCTTGCACAGCGGATTGTTTTCCCGATGATTGACGAAGCTGCGCGTTGCTTGGAAGATCGCGTAGTGACGAAACCTCGCGAAATTGATATGGCTGTGGTTCACGGTTTCGGCTTCCCGCCGTTTCGCGGAGGATTGCTGAAATATGCCGATCGCGTCGGGCTCAAGGAAGTTGTTGGTCGGCTAAAAGAGATTTACGCTGAGAGTGGATTGAATACCGTATCGCCTTTGTTGGAAAGGTACGTTGCTGAAGGACGTAACTTCTATTCTCTCGCCGGAAAAGAGGACGAGTAAAAGTGGCTCGAGACAATAGTTCTCCCGGGAAGAAGCGACTTTTCCTTGGCACGCTCTTGCCTCAGTTTCATACGCAATCGCTGGAAGAATTGAAGCTTTGGGATGCGCGCTTAACCGAGGCTTGGTCGCGCAAATTGCGCTGGGTCGCCGGAGAAAAATTGCATTTGACCTGGCTGTTCCTCGGTCTTGTTGAAGAGGCACTTATTCCGGAAGTCAAGTCGATAACCGATGAGCTCTTGTTAAACCAGCCGCTGCTGGGACTTTCGTACTCCAAGCCAGCACTATGGCCTCATCCCAAGCAAGCCCGTCATTTTGTTCTGGTACCGGATTCGATACCGGATGAGATCACCGATCTTGCTGGACGCTTTTCCAAAGCGCTGCATTCCTACGCGGAAAGACCAGAGACCAAGCCATACAGCCCACACATCACAGTTTTGCGCATTGACGCTGGACATGGCGCACTGTCAGTACCGGATTGGTTGGGGCTCGATCAAAAACTACCGATGCGGCACGAAATAGATCAGATCGATTTAATCGAAAGTCATCTTGGTGGCACCAAGCAGTATCAATCTTTATTCAGCTGGCCGCTGCGCTGCGAGCGTAAGAGGGGAGGGGCTTGTCCCCTCCCGTTATGAAATATAGTCGTTGAGCTGATCCGGCTGATTGTTTAAGCGTGTTTCCGTAACGAGAATTTTCTATAGATGACCGACCGTTTCCAATTCAAACCGCGACATGCCGCGATATTTTTGAGCGTGATTGCTGCAATCAGCGCCCCTTACGTCTGCGGCTTTCTTGCCGGTTACAACACGATTGCGCCCACTCTGAAGCCGATTCATGGAATCGCTTCACTGAATGTCGCACATGGAAAAGACTTGCGTCAAGAAGCAAAGTTCAAAACTACTGGTGTAGTCGATCCTTTTACCTGGTGTTATTGGTCCGGCTATTGCCGCGGATACGAGACTGCCGACGTCGTCAAAGAACGAATGACAGCGGTCAATTGATATCGATGAGCTTGTGGATGCTGCGCATCTAGCTAGGGGAGGGGACAAGCCCCTCCTCTACCGTTCTGATCATTTGCGGAAGTACATCATGAGCTTGGCTGGGCTTCCAACGAAGCACATGTTTTTGAATTCGTAAATTCGAATTATGTCGGCGGCTTGCTCTGCGGCTGCTTTGTCACTGCCATAATCAAGCATCCAGTTGTCGCCGTCTGAGATAACTTTCCACGTACCCTGCTTCTGTTCCACCCGAACTGTCGTCGGGTCGAAACCGGTAGCGTTTTCGTTTTTCATCGCGCCTTCCGGCACCCCGCCTGCGGTCTTGAAGTAGCGCAGTTCATGCAGATCGCTGCCGTTTGAGCGGCCGGCCCAACAGGTCTCCGTAAAACCATAGTGTTTCACGACCTCGACGGCGGCGTCGGCCGCTTCTTTCTGATCACCGAAGCCGGCCAGTTTTTCACCATCGTCTACCAGCTGCCACTGTCCATCAATTTGCACCGCTTGCACCTTATTTGGGTTCATGCAAGCACAATGTTCCACAAGTCCTGCGGCATCCCATTTTGGACGAGCCAATACTAATTGAGCGCGAACCTCCGGACCATCTATCTCCACAGAACCTTTCAGCATCTCTGCGTTGACCGGAGCACATGCCATCAGGGCCATCGATAATGCAAATAACAGTTTCATTTTCTTGCTCCCCTCTGTGGCTCGAATTAGCCGCCACGTAATTTGTACCCTGGCGGAATTGCAAATGCCGATGAGTCCGGCCGTGCGCCGGAATAATTTATCAGGCGGCTGGTGCTCACGCCGATTGTTGGGTGTGTGGTCACTGTGAGCCGATTACATTTAATTTCAGGATCCATCCAAGCCTCAGTTGTGAACTCGCCAAGCGAGTAACGTTGACCCTGGCAAAGGTGACCGTCTATCAATTTGGTGCCGAGAGACTTGCGTCCCGTAATGTTGTTTTGAGCTGCAATTCCCAATTGTTCGATATCTTGATCGCTCAGAGGAATGCGGATGGCCTCTGACGGCGGAGTGCACATCGTCATCAGGTGATTGGGCGCGTCTAAAAAACCTAGTCTGACACCGGTGGTGCTGGTCATTTCGGTTCGACCGTGTCCTTGCCCGTCCCAAACTACCTTACGAGTGCTTTTGCCAAAGCTGCTGGTGCTTTCATAAATAGCCGTGAACGGTTTCTCCGGCCATACACCAGCCTGAGCTGCAGTGCTTAGACACACGGATGAAAATAGTGTGCAGCCAATAACCAATAACGAAAATGTCTTTTTCATTTTCCTGTTGCTCCCTAGCTTCACCATCTACTGACAAGTGCCCAGAGTTAGGCGTATTCTTAGATATTGAGCAGGGGAGGGGCTTGTCCCTGGGTCCGTGCCGAATTGCCCTACCTTTCGGCTGCCGTTGCACGAACACGTCGTAACCGGAGGGGACAAGCCCCTCCCCAACATGCCCTACAGCAAAACACTTACGGTACTTGAATCGGCATTTGCGACTGCGCCTGCTGTTCCAGCTGTAGTTGTTCTCGTTCTTGTTCTAGTTCTTCTGCTTGCTTTTGTTTTGTCAGCAATTTTTGCTCTTGCTCCAACTGCTGTTGTTCGATAACAGCTCGGTCCGGCGCTAACTCAATTTCAGTGCGCAGGCGGGGAAGCAGGGCATCTGGCGGATCTTTTGATGAGAAGGCGGTGTCACGCGTTACTGCCGGGTCGTAGTTTGGATCTTTTATAGCCTT
>Ga0163151_10008330_pt1 | contig 11756 bp, 7 predicted proteins | sample OliLakLV19MP5IB2_FD_145596 | JGI IMG/M metagenome (GOLD analysis project Ga0163151, IMG submission 145596) | Freshwater microbial mat bacterial communities from Lake Vanda, McMurdo Dry Valleys, Antarctica - Oligotrophic Lake LV.19.MP5.IB-2 | ecosystem: Environmental > Aquatic > Freshwater > Lake...
GCTAGACGTTGCCCGAGCCGTATCCTGTCTTCCACGTCACCGCCATCACGCACCGCAGAGACGCCGTCTATCCCGCCAGCAGCGAAATCGCCATCGGCAGCAAGCTGGGCATTGACGCGACGAATAAGCTCCCCGGCGAAGGCTTCAAACGCCCCTGGCCGCCGCTCATCAAGATGGAAGCGGCGGTGAAGGCGAAGGTGGAAAAGCTTTTTGGATGTGCTGCGTGAATCCGCGACGTTGGCCGCGAACAATCCCAAAGAGATTGCGTCCTCCAGCCCCAGGTTGCGAGGAACGAACTACCCGTCCATTACAGATGATTCTTTTCTGCTTACCATCGCCGGGTGACTAAATCCTCGGCATTGAATTCGATTTGCTTGCGTTTCATAGTTTGTATACCAACAGACTTAACCCCCTCTCTTCTATTCGGAATGGAGGAGAGGGACGGGGAGAGGAGGCTCTGCCAACTGCATGGATACCGCTCAGCAGCCTCGGTCATGTCAGAGACAAACCCGTTCAAAAGCAAAGCACCATCCCGCGGGCGTGATTAAAAAAGCGGGTGAAGATGTAAGGAGACCTCCCCCAGTTTTAAGCAGAGCACCATCCCGCAATCCCGCAGGCCCTTGTTGACGCCCCCTGATCCAGTCGTTAGGTTTTGGTTATGATTGCAGGATCCGCACGAGCTGGAACAACAGAAACCACCATTCGCAAAGGCGACGAACGACTGATTAAAGTCACCGAAAACGCCGCGCGCAAAGTCAGCACGCTGTTGACTCGACAAGGCCGTCCCGAAGGAGTTCTGCGCGTGGCCGTGGTGGGGGGAGGCTGTTCCGGGCTGCAATACAAGATGGATCTTCAAGATAAACCGGCTAATCGCGACATCCTTGTCGAGTCCGCAGGGATCAAGGTGGTGGTGGATCCCAAAAGCGCCCTGTATGTCACAGGTAGCGAACTGGACTACGTGGATGCGCTCCAAGAAGGCGGCTTTAAAGTTAAAAACCCCAACGCAGCAACCAGCTGTTCTTGCGGCGAGAGTTTTAGTGCTTAAGCCCGGTTTGATCACCTCATGACCGATCATTTCGACCTGCTGGGTGTTCCAAGACGGCCATGGATCGATCCGGAACAATTAAAAGCACGATTTCACCAGGTTTCAAACGCTGTTCACCCTGACCGGGTTCACGGCTCCGACGACAGCGAAAAGGAGCGCGCCACATCCCTCTACGCAACTTTCAACCAGGCCTACACCCTGCTCAAGGAACCGAAGGACCGTCTCCTCCATTTATTGGAGCTGGAGATCGGAGGCAAACCGGGAGACATCCAGAGGATTCCGCCCGGTACCATGGACCTTTTTGTCGAGGTCGGGCAGTTGTGCCGCGATACCGATGTGTTTCTAGTGGAAAAAAACAACGCAACTTCACCGATGTTGAAAGTGAAGCTGTTCGCCCAGGGAATGGATTGGACCGAAAAGCTTCAGGAGCTTCAATTCAAGCTCAATCAAAAGCGGGATGAATTGAGCGCCGAACTTGTGGCGATGAATTCCATCTGGGAGTCGGCCGTTTCAGACACGGATCGCAAAAAACTTTTACCGCTGGAACGACTGGAACAGATCTACCGCACCTTCAGTTACGTGGCCCGCTGGACCGGGCAAATTCAAGAGCGGATAGTTCAACTGGCCTTTTGATCTCCCGGAAATGGCCTCAGCACGACATTTTATCGTTGTTTTGCTGCTGCTGCTGTTTGCGAACTTTTCCGCTCCAGCCTCGACCGAAAAATGGGTTTCTGATCTGGAAAAAATCCCTTTTTTATCCGGGGAAAAATTCCTTAATGAATCCAATTCGATCCCTTTGATTTTCCAGTCATTCCGGAAATCCGGTTCAATCTCCGCCCTGGCTTTTCTGCCGGGTGCCACCGACGAATTTTACTTCTTTAAACGTGCCGAAGCAAAATTACCGCCGGGAGAACTCAATCTGCTTCAGGTTTGCCAGGCTTTGACCAACCAGACCTACATCCGCATGCGGTTCAACCCGCCTTCCGTCATTTTTCATACCAGTGAAGATCCGCTCGAGCCGTCAATCGAAGTCAAGAGCACAGAAGCTGCGGTTAAACTGAAGCGCCATTCGTTCCAGAAAAAATTCCTTTATTCGGACAAAGACTGGGAATTCACCCATCCCGCCCTGCGGTTTTATTGCAATATGAAAATTGTTCCGGAAGCAAAGAGCACAAAGGCGAATCATTTTTTTCGACCGAGCATCGTCGGATTTGACCTGACCGTCTGGGAAACTTTGGAGGTTTTTTCCCTGGCTTCAAAAACTCAGTTGGTGGTGGATAAGAAAAAGATCACCTTCTCGGAAGATCCCCGATTTTATCAACACCCGCCGCTCGATGGCATCCGCACTTTTAAGCGCTGAGTCCGCAAGACTGTTCGATGTGTTCGATCGTTGGCTAAACAAGCCCGACCAGTTTGCCGGTGCTGTCTCCGAGACGGGGAACTTCCACCCCCATGCGGCTCAGCATGGTCAGGTAAAGGTTCGTCATCGGAGTCTCGGTCGGAAATTCTATATGGCGTCCGGTCTGGAACGCCCCGCCACCCTTGCCTGCCAGCAACACTGGAAGGTGATGGTGATCGTGTTTGTTGCCGTCGGCAATTCCACTCCCGTAAACAATCATGCTGTTATCCAGCAGATTTCCTTCGCCCTCTTTGACACTTTTCATTTTCTCTAGGAAATAGGCGAACTGAGAGGCGTGAAACCGGTTGATTTTGGCAATTTTCTTTTTCTTTTCTTCATCGTCCTGATGATGGGAAAGGTCGTGATGACCATCCGGAACCCCAATGAGGGGATAACTCCGGTTGCTGCCGTCGTGCGCCATCAGGAATGTGGAAATCCGGGTGGAATCGGTTTGAAACGCCAAAACCAGCAGGTCGAACATCGTCCGGATGTGATGTTCATAGTCACCTGGCACACCTTCAGGTGACCGGTAGTCGGTTTTTACTTCGGCGAATTTTTCAGACTGTTCGATGCGCCGTTCCATTTCGCGAACGGCGGTCAGGTATTCATCCAGTTTGCGGCGGTCGGTTGATCCGAGTTTTTTCTGCAACGCATGAGCGTCGTCCATCACAAAATCCAGGATCGATTTCTGGTAACGATTTCGCAATCCGCGGCTTTCACCATTTTCACTGGCGATACCGTTGGAGAACAGCCTTTCAAAAACAAGCCGGGGATTAACTTCTGGCGGCATCGGCGTGGTATCGCTTTTCCACGCGAGGTTAAATTGATAGGAACAGCTGTACCCCGAATCACATTCTCCAGCCTGACGCCCTTTGTCACAGCTCAGCTCGAGCGAAGGAAGCCGGGTGAGGTGACCGACCTTTTGCGCCGCCACCTGATCCACGGAAACTCCCACCCTGATATTTGAACCGGAAGTTTTGCGCGCCTGGCATCCGGTCAGGAATGTGGCGTTGGCCCGGGCGTGGTCCCCTGCTCCGTCGCCGTTGGCCCGGGCGCGGGTTTGTGCCAGACCGCTCACCACCTGGAGCTGGTCGCGCACCGATTTCAACGGTTCGAGAATAAAGGGAAGATCGAAATCCGAGCCGGTCTTGGCGGGTGTCCAATCGGCCATGTTCGCGCCATTGGGAATATAAACAAATGCCATGCGGGTGGGAAAAACCGGACTTTTTTCCCCGACAACAGCGGCCAGAGCCCTGGCACCGGGCGTCATCGCCTCAAGCAGCGGAAGCGAAAGGGCGGTTCCGAGCCCCCTGATAAAAGTGCGCCGCGGTAAAGATTTGTTGTGCAACATAAGAGTATCCAGGTTCCTGACGATTTTCGGCCCGGTCTATTTCAAATTATTTTGCGCCATCCGCAGTTAAAATGGAATCTGTTTCACCCCTGCGTTTCTGAAAAGGAACACTTTTGACCAAGCTCACAATCACGCTGGAGAAGCGGTATCCATCCAGCTTCGAAGTCGCCATGATTTCATCCACGGCACATTTGTCCTGATATTCCAGCCCGCGCCCCAGTGCATAGGTCAATAGTTTTGAAGTAAAACATCGGACAAATTCGTTCTTTTTGGATTCGACCAGGATTTTTTTCAGCTCGGTCGCTCCCTTGAAACTTTCCCCAGTGACCAGTGTCCCGCTGGAATCGATGTCAAACTTCCCGTCCTGCTTCCGAAAGGCCCCGATTCCATCGAAATTCTCCATCCCAAATCCAATCGGATCCATGCGCGCATGACAGGAGGAGCACGACGGATTTTCCCGGTGTTGTTCCATGCGCTGTCTCAATGTCCCCGTAAGTTCCTTGCCTTTCTCATCTTTTAACTCGGGAACTTCCGGCGGTGGCGGCGGCGGTGGTGTGCCCAGGATGTTTTCCAACACCCATTTGCCGCGTTTTACGGGAGAGGTCCGGGTTGGGTTCGATGTCAGGGTCAGAACACTTCCATGGGTCAGGATTCCTCCACGACCGCCGCCGGACATGGCGACCTTGCGAAACTCCGGTCCTTTCACCCCATCGATTCCATAATGTTTCGCCAATCGTTCATTGATAAAACTGTAATCTGAATCAAGGAACTCCGTGATGCTCCGGTCGGCACGCAAAAGATGTCCAAAAAACTGGAATGTCTCCTCCTGCATGGCGTTTCTCAATGCTTCATCAAAGTTCGGGAATGCCGTGACGTCCGGTGCCATCAACTTGAGATTGCGGATTTGCAGCCATTGTCCGGCAAAGTTTTCGACGAAAGCCTGGCTTTTTGGGTCTTTGAGCATGCGGCGGACCTGGGATTCGATGTTCTTTTTCAAGGTGCCGTTGCGGCTCTGTTTAAAAAGTTCGTCATCCGGCGTGCTGCTCCAGAGAAAGTAAGAAAGCCTGGAAGCAAGCGCGTATTCGTTGATCGGATGGACCGATTTCGGGTTGTCAGGTTCCGGTTGCAGTTCGCCACGAAAGAGAAAATGGGGTGAAACCAGCACCGCCTGAAGCCCAAGCTTCAGGCTGGCTTCAACCGACTGTCCATCCCTTTGCCCCAGGTTCACCAATGCCGTCAACCGTTTCAGCTCTTCATCCGTTACCGGGCGGCGGTAGGCGCGGGTGGCGAACTTTTGGAGAATTTTCGTGGCGCAACGGGCGTTGTGTTTATGTTCGGGACCGCAGGTAAAAAGCAGCTTCCGGGATTCCGTTATCTGGTTCGTCCCTGAATCGATCGGGCCTTCGAGCTGTACCGACTCAACAAAGACCGTTCCTTTCTGCGTGGCTGACGAACGGTCTCCGGCGCGCTCACGTTGCACCCTGGCGGTCAGCATTGTCTTGCCGGGAGCGACCTTGATCCGAACCGAATAAAATTCCGGTTCAAGTTCATTGGTGGTCACCTGGAATTGTTTCAACTCCTTGTTGTCCATCCGCATGGTGAGGACCATCGGGAGGTTGGTCTCCTGATGCGCATAGGCCCGGACTGAGAAAATGAATTCGCCTTCGCTGGCAAATATGTACGGAAGTGAAACATCATCCTCCTCAGTGCTCGACAGTGATACCCAACCATTTCCCTGGCGACGGCTGTTGAATCCGACCTCCACGGAATCCACGTTAAACTTTTTCAATTGAGAAGGACGTTTTTCAGGAATGGCGGCGTTAACGATTCGTTCGGCAGCCATGAGGTATTTCTCCAGAAGTACCGGAGGAAGTGAAAGGACATCACCGATATTGTCGAACCCGTACCCGGAATCGTCTGCGGGAAAATCTTCTGCGGGCTGGAAATGGATGCCGATCAGATCGCGGATGGTGTTGTTGTATTCGGACCGGTTGAGCCTCCGGATGGTGACGCGGCCCGGGTCGGGTTTGGAGCAATCGCACTGAAAAACCTTGGTCTCGATCCAGCGAAACACCTTTTCTTTTTCTTCCAGACTCGGTTGCGGTTTGTTGTCCGGGGGCATTTCGCCCGACTGAATATTCTTGAGAACCTTTTCCCAGACCTTTTGATTTTTTACCGCGTCGCTTTCCCCGGCCAGATGTTCCAGAGAAAGATCACCCTTCTTTTTTGCTTCATTGTGGCAACCGAAACAGTAGTTCTTCAGCAAAGGGCGGATCGATTCATAGGAAACCTCTTTTTCAACCGGCGGATGCCCGGGCGGCTTCACCGGAACGGTCGCAGCCCGGATGGCCCGGTCAGCCCCAGCCATCCAAAAAAGAAAACAAATCAAATACTTCATTCGGTCATTCAAAATAAGTTCAACACGTCTAGCATTCAAAATGCCATAAACTAAACGATTTGCCTCAACGGATATTCAAAATGGTTGAAAAGGGATGGTTTCGGCGAAAACCATCCGAGAGTTCCTTGTAGGGGCGGACGTGAGCAGGCTCCCCGACAGACCCTAAATTGGCGACAAAGGTTGGGGACGTTGCATTTCTGGCTTTTTTTGACAACCACATCGAACTTCGCGAACTTCGGAGGGGGAACAACGATTTCTGGATTCTCTTGGAAGTGCCGCTACGATTAGTGCCATCACATGGAGTTCTGGAACTCCAAAAAAATCATGAAAATCACCCGACGCCTCCAAAAGTTTTGCTTGGTCGTTTGTCTTCTATCCATTGCGAGCCAGGGATACTCCGCCGCTTCGTTTAAATTTGGCGGTCAAACCCTGACGGTTCCAGATGGTTTTGTCGTGGAGCTCATCGCCGGTCCGCCGCTGGTGGACCGCCCGATCACTGGCGATTTCGACGAACAGGGCCGGCTTTATGTCGCCGACTCCTCCGGATCAAACGAACCAGTCAAAGAACAGCTCGCGAAGAAACCGCATCGCATCGTTCGTCTGGAAGATACCAACGGCGACGGGGTTTTCGATAAACAGGTGGTTTTCGCCGATAAAATGATGTTTCCAGCCGGAACATTGTGGCTGAACGATTCGCTTTATGTCACCGCTCCGCCAGCGATCTGGAAGTTGACCGACACCAATGCCGACGGTGTGGCGGATCAGAGAGAAGAATGGCTGAACCCAGGGACGCTCACGGGATGCGCCAATGACCTCCACGGACCGTACCTCGGGCCTGAAGGGCTGATTTACTGGTGCAAGGGAGCATTCGCGAAACAGGAATACGACCAGCCGAACGGACGAAAACTGACCACTCGCGCGGCACATATCTTTCGCCGGAGAGCAGACGGGGGATTTGTGGAGTCGGTCATGACCGGCGGCATGGACAACCCGGTGGAGGTGGCATTCAGCGCAGGTGGAGAGCGTTTTTTTTCCACCACATTTCTGCAAAACCCGGGCGGCGGAAAACGGGACGGGATCATTCACGCCATCTACGGCGGTGTTTACGGGAAAATCCATGACGTAATTGATGAACACCCCCGGACGGGTGAAGTGATGCCGGTGATGACACATATGGGACCAGCGGCATCCTGCGCCTTGATGGCTTATGAATCGGGAGTTTTTGGCGAGGAATTTAGAGGAAACCTCTTCTCCTCCTCCTTCAACCTCAGCAAAGTCAGCCGTCACATCCTGATTCCCGATGGTGCCACCTTTAAAACTGAGGACAGTGATTTCCTCGTTTCCGACAGCGCGGATTTTCATCCCACCCGGATCATGGAAGATGCGGACGGGAGCCTGATCGTGATTGACACGGGTGGCTGGTACAAACTTTGTTGCCCCACATCCCAGCTCCAGAAGCCCGATGTGTTGGGCGCGATTTACCGGATACGGGCGGTAAAAACCCCACCTCAAGATGATCCCAGAGGATTAAAACTGAACTGGACCCAGTCATCTGAAAATGTTCTGGCAGAACGATTGACCGATCAGCGCCTGGCGGTGCAAAAGAGGGCGCTGGAAGCTCTGGCCCAAAGGGAAAACCGGGCTTTGCCCGAGCTGGAATTTGTCTTGCGGGGATCAAGTTCAGCACGTACCCGGGCCATCTGGACCCTGGCAAGAATCGACACTGCGGAATCACGCGCTCTGGTGATAAATGCACTCGGTGATCGCGACGAAATTGTGCGGCAGGCCGCCATTCACGTCATCGCAGTCTGGCGCGAGAAAAAAGCCCTGCCTGCATTGGTTACAATCCTGGATGGCAAATCGCCCCAAAACAAGAGGGCGGCGGCCGAAGCTCTCGGGCGCCTGGAGGATTCCAAAGCGATACCCGCACTTTTGAACATCCAAGGCGGTCTCGACCGCGTGTTGGAACATTCCCTGATCTATGCCCTGATCGAAATCAACGATCCAAAGACCACACGCGCCGGGCTCGACTCCCCGGATCCACGCGTTCGAAAGATTGCCATGACCGCACTGGACCAGATGGCAACCAAGACCTTAAAGCCGTCGGAAGTCTCCCCTTACCTTTCGTCCACAAACAGCGTCTTGAGGGAAACCGCTAATTGGATCGTGAGCCGACACAACGACTGGGGTGGAGAACTTGCGGAATATTTCAAATCGCGTCTGTCAAAACTTTCAACCGAAGATGCATTAATGATCGATCAGCTCGCGGGATTGGCAAAGTCGCCCGAGGTGCAGTCTCTGCTGGCTCAAACATTGTTGGCCACGGACGGATCTCCCAGCTCAAAAACCACGGCATTGAAGTCGATGTCCCGGGCCGGAGTTAAACAGGCTCCAGAAAACTGGAAAGATGGCGTGGCACATGTGCTGAGCCAGCACCTGGAACTACAACTCCTGGCCGTTCAAACCGCCCGTACTTTTTCACGAACGAACGAAACAAACACCCGTTTGAAAGCCGCGTTGACTTCGGTGGCTCTTGACGGGAGCAAACCAGCCGCGAACAGGCTGGAAGCATTGCTGGCCTCTCCTGCCATTCTGACCGAATCCGGTTCCCCGGAGTTGTTCGAATTGTTGCTGGACAGCGTGGGACAAACAAAACCGATCGCCGAACGAAGCGCATCGGCCAGATTGCTCTCACGCGCGCCTCTTTCATCATCGCAACGACTTCGACTCGCTGCCGCGATTGAAAAGATGGGCCCGATGGAACTGAGCGTGGTGCTGCCCGCTTTTGCCCAACCGGAGCCTGAACTGGGTGCAAGCCTGGTCCGGCTGCTGCCGCAAAGCAGCGGTTTTAAGGGGCTCAGGGTGGATCAACTGCAATCGGTGTTTTCAAAACATGACCCGTCGCTGCAACAAAAGGCGGAGGCGCTCTACGCCATGCTCAACCAGGATCTCAAGGCACAACAATCCAAAATTGAATCCCTGCTCAAAGAACTGCCCGAAGGAGACATCCGGAAAGGCCAGGCTATTTTCAACGGCACCAAAGCGGCTTGCAGCAGCTGCCATGCAATCGGTTATCTGGGCGGAAAACTGGGGCCCGACCTGACCTCGGTGGGGCAGATCCGGAGCCGACGCGATCTGCTCGAAGCCATTATTTATCCCAGTTCAAGTTTCGTTCGCAGTTACGAACCACAGGTCGTGGTCACGCGCGAAGGAACGGAACTGAACGGGATAGTGACCCAGGAAAACTCAGATGAGCTCGTTCTGGCGCTGGGTCCAAACAGCGAACAGCGGATTCCGCGTTCAGAAATTGTGGAAACCAAACCGGGAAACATGTCGGTGATGCCCTCGGGTCTGAATGAGGTTATTTCCAAGGAGGAACTGGCCGACCTCCTGGCCTTCTTGAAAAACACGAAATAGTAAACTGTAAGCTTTGACTTCGTAACTACCGGGCCGGAAATCCGGAAATCTCGATTGTAACATTTGGTCGCAAACAGGAACATTTTTCCGCTCGTGTCGCATGCTAACTAACGGCAGCAATGCTAGAACGGTCACTTCAACTGGCAGCGAAACGGCTCCCACAGGAAAAATAAGGATTCCGCTTGTGGGCAGATAATCCCGCGAGGCTTTGGCGGTCCCTTCGACTATTGTGTAACGGACGCGGACTTCCTCAAATGTCGGCGAGGACAGACTCACGGTAAAGCGGGTTTGGGTGGGACCGGTGCTGCCTTCCGTCACCGTGACGTTGTCTATGCGCAGCCCTGGAGGGTCGTTGTCGATGATCGTGCCGATTCCTCGACTACGGACCAGGGTCACTCCCACCGGGACTAGAATACTGACATCAAAATATTCCTCCGGTTCGTCCAGGCGATCCCCGTGAACCGGGATGGAAAAAGTTTGAATGGACTGGCCAGGCAGAAATGTGAGTGAGAGCGGAATGTATGCGGTCTCCTTGGATGTCGAAACATTTTGGGACCGTGATTTATTGATTCATTCCCGCCTTATTTGGGAGGGACTGTCTCTTCCTGAATTGAATTCAACTGTCGCCGGGTTTTCGAATTCTTGGGACCCTGTGAACAACTCGGGACAGGTGGCGTTAGGAGTAACTCTTTCCGATGGAGGTGCGGCAATTTTGCGAACGATCGTTCCGTGATTCAGTTTTCCTCTTTAGGCTGGCTAAAATTTATTTAGCAACCAGGGGAGTGATGCAGATGGGGTCGCCAAATTCGTTTTTTGAGAAAACCTCGGGAGTGTCTTCTGTCCTTCATTGTGCCGCTCCTGGACTCAACTGATTCCAGATCACCGGGGAACCGAAACTAATCCCGAACTCACTCCAGTTCTGCGGCCAGACTTGTTTTCCGGTTCGCACATTGAGTGCATAGAACCCCTGCCCCGGCCACTACCAAGACGACGCGGACGCAGGAAGTCGGCGATTTGCAGTTGACCCCAATGCTGGATATCGGGAATCTTGCTAACGTTATGGACAAACTTCAGCGAGCACCAACCAACGATTATTGCCAGAGTAATCCTGTCCCGCTGACGCAGACGGATGGCTCCTGTTCATCGAGGATGTTCTGAACTTGCCGCCACAAACTCGCACCTCCAGCACCTTCGCATGTCTCGAATATTAGGAATCTCCGCTTTTTATCACGATAGTGCGGCGGCCTTGATGGTCGATGGCCGCATCGTGGCGGCGGCACAGGAGGAACGTTTCACCCGCAAAAAGCACGACCACGAATTTCCAAAAAAGGCCGTGGAGTATTGTTTGCAAGAGGCAGGGTTGCAGCCGGAGGACCTCGATTACGTCGTTTTCTACGACAAACCGCTCCTAAAATTCGAACGTCTGCTAGAGACCTACCTCGCATTTGCCCCGGAAGGTTTGCGCTCCTTTTTGATGGCCATGCCGCTCTGGCTGAAGACAAAACTTCACCTGCCCAAGGAGATTCGAAAAGCTCTCGACAATCGTTATAAAAAAGGAATCGTCTTCACCGGCCATCATGAATCTCACGCCGCTTGCGCCTTTTTCCCATCACCTTATGATGAGGCCGCGATCCTCACCATGGATGGCGTCGGCGAATGGGATACGGCCAGCATCGGTCACGGCAAAGGCAACAAGCTGGAACTGCTCAAAACGCTTCGTTTCCCGCATTCCATCGGCCTGCTTTACAGCGCGTTCACCTATTTCACCGGCTTCCGGGTGAATTCAGGCGAATACAAACTCATGGGGCTGGCTCCCTATGGCGAACCGAAATACGTGGATCTGATCCTCGACAAACTCATCGACCTGAAACCGGATGGTTCGCTGGCGATGAACATGAAATATTTCGACTATTGCCAGGGGTTGACGATGACCAACAAAGAGTTCGACAAACTCTTCGGCGGCCCGGCGCGCAGTTCGGAATCGCTGATCACCCAGCGCGAGATGGACCTGGCGGCCTCCATCCAGAAGGTCACCGAGGAAACCGTTGTACGCATGGCGCGCCACGCGCGGGAACTGACCGGGGCGAAATATCTCTGCCTCGCGGGAGGGGTGGCGCTCAATTGCGTCGCCAACGGCGTATTGCTG
>Ga0163151_10008331_pt1 | contig 11756 bp, 12 predicted proteins | sample OliLakLV19MP5IB2_FD_145596 | JGI IMG/M metagenome (GOLD analysis project Ga0163151, IMG submission 145596) | Freshwater microbial mat bacterial communities from Lake Vanda, McMurdo Dry Valleys, Antarctica - Oligotrophic Lake LV.19.MP5.IB-2 | ecosystem: Environmental > Aquatic > Freshwater >...
TTGTTACACCACCAGCAGGACCTGCAGATACCAGAGTTATTATAAAAGGCAGGGCATATCCTAACGCAACAGTTACGGTTTTTAGAGACGGGACAACTATCGGAACTCAAAATGTTGATGACAACGGGAATTGGGAGGTGAATAACCTAGTAGCAGGAGGCTTGTATAGTTTCTCTGCCTACGCAATAGACAAAGACAACAGAAGGTCACTGACTACTAGTTTTACTGCAAACGTTATTTCGGGACAAACAACCACACTGTCTGACATCATCGTCGCTCCAACTATCGGCTCAGATAAGTCAGAAGTAAAATCTGGAAATAACATTAAGTTTTTCGGGTTCGGTTATCCAAATTCGGACGTAAATATAGTGGTTAACTCTGAAAATGTAATAACAGATAAAACTCTGTCTGACAGAGTAGGGTTCTGGCAGTATACTTTAAATTCAAGTCCTTTGGAATTGGGAAGTCACACCTCCAAAAGTCAGGTAGTTGCTCCTGACAGCGTTATATCGCCATTTTCTGAGAGTTTAGCTTTCAAGGTGGGTGATAGGGATGTGGTGGCGGGTAAGGTTGTTGGCACACCGCTTCCTGCCGATGCATGTAGTAAAAATGGCGATTTGAATAATGATAAAAAAGTAAATATTATAGATTTTTCTATACTGCTTTTCTTTTGGAATCAAACCAATCCAAAAAATGTTTGTGCTGACATAAACAAAGACAAAATAGTAAACATTTTTGACTTTTCTATAATGTTATTCTGGTGGAACGGATAAAGACAAATATTTTTATGTTATAATATATATACAAAATAATGCAAAGCTCAAAAAATAAATACGTAAAATTTATATTGTACACCTCACTAGTTTTTGTTTTCCCTGTTTTTATATTTGCTCAATCAGTTTCTCTAAAAGCCAACAAAACTAGTTATACTTTAAACGAAAGTATATTGGTAACAGCGGTAGTGGATACTGGAGGTCAGTCTATAAACACGGTTAGTGGTTCGGTCAAAGTTGCATTGAGTAATATTTCAGTAACAGATATAAGATATGGAAACTCCATAATATCTCTTTGGGTAGATAAACCAGTTCTGAATACGGGACTAAGCAAGATAAGCTTTACAGGCGGTATTCCTGGAGGTTTTAGTGGAAGTTCAGGTAATTTGTTTAGTTTTGTTGTTAAAGCAAAAAGCACGGGCCCACTTTCCATAGGACTAGAAGATGTAAAAGTTTTGTTAAACGATGGAAGTGGTGGAGAACTAGCAGGACTAAGACTCATACCTTTGTCACTTTCCATAACCGAAGCACCTAAAAAACCAGAACCAACACCTCCAAAAGAAAATGTGACAGAACCAGCGCCAGTTGTTGTTCCAAAAGAAGAACCAGTAATACCAGAAGATAAAGTAGCTCCAGAGAGTTTTGTTCCTATGGTAAGTCGGCATGAATCCATAGCTGACAATGCTTATTTCGCATCGTTTTTTGCAGTAGACAAAGATTCTGGGGTTGCTAGGTATGAAATAAGAGAAAGACCGAGCGGTATATCATTGTTTACGGATTATTTTTCTACTAAATGGGAGGAGTCAAATAGTCCTTATGTTTTGAAATACCAAAAATGGGGGACAAGTATTGAAATAAAAGCCTATGACACCGCTGGTAACTTTGTTGTATCCAAAACAAATAAACCTTTTGCTGGCAGTCTGGTCACTATTTTATTTGTAGTAGCTATTTTGCTGACAGCTATCACAACCAGAATTCTAAGCACTCGTAAGCCACACAGAAAAAGTAAGCATATAATCTAAATCAAATGATTTATATCAAAAAAATACTACTCCTGCTTGCGTTCGTTATATTGCCAGGTGTTTTGAGTGCACAAGCGACTCTATCCGTTTCTCCAGCCTCTGGAACATATAAAGTAGGTGAGATGTTTTCTGCTCTGGTCAACTTGAACAGCGGTGGGCAGTCTATAAACGCAGGTATGGCTCAAGTCAATTTTGATAATACTAGGCTTGAGATAGTCAGTCTCGGATACTCACAATCCATATTTAGTTTGTGGACAGAGAATCCATCATTTTCTAACCCAGCCGGCAATATAATATTTGGAGGAGGAGTACCAAGCCCAGGGTTCAACGGCGCTAGTGGTGGAGTACTACGCATTACTTTTAGGACAAAAGCTGTAGGGCAGGCACCAATCAGTTTTATTTCTGGTTCTGTTTTGGCTAACGATGGTCAAGGCTCCAATATACTGGACTCTATGAGAGGGTCGCTTCTAACAATAACAGAAGCTACTGGTCCTATAAAAACTGTAATACCTATAGAGGAAGCAATATCAGCCCAAGTGGACAAACCACTTAGCGCACCAATTATTACAGAATGGCCAGAGAAACTTGAGTCTGGAGAAAACATAACAATAGAAGGTTTGGGTCATCCCTTGAGTAAGATTTCTATTGTTTTGCAAAAAGGAAACAGTGAATTGGTTTACGAATACACTTATTCTGGTCCAGACGGGAAGTTTAAATTTACTTATCCAAAGAAAACTGAGACTGGGTATTATAGAATATGGACGAAAAGTATTACTGAAACCGGAGCCGAAAGCGGACTGTCACTTCCTGTAACGGTGGAAATTATATCTAGTGACTTTATTAGAATCGGTGGAATGGTACTGAACTATGCATCTATTATTCTAACTCTTTTTGCACTACTAGGTTTGTTGATCTTCGGTTTCGCCGTTGCCTGGTGGAAATATACTCATATACAAAAAGCGAGAGGTAAAGAAATATCAGAAGCAAAACATATTCTACACAAATCTTTTGATAATCTAAAAGATGGACTTGCTCAGTATGTAAATTATCTTGTCGGGGCTAAAACCGTTAGCGGGATTAGAAAGCGAGAATTAAAAACCAAAAAAGATTTAAAGGAAGAGTTGGAAAATATAGAAGAAATAATTGACAAAGAAATAAAGGATATTGAATAGTCAATCAAAAAAAGAGAATTAGAGACATATTTCCCAAACGGCTCAACGGTAGAAATCGTTAAGCCGTTTACAAAAAATCCCCAAAAGGGGATTTTTCAAATTACTTTCATCTCTAGTGTATATTTTTTAGTTTAGAGCTCAAGAAAACCAATATCTAGCCAAGTTTCTGTAAGGCCTCTTTTAGTAATGCTTTCGCTTAATCTGTGTGATTGCCTGAAAGTTAGCTAGTTTCTAACGAATTAGATACAAGATACTGATTTTTTTGAATTCTCAACCTAAATTTTGCAAAAAAGAGATGAAATAAACTTATACATAGTGTATCATAGGTTAAATTATATGTCAAGCTTCTAGTTTAGAATGTACGAGGGTAATGCACGGATATTTTTTGATTTGATTTCCTATTTAAAAATGCTAGTATCTCACTAGATTGGAGGCGATGTATGAGTGAATGGTTTTTGATGGGGCTGTGTCTAATTGTTCTTTCTCTGTTTATGGGTGTGGTAATAATTGTTGCCGTGCTTAATTTTGGAAAGCCTCGTCGTGATTCGCCAGTTCGATTCGCAACAAAAGACGAGTTGCACTGGTCCAACATCCGAGAGGATGATGTAATTTCGTAAGTCCGTCAGCACGACCACAAAGTCAGCTAGACGGACTTTGTGCTATAGATTATTTTGTATGCAAATTCACATAAATATCTTCCAGTGCTTTGACTGCGTCTCCGGAGGCAATGTTGTTTTGGTGATATAGTCCGTCAGTACAGTCTCCGGCTGCCCATAATCCTTTGATGTTTGTTTGTTGGTTGCGTGGGTCTACCGGGATTTGTCCTATTTTATTTAGTTCAACGACATCTTTTGCAAAGTCCGTTGTAGGGATAAGTCCTATCTCTACGAAAATTCCTGGAGTTTGCAACTCATCTACTTCACCTGTTTTTATATTTTTATAAGTCAGTCCTGTGGCAAACTTGTCACCTTTAATTTCTGCAACTTCTACATTGGTAATGATTTTAAATTTTGGATTCCGTTTTAGCTTGGTTACTGTTATTTCATCTGCTCGGAATTCTTCACTACGGTTCAGCAAGGTGACGCTTTTACAATATGCCAGTAGCTGAGCACTAGTCTCAAAAGCGGCGTTTCCGCCTCCAATAACAGCTACATCCTGGTCCGCAAACAAAGGTCCGTCACATGAGGCACAGTAGGTCAAACCTTTGTTATCAAACTCTTTTGCACCTGGGATATCCAACTTCCTCCTGGTGCTTCCTGTGGCCACTAGGACGGCTTTGGAGGAGTATTCTGCCTTGTCTGTCTTTATTAAAAACGTACCCTTAGCTTCTTCCCCTATGTCGGACATAGGGGAAATTTTTATATCTTGAACATATTCGCCTTCCTGGACTGTTACAATATCTCCGGCGTATGCGAGTAGATGATCCTTTAGGTTTTTGGCCAAATCATTTCCAGATATTTTGACAGTTCCTATCCAGTTTTCTATACCTTCACTTACTATACTTTGTCCTCCGAATTCAGGAGTGATAAGCAGAGTTTTGAGTTGTTTTCTCGCAGCATATACACCAGCAGATACTCCGCCCGGACCACCACCGATGATTATTAAATCGTAAGTCATATAGAATAAAGAATAAGGAATACAGTTTATAATTTTATTATTATACCAAATTTTCAAGAATACAAAAAACACCCCGGTTAGGGTGCTTTTATTAATCCATAATCCTTATTCTACTTCAATTTTGATCTTCTCAAAAATGCTGGAACTGCACCCCAATCGTCTTCGTCATCCACAGTATCTTCTACTGGTTTTGCATCTTCTGCTGGTATTACGTTGTAGATAGCTTTTTCTGGAGCAGACTCTTCTTTCGGAGATTCATTCTTTACTGTTTGAAAAAGAGTTTTTTTGTTGTAGTTTTCAGGAAAGTTTGAGGCGATAACTGTGACTTTGACCTCGCCTTTTTTAAGTTTTTCGTCTTTTACTGTACCGAATATTATTCTAGCATTTGGGTCTACTGATTCAGTGATTATTTTTGCGGCGTCTTGGATTTCAAACATACCCAAGTCGTCTCCTCCTGCGATAGAGAACAACACACCTTTTGCTCCGTTTATGGAAACTTCTAAGAGAGGGGAATTGATAGCCATTTTCGCCGCTTCCTCCGCCCGTTTTTCACCAGCAGCAATTCCAATACCCATCAGTGCTGAACCAGCATTTTCCATAATTGCTTTGATGTCTGCAAAGTCTATATTGATAATACCTGGGGTTGTTATAAGATCTGAAATTCCTTCTACTGCAGATTTCAAAACATCGTCACATATAGCGAAGGCACTTTTTGCTGTAGTCTCTTTGCTGATAGTGGAAAGTAGTCTGTCGTTGGGAATAACAATAATAGCGTCTACTGCCTGTCTTAGTTCTTCTAGGCCAGTATCTGCCAAACGCATTCTTTGTTGACCTTCAAAAAAGAAAGGCTTTGTAACTACTCCAACTGTCAAAGCACCCATTTCTTTTGCTATCCGAGCAACTATTGGAGCTGCTCCGGTTCCTGTTCCTCCACCCAATCCACATGTTATAAAAACCATGTCAGCACCCTTCAGAGCCTCTTGGATTTCTTCTTTTGTTTCTTCTACTGCTCTTTTACCAAGCTCTGGGTTCATACCAGCACCGAGTCCACGAGTCAGGTTTTTACCAATATGTATTTTCTTTTTTGATAGGGAATGGTGTAGGTCTTGAGAGTCTGTATTTACAGCTATAAAATCAACACCTTTTACTTTGGAGTTTATCATATGGTTTAAGGCGTTTTTTCCAGAACCACCAACACCCAAAACTTTTATTCTTGCGAAAGCTTCCACGTCTGGTTTAATTTGAGGCATAATGTTGTATCAATTAAATTTTACTAGTAAGGCTATAATATCACAAAGAAATCAAATGAAAACATATTGACCAAAAGATGGTTTTTATGTCTAATATACTAGAATAACAGCACTGAATATTAAGGAAGAAATGTGGAAAGCCAGGTTTTTATCACACCCTTCACTTTTATTATTGTTAATTTGAATCCTAACTGTGCTGGTATGTTTTTAAACCCTCCCACCATTGCCAAGCCATACGCTACTGTCCAAAGAGGTTCTTTTACTGGATTTTGTCCGTCTATGTTTATAAGAGCTACTCTGGAAGGTAGTTTCAAGGATTCTTTTGAAAGTTCTTCAATATAATGAACACTGGCTGTTCCACCAGTTACAAATATTCCAGCTGGTAACAAATGATTTCTCCCAATTTTTTTTAGATGACCTTCAATAAGTTCAAAAATGTCAGAAAGTCTGGCGGAAATTATTTCTTCCAATTTCTTTTTTGAAAAAGACACACCAACTGTTTTGCCAACTTTTATAGCCTCAGCTTCTTCTAAAGATATTTTAAAACCGAGAGCTATGTCCCGCGTTATGTCTTCTCCTCCTATCGGAAAAACTTCCATTGATACAGGGATATTGTTTTCAAATACACACATTGAAACAGTTTCAGATCCTATATTAACTAGAGCACAGCCAGCAGTTTTGTGGGCCTTGGTGAGAGTTGAAATAGAACTTGCTATAGGAGAAGCCATGACATCTGTGACATATATCCCAGCATCATCCATGGCTTCCATTAGGTCGTTTATGTGTGGCTCAAGGCACGCAACAAAAAGCATTTTAACCTCTAGTTTAGCACCTTTCATATCTACTGGGCTTTTAGCCAAAAGAATTTTCCCATCTATTTTGTAAGACAGTGGAATGGTGTTGATTACTCTGTAGTTTTGAGAAATGCTATTCGGTAAACTATCTTCACATAGTTTTGTCAGGTTTTCTACATCCAACTCTGTTATTTGAGAATCCGCTCTACTTGTTACGATGCTCGCAGTTCCTATAGCGCTTGATATTCCTATTCCGCCGATACCTAGAAAGCATTTGTTTATCTTTACTCCAGAGTTTTTTTCTGCCATTTTAATAGCATACTTTATGCTATCAATAGCTTCTTCGTTGTTTATGATGTAGCCATTTTTTAAACCTTTTGATTCCGATAGCCCTAATCCTATTATTTTGGGAACGGTTTTCTCATTATCTTTAATAAACTCCAAAACTACCACTTTTATTTGGCGTGTTCCAACATCTATTCCAACTGAAATATTTCGCATCATAAGTTTTTTTACTCAAAAAATTTTCATGGGCCCGTATAAAGTTCTGGTGAACTTTTACTATGCTCGAAATTCAAGAAAACAATGCACTCATCACATCTCCTTACAGGAGCAGTACACCTTTCACATTTTTGGTTACAAAAACGTTTAAGGTCTTGTGAATTGATAATATCACTTCTCACCTCTCAACAAACTCGGGCTTTTGCACTCAAACAATGTCTTCGGCCGGCGCTACTCGCTGTTGTTTTCTAACTTCCTACGCAATGCCTCTGAAAATTTTGAGTAAAACAAGTGACTAACTACCAAACTGTTTTAGCAGTCTTTCTTCTGCTCTTTCCATTTTACTACCATGTTCCATTCCTTTCAAATGCAATAACCCGTGGATAAACAAGAACGTTATGAATTCATCATACATTTTTTCGAACGATTTGTATTGTTTTTTAGCAACAGTTGGGGTTATGAAAATTTCCCCCGAGTTTTTGTCGATAGTAAAACTGAGGATATTTGTGGGTTTGTTCTTACCTCGGTAGCGATTATTTAGTGTTTTGGAAGTTTTCTCTCCTATAAAAACCAAAGATAGTTCATATTTCTTTCCTAGTATTTTGTCTTTTATATTAGCAAAAGGCACAGAAGGGATGGTGCCTCTGGTCGTGTTGGTTATACTAAAGAATTCTTTTTCAAACATTTAGAATTAAGGATTTTCCCTAATTTTAAATTTAAAATTTTAAATTTAAAATTTATCCGGTTTATTTCTTTCCTCCTCTTGTATATTCGTTCATTTTGCCCATTTTTATCAATTCTGCCACTTCTTCTCTTCTTTTTAATACTTTGAGAGTTTTTTTCTTTTTTACGTATTCTGATGCTTTTCTAGTAGCGTATCTTAGACTTCTAACACGAGGCAATACACCAGATCCTTGGACCTTTTTGGTGAATCTTCGTATGAGGTTCAGGCTGTTTTCGTTACCTGTTTTTGTTACTTCTACATTTATCATAGGGAAGAGTCTATCATATTTAGCTTATTTTTTCAAGTCTTTACCTGTTTTGTCTAGGTTTTTAAGAAAATCTGACAGGTTTTTTATAGCAACAGTTTCCTGTTCTCGGTTGTGTATATCCCTTACTACAATTGTGTTTTCTATAGCTTCTTTTTGTCCTATGATAAGCACATGACTCGCTCTGACGTACTCTGCACCATTCAATTGTCCAGCTATCTTGTCTTTTGTTATAGAATGATAGACAGGAATTTTATGTCTGCGTAGCATTTCTAGAACATTCAAAGCTTTTAGCTTTGCAAAGTTACCAAGCTGTACCAAATAAAACTTTGGTTTTTTAATCTTGTTAACAGGTATTTTTTTGCTGGTGATTTTGTTTTTCTTTATTACGATAGTCAGTCCCACAGAAGGAAGGTCCTTTTTACCTCCTATCTTTTTAGCTAAGTTGTTGTATCGGTATCCATATGCCAACAATTCCCCCTCAGTTTCAGTTGATTTTTTGTCAGGGGTTTGTCGTATTTCAAATACAGTATATGAAGCGAAATGTTTGTTGGAAAATATAGTAGGCTTTATTTTATATACCGCCTCAAATGCCTCCACACTTTCTAAAACTTCCTTAAAGTGCAGTCTGGCAGCTTCAGACAAAGAACCTATTGACTGAGGAGCATTGTGCAAAAAATCTTTTGTTTCCGGATGATTTTTTGACAGCACACTATAATGGTTTTTCTTAAAAGCTTCTTTCCATTTGGTTGGTAGACTGCTGTGATGTTTTCTAAAGTGTAAGGCAAGTTCTCGTTCAAACTTATTCACAGATTCTTTGTCTCCGATGCTGTTTATATCGACATATACGTCTTTATATCCAAGCTCGTCCAATACGGACAAGGCACATTTTAAAAGCAGGGCTTCACTCGTTGCTCCTGGGCTACCTAATATTTCAAAAGTGTATGCCTCAGTGGACCCTTTTTTGTTCAAACTGTTAATATTTTTTTTATAGTGGACAGCAACTGGAAGAGCATCCATTTCTTTTCCACGTTCCATAAACCAACGAGTTAAAGCTATCTTGTCCTCTGTATCTCCATAGTGATCATGGTCTTTCCACTGTTTTGCTTTGGCAACATCATCGTTTTTAACATGAGGCGGTCGGATTACAGTAAATCCATAGTGGGTAGCAATCTCACCAACTTTGTCTGTGATAGTTTCTATATGGCTTTCTACTTGTTCAAGCCTTTTTTTGCTTTTCGCACGGCTTGGTTTCGGTATTGGTTTTGAGTTTTTATTTTTCATATTTTTATTTCAAAAGTTGGATTTTATTAACAGGTAAGAGCTGTACGAACGGTTTTCCTAAAATGTAACTCTTTTTTAAAGGTCCCCAAGAACGAGAATCAAAACTTTCAAGTCTGTTGTCTCCCATAACAAAATATTCGTCGCCTTCCAGCTCTACTTCATAACTGGTACTGGCAAACTTTTCTACAAAAGGTTCATTTAGTACAATACCATCTGGGTTCTCAGAATTTGTGATAGTGACCACGCCATCTTTTACGGATACTCGTTCACCTGGTAGCCCAATAACTCTTTTGATAAAGCTTTTTGTTGGGTCATTTGGATATTTGAACACTACCACTGAATTTCTCTGAAAAGTATGCGATTCGCTCCAGAATTTTTTGACTATTAAATAATCACCTGTATTGAATGTAGGGAACATTGACCGCCCATCTACTAGATATGGTTCAGCAACGTAGGCCCTGAAAGGAAGAACGATACCTCCTGCTATTATGGCAAACAAGGCAATTTCCTTGAGGACATTTTTCACATTAAAAGAGCTTTTTTGAGGGGTTTCTTCATTCATTTGGGCATATTATACACTAAAGTAGACCTTGACACAAAATGGTTATTAGATTTCTAATGTTACCCCAATCATTGGGTTTTAATCCTTCCTTTGTTACACTGTAGGTATGGCACATATTTTTGTTGGGTTAGGTAATCCTGGTGAGGAATATATAGAAACTCGACACAATGTCGGCAGGATTTTGCTTACTCATATCGCAAAGTCTCTTGATGTAGAGTGGAGGCAGGATAAAAAACTGAACGCAGATGTCGCAAAACTAAAAATAGGCAAGTCGCCCGTAGTTTTTGTTCTTCCAAACACGTTTATGAACAAATCCGGAAGTAGTGTGAAGCCTCTCGTGACCAACCTGAAGTCTGCTGAAAAAATGATGATTATATACGACGACTTAGATTTACCATTTGGAGCAAACAAAATCTCTTTCAATAGGTCTTCTGGTGGTCACAGGGGTGTAGAATCTATAATTAAAGCAATAAAAACTGAAAAGTTTGCCAGAATACGGGTAGGTATTTCCCCGAAAACCCCGAGCGGAAAAATAAAAAAACCAAAAGGGGAGGACGCTGTCACAAAAGTGATATTGGGTAAGTTCAAAGATGATGAACTTTTGGTTTTGAAAAAACTTTCTAAAACAGTACTTGAAACTTTTGAGATTTTTGTATCAAAGGGTGTAGAAAAAGCAATGACGGGGTTTAACTAGCTATTTTGTAGACAAGATTTCTATTTTCTGTATGATTAATTCTGGAAAGGGGGTGTGATGAGCGATACCAACAGAATTCTCGATATACTGCAGAGATGCAATAATCCCATATCAGGGGTCCGAATTTCAGTAATGTTGAATTTGGAAGAGCATGAAGCTCTGACTTTACTTCGTAGACTTTCGGATCTCGGAGCGATTGTCAGGGTTCCTGAAGTAGAACCTTCCGCCTCAAAACACGATGAGATTCTTCAGTACTGGTCCGTCCCAAAAGTGGTAACTGACTAGCACTACACAAAAAGGCGACCTTTGGTCGCCTTTTCTTTTTCATGCATACTCTCTTCTCCTTCCTATATGCTAACTACTCACTAATATTTCTATTGCTTACTTGGGTCCATAAATGACAATGTCATTTTTTGTTCCTTCGCGTCAAACATAGTTATTTTGAATTTGTATTTCTTGCCAAGTTCTAGAGTACTGTGTAGTTTTTCATCACTACCAAACTCAGAAATGTGCACTAGTCCTGCGATACCTTCCTCTATGCTCGCAAGGGCTCCGTGTTTGTTGAATTTGATAACAACACCTTCAACCACATCGTCTTTTTTATATTTTTTCTCAGCTTCTTTCCAAGGGTTTTCTTTCAATGCCTTGATAGATAGAGAAATTTTACCGTCTTTTATTTCTATTATTTTCACCTTAACTTTTTCTCCGACATGGAACAAGAGTTTAGGATTCTCAACAAGTGCCCAGTCTATTTCAGAAATATGGACAAGTCCCTCTAGTCCGTCTTCTAGTTTTATGAACACACCAAAATCTACGATACCTGTAACTTCACCACTTACCTCGTCGTTGAGTGTGTATTTGTCTATTATATAGTCTTTGTTTTTCTGTTCAGGGTTTTTCTCAGAGAAGATTAGCTTACCTTCTTTTGGAGATACGCCAATAATAGCAACAGAAATTTTTTGTCCAACTAATTTTCTTAGTTCTTCTAGAATTCTGTCTTTGTCACCATCAGCGACTCTCGGGTAGTGTTCTGTTTTTAGTTGGGATGCAGGAAGAAATCCAGAGATACCTTGCCATGCCAAAATAAGACCTCCTTTG
>Ga0163151_10008337_pt1 | contig 11747 bp, 20 predicted proteins | sample OliLakLV19MP5IB2_FD_145596 | JGI IMG/M metagenome (GOLD analysis project Ga0163151, IMG submission 145596) | Freshwater microbial mat bacterial communities from Lake Vanda, McMurdo Dry Valleys, Antarctica - Oligotrophic Lake LV.19.MP5.IB-2 | ecosystem: Environmental > Aquatic > Freshwater >...
AGGTCATCGGGAACACCTCGATGGTCACGGGCGGGTCGCCTGAGACGATGGACGCCAACGACTACCTCGGCCAGGAGACGTTCGCGGTCTACAACGATGCCGCCCAGCAGTCGGGAAAGAACTTCTTCCTGACCCACGACGGAAGCTCCGGGCCGTACCCCTTCGGCGACTACTCGATGTATTACGACTTGGCCGGCGGGTCCAACTACACGTCGTCGCATCGGCTGACGAACGACCTGAGCGCGGTCGGATCGAACACCTTTGCCGTCACCCTGGAGCCGGTCGAGTTCACGATCGACTCGTCGCGGGTCGCATCCGGCATCTTCGTGCCGTACCAAGAGTCCTACGTCCTTGTCCGCAACGCGACCACGGCGGCCAACTTCACCACCCGTGACCTCAACATGCCGGCCATCAACGTCAACACGAAGCCCGTGGCCCTCCAGCGCGCGAACCGATACCTGGCCGACGCCTCGACCGAGGAGCATCGCGCCACGCTCCAGTTCCACACGTCGCGCGCGAAGGTCAACGCCATCCGAGAGGGGATGCGCGTGCCGGTCAAGATGACCCACTGGCCCGAGCCATACCGATCCGAGTTCACCTGGATGCGCGTGCTGTCCCGGACGGTCACGGATGTCTCGGAGCAGGACGATATGACGTACCTGCACACCATCGACGTGTCCCGCTCGACCACGCTCGTGACGGCATCCTGCACCGGCCTGACGTCATCGCAGACGTTCAGCGAGCTGGGCGGGACGGGTAGCACGCCCAGCGTCTCGACGCTCGGAAACGTCGTGTACCTGCGCCCCGGCATCACCTATCCCGAAGTCGTGACGCCGGGTCATCAGGGCGCGTGGCACTTCCCGGAGTTCGGGGCGGGCGTGGACTACGCGGGCGACTGTGGGCAGAACCAGGTGCGCGTGCTCGTCGTGGGCGATGGGACGCTGACGGTGCAGACCGTCACCTACTCAGGCTCGGCCCGGAACCTCGTGGCGCGCCTTGTCCATGCCGACAGCGGAGCGCCGACCGGCTACGTCGTGGATGCGACGAAGTATCAGGCGACAGGCACGACGTTCACCTTCAGCGTCTCGACGCACAACGGCGTCAACTGCACGCATTGGGTCGAGGTCACGGACCTCGGCGACATCTGCGGCGGCAAGTGGGGCTTCACCGCCTCGGTCTGGACGGCATCGTGAAGATCACAACGAGCGGTCGCCTCGTGCGGGCGCTGGGCTCCACCGTCGGCTATGACCCCGATGCCACCGTGGGCGCCGTGCCGGTCGCGCCCGACTACGCCGACGATGCGGCATGGGAGGTGCCGGCCACTGGCGCCGGGTCTGTCGTCATCGTCGACAGCTACAGCACGAATGCCGTCGTCAACGCCTTTTCGTGGGACTTCACGCCGGCAGCCGGCAACCTGATCGTCATCGCGGTCGCCATCCGCAACGGCGGGTCATCCACGGCGCCCACGGGCTGGACGCTGCTGCAAGACAACCCGTCGGCAGGTGGCGCGTTCACGGACGGCATCGCGCTGTACGGCAAGGTGAGCGACGGCACGGAGACGTCGGCTGCGTTCGCCTATGCTAGCAGTACTCTGCGCCAGTTCATGATCGTGGAAGCGTCCGGTATGACCCTGACGGGCTACCTGTCCGCTCAGGCCAACGGGACCGGGACGGCGATCACGACAGGCTCCGTGACGCCGACCGCTGGAGATCAGGCACTCATCATCGGCGCGGTAGCCACCAACAGCGACTCGGTTACGACGTTCACACCCGGCGCGGGATGGACCGAGCTATTCGATCTCAACACGGGCGGCTTCCATCCTTCCGCGTCACTCGTCTATCAGATCGTGGCCTCCGCATCGGGCTCGTACAACCCCGCCACCACCGCCAGTGGCAGCCGCGACTGGTGGGGCGTCACGGCCGGGTTCGACGAGCCTGCCGAGACCGTATGGCTGCCGGCCTTCGCGGTCAACGATGGCAGCGATACGACCTTCGACTACGCCGACAGCGGCGACGTGACGACTGCCTCGCTCGTCTTCCTGCGCGGCACCCTCGCGGTCGATGTCGTCCTGGCGTCGCTGGTCATCCGGGTCGGGATGCAGAACGCGGGCTCGGCCACCATCACGGTCAAGGGCTCCACGTCGAGCGCCTTCACGGGCGCGGTCACACTCGGCTCCACGACGTTCACCGGCACCGGCTCGTACACCGCGCAGGACGTGGCCATCACCCTGACCGGGACAACGGGCTACACCTACGTCCGCTTCCTGATCGGGTCGGCGCAGGGCATCCGCGTCTACGAGCTCGAGCTGGCGGGGCTGAGCACCGAGGCCGGACTGGACGCGCACCTAGTCGACACGACCGACGCGCACGACGCCTCGGCCGTCAGCGTGCTGGACACCGGGGCGTTGCTCACCGCGACGAACGTCGAGGCCGCGCTGGCCGAGCTTGCGACCGATGCGGACGCGCACCTCGCGGATACGACTGACGCGCACGACGCGAGCGCCGTGTCCGTGCTGGATACCGCAGCCGTATTCACCGCGACGAACGTGGAGACCGCGCTCAAAGAGCTATACGACAGCATCAGCGGCGGCGGCATCCCCGCGACCATCCTCGATGCCAAGGGCGACATCATCGCGGCGACGGCGGCCGATACCGCGTCGCGGCTGGCGGTCGGCACGAACGGCCATGTGCTGACGGCGGACTCCGCTGAGGCTACCGGCCTCAAGTGGGCGGCGGCCGGGAGCGGCGCCGTCGCCACCGATGTCATCTGGGACGCCAAGGGCGACCTGGTCGGCGGCACCGGAGCGAACACGGCTTCTCGCCTGGCGATCGGAAGCAATACGCATGTCCTCACCGCGGACTCGGCAGAGGCGACCGGCATGAAGTGGGCGGCGGCGGCTGGCGGTGGTGGCGCTACCGCTGAAGTCAACGCCGCCGGACGCGTCTACGCCTACATCACCTTCCGATAGGAGACCGAGATGGCCCAGAACACGAGTCCCATTTTCGAGCTAGTCCCGACTGAGAAGGGCGTTTCGTTCGCGTCCGGGGATGCGTCGACCAAGAAGACGATCCAGACCGGCGGCACCAACGGGACACGCATCGACAGCATCATGTGCTCGACCGACGACACGGCCGCCGTCAACCTCGCCTTCTACATCAACGATGGCGCGACCGACTTTTACATCGGCAACGTCAATCTGCCCATCGGGTCTGGCTACACGACGATCGCGCGCGTCGAGGCGATGCGGACGCTGGCACCGACGCTCGGGTACCTGGTGCTGCCAGCGTCGCACCTCCTCAAGGCCAACTGCGTCGCGACGATGACCGCGGCCAAGATCACCACGATCGTCGCGATGGGCGGCGACTACTGATGCCTCAGCAGAACGCGGCGGCGGTCTTCGGTATCCCCAGCCCCGGACTTGAATACGACTCGCTCATCCGGGCGACGCCTGACCTGCACCTGTTCTGGGCCGGCTACCTTCCCAATCCGCAGACGTCGGTCGCAAACTTCGTCATGCCGGCCCGGCACTCGATGGAGGTATGGGTCCGCTGGACGACCGTGACGGCCAACCGAGGCATCTTCTCAAACTGGGCCGACGGGAGCGCCAGCGCAACTATGTTCTGGGTCGGAGTGGACTCCACGATCAGGTTCCGCTTCAACGCTACCGACGTCGTCTCCGGCCTGACCCCGACGACGGGCGTCTGGTATCACATCGTGGGGACGTACGACGGCACGTCGCGCGCCATCTACATCAACGGCAATCTGCTCGTCGGGCCGACGGCCGGGGCGGCACCCAGCGCTGTCTCCACACCGCTCATCACCCACAACTACGTCGGCAGCGGGCAGGGGGACCTCGCTGGAGTCATGGCCGATGCGGCGATCTATTCGCGGGCGCTCGATGCTGGCGAGGCATCGCAACACTACGTCGTCGGACTGAACCGACCGGCTATCTCGTGAGGCACCTCGCGGCCTAGCATCCACCTCGCCTATCCCCCCGGCCCTCGGCCCGTCTCCCCTCACCGGGAGGCGGGCCGTTTTAGTTTGTCCGGAGTTTAGGCAATCTTCCTGCCGATATCCGATAGGGGTTGACACACTGGCACGGTTGCGCCTATCGTCATCGCATGAACCGTATCGACATCCCCGAGCGCCAGGTGCGCGACGCCCTCAAGGCCGCGCCGACCATGACCGCCGCCGCCGTCTCGCTGGGCGTCAGTCGCCGGACCCTGTACCGGCTGCTGGAGCGCCACGGCATCGACATCAAGAGGATCGTGGCATGAAGCCGTGCGCCAGCGCCGGACACCCCTGTCCGCGCGAAGCCGTCCTGACGGCCCGTATCCCGATGGTCGGGGATCGCGCCCTGTGCCAGTCCTGCCACGACGCCTATGTGGCGATGGGGCTGGACCTGCGCGTGCTCGATGTCAACGCCTTTGTCCCCGAATGGAAGCAGCGTGGCCTGGCCCGCGACATGACCAGGGTGCTGGCATGACCGAGCATCGCGCCGGCCTCGCGCTGGTTTTCCTGCTGGGCATCGGCTACTGGTCGATCGTCGCCGCGTGGGTCGTGCCCACCTTCGGCCTGTGGGGGCTGGCGATCGCGTTCTGCGTCCCGGTCGTGGGCACCTTCGCCATCTTGGGAGCCAAGTCGTGACGCACTGCGACCGCTGCGGACTCGACTACTCCGGCAGCTTGGCGGATCACCATCTTGACACCCTCGACACCCGACAGGCCGCATACGACGCGATCCCGCCAAACGAGGCGGACGACACGTTCTACGCGATGGCAGACCGCATCCACGACGCCACCCTCGTCGCCGCGCGCGCCGCCCCCACACCCGCCACCCTCGACGCCGCTTGGGCTGCCGCTGAGGCCGAGCTGCCGGACGGCTGGATCATCCTGTCGCTCATCTTCGACGCCGGCCGATGGGGCGCGGCGGCGTACGACGCTTCCTTTACCGGCCGCCCGTGGCACCAGCGCTACCGCCACGCCTCCGGCGACACCCCCGTCGCCGCCCTGCTCGCGCTGGCCGGCTTGTTCCAGGCCGAGCGATGACCTCGACCACCGAGGACATCTGCCGAGACGACTGCACGTCCGGCTGCCACGCCACCGACTGTGAGGAGACGACGTGAGCGGCAAGTATTACGGTCAAGAGGCAATTCAGATGATGGATGGCGACTATCTCGCCACCCTTGTCCGGATGGTCGCAGATGGCAAGGCTCGTAACGACCCGACCTTGGCTATCGCCCTGTCGGTCGGTGCTCTCGACAAGCTGGTGAGCGAGGTACTCGCCGCCCGCATCATCTCCAAGCCCGACCCTCGGCTACGGGAGGCGCTGGAGCGCGTCGCCGGGGCGGCGCGGGGCGTCAAAGGCAACCAACAGGCGGACCCGGTGAACATCGGGGCGATGGCCGCGCTGTTCCAAGCCCTCGCCGCCCTCGACACCGTCCGTGACGAGGCCGACCGATGACCGTGCCGCTGACCGCCGCAGGGCGAGCCGTCATGGCTGAATGGGGGGCGCAGTCTCTCGACGGCATGGACAGTGACACGATGTCGGCACTCGTCTGCGCCATCGAAGCTGAAGCTGCCACCCGCGCCGGCCCAGCGCTCGACACCCTCGACGTGGAGGCGCTACGGCTAGCATTCGACCGGTCCGTCCCCTATGGCGTGATGCGGCTCCCGACAACGTGGCGGAAGGCCCGGGACCAGATGTCGGTCCTCCGCCCTGCACCCCGCGCCACCCTATCCGACACCCTCGAGGCCGGCCGACAGGCCGCATACCTGTACCTCTGCACCCTCCCGGAGGTCCGCGCCGCCCTAGCCGCGCTCGACACCCGCAACCGCGAGGCCGAGGATGCCGCGCTGGATGCCGACCGATGACCGTGATGGGCGTCCGGCTCTCGCGGCGTGACATCGCGGGTGCCGTGCTGGCCGTGCCGCTGCTGTGGATCGTCGTGGTGGCGACCCTGAGCGGGCTGGCGGGGATGCAGCCGTGACCGTCCACGAGCGCCCGGTCGGCGCGACGGTCGAGTGGTACACGCCGCCGAGCCTGTTCGATGCGCTCGGCATCCACTTCGACTTGGACCCCGCGTCACCCGTCAATCTCCCGCACTGGATCCCTGCATATGAGTGGTACAGCCAGGACGGCGAGACGCTGCCGTGGTTGGGTCGCGTCTGGCTGAACCCGCCATACGGTCCTGCGCTCCCGCGGTTCGTCGATCGCATGGTTCGCCATCGCCACGGCGTGATGCTCACCGCTTCCCGGACCGAGACGCGTTGGTGGCAGCAGGCCGCCGCGGCCGCCGATGCCGTGTGCCTCCTCCGGGAGCGCCTGCACTTCATCCGCGCCGACGGGTACCAGGCCCGGTCTTCGCACGCCTCGACCTTGTTCGCGTGGGGTGACGAGTGCGTAGAGGCCCTGCGCCGCGCCAACCTCGGCTGGTACACGGTCCAAACGCTGGCACGGCGGGCCGTCGCGTGAACCGCCTCGCCGGCCGCTACGAGCCCGCGCCGTGTCCCGTGGACGGGTGCGACCGGATGCACGGCGGCATATGGACCCCCGCCTCACCCGCGCGACGTGGGCAGGAACCCAGTCCTGCTCACTTCGGGCTGGTCAGGCCCCACGCCGACGCTGCCGATGGGTGGCAGCCGCGGGCGCGAGCCCGTGTCCAGGTCGGCACCGCTGCCGAAGGGTAGCGACAGCGGGAGCCGGTGGTGCCCGTCCACCGGCTCCCAGCACCACTGAACGGGCGCACGGGAGAACGGGCAGATGAAGACAGAGACGACGACGACGGCAGCGACCGCGGACAGCATCCCGACATCAGGGACCACGCCAGATACGGCCCACCCGTGGAGTTACACGGCACCGCCGACGGTCTTCACGACCATCCACATCCTCGCGGAGGCTCCGACGATTACCTTCTATCGGTCTACCTACCCGACCGTGGCGATCCGCGAACTAGGCGGCACCGACGCGATTGCGAACGTTCGCCTGACATTGACCGGCGACGAGGCACAGCGTGCAGCCTTCACCGCCGCGCTTCGTGACGTGGCCGACGCCATCGACGGGTGGACGAAGTGACCGCGGACCACATCACCATCACCCTCGACGGGGCCGAGGCGCACGTCGTGGCCGCCGCGCTGGGCGCCTACCGAAAGCTGCTGGAGCGGACCGAGCCGGACCTGTCCGTGCTGCTGGATCGCATCGCCTTGCGCGCCGAACACAAGCTCGCCGACGCGATGTACGGCGGCGCGGACCTGGCGGTGGGCGACCACTACCTGTACCCGGTGCCGGCGTGATGGTCGCCAGCGCCGCCCCCACACCCGACCACGAGCCGTGGTGCTATCGACGGCACGCCGGGGATTGCGTGGACGGAAGGGACCCTGAGATGGACTACGAGATGCGAGACAGGATGCTCGCCATCGCGTCCAGCAACCTAGCCACCCGCGCCGCCCGCCCGCCTTCCGACTGCGCGTGCGGCTGGCCGGGATGTTCCGGCCAGTGCCACACCGGGGCGTCCTGCCCGTGCCATCCCATGACCCCCTACACCGAGGCCGAGGATGCCGCGCTGGATGCCATCGAGGGCACCCACGCCGCCCATGACGACGAGCCCGACCCCGAGTGCGCCGACTGCCAGGAGCGGTCTGCCGAGCTGTGGGACCGGATGGCGGGGCAGTGGTGAGCGTCGCGGAGCGGCTGCTGGAGCAGGACCACGACTACCACGTAGCCCACGACATCACGGTCATGGAGTGCGTCGACTGCATCACAACTGCGGAGCCCGCGTCAGACCCCTTCATCGACGACATGCTCGCCTGGGCTGCCGAGGCCGGCAAGTGACCACCGTCGTCCGGCCCGACCTCTCGCGGCGCACGGCGCTGTCCAAGTCGGCCGTCGTCCAGTTCGACCTGTGCCAGACCAAGGCATGGTTCTCGATCCACGACCGCCGCCCATTCGTCCCCAATGAGAAGACGTCCTTCGGCTCGGCGGTGGATGCCGCGGTGGAGAAGGTCATCGAGGACGTGCGCGACGGTCGCGACATCGACGAAGAGCGGTCATTCGCCGCCGCTGCTGAGATTGTCGAGCGAGACGCCGCCGGGGTGGAGCTGTCCAAGGTGGAGAGCGCCGTCCGCACCTTCCGCGCCAACATCCTCCCGACCTTCGATTGGGCAGAGGTCGCCCTCCAGGCGCACCTGAACACCAACGTGGACGGCCTCGGCGAGGTCGACGGCCACCCCGACATCATCCTCGCCAGCAACGCCGTGTGGGACGTCAAGACCGGCAAGGCCAAGCGGACCGCCGAGACGCCCGAGCTCGGGCTGTACGGGGTGCTTGTAGAGGCCGTGAGCGGATCGCGGGTACCCGCGGTCGGTTACATCTACTACGACCGCGACCTCGTGACCCCCAAGTGGGGCGTCATCTCTGCGCCGTTCACTGACGAGTACCACCGCTGGGCATTCGAGCGAGCGCGGGCCTTCGCCCGAGCCAAGGAAGCCGACGCCCTGCTGAACGCGGGCGCGGAGCGGGCGGAGAACTATTCGATGGTCGGCGGGCCGAAGTTCGACGGCCTGTGCTCCGACTGTCCCTACTCCCCCGCCCTCGGTGGCCCCTGTTCGCTGGTCTATAAGAAGGAGGAAGCATCGTGACTAACAACAATACCGCCGCCGAGATGCTGCTAGCGAGGTTCGAGCCGTCAGAGGTGCTGCACTTTGAGGGCCGCGGCGGGCGCACCTTCGACTACATCGAGGATGAGACCGTGATGGACCGCCTCGATGCCGTCCTCGGTGTCGGTGCCTCGTCCTTCGACTTCGATGTCATCACGCCCACCTGCGTCCGCGGGACGATGGTGATCCAGTGGCCCAACGGCGAGCGCAGCCACTACCAGGACTTCGGCTACGCCACCCGCGCCGACAGCGCCGAGCCGCTGAAGGAAGCGGTCAGCGATGCCATCCGCCGACTCGGGCGATACGCGGGCGTGGCCCGCTACCTGTACCACAAGCACGACTCGCAACGATCGACCCCGGACCGGCCGGCGGCGCCCGCCCGCCCATCCGCACCGCAGCGCCCGGTGCCGATCGCCGACGTGCCCGAGGAACCGGACTTCATGCGCGAGGAGTTCGCGCCGCTAGGCTCCCCCGCGACGGCGGTCGCCGGGAACCACTGCCCTGTCCATGACGTGCCGTGGGCCGGCGGACCCGGCGACTACTGGCACAAGGACCCGGACGGGAAGTATTGCCGCCATCCCGACAACATCAAGCGGGCGCGGGCGTCGTGACTGACGACCTCCCGTTCGACTACCCGTCCGCGGCCAACCCCGGAGCGGCACCCGCGAAGGTCTGCCGCCGACACGAGTGGTTAATGGTTCTCGACTTCACCGATGGTCGCCAGTCGGGGATTGTCTGCCAGCGCTGCGGCAAGGTCCGCGACGATGCGACCTCCCGCCGCGGGCGCAACTCGCGGTCACGCGGGAACGCTGCCGAGCTCGTGGTGGCCCGTCACCTAGGCGGCAAGAAGATGGGGCCGCTTGGGCTGCCGTGGGATGTCGAGATGCCCGGCTACGCCCGACTCCAGGTCAAGAAGCTGGCGACTGCGCCTTCCCTGCGCTTCGTGGCCTCCGAGCTGGCCCGCATCGGGTCCGGCGCGGAGATGCCGGGCTTCGTCTGGGTCGAGCCGGGACGCGGCGGCGAGCGACTGATCGTGTTCCGGCTGGCCGACTTCGCGGAACGGCACGGACTCCCGGAGGTCGAGGGATGACCCACGCCGACCGCATCCTCCGCTACTTGCGCGACCACCCCGGCAGCACGACCTGGGAGATCGGCGTGGACCTGCATATTGCAAACGTCACCGCTCGATTGTCCGACCTAAGGGACGCGGGCCACAACGTCATCCGCTGGAAGGACGACACGGGGCTCAACCGCTACCGGGTGTCCGAGGTCACGACGGGTGAGGCCGTGCCGCTGTGGGACGTGGCCTCGTGACGCTGCACCACGGCGACTGCATCGAGGTCATGGCGGGCATGGAGCCCGAGTCGGTCGACGCCATCGTCACGGACCCACCGTACGGCCTAACCGCCGATACGGCTGGTTGGCGCGCGAAGTCCGGCGAGAGTTTCACCGCCCGACCGGACCTTGACCTGCGAGGCGGCGGCTTCATGGGCAAGGCGTGGGACGGGACCGGCATAGCGTTCCGCCCCGAGACGTGGGAGGCCGCCTACCGCGTCGCCAAGCCGTCCGCCTACCTGCTCGCCTTCGGAGGTACACGCACCGTCCACCGGATGACGTGCGCCATCGAGGATGCGGGCTGGATCGTCCGCGACATGCTCGTGTGGGCGTACGCCAGCGGCTTCCCGAAGTCGCGCGCCCTGCTCAAGCCCGCGTGGGAGCCCATCGTCATGGCCCGCAAGCCGGGACCGCTGCGCGACCTTGCGATAGATGCGTGCCGTATCGGCGTGGGGGGCGGCGGGACCGACTGCCCGGACTTTCCGAACCCCTGCGGTGGTCACGAGGGCCACGGTCGGTACTCACGAACCACGCATGTTAGCGGCCCAACGGCTATAATGGACGCATGGGAAAGCGAGCCGAACCTCTGTGTTTTGTGTGCCGTGGATGCGGACTCCCCGGAGAGACTTGGAACGTCGGCAACAAGGGGATCTACCACTCCAAGGCGTGCCGGGCGGCGGCCGAGCGCCTCGGGAACACCTGGCGATACCAACAGGGCGGCTACTGGATGCTTTCATGGAACGACGCCGGAAAACGGCGCTTCCAGTTTGAGCATCGGCGAGTCTGGGAGAACGCCCACGGGCCTATTCCTGCCGGACACGTCGTCCACCATCTCAACGAGGACAAGCTCGACAACCGGCTTGACAATCTGCACCTGCTGCGGCGGGCGGATCACACCTACCACCACCGGCGAGACACCCTTCGATACCGAGACGGGGCCACGAGCGCCGACTACCAGCGAGAGCACCGAAGGCGGCGTCGGGAGATGGCCTAGCAACGTAGTCCTCACCGATCCCGTCTTCGATGGCGGCTGGGATGGCGTGGTCGGCGGGGGGGAGGCCACGACGGGCGGCAACATAAACGGACGTCCCGTCACCGGCTACGGCAAGGGCTGGGCCGACGAGCGGTTCTTCGACGGCTACGGCGACTCCGGCACCTACTCCCGCTTTTTCCTTGTGCCAAAGGCCGCGCGGAGTGACCGCGAGCCGGTGCTGGGCGGGCTGCCTGAGCAGGAGCCACGCTTGCATCTGCCAACCAACGCCACGAAGTACACGCGACAGGACGGGACTCCGGGCATCAACCGCGCCCGCGCCAACGTGCACCCCACGGTCAAACCCACCGAGCTGATGCGCCATCTCGTGCGCCTCGTGACCCCAACGGGCGGCGTCGTCCTTGACCCATTCCTCGGAAGCGGCACCACGGCTCTGGCAGCCGAGATGGAAGGCTTCGCATGGGTGGGCATCGAACGCGAGGCCGAGTACGTCGCCATCGCCGAGGCACGGCTGAACGGCACCCAACGCGGACTCGGATTGGAGGCTTCCTCGTGAGCGCCCTACGCCTCAGCCAACCCGGCCTCCCCACCCGCCTCATCGTCGAGACGGACCCGTACTGGTCCCTCACGGCGCGGACCGGCTCACGATGATCCGCTCGATGCGTATCACTACGCGCTTCGACGACATCCTCGGCGTGGTGGCGACCTGTCCGACCTGTAAGGAGGGATGGCCTTTCGATGGGGAGTTCTGGAAGATGCGCGACGGC
>Ga0163151_10008338_pt1 | contig 11747 bp, 17 predicted proteins | sample OliLakLV19MP5IB2_FD_145596 | JGI IMG/M metagenome (GOLD analysis project Ga0163151, IMG submission 145596) | Freshwater microbial mat bacterial communities from Lake Vanda, McMurdo Dry Valleys, Antarctica - Oligotrophic Lake LV.19.MP5.IB-2 | ecosystem: Environmental > Aquatic > Freshwater >...
AGCCGCCGTAAGTGCGCCTGCGCCGCCGGAGCCAGTGTCCTGGCATCGTCCTGTCTGTGCATGGCACATTATAGCATACTACGCACTATTTAGTGAACTGATCAGTAAGTCGCCTGTTCGCCGCTGAATCTCACCTCCGAGCCATCGGACAGGTCCTGAGCCAAGCCCTGAGTGCCGTGTCGTCTACACTCGCTCAGTAGCACGCCTCGCCCGAGACGTATCGAGCGATGCCGCCACATCAACGAACACACCGTTGGGCCCACCACCCACGCAAACCGCGGAAGCTGGCGATCCAGCCCCACTTGCACATGACAATCTTCACCCAGGGCGCGCAGTGCAGTTCTCCCGAACATGTGCATAGGGGTTAACGAAGCGATTTCCCAGACGCCGACGATGCACATTTTACACAAAACCTTCTATCCCGATTTCTCTGTGCTGCCGCAGAGTACGTTCACGCGGGCGCTCGTCCGGCATCTTAGCCGACCGCGCCGATTTCGTCTGCCCCGCAAGGTACGGCGGTCGTCTCGGCCCATTCAGGACCGGAACAGTCGCGACGAGCGGCTAACGGAATGGATAGATCGCACGGTGCCGGGGCATTTGGGAAGGGAGGCTTGATCGGGAGCCATGCCACAGACGCGGTCACCGTGCGCCAGGCTTTCACGTGCACATAGGAACACAGCCGGCTCAGCTCCGGCGCTCCCTCCTATACGACCAAGGGCTGGGAATACGCGAACCCTGTCTCTTCACGAAACAGACGAAGATGCGGGTCGACTGTGTGCAATCCCGCCCCTGGGAGTGGGGAATGAAGAAGAACAACAGTCGCTTGTTGCACCAGTCTCTTTCTACGTGCATACGGTTGAATCAGATCATGCGCAAGATGACCGTCCCTCTGTTTTACGTCTTCCACCGGGTGGGGGTTCCTGCTACCCGGTGTTCCTCGTGTTGCGCCAGGCGCCACTCCTGCAGGACCTGCCTCGGGGACGTGTCGCTCCGCGTCGAGAGCCGTCGTATCCGGTTGTCGCAGACCTCCATGTATTCGACGCGCCCCGCCGTCATTGCGGCGCGTGTGGCATCGCGCCGCTTATGGACCCGCTCGTGTTTGACACTGGAGCACCCACTCTCGATGGGGGCGCGATCCCCATAATTCCCGTTGCGGCCCTTCGAGCAGCTTATGCCGTAGGCCGTCAGTTCGTTCTGAACGGCGTGTCTAGCGTACGGGCGACCCCGACCCGAATGATGCCTCAGTCCCCCTGCGGGTTTCCGGCGGAACCACGCCCTCGTCAGCGCGTCCGTCACGATGTCCGCCGTCATGCAGGGTTTCAGTGACCAGCCCACCACCTCGCGGTTGAACAGGTCGAGGACGATTGCCAGATAGAGCCAGTCTTCGTCGGTCCACAGAGTAGGTGATGTCGGATGTCCAGGTCTGATTCGGGGCGGATGGCGTAAAGTTCCGATTCAGCAAGTTCGCGGCCACCGGTCGGTGGGGCGTCGAGTCCGTCGTGACCGTATCCCGCCGCGTGTAGCGCGCACGGATGCCGTGCTCCCGCTCAACTGCTCAACCCGTTCCGTGCTGGCCGTGACCCCGTGCCCCCGCAATTCCTTGACCAGTCTCGGGCTGCCGTAGGCGCCCATGAGTGCCTCGAGGCTGGCGCGGATCAGCGCCAGCCTCTGTGCCTCCGTCAGACGCATGCGATCCGGCGTGCCGCCATGCGTCCACGCCCGATAGCCGCTCACGCTGAGCTCCAGCCCGAGCCCCTCTCATCCCGCGCAGAGTTATGGCGTTGTTCGTCGATCCAGGCCTACGTCACCGTGTGTCCCGTGCGAAGGATGCCGTCGCGTTGTTGAGGCTGTCCTGCGCTCGCATCACTCGCAGATGCTCGGCGCGCAGGCGTGACCGTTCCATCTGCGCTGGTGTGACCCCCGTGGCTCCCGCCCCGGTGCGCGTGCCTGCCGCGGACGCCTTGGCCCCGTTCCGAAGCGTGGGTGCTCTCAGCTCCAACTCCTTCGCCGCCACGCCGGCTGTCAGCCCGTCTGTGATTCACACGACCACCAATTTCTTGAACTCGGCGCTGTATTGCTGTTTGGGTATCTTCATCGTCTCCCCGTTCATGGTGACTTCGATGATCCTAAAAACGTGCATTACCCCGCCCCCGCCAACCGATTCGGCGGCGGCCTGAGCCAGTTCACCCCGGTCACTGTGGTCATCAAGAACTCACACACCCGCCGCCAGACGGCCTCGGGGCGTAATTGCTCCGCAGTTGCGATTGCCCACGCCTGACGCATCCGGCTAACGTGCGTGAGCATGGCTTGCGCGAGGTGCGCATCGCGATGGGAGTGGGCGATCACGAGATGCTGTTGTCCACCGTGGCGAGTCTTGCGCGCCACGGTGGATAAGAGAAACGGGCGGCTGGTGATGGCCTCCAGTCGTGCCGTCGGGTTCGCGAGACGCACGAACAGCGACCACCAGTTGTAGCGCAAGGCCACCGCCATGGCATTGGAGCGGCAGCGGTTGAGATCCTGGGTAGTGAAGCCACCCCAGGCCCACTGATTCTTCAATTCATCGAAGGTGGTCTCGCTGTCGGCGCGATCGCGATAGAGTTGCGCCAGCGCTCGGATCTCGTGCGGGAGGGTGGTGACGAGCAGGAAATACTCGTAGCGCGGTGTGGCGACATCGCTTTCGACGAAGCCGAGCGCGAGTTGGTGCGTCTCCTCGCTCAAGACCACCTCACCCTTGAGCCGCCGGCGCAGCACGATGACGTGCCGCGCGCGTTGCCAGCCGCTTAAGGCGAACTCGCCTTCGCGTCCTTCGCACCCTTCCCCGGCATCCACCCAACCGTGGCTCCAGAACACCTTCTCGAGGTCGCGCTTGACGTTTTTGGTCGCACGCAGCTTCAACCGATAGGGGATTTGGCGCGCTTCCAGGCCCGTCATCACCGCGTCGTGGCCGAAGCCCGCGTCCCCGCGCACGCAATACGGACGCTGCTGGGCCGGCAGTCGATCGATGAGCTTCAGCAATCCCGGCAACGTGGTGTTCGAATGACTGTGATTCCCCGCTTCGACATCGACCCCGAGCACAAGCCGAAGGCCTGCCATTTGGTAGGGGTGATACGTGTGCGAGGGGCGTCCGGGTTTCTTCGGGTTGTAGCCGATCCCCGCGCCTGCTTGGTGACCGGAGAGGGGTTTCACGGTGACATCGACCTCGAGGATCCACGGGGCCAAGAGCAGCGGCGCAACGCACGCATCGAGGTGAGCGTGTACCCACGCGATACCCGCTTGCGCATCAATCGCTTTGAGAACGCGGCGCACCGTGTCTTCGGCGACTACGCCATGCATGCCGAGTAGCTCCGGCATCACCCCATCGAAGCGGATCGTGTTGATGTGGGCGTAACGACGGTGACCGGCAAGGAGCGAGAGAAACCACGTGCCCAGGATATCTTCACGTCTCGAGCCATGGGGCCAGGAATAGCGTCACGGGCACGCCGCCTGCCAGCGTGCGTACAGGTCGGTGAGGTGCACGCACTCGAGGAAGAATGCCATCTGACCGAAGGGGGTGGCCGCAGCCTGTCCGTCCCAGCGCACCTGGAGGCGACCATTGGGTACCTCGACGCCGACCGCCTGGGTGATCACCGACATCGCCTTTTGAGTTCGTCTGTTTGCCTCACCCATTGGGTGAACGCCTCCTCACCGTGTTGTGTTGTGGGAACAACAGGTTGCCGGGAAATTGCGGTTTTAATCTACGTTTCTGGGTTGATCCGTCACCCGTCGAAGACGAAATATCGGGGGAAGCTCACTCTACCTGCGAATTCCATTTTCTATTTGTCAGCGGTATTGGCAAGACATGCGCGGGATGAAATACTCGATGCTAATTGAGCGGCAGGGCCAGATTGTGACTGGCACAGGACATATTTCTGCGCTTCACCATTCGTGGGTTCAATCAATGCACTGTCATCCCAACATGATAATGTCCGCTTTGGCCCATGTAGACATGTCCTCTTCGTTGCGAGACGATCAGCCCTCACAAGGAGGGTCAGATGGTCAGAGAGGACAGGGTCATCATGAGTGTAAAGGCACTCCGGCGGGTGCATGTGCTTCGGCAGACGAGGGAGAAAAAGTTGACGCAGGTGAAGGCGGGCATCCTCCTGGGGCTGACGTCCCGTCACATCCGGCGCCTCCTCGCGCGGGTGGAGCAGACGGGCGACCAGGGGCTGGCGCATCGGGGACGGGGCAAGCCCTCGAACCGACGGATTCCGACGCGGGTCCAGGCGACGGTGCTGAAGCTGTACGAGAAGCGGTATGGAGATTTCGGGCCGACGCTGGTGGCCGAGACGCTGGCCGAGTGCCACGGGATCACGCGCAGCGACGAGACCCTGCGGCGGTGGTTGCGGGAGCGCGGGGTCGAGCATTTCACGCGGCGGAAGCGGCCACATCGGGCGTGGCGGGAGCGCAGGGCGCATGTGGGGGAACTCATCCAGCTGGACGGCTTGCACCATGACTGGTTCAAGGGGCGCGGGCCCCGGTGTGTGCTGATGGCCGACATCGACGATGCGAGCCGCCGGGTCTTTGCGCGCTGCTACGAGTACGAGGGCACCATCCCTGCGATGGACCTCGTCAGGCACTCCGTGACGCGGTCGGGGATTCCACTCGCGGTCTCTGCTGACCGGCATACGCCCTACCAATCGCCGGCCAAGCCGACGGTGGAAGAGCAACTGGCAGGCAGGGAACCCACGAGTCAGTTGGGGCGAGCGCTGGGCGAGTTGGGGGTCGAGCTGATCCCGGCCCACTCCCCGCAGGCGAAGGGGCGGGTGGAGCGGCTCTTTCAGACCGTTCAAGATCGGGTGATCAAGGAGATGCGGCTCGCGGAGGTCTCCACGCTGGACGCGGCAAATCAGTTCTTGGAGGGCTATCTGCAGATCGACAACCAGCGCTTCTCGGTCCAGCCGGCCCAGCCCGCTGATCTGCATCGGCCCCATCCTGCGAGCCGCGAGCTGGACCGGAGCCTGTGCATCAAGACCCTACGGGGTCTGCGCCGGGACTGGACGGTGGCGCACCACGGGCACCTCTATCAGGTACAGACCAACGTCCGGGCGACCCATGTGCAGGTGGAGGAACGAGTGGATGGGACGATGCGGATCACCCACCACGGTCGACCGCTCGACTTTCATGCGATCACGTCGCGACCCGTGAAGGCGGCTGAGGCCAAGATGGTGCACCCACCCCGGCGCTCGGTCACGCCGAGGCCAGACCATCCGTGGCGCGGACGCCTGCGACCGGAGCGACGAACACAGGCAACAGTGGCAAGAACCTAAACCGGACATGTCTACTGTGGGAGGAAGAGGACATTTCTATTTGGGCTTGACAGGTTCAATCAATGCACTCGCTATCATAGCCAGGCTGTGCTACAGTAAATTTAGATGAAGTTCGGTCACTACTCTATCCCTCGCGCCTTCATTCCCTCCCTCTAGTTTCTGCGCGATTGATGCTCTAGTTTCCGCTCTGCTCCGCACGCTGGTCTCTTTAGGGAAATAGAACGAACACTACCAGTCCGTGCCGCCTTCGTCGCTGTCGACTGTAGGATCGGCAGAGAGCAACGCCTGTGAGCCGTTAAACGAATCGCACGCAGCTTATGGGTGTCAGCCTGCAGTTGCCATTACATATCCATTAAAGATTAAGAGGCCCTAATGCGCCGAATAGCACAACAACGCATCGCACCAAAAACATCAACGTTCGCCATTACTCCCAAGGGTGTATCGATCAAGATCAGCAGTCGACGTGGGATCTGGACTTTCATCCTCTTTTTCGCCATTACCATGGGTGCCGTGATCGGAGTCCCTCTCTATGGATATCTCTACCACTACACCTGGGTCGATTGGTCGATGTTTGCGCTGCTCTATGTCATCAGCGGACTGGGCATCACCGTCGGCTACCATCGCTTGATGTCCCACCGAAGCTTCGACTGCCCAAACTGGGTCAAAGGCGCACTCTTAGTCGGAGGCGCCTGGGCGCTTCAGAACTCTGCTATCAAATGGGCCGCCGATCATTTGCGTCATCACGCGCACTGTGACGAGGAAAAAGATCCCTACAATGCACAACAAGGGTTCTGGCATAGCCACTGTGGATGGCTCTTTATCCCCGATCGACATGCCGATCCCAAATATGCGACACGTGTCGCAAACGATCCCGTGGCGATTTGGCAGCACAAGCACTATCCCCTCCTGCTCCTCGCGGGTCTGGCCGGCACATTTCTCGTCGGCTTTCTCTACAATGGTGTGATGGGTGGAATCGGCTGTTTTCTCCTCGCTGGCGTGGGGCGCACATTCGCTGTGCTCAATTCAACGTTTTTCATCAACTCCATCTGCCATCTATGGGGAAAGCAGCCGCACGGCACATCAGACTCCAGCCGAGACAGCTGGCTGGTGTCCCTTGTGACATTCGGCGAGGGGTACCATAACTACCATCACATGTATCCGACTGACTACCGAAATGGCCCTCGCTGGTACCACTTCGATCCCTCAAAATGGCTCATCGACGGGCTCTACTCATTGGGACTCGCGACCTCGTTACGAACTGGGTCATATGTTGAAGACTCGCTCGCTCGGACGAACTGACGCATCACGAAGGGAATCTCGATGGGGAAACGGGTCCTGTATGTAGGAGGACTCCCGGACAAGGTTTCGGACTGCGAGCTCCGTAGTATCTTCACTTCCTATGGCTTAGTCGCCAGAGCCTATGTGGTTCGATTCAAACATACGGGGAAATCTGCCGGATACGGATTCGTTGAAATGGGCTCCGGTGAGCAGGCCTCAAACGCTGTGGTTGCCCTTGAAGGCACCAAATGGGAGGGCCACCTCCTCAGGCTCTATGTCACCCCTTACGCAAACCAGACCGTCTAGGGTCACACGCGTGACAAAAAAGGAGTCCTCATGGGCCGTACCAACTTAGATCCCATCATGACCTTTCCAGATGGATCGCATCTTTTAATCAGCACTGCCTGCTCAAAAGAAGGAAGTTTTTCCTGTGCCTTGTACACAGCAACCATCGCAGCAGATGATCGAGGAACCTTCCGCGTTGTCTCCAACCATCTCGACGCAGCCACGTGTTTGATTGCTCAAGATGACGCTTACAACTACGCTCAACGTCTGTACCCGCGCTCAGCTGAGACAATGAAAAAACCGCCCTATCTCATCTGGCCAGGTCCCGGTCCAACCGGCAATGCGGATGTGTAGCGCATCGTGACTCTTCCTCTCGCACTCCTATGGTACCCACAATCCCAGAACCCAACAGCCCATGTCGCTCCTCGATGAATACGCGCCGTCATGGATGCAGCCAGGGGCTGTAGCTTTTTCTATCCATCCCTGTTAGGATGTCCCTGTTTCACGCGGCGGGCCTCGCATGAAACAGCAAATAGAACGGTCCATCACCGATATTGTTGGTCCCGAGAAGCTGACCGGAAGCTCGACCTAAGCCGCTCCACTGTTCGCGTCTTCGGCCTGTTCCTTCCCATCGTGTGTTTGTTCTCGAGTCTCACACAATATCAATTTCAGAAGGAGGAACCCCCATGGGTTCAAAACTTTATGTCGGCGGGTTGCCCTATGCGGCAACTGAATCACAGCTCACCACCCTCTTCGCCGCGCACGGTACCGTCGAGTCTGCGCGTGTGATCACGGACAAGTTCACCGGGCAATCACGAGGCTTTGGCTTCGTCGAGATGGCCACACAGGAAGAAGCCAAGGCCGCGATTACCGCGCTGAACGGCTCGCAGATGGACGGACGTCCCCTGACTGTCAATGAGGCCAAGCCACAAGAGCCCCGCACCGGCGGCGGTGGCGGTGGCGGTGGCGGTGGTCGTTTTGGTAGTGGTGGTGGTGGTGGTGGTGGCGATCGCGGCGGACGCGGGCGCTTCTAAATAAAATAATGCGGCGACAAGCTGTCGCTGCTGAAGGGGCGCTTCAATTGAAGCGCCCCTTCACGTCCTACCAGTCTCGACTCCAGACCGATTGTCCCAACATACCTCTCAGCTTCGGCAGTTGTCTCGCCCGTACAAGCCTGCTGTCTTTGCCTACATTAGAGCAACGGTGTGACACTTCAATGTGGCCACTTCGCGGTTCACAGTCAACAAGCATGCTGTTCGAATCCAGGTGATTCCTTGGAGAAATCGTCACACTATGCCACACTAATCCTAGTTATCAAGAGCCTGCGCATGCGCTGCTATCGACATTCACGCCTCCTGAATCTGCTGCTCACCCTCTGGCTTTCCCCAGCAATCTGCACACCAGGCTTTGCGGGAGACATGGCCCTCCTGAGCATCGGCCCTCGCGTTGGCTTCGGTGAAAAAGTTCCCCTTATGGGGAAAGAGCAGAAATACTATTTCCACCTGTACGACGTCGCAGCGGTCATCAAGCTCCCCTGGTCCTGGCCGATCGGCGAGAGTACGTGGAACCTGGAGACGAGACTGATCTCAAGCGCGGGACTACTTACCGCGGCAGGTGAAAGCGGTCTGATGATGACAATCGTGCCCGAATTGGCGCTGAGCGGCTGGGGAGGACTTGTCACCTTCGACGCGGGAGTGGGAGCAGGATTCTTCAGCAACTACACGTTTGGGGTGCAAGACTTCGGGGGTCCGGTTCAAATCGTCGCAACGTCAGGGATTCGCATGAATCCGCTGCCGCATGCCTATGCCGGATTTCGGCTCCAACACTTTTCCGATGCCGGCCTGTACGGAACGTCCAGTCTTGGCGTAGACATGTACATCGTAGAAATTGGGTACCGGTTTTAACCATGACCTCGTAGAACTGCCCGTCCATCTTGCGGGGGAACCAACCAGCGCCACCCTACTGCCCTAGCAGGCTGCAAGAAAGACCCTTTCAACACAGCAGAATATCGATGGCCTACGCGTGTGCCCTAACCGAAGAACACTCCTGCAGGATGCTCCCAAAAGCATCCAACTGGGCCACAGGCGAGCCAACAACAGGAAGCGTAACCTTCCTTGGAAGACCTTGAGAATTTTGACGAACCGAGAACAATGCATGGGAAAAAGCGCGTCTCGGTGCGCCTGGGCGGGGCTGGCGAGAAGAGCGGATTTTTCATCATCCTGCTACGGCTTCCACCCTGACAACACACATCGCTGCGCAACGAGTGGTGTGAAGCTCTCTACATCTTCAGAAATCCTTGTCATCACCTCATCCGCCAGCCTCTGATCCTCGAAACACTCAAAGGCATCATCGAGAAAACCGCTTCGAAGCAGCGGATGGTGGAGAAACGCCAGACCGGACCCAGTCGCCACCTCCAAGGGATACTCAGCTACGACAATGTGCGAGAGGTGAAGATGATCCAGCCATCCACGAGCATCTGCAGCTGACGGACGTTCTGCAAGGTAGGCTTCCAGCCGACGGCGCTCCGCCAGGAGACCACAGACCGCCATCTCCTGATCGATCCGACGCCAGAGTGAGTCGAACGTACCAAGCGAAGGAAAGCTCAACACGAGTTGGCCGCCTGGCTTAAGATGTTCCACCAACCCCTTGACCGCTTCGAGCCGGTTAGGGCGTAAAAACATGACTGAGAGATTACCGGTGATGCGGTCGAAACACGGCAGGTGCGGAGGCAACGCGCGCATATCCAGACATTCAAACCGCAACCAAGGAAGTTGCCCTCCTTGGATCGTTCGCGCACTCTCGATCTGACGCCCACTGAGATCGATGGCCAGAACCTGTCCGGTAGGCCCCACCTGCTCTGCCAGGTAGAAAGCCGGAATCCCGTGGCCGGATGCTATATCGAGGATGCTGGCTCCAGAACAAGGATCCAGATGCTGCAGCAACGATTCGGCAAAGGGAGTGGACCAATAGTCGTGGGTTGGAAGAGGCCACCGAAGCCTCACACCATTCGTGTGCTCGGGCATGTGACTGCACCCCTATTGCGCTCTCGGCACAGGTTTTTCTGCCGCCTGTCAATAATCATCAGCCGTTTTTCAACACGTCACATGCGACTATGGAGGGTAGCGAGGCGAGAAATTTCCGAACGATTCTTCTGTGGGTCGCAGAGGGGATGACGTCACCGAACATTCGTCTGTTCAGGCAACAACAGGTCTCACCTCACCCCAGACGTCTTACCGCGAGGACTTCGGCTGGCGTTTCTGATGCAGGCCCTTGTCGCTCTTGCTCATTGGCCTGCTGGACTCACCCTCAGAGAGAATATCCTCGATCTGGGATTCGCTGCACGTGAGATCACCATCGGCTAGTTTCCGTGATGGAATGCTGGCCGGCTTGGCTGCAGCATGAACCTTCTTATCTTTTACATCGTCAGACATAATGGCTGTACTCTATCTTGGTGATGGTGTTCCGCCGTCAACGGCACCGACGGCTAGGACACATTATCGAGAGCGATTGATGGAATACGATCCGCCCGTTGCCAGCACGCTGATCGCGCGCTGCAAATCATCCACATGCTGCTGCATCTCGGCCAACGTACGATCAATCTTCTTGCTGGAGCAGTGCCGCAACGCATGAATGCTCGCTCCAGTCCAGAGTCTCACTGTCTTTCTTGACGGGGCATTCAGCATCAGCACATAGACTTGCGTGGTCTTCTTCATACGATCCTCCCGTGATGCTGATTGCCCCCAGCATGAGGCTCCTGGCAGGAGGTTGAAACATTCTGCCGGCGGATTTCTCACATCGTCTCAGATTGCCAGAAACCCAGTACGCTCCTGACTCAAGGCCTTACTCGCGTTGTTCAATCTGTGCTTGCGGCCACTATGCCCCGGCAAGTACGGCTGCCGGGATCTGAGGGGGCGGAGCCGTTGCGACCGGCGCCGCCTGCATGGACACCTTCAACTCAGCGATAGCCCTGTCAACATCTCCTTCCGTCGATCCAAACCGATCTCCCATCACTTTTATGGCCTGAGTGATCGCTTTCTTCATTTTCGCGATTTGCTCTTCGGGTGTCATCTCGTCTCTCCTTCATAGGTTGGTAACCTGTACCGAGCAATTGCTGTATTTCCCCTGACTCGTGTGTCCTCAAGAAACCGACACACTCCCGTCCTACTGGACACGCACCATGGTCGCAGCAATCCAGAACACTCTGGCAGAGGAGCGGCGGAGACTGAGGAATCAAACGCGCGGGAAAGAAACATGATGCGCGAGGGATAGGACAGTCAGCGAGGCTCAATACAGCACAGCACTATGCTAGACGCCATGGGATGGCCTGGTCAAGCGGTATTCCTGGAATTGTAGAGAGCACATCATCTGTCCGGTTTTTGTAGCACATGATCTGTCCGGTTGAGGGTGGTCCCTCAAGGAGGGCCACGATGACACGGGCACGGGTACGACAGGAGGTGAGACAGATGCGGTTCGAAGAGCTCTACGAGCGGCGGCAGCAACGGATTCTGACGATGGCGGAGGCGGGCGAGATGCTGGGCGTGACCGAGCGGACGTGTCGCCGCTGGAGTGGCCGCTATCATGCGGAGGGGGCTGAGGAATGTCACGATGGCGGATCGGACGGCTCTCGGCCCGTGCGGTGCCGGTCGATGAGGCGCTCCGGATGGTGACGCGGTACCAGACCCACTACACCGGCTGGACCGTGAAGCATGTTCACGAGCACTGGCAACAGGAGCATGGCGGGCACCGCTCCTATAGTTGGACCAAGAAGACCCTCCAAGCCGCCGGCCACGTGGCTCGGGCGCCCCGACGGGGTGCGCACCGCAAGAAGCGACCGCGCACACCCTTGCCCGGCATGATGCTGCACCAAGACGGTTCCAC
>Ga0163151_10008340_pt1 | contig 11747 bp, 13 predicted proteins | sample OliLakLV19MP5IB2_FD_145596 | JGI IMG/M metagenome (GOLD analysis project Ga0163151, IMG submission 145596) | Freshwater microbial mat bacterial communities from Lake Vanda, McMurdo Dry Valleys, Antarctica - Oligotrophic Lake LV.19.MP5.IB-2 | ecosystem: Environmental > Aquatic > Freshwater >...
AATATTTTAATCGAAAATCTACATTTTAATAGATCTTACATACCTGAATATGAAGTCGATGTATTTTTAAACACTCTAAGAGCTAAATACAACTCTTATAGTACTAAAATAAGTATTTCTCCATTTATTGATTTATTAGCGCGTATATATGATAGATGGCTTGGAATTATGGATTTATATTTATTAGGAAGAATATTCAGAAACTTTAAAGACCACAAATCAAAATATATTGTTATTTATGCAGGAGATACTCATTCTAATCGCTATAGAGATGTTCTAAACAAACTTGATTTTGATTTAATCAATGAATCTACAACACCATATACATCAAGTACAATAGGCCCAAATTTTCAATGTCTCGATGTCTCCAAGTTCAAACTCCCCTTTTTTAGCCAAGATCAAAATTGAATAATTCAACAAAAAATTAATATATTTACAAAATTCAGTAATGAGCTATCTTGATCTATACAAAAAAACATCATTTGAAACTATATATTCTCGCGTCGAATTCTTCTGCCTCAACATTCCTGAAATCGATAAGGATGTGTCGGATAAGATGCTCATCGAGATTCATAAAAGTCATGCTTGTCTATATGAAGAGTATAAAATCATAACTACTATTATAAATTTTAATAATACAATTAGTAAAACTATCGATGATACTTCCATATGGAAAGAGTACTGCCAAATGGTTAAGAACTACCATAAAGAGTTAACATCATATCTAGTTAATAGCAATCGTTGCTGATCTACTCTTTATTACTTGTTTATCCTGATCTATCAGTTGTTGCGTCCAACCCTTATATATATCTTTAAAATCAATTAAAGCTACATATGACCCATTCAAAATCTCTAATAGTTTGTTCGCCCTTGATAACGTCTCTTCATCTGTCACACTCTTTATAACCTGATTCACACTAATATACTGTCTATCCAACCTTCCCGTAAACTCATCAATCTTGCTGTTTAATCTTTCATACACCGCTTCCGAACACCTATCATGACACTCTAATAACCGTGTTTCTAAATTTTGATCAATCATCAAATCCGCTTCAGGTAAAGCACTCAGTTGTGTAGCCCACTCCTGTCTTAATTCCAGTTTAAACCATCTATCAATCTGTTCCCTTATTAAAAACATTGATATCTCTGAAAAAACTTCTTGAGAACGAGTTAATGATTCCTGTAACTCAGTTTGTTGCTGTGATGTTGCCATTATTATATATATATAAGTTATCCTTAAATATATAAAACATTTTATTCAGTATACTTCTCCAAGAATGGTTCCAATCTTGGTTCTCTCCCCAAAAACGCATTTACCAACTCTTTTCCCGATCTAATACATCCCATTCTCAGTATTGTATCTTTATAATGATTACCCATCTCTTTATTAAGTATTCCTACTTCCTTGAACTTTGTAAACATATCCGCTGCCATCACTTCAGAAAACATATATCCATAATAACTCGCTCCATACTCTGACGCTAAATGACCAAACAATCCACAAAAGTTTGTCCCCTCTATTGGGCCATACTTTAAAATTTCTTTATGAACCAAACTATAAGTTTCATCCAATGATTCATTGTATCTATCTGTATGTAGTCTCATGTCTAACATTCCTGCCATTATCTGCCGTTTTAATGACAATGACTGATTTATCTTTGTCCCCGCAATTATCTTCTGTATCAGTTCATCTGATAGTTGCTCCTTTGTATCCTTATGACAACTCAATCTTTTTAAAATTGTTGGCTCGTTACACCATAATTCTAACATTTGAGACATTGCTTCTACAAAATCTGTTTCTACTCCAAACCCTGACATATCCGCTATTGTTGAATTAGATAACAAATGATGCATAACATGACCAAACTCATGAAAGTACGTTACTACACTCTCTAATTGACATGTTTCAGCAAAGTTACATAATAACGTAGCACATGCTAACTGTGTTGTTCCATCTGGAAGCTTACATCTTGTCCCATAAGGCATACAACAAAAATGCGAATACTTGTCGTCTCTTGGATATAAATCCAAATAGAAATGTCCTACTAAAATATCTCCCTCATGTACACTATACAGTTCTACATCAGAATGCCATATATTATCTGTTTCTATTTTAGTAAAAGTAAGCGATAACAACTCTTGATAAATCTCTAAAATTGTTTTAGTAACATGATGTATCGGAAAATACTCTTCCACCTTGAGATAATCGATATTTAATCGTTGCTCTGTATCCAATCGAATATAGTAGTTTGTATCCCATGGCTCTAAAACGGCATCTGGATTTCCAGTATGTTTTGCCTTTACTTCTCTCAATGCTACCCGTGTTCTATCATATAGTTCATCAAACTTACCGTTAATATCATTCGAGAAATCAAATACATTCTTTGGAGTTTTAGCCATATTTATTTCTATCTTATAATCCGCATATGTTTGGTATCCTAAAAGTTGTGCCATTTGATGCCTCAATTTTAAAATCTGAGATAGTATCGGTAGATTTGTATCTTTGCATTTGGAATGATATCTCGTTTGAAACTCCTTACGTGACGAATCCAAATGAACATAATCTAAAACCATTAATACATCTGGCATCTTTAATTGCGCCCCATACTTTCCATCTATTATTTTATCCTCTGTAAACCATCGTTCTGGAATACCTGCAAGTTCTTCCTTTGTGAAGAGAACCGAATCTGTACACGCATTCAAATTACCTTCAAACTCAAGATTAAGATTATTTATCTGATTGATAATTGCCTTGAGTTCAACTTGTTTTTCATCTGATAAATCCATACCAAGACGTTTATATGTTAGTAAAGTATCTGCAAGATGTTTAGTGGCTTCTTCAGTAAGTTCCTCCTTATTATCTTGAGAATACTCTTTTATAGCTCGATAAACATCTTGACGCATAGCACATTCTACTAAAAAATCATTGATTTCTTTTTTTGCTACATTACTTGCTTCAATGATTGCTTTGTCTGGATGAAAATTGTAAGCTTCACAACAGATACTGACCATAACGTTTAGAACGTTATCAGCGACTATAAGAGGTTTCAAAGTGTTGTCGTAGGTTCTCTTTTCTTTTATATTGGCAACTTGATCATAAGCCTTTTGATTGATTATTTTAATCGTATTGGTGAAACCAACTATATTGGCGACACTAAATGTTTTCCAGTTTATATAGTTGATAGAAGGGGTGAGGGACATGATTTATAGTATATAAAATATTCTATAAATGACTTATTCAATTTCATCATCATCAATCTCAAACTGATAAGGTATTATTGTTTTTTTCTCTATATTATAGTAAAAATCTACCTTACCAACACTGATTTTATCTCTACTAAATCCACTTGATCCATTATAAAAATACGTTGTAATCCCACACAACTCTTTATTGTTAATATAACACTTAATCTCCTTTCCTCCAGTTGGTTGTATATTTGTCTTGGTTTCATAATGTTCAGAAAATGGAAGAACTGCTTCCCATTCTATATGTTTAATATCTGCTGATGAAATAATATTATAACCATAAGTTGGCGGATATGTTTCATACATTCCAGTACATATACTCTGATAGTTGTATTCGCAATCGTCGATTTTTATTGTTAAGGACATTCTATATATTTTATACTACTAAATAAATTGAATTCATTTTTATAGTTTTATTCACAGTAATCACATACATCATCTTTAGCTACTACAAAATTACTACAACCATTATCCTTTCGTTTCTGACATGAATGAGCTTTACATTTATTGCACACATAGACTTTACCTTCATCACCATTACTTTCATAATCTTCAATTTTTCCACATACTATTCTAAGTTTACAAAATGGACAATCCATAACTACATTTTTACCACGATAATAAAAATCTGTGTTTTTATAATAGGTAATCTCTTCCTCTTCCGCTACATTTAACTCTAAGGGCTTAAATACAATTGGTTCAGCCTTTTTCTTTGGCTTTTGATCTGTTTCCTCATCAAATTTTAATCTATGAACAACTTGAGCTTCTTTTGCTTCTTTTTCTCTTTTCTTGATGATTCTATCTCCTATAACTTGTTTTCTATTGAACTTTTTTACTTCTGGCAACATTGGTTTACACTCATCTATAGTCATCATTTTAACTAATACTGGTGGTTTATAGTGTAAAGCCTCTTGCTTTTTCTTAATCTCCTTCATTTTATTAATAGCCTCTTCTTGAGACTGATTATACTTCATCTGAACTACTGGATCAATAAATCTATTAAACTTAGTTATTAACTGTATACAATCTTCTTCAACTGTAATGTTTGATTTAGCTGTTATTCCTTTGATACAAACTTCTATAGAATTTTTAGCTATTAAAGATAACTGAATTTCTTTAGGTAGATCGTTTTTTAAAAAGGTAGTTTGTAACCGAATACGGCAACTATAAATTAAAGGTAGAAACTGTTGAGCAACAAATAAACTTAATTTATTAACAAATAACTCTTCATTTAACTGTAATGCATAACTATCACCAACACATTCTACATACGCATAATCATTTGCAAACTTAAATACAGCTAATTTAGTTTTAGCAACTACTTCAAAGTCTTTGCCTTGAGTTGAAAATATAAAAGTTTGAGGATGTTGTAGACTCTTTTTTAAGAATAGATCGATTGAACTTAATGAGATATTAGGTGTTGACATTATAAGATATTAGAAGTGAATTCTACTTGGTTTTGAAATTAAAATTCAGTTTTGTAGTGACTATAATAAATAAATAATTATTTCAGAATCTAACTCAAATTTCAAACTTACCGTCTAATATTATTTGTATTTCAAAATTAAATATCTATATATAGATTAGATAATGCCTATATAATGTCAAAGGTTGCAAGCAAAAACCATACAATTAAATCTCCAAATATAGCTTCTGACACCTCTATAAAATCAGAAGAGTATCAAAAACCAGAACCAAAAATACGATGTACCATATGCAATAAAAAAACTGGAATTAATTATTTTGAATGTAACTGTAGCACCGAAAAAAAATTTTGTAGTAACCATAGATTGTCCCATACACATTTTTGTACATATGATAAAAAAGCTGTTCAACGTGAGAAACTGATAGTTGAAAATCCTATTGTAAAAAACAGCCAGTTTGAGAGATTAGACTAAATAGATTTAAAATATCTCTACTTATTATATAAGAATGAACATTCAAGACTTTTGCACAGTAAACATAGTTCCTATTCGTGATTATGGTTGGGTAAGTAACACCACCGTATTAGGTATAACATTTGGCCCCGAATTTGTCATCTGTGATAGCGTTGTATCATATCCTGGTTATACTGGTCCAGATGGAAGTTATGCTGGAACAACAGGTACTGGAATGGCCGGCCCAATTAATCATAGTGCTTACACATTAGAAAAAGGTCAAAATGTTTATATCTTGAAATTTCAAGATATTCAAGAATTAATAAAGGCAGGATTTACAATTAATTATGGTGGTAGAATTCATAGAATTCCTCCTACCTTGTCTTTGAAGATAAAAGATAATGTTGAATTTATATTGTCAAGCAATTAAATAATGTATATATTTTTATTAGCTATTGTTATATATAGCTAATGAACCTCATTTTGAATTTTTAAATATCTTATGTAGCATATAGTTTACTACTTGAATTACAACTACATAAAAAATAGCTTCTAAAACCAGTTCCGTTGGCTTGACGTCATCTTTATAGTAGATGTATAAAATGATTAAATATGCTATAAATTGACCAATTGGATTCGTAAGAAGATTCAAAAATTGTTTAGGAAACATTGACAGAGTGTATCCTCCTACAAACCCTGCAGATAAAATTAAAACAGGGTCCAGTATTTTCTTTTCAAAGTTTGTCGTGTTTATAAACATTCTTTGTATATATATCAATATATTTTTTTCGTTAGCTATAAGTAATATAGCTAATGAGTACAGCTCAACAGATCCAAGTCTAAGTTCAGTCCATGACATTATCCCTCTTGTACGTCCTCCAAACGTTCCTGAAGATCATAAATTTTGGACACAATAACTACAAATATTTCACAATCCTTTTCAAACTATGCATTTGGATCGATCTATACAAGCTATGATATCTATAAAAACGGAGTTCAAATTGCAAAAAGTGTCAAGGTCGATATGTTCAATAGTGATGTCAAAATTGTAAGTTTAGATGGAATGACTGTTTATGCAACAATGTTTAAACCTATCATCAATTTGAGTTCATTAATGAGCAACATCAATCTAACCTATACCTGTAATGTTATAAAACCAGACATAATCGACCCATGGGCCGTTTCATCTATCGCATACTTGATTATTGTTCATCTACGAGAAGCTATCAACGAGAAAAATAAAAAATAAATTTGAAAGTCCCAACGGGACCCTTCGGGCCTAAGCTTTTGAAAAACGATTAATATAATTATGTATGAAACTCATTCATAATAATGCTTTTTATCTTTATAATTCTTTTTCAAATATTTATTCTTGGTATCTACCATTACTCTGATTACAAAAGAGAATTTATGTGGCTGTTTGAAAATGGATTCTACTTTCTACGTTTAGTCGACGCCTTCTCTTCCAACAAATATCCTGGATAAACTGAATTTTACTATATAAAATAATAAAATTCTCAATATGACTGACCCAAGTTTCCCTGGAACATGGCTCTTTTGCTACAATAAAAAGTTCAATCTCTTAAATGCAGATGGAAGATGGATGGTGTTTTATAATTCTTCCTGTATTGATAAAACATGGAAAAAAATGAAACTCCTATATCAAACCAACCGATTCATCGGTATTAAAGATATTAAAGTTTCATGCAAGTCTTCTTCCGAACAAATAGATCATGTCATTATATTTAGTTGTGGCCCTTCTTATAATAAAGAAAAAATATTAAGATATGGAAGAAATTTATCTTATGTTCTTCGCCATGAAGGACTTAAACCAAAATCTGAAAAGTTGTACTATAAGGTTGGAGATGAAATAAAATACTCCATCCATATCGGAGAAGATCTCCCTTCCTCGAATAATAGATTATTAGAAGCATAATTCTTATTCATACAATATTATTACTTTAGCAAGTCCTTTCTAAGTAAATATAAAACAATTAATAAAAGTATTCCTATAATCAACCAATAAAACTTGGTTTCCTTTTTAAAATAATCTGAACACATCGGACATTCTTCCATATGTTCATACACTCCTCTGCAACTATAATGCGAATGCTCAGACTGTTGCGGAAGACCCTGTCTTGCCTTTTTTGATGGACTCAACATATTCATAAATTGGTTTGCTGAACCAGATACACCCTCTCTTTGTTGTTGAGGTGTTGGTGGTGCAGGCTGGTGTATTGGTCTCATAGGTTCTTGAGGAGTTGAATGAGATTGTTGTGGAGGAGGTTGAGGTGGAGACACGTATTGAGTTCTTCCTAACAGTGGACTTGGTGATCTTATTGCGCGATTGTTCATCGATACATCAAATTGTGGAGTATCTTCCAAATTGTGGTTCTCATCAAATACACTATCAATAATTCTGTAAAGACTCATCTTATTAACATGTACAAAGTATAAAATTTTATTTTATTTCATTAACTGATTAAAATCTTCATCTTCTTAATCTACTTGCATTCTCTTTCCCCTTGTCTTCACCACATCCACAATCTTTAAATAATTCAGGATTATCATATTCTGATAACATTGGAGTAGTGGCTTTACTCTTGCAGTACATATATGCCCCTCCCAAAAGAAATCCTACATATAGTATATCAACTACAACAAGTAGTTTACCCCCATTTTCATAATCTTTCATTGTTTCCTCTGGATTATCTATATTAGCAAACTTTTCTATTATTGTCTGCTGTTCCAACCATACTTTTGCATCTGAATAAGACATTGTTTTACCCGTCGATGGAATAACAACCTTAATATTAGTTTTTGTACCATCCTTCAAATAAGATGATGTTGGAAATGTTATCGTATTTGTTACACTATTAAATATAAACATATCATTATTACTAATTTTCTTCAAATCTGTAATAGTTATATCCCCTGCAATCTGTCCAACAACAGATGGTGGTGATGGTGATGATAGTTTTGATTGAATTGCTATTTCTCCAGCATAAAAAGTTGAATAATCTGGAAGAACAGTTCCAACTGGAATTAAAGGTGTAGAATCTGGATCAAGCTCTCCCGTTTTCATCTTATTTAACGCACTATCATAAAATCCAATCTCTGGATCAATCGAATGTTCAACCCATTTTCTATAGTTTACTTCATCTATATCATCTATTGGTATTACATTTGAATCCTGAATTTTAAACCCCTTAAAATCCGGCAAAAATGATAACATATTTCCTTCCAACTCAAATCTATCTGGAATTTCACGACCCTTAGAATCCTTTGCAGTTGATGCTCCCCCTCTTTCTAACTTAAAATAACCATCCTCCCCCCAATCCGTTCCCCAACTATTTGCAATAATCCAATATTTAACAAGTCTTCCTCCTTGTTCCTCTTCCCCCCATCCAACTACTCTAATTGCATGCCCTCCTGCCGCATCCGAATTTAATGTATCCTCTCTCGTATAAATTTTCTTCCCCGTATATCCTGGTGACACAAAACTAGGAAATACCATAAACCCTGCCATCGTTGGTCCATACTTGTATATATCATACATAAGAGCATTCGCTGATTTTTCTAAATTATACACTGTTGATGCCCTATATTTTCTCATTGCCTTCTTCGAATTCAAACATCGATCAAAATATAATCCCGATATATCAATACAATACGGCAATTCCTTTGGCTCTCTTGTACGTGGAATACTATATTTTGTATCCACCTTTGCAGATATTTCATAAGAATAAGGACTTTTTCCTCCCGTACCTCCTCCACTTGGATTAACAATCCCTGATGAAGTGTTTTTTGCTACTACTCCATATCCTACTGGATAATCTATTGGAATACAATCATACGTCGTTATACCATCTGTATATATACTGTTTGCAATATCTGGTAAAGCATTTCCATTACATGCTCTATTTATATGTAGATCATCATCCATCTTTCTTAACTCTTTTTCATTCCCCCATTGTGTCTTATACTTAAAATCCTTTGAACATATTGTCATTTCCGCTGGAGATGGAATAAATTTTATTGCCCCCGTTGACAATATCGCAAATCTATCAGCAAGTGCACATGCACTTGCCCATGCCCAACAGTTTCCACACGCCCCCTGATCACCTACCGGCGATAATAGATCCTTCCATTTTACTCTACCATCAAACGTTTTTGGCAGTTCTTTGTCTCCACGTCTAGAAGTTTTAAACATCATCGACTTTTTTTCAACCGCTGGATTATCATTTAAAACTGTTCCAAACGCTTTGATTTTTATAGGAGGATTTGAAACATCAAAATCTGCATCTTTAGTATCTGGATCAATAAAAACAGGTATTTCCCCCTCGAATGGCTCAGATACTACTTTTATTCTATTTTTAATTTTGCCATATCTACGTGATATTATAACTCTTAATAAAACCCATATAAGAGTTATTGACACTACATATATTAATATATACTTGGTTTTTGTCTCCATAGTAGGGTATATTAATATATATCAAGGAAATTAATTTATAATCTACTTCTTTCTCTTTGTAATTCTTGTATCCATATATAAACCTCCTTTAACATTCTACAGTCCAATTTATTATACTTTTCTACCTCTTTCATCGTATCATACGATTCTAATGTCGCATTGTCTTTTATCCTCCTCTCTTCACATATAAATGCTGCCACCATACTTCCAAGTCCCGCCTGAACTACCTCACTTTTATCTAAATCAGGAACAAAATTATGCTTTACAAGTGCCTTATATAATGTTTTTAACGATAAATCAAACATCCCTTTCAGTATAATCCCATTACTCTTTATAATATCATATAAATTTATCCATACAATTTCAGGATACTCTAATTTATACCTGTTTATTGCCTTTTTAAACGCACACGGCTCAGCAATACCATAATGTACTATTGTCGATCTCTTAGGTAACGTCTGTATAAATTTTTCAAACGTCCTCCTTTCATCCTCTAAATCTAATTTTGACGCTATAAACGACTGATATTCATCCTCTTTTTTCTCTACATTATACGAATACTTTCCAATCATATAAACAATTCCATCTCCCACCGGTGACGGATTCATACAATCTATATGCCCTATTGATGATACTGTTTCAAAATCTATATATAGTGTACACGGATCATCTACATTTATTGTTGGAAATGAAAGGTCTGCATACGTATATGTCCCACCTACTTCTCTATTCAATCGTAACATCTCCTTAATTATTGGCCTATATACCGACTTATCTTTTCCAAGAATTGTTGTTGTACATCTTGGATCCCTCCATGAATATATATTTTTTCCATGAGCTAATTCTCTTGCTGGTATCCCACATTGCCATATAGTTGTTATTTCCCCTAATTGATCTGCAATATGTTTTTTTGCATTTACCCATCCTGAATCCATACTATTACCCATATTTGGATACATTTCTGGCACTGATGGCTTTGGAAAAAATGTCCAACCAGATCCTTCCTTCATTAACCTTCTTATCCACTCTACCGCCGCCGTTGTATCCTCTTTAATCTCTGTCTCTGTATGATAGTTTACTACTCCAATCTTCTCAAACGGAGATGTTCTATAACAATCATGTCTTCTCTTCTCTTCTCTATCACCATTATCATCTAATATTCTTGCCTGTGGCGTTTCTTTACATCCAGACCCTATAACATACGAACATGCAGGTCTAAACTTTTGCATCTCCGCAAGAGCATCATTATATACACATAGTTGTAACTTATACGCCTTTACACTTCCTTCATTCACAAGTCTCTCTCCATCTACTAAAAATTTAAGACTTGTAAATTTTATTTCTACTATTCTATAATGCCAGTTCTCTGAAAATTTACATCCAGCACTCATTCTTTCATTATCTATAATATCCGTATTAGTTAATCTATTGATATAATCGCTTCTAACAATCAAATCTGGATAACCTAAAGTGTTTGTCCTCTGACTATAAAGAAACCCCTGATAGATAATTGGCGTTCCCTTTGCCATCAATCTATATGTTGTATAGTACTGCTTTGACCATCTATCTATTGATGATAATCCTGGTATATGTTCAACCTCTACAAAATTTGTGGTAAAATAAGACCTATAGTAGTTTGCTATATTCTTTTCAAAGTCTAAACCCTGTCTAAATATAAACTGTAAAAAATCTGTATCCTTTGAATATCCATCATACTCTGAATCAGATTTTATTCCAAGAGATTTTCCATATGTATTTAATACATCTAAAATTGGATCTCCAATCGCATAGTTTCTTGTTTTACTTGCACTTACCGCTGTTGTTAAGTCTATTGATAAATTTCCATCAATGTTTTGTCGTTTGTTTTGATCTTCGTTATTCGGTGTTGTCATTTTTCTTTTCATTTTATATATAAGACTACTCGTTAAGCCATATTTAAATAGTATTGCTTGTAGCACTACTATTGTTGATGTTATATTTTCAGTAAAAAGATATGAATAAAACCTGATATCAACCTTTCTGCTTCCAACTTTATTAGTATTTTATCCAGTTGATCAATTGTCAATTTATTGATTAAACACAACAATTGAAGTGAGTATTTTGTTATAGGCATGTCTTTACCATCAAATATTATATTTAAATAATGC
>Ga0163151_10008344_pt1 | contig 11743 bp, 8 predicted proteins | sample OliLakLV19MP5IB2_FD_145596 | JGI IMG/M metagenome (GOLD analysis project Ga0163151, IMG submission 145596) | Freshwater microbial mat bacterial communities from Lake Vanda, McMurdo Dry Valleys, Antarctica - Oligotrophic Lake LV.19.MP5.IB-2 | ecosystem: Environmental > Aquatic > Freshwater > Lake...
CAACCCGCTGCGGGTCACAGACCCGCGATCCGCTGATTTTGCGATCAACCCCTTTGCGAGTTTCCCGGACCGCGAGTCTGTGACTCGCAGCACTTGGCGGGTATCGCGACTGTTTATATCAAGCGTCAGTTTCAAACAACCCGCTGCGGGTCACAGACCCGCGATCCGCTGATTTGGCGATCAACCCCTTTGCGAGTTTCCAGGACCGCGAGTCTGTGACGTCTGTGACTCGCAGCACTTGGCGGGTATCGCGACCGTTTATATCAAGCGCCAGTTCCAAGCAACTCGCTGCGGGTCACAGACGTCACAGACCCGCGATCCGCTGATTTGGCGATCAACCCCTTTGCGAGTTTCCCGGACCGCGAGTCTGTGACTCGCAGCACTTGGCGGATATCGCGACTGTTTATATCAAGCGTCGGTTCCAAACAACCCGCTGCGGGTCACAGACCCGCGGTCCGCAGAGCCGAAGGTTCGCCCTGTGGTGCATACGCATCGCGCAAAATCTGCATCGTATGCCGGACCACCAGGGGCGAGCCCAGTCTTTTGAGATGCGCTTGGACCTGCGTCATGCAGCCAATGTTTCCAGTGGCCACCAGGGAAGCGCCAGTTCTAAGGATTGAAAGCACTTTTTTTTCACCCAGCGAAAAAGCGATTTCAGGTTGATCGAAGTTATAAGTGCCCGCACTCCCACAACAAATATGGGAATCTTCGATTTCGCAGATCTCCAATCCCGGAATGGAGCGAAGCAATGCCCGCGGCTCGGACGCCACGTTTTGAGCATGCGCCAGATGGCAGGCGTCCTGGTAAACGATCCGGCGCGGCGCGGACTGTGGTCCGGGCGGTTCGCTCAAGCCGAGCCGAAACAAGAACGCGCTCACATCCACCACGCGATGCCGAAATTTTTCAGCTTTTTCCTGCTCCGCTGTTCCGCGCAGGATCATGTGATACTCGTGCATGGCGGAACCGCAGCCCGCCGCATTGGTTACGATGGCATTCAGATCATCGGAAAAAGCCAGGAGATTTTTCCGGGCGAACCACCGGGCTCCCGACAGATCACCCCCATGCCAGGCCAGTCCGCCGCAACAAACCTGATTTTGTGGAATGACCACCTCTACACCGTTACGTGTCAGCACATCTATGGTGGCGTCGTTGATGTCAGGAGCCAGAACCTGTTGCGCGCATCCTGTCAAGAGCCCCACCCGTGCGCGGCGTTTTCCGGCGGCCGGAATTATCCCAGGCCAGCGTCTCCTCGCCGGGATCGAGTCAGGCAGCATTTCCAACATGGGGCGCAAAGCCCCGGGAAGAAACGATTTCAATTTTTTTCCGAAACGACCAAAAAAAACAGCGGTTCGAAAACGTCCGGGATAAGGGATGGTTTGCGAAGTCACAAACCGTCGCAGCTTTTCTCCGGCGGACCGTTTTACATGGCCGCCCGCCAGCGAACGGAACGGACTGATGAGATCTCGATATGGAACCCCGCTGGGACAGGCCGGTTCGCAAGCGAGGCAACCCAGGCACCGCTCAATATGCGGCATGGCCGATTCCCAGGGCAGTTTGCCTTCCAGCACTTCTTTCATCAGAACGATGCGCCCCCGGGGCGTATCCATCTCCTGCCCCAGCTCACGGTAGGTCGGACAGGCGGCGAGGCAGAATCCACAATGCACACAAGCTTCAACGGCCTTGCTCATCGGCCCGGTCAAAGGCCCGTGTTTATCCTTGGGAATTGAATGCAGCATCAGTCCTCCAGAGCTGGAAATTTATTGTCCGGATCAAGAACAGCCCGGACAGATTTGGCGATCTCAGTTTTCTTCTGAATCCCGGTCCAGAGCGGGCCAGCCCCTGAAAAAGTCAATCCAGTCAGCCCAAGTCCGGCCAGCATTTCCGAGGCAGCAACAGACTGTTCCGTGGATGGTAGAGAGACATACGCCACATTTGCGGCGTTCCCAAAATGAATCCGGACATCCTTGAACATGCTGAAGCTTTCGACCAGAAGTTGGACTTCGTCGGGAATGACCGGAACTTTTATTAATGGACCGCCATCGTGTCTCCATTCAAAACCGGCAGACTGGTTCCAGATCAAATCCGCCTCTTCCGGGGAGAGCATTTTTCCGCTCCATCTCGACAGGATCTCCTCCCCGATTTTTTCGATCGCCTTGAGGTTTCCTCCAAGTTTTAACAACACCGAATCTCCTGGATGAGGAACCTCGATAGCCAGCAGCTCCCAACGTTGAACCGCAGACTCCAAAACGATCCGGATTGAATCCGTCAGAGATCCGGAATTGATTCGAAGTGTGAGGGTGGAAACCGGCCTGGGAAAAACTTTGAATGTGGCTTCGACCACGATTCCAAAGCGGCCCAGGCTGCCCACGAGAAATTTTGGAAGATCAAAACCGGCGGCATTTTTCACCACCTTGCCACCCATGTTCAGGATACGCCCGCTTCCATCCACAAACTTCAGGCCGAGAACAAAGTCCCGGATGCCGCCAAATCGAAACCGCCCAGGCCCGGAAATTCCGGAGGCGATACAACCACCGAGCGTGGAACCCTGCGCCGCAAAAACCGGATCAAATGGAAGGTACTGCCCCGACTGCTTGAGCAAACCGGCGATGTCCTGCAGGGACGTTCCAGCGCGCGCGGTGAAAGTAAACTCTTCAGGCATATACTCCACCATGCCTCGCAGATTCAGGGTCGAGATTTCCTCCACATCCCCGGTAACCATCGACAAACGCGGTTTTGTTCGTGCTCCCACCGCCAGTACGCGCCGCCCCTGCCGCACCAATTCAGCCACCTCTTCATAATTTTCAGGGCTGGAAATGCTTTTCATTCGCGTGAAATGACTCCGGATTTTTCCAGCGGATGAAGTCCGCTCCGGGTGAGATTTGAACCTGTGCCGTCGGCGAACATTTTCCCAGGATTTGAAATCCCTTCCGGATCAAAAGCCGAACGGATCGCCTTGAGACAATTCATTTCCACCTCGGAAAACATGGATGGAAGATATTCCTTCTTTTCCATCCCCACACCATGTTCGCCGGTGATTGATCCCCCCATTTCCACGCACATGCACAGGATCTTCCCGGCCAGTTCCTCCGCGCGCCTCAGCGCTCCGGGCTCGCTGCCGTTGTAAAGAATCAGCGGGTGCAGATTTCCATCGCCCGCGTGAAAAACATTCGCGCATCTGAGCCCGGCTTCGCGAGACATCTGACCGATTCGTTTCAACGCCTCCCCGAGCCTTCGCCGCGGAACGACTCCGTCCTGCACGATAAAATCGGGCGACAACCTTCCGACCGCACTGAACGCGCTTTTCCGGCCCTTCCAAATCGCCAACCGCTCTGATGCGTCCCTGGCCGGCCGGGACTCAATCGGTTGACTCGCATCGAGGATTTTTTCCAGGTGAACCCGATCTATGTCCACCACTTCCCGTGGTCCTTCCAGCTCCACAATCAAGACCGCCTCACAACCCGCCGGATAATCCGCATGCACCGCAGCCTTGGCGGCTTCAAGAGCCAGGGCATCCATGATTTCCATGGCACCGGGAAGGAGTCCGCTGGCGACGATGGCCGCAACGGCGTCGCCAGCCTGTTCCAGTGTCCGATAACCCGCCATCACGGTGTGGAAACATTCCGCACGTGGGAGCAATTGCAGCGTGATTTCCAGAGCTACGCCGAATAAACCTTCGTTGCCGGTGAAAAGTCCGCACCAGTCCGGGCCGACCTGTTCGCGACTCGCCCCACCCCACTCCACCAGTTCACCTGAGGCAAGGACCGCCTTGATTCCCAAAACATGGTTGGAAGTCATGCCATATTTCAAACAATGCGCTCCGCCTGAGTTAAAGGCGACGTTTCCTCCGATGGTGCAAATCGACTGGCTGGAGGGGTCGGGCGAGTAATAAAGTCCGTGAGGAGCAGCCGCTGTTGTCACCTGGGCGTTGATCACACCGGGTTCCACCACCGCGATTCGTTGCGACGGATCGAGCTTAAGAATCCGGTTCAGCCGGTTCAAGGCAATCATGATCCCGCCTGCGACCGGAAGTGATCCACCTGAAAGACTGGTGCCGCTGCCACGTGCGACGAATGGTATTTTTTCCCGGTGACAAGCCCGGACCAAGGCGATCACCTCCTCCTGAGTTTCGGGAATCGCCACCGCCACCGGAGTGGTTTGAAAAGCGGTCAGCGCATCACTTGAATATGCGACCAACTGTTCTGGACGGACCAGAAAACGGGCGGCAGGAAGGAGTCCCGCCAATCGTTTAAACGCGCCCGGATCCATCTCACGTTTTCAGGATTTGTTTGAGGGCGGTGAGCACCAGATCGACATTCCGCACACTTGAACCATGCCCCATAAGCCCGATCCTCCAGGCTTTGCCAGCCATCGGCCCGAGGCCTCCCCCGATTTCAATCCCATATTGCTCCAACAACTGGCGCCTCACGTCGGCATCGTTCACACCCGCAGGAATTTGAACGCAGTTCAGGCTGTGCAGCGAGCGTTTGGGGATGTAATTCAATCCCATCGCCTCGAGTCCGGCTCTCAACCTCTGATGCATCTCGGCGTGCCGCTTCACCCGTGTCTCCAATCCTTCTTCCAGCACCATGACGAGCGCTTCATGCAGGGCGTAGGTCATGTTGATCGGAGCCGTGTGATGATAAACCCGTCCCCCGCCACCTCCCCCGGTGTAATATTTCCGCAACATGGAGACATCAAGGTACCATGATTGAACTTTTGTTTTTCGGGCATCCATCCGGGCGAGGGCGCGTTCTCCAAAACTGACTGGAGCAAGCCCCGGCGGACAGCTCAGGCATTTTTGGGTGCCGCTGTAAATGGCGTCGATCCCCCAGTCATCCACCAACAGTTCATGCCCGCCCAGGCTGGTCACGGCATCCACCACCAGCAGGGCGCCACGATCATGCGCCAGGGTTGACAAGCCGTTCAGATCCTGATGCGCTCCGGTGCTCGTTTCGGCGTGAACAATCCCTACAAGTTTCACACCCGGGTGCGCATCGAGCGCCAAACGAATCTGGTCGATGGAAAAAACTTCACCCCAGGTGATTTCGATGGAATGCACCAGCGCACCACATCTCTCCATCACATCCTTCATCCGCATTCCAAAAACACCGTTGATGCAGACAAGGACTTCATCGCCCGGTTCGATCAGGTTCACCGCGACACATTCCATGCCCGCCATGCCGGTGCCGCTGACGGGAAAAGTCAGGGGGTTACGGGTGCGAAAAACCTGGCGCAACATCTCGCAGGCCGAATCCATGATCGCCAGGTATTGAGGATCGAGATGGCCGAGGGTCGGAGCGGCCATCGCGCGCAACACACGTTGAGGAACCGGACTCGGGCCGGGCCCGAGCAGCACACGCTCCAGTGGAATCAAAGAATTGGAATTAGTCATGGTGAATGCAAAAAGTTGAATTCGCCGGGAACATTTTGGCAACCAAATTGATGGAGAAAGAATGCTGCGGGAAGGTTGTTGGAGTTTTCAAACCAGGGCTTAAACCGCAAAAAAACCCGGCCTAAATTTTAAACCACGGATGAAAACATAAATAAAACCAGCGGAGCGAGACAAAGAAATCTAGTGGCGGTCGATCCGCTTTCACCCAGAAAATCTGTGTTCATCTAGGAACCGGTAGATTTTAACCACGAGGAGATCGAGACGACGGAGCAAAAAGGCAAAATCATCGTCTGTTGCCCCGCATTTCTCCACCATCCGGGCCATCTTGCTCATCCTGTCAAAAATTCGGGCGGTCGGAACCCCGGAAACTTTGGAAAGCGAACTACCCCAGATCAATGGCTTCAGTGCTGTCTCCGAACTTCTCCACAGGTGTGGCCATGCGGTCGAGCATCGATACGTAGAGGTTGCAGAGAGGAGTCTTTTTCGGACAGGCCACATATCGTCCGCTGTTGATCTTGCCGCCACCCCGGCCGGCCAGAATGATCGGCAGATTGCTCGGATCATGGCGGTTTCCGTCGGACATGCTCGAGCCGTAAAGGATCATGGAATTATCCAGTAGGTTGCCCTCCCCTTCCTTGATGCTTTTGAGTTTGTCGAGGAAATAGGCCAGTTGTTCCGAGTGCCAGCGGTTGATTTTCGAGTAAGGTTCTATCTTTTCGGTTTTGCTCTGGTGATGGCTGAATTCATGGTGGGACCCGCTGGTGCCCGGAATCAATGATCCGAAATTTTTTCCTGAAACATCGTTGGCGAACATAAAAGAGCTGACCCTGGTCGAATCGGTCCAAAAAGCGAGGGTCATCATATCCAACATCAGGCGCACATGTTCCTGGTGATCGCCCGGATTACCTTTCGGCGCTGCCATGTTCTCCGGAGGCCGCGTCTCGGGCTTCCAGGTCCGCGGATCGGGTTTGGAAAAGAACTCCAAACGTCGTTCCACGTCGCGCACTGAATCTAGGTATTCATCCAGCTTAAACTGGTCGTCGCGACCGAGCCGCCCACGGAGGCTTTTTGCGTCGTCGTAAACCAGGTCCAGCATGGCACGCCTGTCATCGAAGGCCTTTTTCTCCGCACCAACCGGTTGACGGGATCGAATCGTTCCAAAAAGCCTCTCATACGCCAGCCTGGGATTGATTTCTTTGGCCACGGGAATTCCCTGATTTCTCCAGGAAACATAACAGCCGTACAACCGGGTATATCCGACAAAGGTGTCGATGCCAGAAACCACAGGATCGATTCCCAGCTCCATGGACGGGAGCGGGGTGAGATGACCGATTTGCTGGGCGCAAAGCTGGTCAATTGAGATGCCTCCCACGCTGATGTCTTTGCCCGGAGTTTTACGGACCGGAAGACCGGTCAGAAAATTTGCGGTCTTGGCATAATGTCCGTCCCCGCCATGGCTGTGCGCCTTGTCCAACCCCGAAAAAACCATGAAATCTTTGCGATGCCTGGCCAGAGGTTCCAGCGAAGATGGAATCTCATAGTCAGAACCCGGTTCCTTTGGAAAAAAGTTCGCCTCCCAGACTCCATTGGGAAAGTAGAGACAGGCCATGCGGACCGGACTTTGAATGCTCGATGCGACCCTCGAAGTAGCTGTGGCCACCGGCGACGCTGCGGAAACCCGGCCCATGGCCTGGAGCAACGGCAATCCCAGCATCACCCCAGCGCCACGAAGAAATCTCCGTCTTGGTATCATCCATGGTTTCTCAATCATAATCTCTACTCCTTCTTCTGCGTCACCTGAACCTCTTTTTCCACATCCTGCGCCTCGGCCACCTGCTCAATTTTGGCGTAAAAACGATGCCGGAACGGAAAACTCAGAACAATTTGTTCCACCAAGACAGACGCCCGATAGTCGTTCTGAATCAACTCTTTCATCGCCCGATCCACCACACAATCGTCGAACTTGGTCAATTCCCGACCCAGAGCGTAACCAGTCAGTTTCCGGGTAAGATGCCTGATGATATCATCCTTGCGGGCCATCAGAATAGATTTTAATCCCGAAGGGCCGGTGAAATTTTCACCCGACGGCAATGTTCCCCGGGCGTCGATCGGCTGATTACGGTCCGTTTCACGCCACCGCCCCAGAACATCAAAATTTTCCAGACCGAACCCAAGCGGATCCATCTTTTTGTGGCAACCGATGCAATCAGGTTTTTTCCGGTGAGACTCCAATTGTTCACGCAGGCTCAATCCCGAAACATCATGCGCCTCCTCATCCAACGCGGGGACGTCTGGAGGAGGTGGAGGAACTTTTTCACCCAGAAAGGCATCGAGTATCCAGCGGCCGCGCAGCACCGCACTTGTCCGCCCGGGAAACGAAGTCACGGTATGAACCGCTGCCATCCCAAGAATACCTCCGCGATTGCTGTCGGTGATTGAAACTTGTTTCAACCCGGCTTGAACCGGCGCTGGAAGCCCGTACAACCGTGCGAGCGTGGGATTGATAAAGGTGTATTTGCTGTCGATCAGCTCCACCAGCGACCGGTCCATCCTCACAATGTGGTTAAAGTATGCGGTAACCTCATCCAACATCGCCTGGTTCAACTCAGGACTGAACTCGGGAAATTTAACCGAATCAGGTTTTACCTCGCTCCCCAGCTTTTCGAGGTCGAGCCATTGCAACGCGAATCTTTTTCCTAAAGCCTGCGCCTTGGGATCTTTGAGCATCCTCCTCACCTGCTGGCGGTATACCTCTTCCTGCAATATTCCCCCGCTCGCGGCCAATCCGAGGAGTTCGTCGTCAGGCATGGAAGACCAGAGAAAATAGGAGAGCCGACTGGCCAGGGGAAATGGAGCCAGAGCCGCCACACCGCCCTTTGCCGGCTCCGGCTCGACTAAAAAAAGGAATGACGGGGAGACAAGCGCCGCTTTGAGTGCAAGGCGGACGCTGGCCACAAATCCATCCCCTCGCTTCGACGCGCGGTCAAACATCGTCATCAGCTTTTCGACATCTTCCTCGGCAGGGACCCGGCGATAAGCTCTCCGGGCAAATTCGGTGACAACTTTTTTCGCAGCCGGTCGTGGGGAACCAAACCAGGGAGGGTTCGTGATCAGAATTTTTTTCCGAGCGCGTCGAATCTCAGGCTGAAGTCCCGAGACCTTGTCAGGCAGGACCGTATCCACCGCTTTTTCAGCGGCGGCAAGAAATCTCTCCACATGGATGGAAGAAACAAAAAGTGCGTTGCCGGAGGTGTCAAACCCCTCGCCACCGCCTCCATCACTTGGAAGCAACTCTGCAGGATTCAGGTCAACGCCGAGCAAATCACGCATGGTGTTGTTATATTCCGCGCGATTGAGCGGACGGCTCATGACGTAACCGCGGTAATATCCTGCGTTCCGGTCTGATGCTATTTCGTCACAATCAGGTTTTTTCGGTTGGGGCAGTTTTTCGAGCCATTGCACCATCTGTTTGCGCTGGTCAAACCCCATGTCCGGACGCCCCTCGGGCGGCATTTCAAAGGCTTGAATCCGCTCCATGACCATTTTCCAAACCTCTGGAGCCATCACCACTTTTTCGTAATCGCCGTAAATGGAGAGATCGAGCGCGCCTTTCTGTTTCTTCTCGCCGTGACACTCGACACAATGTTTGTCGATCATCGGCTTGACCTTGTCGCGGAAATGCTCCATCTCTCCGGCGTAAACGAATACACCGGCCAGTTTCAGCAAAGCCGAGATGATCAAAAAAATTCGAACCATTTAGTGCTTCAAACAGTTGAGCTGAATCAGCCCGAAAATCTGACGATGCTGTCAGGATGAAATTCAGGGATTTTTCATGGTTCAGAAAATATTTCACCAGCACCCGGCCCGCCGCCGTGTGGGAAAAAATCAACTGATTGTTTCTGAAAAGGGTTTTCCTGGTGTAATGTCGCGGCCAGAGTCTTGGATTTCGAATCGAATAATTGTCAATTTTGAACTGGCCGGGGTCTCTAACCTTTAATTAGTAGTGCAAATGATGGAATCCGAAAAACATTCAGGAAACGACGGCAGGGAGCGTCGTCCCTTGCTTGTCGATTCCGGACATACCGGCCCGCAGCATCTCGCACGAATAAAAGCCAACCTCCCTTGTTTTCGGCATTTGAAGTGGCAGTTCTGGATTTTCGCATTGTTGCTCGCCTGGCCTGGTCCAATCCGGTCCTGGGCACTTTACCCCATCCAATTTGTTCAATCCACCAATGTAACCGTCACCGCCGACTTCTGGCTTCGCCGCCTTGAGACCAACCGCCTAGTGGTCATTCCGGAGATCGTGCGGCATTGCGAGGAAAACGGATTGTTGGAGAACTTCGCCAGAGCGGCCGGCTCGAAGGAAGGGAAATTTAAAGGCCCGGCGGAGTCGGACGAAATCGTTTACCAAGCACTTGAAGCCATCGTTCTAGCCTGCTCGCGAAAACCGGATCCATCTCTTGAAGTCAGATTAAACTCCTGGATCTCCCTCATTATTGCGGCACAACAACCAGACGGTTATTTGTGCACTTCAAAAATCATCGCGGCAAAAGATGATAAAAACGCTCAGATGAGAAACCGATGGTCCGACCTGGTAAAGGACAGGGAACTCGCCGCAGCCGGGCAGCTTTATCAGGCGGCCGCGACACATTTCGAACGTACGGGTGAACGCAGGCTGCTCGATGCCGCCGTCAAAAACTTCCAGCTCATCGCACTGACGTTTGGGCCTGGGAGAGCCCAATGGATCGCTGGTCCATCGGGAATTGAACTCGGATTGATGCGCCTCTACGAAACCACGCGCGACCAACGATGTTTTTCACTGGCAAAATATTTTCTAAATTCGCGCGGCAGCACCACCGGAGGACGACGTCCGGGCGGTTCGATTTTTCAAGATCATCTCCCGTTTCTTATGCAGACCGAAGCTGTTGGCGATGCCACAAGCGCAGCCCTGCTCTATGCCGCCGCCACCGACATCACCTCTTTTTCTCTCGACCGCAAGGAACTGAACAGCATCCAGGAGATTTGGAACAATACGGTCTATTCAAAAACATACATCATCGGTGGAATCGGTTCCAGAGGTCACCAGTTCGGAGCAGCGTTCGACCTTCCCAACCTCGAAGGAACCCCTTCGTCCGCCTCCTCCGTGGCGCTTTCACAGTGGAACAAAAGGATGTTCCAGCTTCTTGGTGATGCGCGTTATTTCGATCTTTTGGAGCTGACCCTTTACAACAGCATCCTTTCGGCATTTTCTCTCGACGGACGAGGTTTTAACGGTGTGCTGCCCCTGGAATCGGATGGGAACCTTCCTTACAACGCCACTCCCGGCTTTAACGGCCTGGGCGAGACGAACGAATTCTCCAATGTGTCGCGACGGCCCTGGCTGACCTCGGCTTCATCACCGGCGGTGCCGTCTCGGTGGCTGGAGGAAGTGCCCGGTTTGATTTACGCGGAGGACGACCGGAATTTATATGTGAACCTTTTCGTCACCAGCCAGGCGTCTGTTCGACTCGGACGAAGCATTGTGGAGATCCGGCAGCAATCTGATTTCCCCTGGGAATCAGCCATAAACTTTGAAATTACTGTGCCGGAACGAAAAAAGTTTTCCCTTTTCATCCGGATCCCTGGCTGGGCTCGCAATGAACTGCTCCCAGGATCCCTGTACAGTTATACTCTGAAATATTCCGGCAATCCGATCCTGTTCATCAATGAAACCAATGTATCGGGCTCCACGATCACGAACGGCTATCTGAAAATTGACCGGGACTGGCGCGGCACGGAAAAAGTGGAGCTTAAATTCAACATGCCGGTCCGCAGCATTACTTCCAAGCCATCCCTCACCAACAACGTCGGAAGAATCGCTTTGATGCGCGGTCCGATTGTTTATTGTGTGGAAAGTGTGGACAACGGGGGAACTTTAAAAAACCTCGAAATGACCCCCAACCCCAGGGCCAGCCTCGATCAGGCCACAAGCTTCCTCGATAACGCCATAAACGTTTACGCCTCGGGTTGGAAGGAAAGCGAGATGGTGGAATTCCGGGCCATTCCCTATTTCACCTGGGGAAACCGGGGAAAAGCAGAAATGGCGGTCTGGGTCCGTTTCTCACAGCAACGAAGACTGCCGGTTTTTCAGCGACGGTTTGAAAAACGGTGAGTGAAACAGATCGTCCGGGTGGAACGACCTCTTTCCAGTGTGGAGATCTTGAAAATATTCATTCCTGAAACAGCTTCCGTCGTCAGGCGTTGGCCTTTTCAAACTGGTTGAATTCCAGCCAATTCTGAAAACTGGTTTCAATAGGGTTTCACCCTATCGTTGAAAGGGTTGAGGCATCAAAAATTACTCGGGCACCAGTG
>Ga0163151_10008352_pt1 | contig 11732 bp, 10 predicted proteins | sample OliLakLV19MP5IB2_FD_145596 | JGI IMG/M metagenome (GOLD analysis project Ga0163151, IMG submission 145596) | Freshwater microbial mat bacterial communities from Lake Vanda, McMurdo Dry Valleys, Antarctica - Oligotrophic Lake LV.19.MP5.IB-2 | ecosystem: Environmental > Aquatic > Freshwater >...
AAAATCGTTGCGGATGTGTTCGATCAACTTTTCCGGCGCGGTGTGCTGCGTGTCGATGTAGGTGCCCTGATACGCGCCGGGCAGAAACGCCGCCCGCCAATTCTGCCCGGCCACCGTCGGGTAGCCGCCCGGACACATGGCGATGAACCCCGGCAGATTCTGGTTCTCCGTCCCCAGTCCGTACGTGACCCACGAACCCAGACTCGGCCGCGGCTGCCGGCCGTCGCCGCAGTTCATCAGCAGAAACGACGGTTCGTGATTCGGCACGTCGGCGTACATCGACCGGACGACGCAGATGTCGTCGATGCAGCCCGCCACGTGTGGAAACAGTTCGCTCACTTCGATGCCGCTCGCACCGTGCCGATCGAAGCGGAACGGCGACCGGAACGCCGCCCCGGTCTTGCGCTCGGTTCGCTGCGTCGTCGGCAACGGCTGACCGTGGTATTTGTCGAGCAGTGGTTTTGGATCGAACGTGTCGACGTGCGACGGCCCGCCATTCATGAAGAGGTGAATCACCCGCTTCGCCGTCGCGCGAGCCTGCGGCGGCCGCGCCGCCAGCGGATGCGTTTCGCTCCCTGCCGCCCGCCGATCCGTCAGCAGATCGGCCAGCCCCGCGAGGCCCAGTCCGACCCCGGATCGCGCCAGCATCTCCCGCCGCGTCGGCAGTCCGTTCATCGCGCGTCTCTTTCCTTGCCTTTGTAGGGTGCAGTCGAGTCTTCGAGGCTCACCCGCTTCGTTGGAGTCCAGCCTTTAGGCTGCTCTTCGCCTTTCTGAGCAAAGTGAAGAGAAAGGCACAGCCTAAAGGCTGGACTCCAACGGGGTGAGCCTCGAAGACTCGACTGCACCCTACAGAAAACATCAATCCACAAACGAAAACTCGTTCGCCAGCAACAGCACCTGAGCGTATTCCTCCCACGGGTCGAACCAGTTGCCGGAGTTGTCCGACGGAGGTGAAACGGACACATACCGCACGCCGGCCGCGATCTCGTCCGGCTCTGCCTCCCGACCGTACAGCAATTGGTGCAGCGCGGCAATTCGCGCGGCGGCAGCGTCTCGTGCCGGCAGATCGCTCCGCCGGGCCAGCCGCCGGGCCTGCTCCTTCAGGAACGGGCTGTTGAGAAAATAGAGCGCCTGCTGGGGCACCGTCGTCTGATGCCGTTGCGGGCTGCTGGCGTCGGGCGGCGCGAAATCGAACGTCCGGAATTCGCCCGGCAGATTCTGTCGATCGACGAAACCGTACACCGTTCGCCGCGTCGAGAACGGCTGCGTCGTCAACGAGACCGATGGCCCGCCCGGCGTCGGGTCCAGGCTTCCAGCCGTCATCAGCAGCGTGTCGCGCAGGGCCTCCCAGTCCAGCCGTCGCCGATTCATCCGCCACAGCAGTCGGTTCTCAGGATCGCGCTGCACGCCGTCCGGCCGGTCCTCGCTCCGTTGCTGATAGGTCGATGACAACACGATCTGCCGGTGCAGCGACTTGATCGACCACCCGTCGGCCACGAAACGGCACGCCAGATCATCCAGCAATTCCGGATGCGTGGGTGGCTCGCCTCGCAGGCCGAAGTCGCTCGGCGTCCGCACCAACCCGGACCCGAAATGGTGCATCCAGACTCGATTGACAAGCACCCGCGCCGTGAGCGGATTCCGCGGATCGGCAATCGCCCGTGCCAGCTCGAGCCGACCGCTACCGCTGCGGAACGGTTGTCGGTCCGCCTGACTGAGCACCTCCAGAAACTGCCGGGGCACAGCTTCGCCGGGGTTGCTCGAATTCCCGCGCAGAAAGACGCGCGGAGTCACCGGCACGGCCGCGTCCTGGACGGCCGGCGCGTGCGGAGCCGCGCCCGCGGACGCAATCCAGTCGTCCACCAGCCGCTGCTGATCGTGCAGCTTGTTTTGCAGCGTCGCGTCGACGAACAGAAACTCTTCCAGATCGTCCAGCGGCGCACGCAGCGGCGAGTCCGGTCCCTCCAGAACCTGCCGCAGTTCCTCCCACGCGGGGTCGTTCCGTTTCGCATCGGCGTCGGTGAGCAAACAGCTGTACTCCGCTGCGACCTCGGGCAAACTCCGTGGTGGTCGAAGGGTGAGTGCGTCCACGATGAGTGCATTGAACGGCTCGGCGGCAACCGGCATCTCGCGCCATGATTTGATGAGCGATGCCGCCTGCGTGGCAAAGCCGTCTTCCGGCAGATGCGCCAGCGCGTGCCAGGGCGCGAACACCGGATCGTGCGTCTTGCGCGTTCGTTCCAGCAACCGGCCCCAGCGCTGGATCGCCACCGGGTTCAGATCTTGGCTGGCGTCCACCAGAAACATCGTCGCCAGGTAGTTCGCCTGCACCGCTTCACGCTGCGCCGTCAACAAATATTCCGCGGCCCTTGCTCGGAACGAATCTTCCAGTTGCCGTTGTTGATCGATCAGGAACGCATTCAACTTCTCCGCCCGGTCGCGCAGTTCTTTCAGATACGGTTTGTACCGCGGCTCTTCTCCCGGTCGCAACAACAGCGGCGGCACGCGCGGTTCGAGCGAGCTGGCAAACACGCCGTGCAGGGAGTAATAGTCCCGTTGCGGCACCGGATCGAATTTGTGATCGTGGCAGCGGGCGCAGCTCGCCGTCAGCCCCAGCAGGCCGCGCGTGACCACATCGATCCGGTCGTCGATGATGTCGTGCTGACTGTTGATGAACCGTTGCCCCAGCGTCAGAAACCCCAGCGCCGCCAGCGGACGCGGATCGTCCCCCAGGTCGAGCCGATCCGCTGCGAGCTGTTGCACGACGAACTGATCGTACGGCAGATCTTCGTTGAAGGCCCGGATGACGTAGTCGCGATACGTCCAGGCGGTGGGGTAGTTCGGGTTGTCCTTCAACCGCACGTAACCTTTGGTGTCCGCGTACCGGGCCACATCCAGCCAGTGCCGCCCCCAGCGCTCGCCGTGCTGCGGCGAATCCAGCAGCCGGTTGACGACTTTGGCGAACGCCTCCGGCGACGCATCGGCCTCGAAATCCGCGACCTCGGCAGGCGTCGGCGGCAACCCGTGCAGATCGAACGTCACCCGCCGGATCAGCGTCCGCCGGTCCGCACGCGGGCTGGGTGTGAGTCCCGACTGTTCCAACTTCGAGAGGATGAAGGCATCGAGCGGCGACGTCGGCCACGCGGCATCTTGCACCTCCGGCAACGTCGGGAGACGAACCGGCTGAAACGCCCAGTGCGTCTTCGCCACTTCGCGCGGCGTCAATGAATGCGGAGTCGTTGTCTCGACCGGCCATGCCGCCCCGCGTCGCACCCAGTCCGTCAGCGCCGCGATGGCGCCGTCCGGCAGTTTCCGCTTCGGCGGCATCTTGGTGTCGCCGGCATAGCGGATCGCCACGATCAGCGGGCTGTCGTCGGGCTTGCCCGGCGTCACCACCGCCCCGCTGTCGCTGCCGCGTCGGAGACTGTCGGCGGAATCCAGCCGCAGCCCCGCTTCTTGCTTCTTTGGTCCGTGACAAGCCGTGCAGTGCTCGACCAGCACGGGCCGGACGTGCTTCTCGAAGTCTTCCGCCTCCGATTGCGCGAAGGCGGGCCAGGCCGCCATACTCCAGCACAGCGCGGTTGCCGACATCGCCAGTGTCGAAGTCCGACTCATCCTGCCCACACCTGCGAATGCACCGACACGTCCCGCGATCAGACGTTCTACACCGATGGATTAAGCGGCTGTCACGTTCTGTGCTTGAGGATTTGCAATACGCCAGTGACCCGGACGCTCCAAGCGTCCGGGTCACTTTGTTGTGGTTGATTCGCAGTTCCGATCAGTGCGCATGCGCGGCGACGCGGTGATGATCGTCGTGTCCGTGCGCATCGTGCCCGTGATGGCCGTCGTCTTGCGGTTCCGGTTCGGGGAACGAGGCCCATTTGCCGCAGGCGCCGGAAAGCTGGACGGAGCCGCAGACCAGCATCATCACCAGCAGTGCGGTGACGTAGACGAACTTGCCGGCGAAGTTGCCGAGCGTCAGCCCCAGAATCATGTGCGAGTCGCCGGTTGGCGGAGCGACCACACCCCAGATCAGGGTCATCATCAGGCCGATCAGCACGATGGCGATCCAGCCGCCGCGGACGATCACCGGCCACAGCTTCGACCAGTCGGCGGCGAAGAGCCAATACGCCAGCCAGGCCATCAGCGGCGTCCAGGGGGTGACGATCGCCAGGATCGCCAACAAGACGTTCCACAGGGCCACGAACAGGGCCACGAGGATGGGCAGCAAGGCATCCATCGACAGTCATCCCGACAAAGTTGCGGTCGCCGACGGCACCGTCATACCAAACGCCGCAATCGCTTGCCAGTCAACGGACTTGGCCGTTTGTCGCCACGCCACACGCTGAGGTTGAACAATCACTGTCGCGAGTCCGGTCCGCGACTCGATAAACTCGTCAGGGGGACGTGTGGAGATGGCGACGGCGGCGTTACCGGCGGGATATCGAGTCGATCTGGACGGCTTCGCAGGCCCCCTGGATTTGCTGCTCTACCTCGTCCGCCGCAGCGAGCTGGATGTCACACAGATCTCGCTCGCCAAGATCACAACCCAGTTCCTCTCATTCCTGGAGATTCTCCAGTTTCTGGATCTCGATCTCATCGGTGATTTCGTCGTTCTGGCCAGCACGCTGGTCGAGATCAAGAGTCGGCAGGTTCTGCCGCAGCCGGAAGAGGAGACGGCCGAGCCTTCCGCGCTCGATGACGACCCCAAGGGGGGACTCATCACCCGGTTGCTGGCCTACAAGCGTTACAAAGAGGCGGCCACCGCCCTCGACGTGCGGGCCACCGAGTGGCAGCAGCGCTATCCCCGCCTGAGCGACGACCGCCCGACCGTCGGCCGCGATCATACCGCCGATCCCATTCGTGAAGTCGAGCTGTGGGATCTGGTCAGCGCCTTGTCGCGAGTGCTGCACAAGCGGGTCGCCGAACAGACCTCGGCCGTGCGCAATGACGACACGCCGATTCACGTTTACGTCGCACAGATCGCCGATGCCGTGCGCCACGCCGGCCGCGTGCCGTTCAGCCAGTTCTTCCATGGGACCAACCGCCGCAGCCGGATCATCGGAATCTTTCTGGCGATTCTGGAACTGCTGCGACACCACGCCTTCCGGGCCGAGCAACCGGACGCCTACGGCGAGATCTTCGTGATGCCGCCGGTGGGCGATTTGTAGGGTGCAGTCGAGTCTTCGAGGCTCACCCTCTTCGTTGGAGTCCAGCCTTTAGGCTGTCTTCGATGGTCACGCAACGTCCGAAGAGCAGCCTAAAGGCTGGACTCCAACAAGGTGAGCCTCGAAGCCTCGACTGCACCCTACGGAAACCGCTGAGCCACTCTGCACATCCTTGCACGTCCTGCCGCGTGTCCCGACAATACGAGCCGGACTGTCTCCCGACAGCCGCCGATGTGTGGCGGCTGCGTTTCCTCTGGTTGCCTGAGATCCCATGACCGATACGCATGCCCTCGTTCGCGATCTGCGCAAAGACAATGGCTCGAAGATCGTGCTGCTCGTCAGCGACGGGTTGGGCGGGCTGCCGCTCGAACCCGGCGGCAAGACGGAACTCGAAACCTCGAAGACGCCGAATCTCGATGCGCTCGCAAAGCGCGGCGTGCTGGGGCTGAGCCTGCCGGTGCTGCCCGGCATCGCCCCCGGCAGCGGGCCGGGGCATCTGGGGCTGTTCGGCTACGATCCGCTGCAATTCAAGATCGGCCGCGGCGTGCTGGAGGCCCTCGGCATCGACTTCGCGTTGGGGCCGAACGACGTCGCCATCCGTGGCAACTTCTGCACCATCGATGCGGCGGGGAAGATCACCGACCGCCGGGCCGGCCGCATCGGCAGCGACATCGGCACGAAGCTCTGCGAGAAGCTGGCGAAGATCACCATTCCTGGCGTGGAAATCTTCGTCAAACCGGTGAAGGAGTATCGCCTGGTCATCGTCTTCCGCGGCGACGGCCTCGGCGGCAACGTCGAAGACACCGATCCGCAGGCGACCGGCGTCCCGCCGCATACGGCGGTCGCGCGGACCGACTGCTCGATGAAGACCGCCGAGATCGCCAACGAGTTCCTGCGGCAGGCGCGCGAGATTCTGAAGGGCGACGCGCCGGCGAACTTCCTCACTTTGCGCGGCATCGACAAACGGCCGACAATTCCCACGTTCCAGGACGTCTACGGACTGCGGGCCGGGGCGATCGCCGTCTACCCGATGTACCGCGGCCTCGCCCGGCTGGTGAGCATGGATGTTCTCGACGCCGGCCAGACGCTGTCGGATCAGATGGCCCGTCTCGAAGCCGCCTGGAACGATTACGACTTCTTCTTCATCCACTTCAAGTACACCGACTCCACCGGCGAGGACGGCGACTTCGCGGCGAAAGTGCAGCGGACGGAAGAACTCGACACGTGCATCCCGCGGATCGCGGCGCTCAAGCCCGAAGTCATCATCGTGACCGGCGACCACAGCACGCCGAGCAAGCTGAAGTCGCACAGTTGGCACCCGGTGCCGACGCTGCTCGCCGCCGACACCTGCCGGTTCGACGGCAGCACGGAGTTCGGCGAAGCGGCCTGCCTGCGCGGCGGGCTGGGTCAGTTCGAGGCGAAGTATCTGATGATGCTCGCCATGGCCCACGCCGGCCGGTTCGACAAGTACGGCGCGTAAGCCGCGTTTCAACACCACATGGTCTGTACGCCGAAGGCGTTGTACCTCACAGCCCAGGGTCGCGAGTCAGCGAGCGCACCCTGGGTGGCAGTCGATGACAAATCCCATACCCTGAAAGGGTTTCATAAGGGCTTGGCACCGCCGCTGATGCGACCCCTTCAGGGTCGATTTGTTCGGACGCCACTTTCCCAGGGTGCGCTCGCAGACTCGCGACCCTGGGCTTTGTGATTGAACGCCTTCGGCGTAATTGATCTCACACCAATGCTCAGCACCAACCCCAATGAAAGCTGCTTCTAGGCGGCACAGGCACCGGTTGATTCCACCGACCCGACCACAGTCAGTCGCAGGCAGGACCGCATCCGCGCCTCGAACCATCGGCGACGGAGCGGCCGCATTTCCTCTTCTTTGAGAACCGCACTGGTTCGTGTCCGCTAACGGCCCGTAAAATGCAGGTATCCGTGATGCGACTCCCGACCGCTCAGGGGTAAAGTTTCCCTCGGCGCTTTCGGAAGTCATCGTGGTCCCATTCTCTGCCGGATGCTCTGGACCGCGATGCCGGACGACTCAGGACCGGATGCTCGAAATGACCGATCGCGAGCTGGCCGACATTCGTCAGCGCGGCGACGCCGCTGACATTCCCAGGTTGATTGCGGAAGTCGAGCGGATGTGGTCGCAGAACCGAACGTTCACCGACGAAATCGTCCGGCTGGAGCGCGACGTCGCGCGGCTCAGGGGATTGCCCTGGAAGAATGAAGTCCGAAAGGAATCCACGAAAGTTCCCATCAGGAAGCCCCGAACGTGATGGCGGGCGTCTGTGCGACGAGTTCGCCATCGGCCGTGATCGAGCGTGGACGAGTGATCGCCGTGACTGCGGCCGTTGCCGACGGCCACCTGCCACGTCTGCGTTTTCAGACCGCCTGTGCCGCGGACCGGCCGAGAATTCGCGGCTGCCGTTGATCGTCGCCGCTGGTGGCCGAGCGCGCGACCTGATGGCTGAGAATCCAGCCAACGGTCGGTGGCTCTCAGTCATTTCGAATCTTTTTGAGCTGGCGTCCGCTGCGCTTGGGGCGGGCCATACGCGTCTGGAAGGGCGAAGTCCCCTGCCATGATGATCTCTGGCGTGCATCATTCCTGACATCTGCTGATTCATGGGTTTTGGCGATCGCGATTTGAGCGCGCGCGGCCTTGTCTCCTGCCCAACGCCACAGAGCGATCGCCAAAGCATTCGGCATGATGTTTGCGGCATGCGCACCTGACGGCGATGTCCTGGAGGCTGTCGCCACTCGCTTCATCAGTTCACACGAGAGGATCGCCCCGATGAGTCATGGAAAACTGTTCTCGCTGTCGGCAGCGCTGTTGATCGCAGCTGCCGGACAAATCAATGCCCAGGAGGTCGTTCGCAAGCCGGATACGTCCGCGAACGCGGCGACTGCGGAAAAGGATGGTCGCGTCACCCGCGTGAAGGAACTGCTGGGGCTGGAAGTCGTGAACGAGGCCGGAGAATCGTACGGCCTGATCGATGATCTGCTGCTCAACAAGACGTCCGGTCAGATCGAGTTCGTGCTGGTCTCCGCCGAGAAGGAGAGCGAGGAGCTCTACCCGCTCCCGTGGAAAGCCCTGACGCTGTACCAGGGACAGAACGCCGACGATCAATACGTCATTCTGGGCATGCAGCGCGAGCAATTCGTGAAGGCGCCGACGATCACGCGGCAGGCCTACCCGACGCTGACCTACTCGCAGTGGAACGCCTACGTTCCGAAGGTCACGGCCTATTACGGTCCGGTGCGGCCGGCCGAAGCGCGCGCCGTCCGCCGGACGACGCGGGCCGTGCGGCGCGCGATTGATTGATTCGATGGAGCACCCAGATCAGCATTCGGCATTGGTCCTCCACAAACGAACGGTCTGCTGAACAGGCACGACGCTCGCCGGAAGGGCCAATGCCCCTGCTGGGTGGGTTCGGAAGGGCGAGGTTCGCGCGTTTCTCCAAAGCTGCCACACACGGACGCTGTGGAGTTAGCGAGTGATGGTGTTCCCGATTCAGGGCACGCGTTGCTACCGTCGATCCGCCAGAGCTATGAACTACTGGCTCAAGCCGCGCGTCACGAGTTGCGCACCCGCGACGACGAGCCAGCCGGGCCGGTTCCCCACTGAGGCGCGCGGACATGGTCTATCTGTATGGCATCAAAGCGGGGAGCAGCCCGCTCGTGGCGACGTTTGATTCCGACGCGCAACTCCGGGCTTACGTCAGTTGGTGCATGTTGCGGACGAACGCCGATGGGACCGCCAAATTCGAGCAGGGCAGCGCCTTGGCAACGGCACAGCGCTGGGAGTCCTCCGCGACTCCCTTGACGGACCATGACCCCGCGTCCGTGGTTCACAATCCGACGCCCAGCATGTTGTGATTCGAGGTCTGGTTGCTGAAAGGAGCATCATGGCCGTCTGCGATCAATGCGGAAACGATTACGACAAGGCCTTCACCGTGGTCATGGCCGATCGGGAATACACGTTCGACTGCTTCGAGTGTGCGATTCAGGAACTGGCCCCGGCGTGCGCCCATTGCGGGTGCCGGGTGATCGGTCACGGCATGGAGGCCGACGGGGCCATCTACTGCTGTGCGCACTGCGCCCAGCACGCGGGCGTCGCCGAATTGCAGGATCGCGTGTAACCCACCCGCAACGACCACATTCAGGAGCTTGAAATGTCTGCCGACAAACATCGTGAAAGCGACGCGTCGAAACGCAAAGAACAACAACAGCAAGCGGCTTCAGAACAGGCCAAGCAGGCGGCGGCTGCAGATCGGAAACAGCCCAACGAGATCGCCGAACGGGCGCTGATGCAACGCCAGGGGAAGCACCTCCATAAACGGGATGGCGGGCAATAGCCTTCGGATGGTGAGGACGCAGGCATGGACCTGGAATCCGGGCGGCCCTTCTGGTCGGTCCGAAACGGGCTGATCCGCAGTTACCCCCGGTTGCAGAGTCGCATTGCCGCGGATGTGCTGATTGTCGGCGCGGGCATCACCGGGGCATTGATTGCCGACGAACTGACTCGCGCCGGATTTCAAGTCGTCGTTCTCGACCGCCGCGATGTTGCCGGCGGCAGCACGTCCGCCAGCACCGCCCTGCTGCAATACGAGATGGACTCCTCACTGCGGGAATTGCAGGAGTGGTGCGGTCCGGAAGCTGCGAAGGCCCTGTATTGGTCGGGCCTGCAATCCATCGACCATTTGCAGAAATTATGCAGCGAGCTTCCCGACAGCGGGGGATTTCAAGCCCGTCCCAGCCTTTATCTGGCGTCATCGCCCGACGACCTGGAAGACCTCCAAAAGGAATGTCACGCCCGGCAGGTCGATGGCTTGCCGGTTGAGTTCTGGGGTGAATCGGCGATTCGTTCCGCATTCGACTTCAGCGCTCCCGGCGCACTGTTTTCCCAGGGTGGGGGTCAAGTCGATCCCTACCGACTGACGCATGCCCTGCTCACGCGAGTGACCGCCGGCGGCGGACGGGTCTTCGATCGCACGCCTGTCCGCGACCACGAAGCCAATGGTTCCGGCGTCCGGTTCAGAACCGAGCGCGGGGAAGTGACCGCCCAGTGGGCGATCATCGCCGCGGGCTATGAGAGCGAGTCGTTTCTGCCGCAACCGGTCGCGTCGCTGCATAGCACGTTTGCGTTCGTCAGCGATTCGCAGTCGGAGTTTCCCGGCTGGCACGAACGCTGCCTGATCTGGGAAACGGCCCGTCCCTATTTGTACTTGCGGACCACTCCGGACGGCCGATTGCTGGCCGGCGGCGAAGACACCTGGTTCCGCAACGCGCGGGTTCGCGACCGGCTGCTGCCGTCGAGAATCGCCCGGCTTGAGGCGCGAGTCCGCGCGATGTTTCCCCGCATCGACTTCGCCGTCGACTACGCCTGGGCCGGCACGTTTGCCGAGACGAAGGACGGGCTGCCGTTCATCGGCCCGCACCCACAATGCCCCGGCTTGCTGTTCGCCATGTGCTACGGCGGCAATGGCATCACGTTCAGCGTCCTGGCGGCAGCCGTGTTGCGTGAGCATTTGCAAGGCCGGAAGCATCCGCTCGCGGAGTGGGTGGCCTTCGGGCGGCCATCGCTCGACCGGGCCGCTCGCGGGTAGGATCAGGCGGGGCGTTCGCCTTCACGGCCCCGGCGTCTGCGCCAGTTTCCGAATCTCGCCGGCGTGAAGCGCCCGGCCATACAAGCGCACTCCGGCGAGCGAACCGTGGAAGAAATCGTTGGCGCCGAAACCGATCCGCAACGGCACGCCAGCGTCGATGTCCACCGGCTTGTCTTCAATCACTGGCGACTGGGCGACGCGGTTGCCGTCCAGGTACAGCGACAGCCGCCCGTCCGCTCTCACGGCGGCGACGTGCTGCCAGCCCTTCGGAAACGGATGTCCGAACAGGACGTTGCGGCCGGCCTCGAACGCGAAGACCTTGCCGGAGGGCAGCGTGCTGCAGAACACGCGGCCGTCGTGTTCGGCCATCGTCCACGCGCGGCGATACTTCACGTCCGGCGTGTGATCGAGTCGGGTCAACCGCCGCCAGGCTGCGTCCCCTTCGTAAGAGTAGACTTCGGCGAGCGGCAGCGTTCCCGCCAGCAGCCGGCCGTTGTGGACCAGCATCCCCATGACTTCGAGTTCTTCCCCCAGGCGACCGACGTCGGTCCAGTGATCGACCTCCTCGAAACGATACACCCGCCCGCTCGGCCAGGTCCCCACATGCCAGCGCCCCTGGTAGACGGCGAAGGAATAGGTTTGCGTGTTCTCGCCCAGCCGGCCGCAGTCGGTCCACTTCTCGCCGTCGTAACGATAGACGTAGCCGCCGTCGTAGCTCGTGGCATAGAGGAACCCGTTGTAGACCCCCAGCGCGACGACCCGCTTGCCGTCGGGCGTGCCGCAGTCGATCCAGCCGGCATCGCCGCCGTATCGATAGAATCCGGCGGGACGATACAGCGAGGACGCATACAACTGCCCGCGAAAGACGACCAGCCCGCCGATGGCCTCGGTGCTCGGCAGCGAACCGCAGTCGATCCAGCGTTCGCCGCCGGCGTATCGGAAGATCCGTCCT
>Ga0163151_10008356_pt1 | contig 11728 bp, 5 predicted proteins | sample OliLakLV19MP5IB2_FD_145596 | JGI IMG/M metagenome (GOLD analysis project Ga0163151, IMG submission 145596) | Freshwater microbial mat bacterial communities from Lake Vanda, McMurdo Dry Valleys, Antarctica - Oligotrophic Lake LV.19.MP5.IB-2 | ecosystem: Environmental > Aquatic > Freshwater > Lake...
GCCCGTGGCAAGTGCGGCTGACGCGCGTCGCCGGCCCACTCATCGTCAGCCACTTCCGCCGCAATATTGCTCGACTGGCCTACCCGAACGAGGTGATCGAAAAATCGCTCGGCGTCTCCAGCACCACGCGGAATTGGAACACGATGCTCAAAATCTTGACCGTGTTGCAGGCTTCGGCCGCCGACGGGGTCGGTTAAAAAGATGTTTGCGGGACCCGAATCACCTCCGCAACAATTTGTATTCACTTATCCTGCCAATAGTTACGGCGTCTACCCGTCGCACCGTGAGACCGAAAATCAGGTCCAAACCGGGCTCCAAAGGGGTCCCAAAGAGGTCCAAACCGTGCCCAAACCGTGCCCAAACCGTGCCCATTTCGTACCCTTTCCGGTCCCAAACCGCACCTCTTCCGTGCCCGGGCCGCTGGTAAACCGTGCCCGATTCGTATCCGTTTCGTACCGGATCGTTGCTATTTTTTCGCCTGCTTTCTGATCGTCGGTCGGCCTGATCTCACCCGTTTCTCGACTGGGGGGTTACCGTCTTGCATGATACCAAACATTTATCAAACAAGCAAGGTAATCATGGCCAGAATGACCGCCGCACCCAGAGCAATCGCATGTGCCCCGATTTAAGAGCCACAAGCGTCAGCGACCGATGTATTTTTACGGGAATCGATCGCAGTGCTGATGGAATCGGGTCGCTGACGCTCGCCGCTCGTTACATGCGCTTGCCCTGCCGCCGCGCGGACTCATTTGTGGTAATTACTTGACCGCAAATTCATTTTGACACGAAGTTGAATTTTATCAAACGCGATTTGCCGCAAAAGAAAAGTCATCGCCAAAATGATGCGTTAGACCCACCGACCGCCGACAAGGTGCGGTACGCGTGGCAACGGCAAAAGCCGGGCGAGATTGACTCTCGCCCGGCGCATGCCCCTCCGGTTCCAGGCTCATCGGTCATGCCTCTACACTATCGCTCCGGAACTCAGCAGCAGGTCGTCGATCACGGTTTGCTCAGACCGCGACTCGATTGAACCAACCGGAATCGTGCTGAACGGATTCATCGACGACGCGACCGCCCCCACCATCGACGACGCCGGGGTTTCGACCGCGCGGGGCAGGTCTGCCGGGACGTTCAACCCGAAGTTGGCCGCCAACGCGGTGAAGTCGTCCAGGTTGACGTTCGCATCGTAGTTGGAATTGCCCCGCGACCAATTGGCCGGCGTGCCGAACGCGGCTGCAAGACGGGTGAAGTCGTCTAAGTTCACCCCGCCGCTTAAATCGGCGTCGCCGTATAGCGTGTAGCGGATGAGGAAATCGCCCGCCGCCACCGCCGATCCGAAGAATGCCGCCGCGCCCACTTCGCTGGCGAACCCGTAACCGAGCGCGTCGTTGGCGGGGCCACCGGCGGCCGCGGATGAGAAGATGGCCGGCTGCGCCGCAGTTGTCCACGCGCCGGCGGCATAGCCGGTGACGAGCCTCGGACGATAAGTCCCCTCCGCCGCCGCCGCGCGATCGATGAATCCGCCGTTGGAGAGATCGAGCCGGCCGTTGATGGAACTGGTTTGCGTATCAACCAGCAGCTTGCTGGCATTCAGCGAAAGCAGGCCGCCCAGACCGATGTTCACCAGCGCCAGATCCTGGTTGTTGGCAAACCGCGCCGATGCCGTGCCGACGGCGTCGGCGTTGATGTTCACGTTATCCAGCCCGGCCCCGCCATCGAGGGTGATGACGGCGTTATTGCCCACCACATTCAGGTTATCGGCCCCGCCGTTGCCCTTCAACAGATAGGCCGTCGCGCCGAACGTGCTGTTGACAGTCACGGTGTTCGCCACGCCGCTGCCCTCGAGCGTGAAGTTTTCCAGCGTGCCATAGGTAAGCGTCGACGCCCAATCGGTCGCGGTCACGTTCACGTTGGTAATCGTCCAGGTCTCAGAGGCCGTATCTGCGGTGTCGTTGATGGTCATTGCATCCACGCCGGATTCGCCGTTCACGACGACATCGCCGTAGAGATCGCCGTTCACGTCACCGGCGGCGACAGAAACCGTGTCGTTCCCGGCACCGGCGTTGATGGTGAGATTTTCAGCCGTCGTGCTGCTGCCGATGCTGTTGATGTTAAACGTGCTGTTGCCCGCGCCGGCGTCGATGCGCACGTTGTCGATGGTCGGGCCGAAGAAGCTGGTGAGCAGGTCGCCCAAGCCGGTGTCTTTGTGAACCGATCCCGCCGTAATCGTCCAGGTGTTGTCGCCTGCATCAAGCGTATCTTCGATGACGGCCACGTTGGTGCCAATGCCGCCCAGAACAAGCACGTCGGCGGTGATGTTGCTGTCGAAGTCGCCGTTGCCGACGTTGATGATGTCGTCGCCGTCGTCGCCGAGCACTAAAGTCAGGATGTTGGTCTGATCGATGTTGATCGTGTTGTTGCCGTTGCTGCCGTTGATCAGCAGATTTTCCGTGCCGGTGTGGAAGACATCCGCGCCGTTGAACGGCAGCACAACGTGGCCGTTGGTGGCCGTGTAGGTTCCCGTTCCGCCGAAGGCCGTGTCGGTGATGTTGACATCGTCGCTGGTGCCCGTCCCGCCGTTGAACGTGATGTCCGATCCGAAATTGAACAGGAAGCTGGTGCCGTCGTTGACGTTGAGCGAGTCGTCCCCGGCAAAGCCGTTGATGGTCAGCGGGCAGCTTGAAGATGTGCTGAGCACGGTGATGTTGTTGCTTAACGCGTTGCAGTTAAGTACGAGAGACTCAGACGTTGAGTAGTTGAAGATGCCGGCGCCGCCCTTGTCGAGGCTGTTGTTATCGAGGTTGTAATCCAGCCCGACGCTGCCCTGGTCGTTGATGATAATGTCGTCGGTCCCCGCGCCGCCCTGGAACGTGAGGGAGGACAGCAGGTTGGAATCGAAATTGTTGTTGAAGAACCCGCTGAACGAATCGTCGCCCGATCCGCCGGTGAGGGTGACGTCCAGAAAACTGCTGAGCTGCGGAACGCTCCAGGTGTCGTTGGCGTTGCTGCCGAGGATGACCATCTGTTCAGTAGTGCTGGTGGCGACGACACGGCCGGTGCCGAAGCTCGGCTTGGTGAACGCGTTGCCCGAGACTTGGTAGGTATCGTTACCGATGTCGGTACTGTCGTTGATGCGAACCAAGTCCGTGCCCGCCCCGCCGGAGAAGCTGACGCTGTCCGAATCGATCGCCGTGTCGAAGTCTCCTGTGCCGACGACGAGGGTGTCATTGCCGTTAAACCCGTTGAAAATGTAATTCACGGTGGCGTCGGCGGAATTGAGCAGAAATGTGTCGTTCTGAGGATTGCCAGTGAGGGTGATCGACTCGATGTCGGCGTTGTTGTAGTTAAGGACGCCGCTGGTGGACGAAGCGGTCTTCTGCACCGTGCTGCTCGTGATGGTATAGGTGTCGTTGCCGATTTCGTCCAGGAAGTCAAAGAAACTGACGCCGTCGGTCCCCGCCCCGCCGTTGACTGTGACATTGCCTTGCACGCCGGTGTTGATGTCGTCTACGTCACCGTCGCCGATTTGAATGAAGTCATTGCCGTTGCCGGCGTTGATGATCACCGGCACATCGGCCTGAATGCCGTAGAGGAAAATATCATCGTCGCCGTCTTCGCCGTCGATGACGATGGAAGTGACTTCGGTGTTGTTGAAGGTGCTGGTCCACGCCGGAAAATCGCCTGCGCCGGAAAGCGCTTGCGTGCCGGGAACATCGACCGGCACATCGACCGAAACCGTGATGGTGCTGCCGTTGGTGCTGATGAAAATTTGGTCGTTGCTGATCGGGCTGCCCGAATGCGCGTCGCCACCGCGTACGGTGAGTACGCCGGTGGTGCGATTGAGGTTGGCGTAGAAGGTGCCGAACGCTTCTGGGTCGATGATGCTGTAGCCGTAAGCGTCGCGCAGCACGTGGGCCATGGCCCAGCTTGGAAGAATGCGTTGCCCGCCCGCGTAGGATGCGTTGCCGGCATCTTCGCTGCCCTGCCACAGTTGCCCGCCGAAGTTGAGCGGTGTCGGTCGCACGCCGGCGCTGTGGACGACATTGCCCCAGCTTGCGGCGTTCTGGTCGCCGCTGTTGTAGCTGGTCATGAGGTGATCGACGGTGGGCCCGTTGAAGACCCAGAAATCACCGAACGATCCGCCGCCCTCGGCGTTGTCGTTGACTGCGGTATTGGTGGCCAGCCCACTGGATTCGAGGCGATAGCCGTTAAAACTCCCGCCGCTGTTGTTCTTGTCGCTGATCAGGCCCAGAACGTGCGTCATTTCGGCAATGACGACAGAGTAAAAGTCAGAGCCAATGCCGGTCCCTCTGCCGGCGAATGCGTTATCGATTGCATCGTTGAATTCGCCGTGATCTTCGGGATTGGCATCGAGATACCAACCGTTGGAGTCATTGACGTCTGGAAATACCGCCGGATTGCCGGCGTTGAGCGTGAAGCTGCCGGTACGCGGTTTTCCATCCGCCGGCGCGGTGGCATCGGGCGCGCCCGCCCCGCCGAAACCGGTGCCGCCGATGGAAATGTTGACCTGCAGCGAAGTGGTTCCGTCGGCCCGATTCCAACTGGTGATGACCTGCTCCCAATCGTTCAAAGCCGCATCCACCACCGCGCGTGCGGTGCCGGCACTCGTACCGAAGGTGGCGGCGAAATTGTCGCTGGCCAGCCCGCGGTTGCTCCAGACAATACTGACCGCTTCCGGCCCGCTTTCGGGCGCCGCCGCGGTAATGTTATCTTCAATTTTCTGATCCCACGCGGGCGCTGCAATCATCGCCTCGTGCGGCAGGCCGCACATCATTACGCGGCGCTCGATGGCTTCGCATGCGGTGAAAAGTGAACGATTACGAGCGCGCGTTGAACCCGAAGTTGAAGTACGAAACGACATGTAAACCTCCGAAGAAACCCGACAAGACCGGCTGGCGATGTGCCATCGCCGGATAATGCGCTGCAACCTAGTGCGACAACCGGCCGCGATAGGGATCATTTGCCATGCAGAAATTCTGCGCTGTATCAATTTGAGACGCTAGCGCGCAAGCAAACGATGATGGACGGACAATCTAAACTCCTCTTCGTGCCTTGGTGTACTTCGTGCTTACCAACCTTCCTTGCAAATGCCCAATCGACAAAGCTCCCGCGCGGCGGTCGGGCACGCGCGGGAGCATCGATACGCTTCAATCGACAAGTCGAGTTTTCAGGCGACCAGTTCCTCGCGTTCAACCAATGATTCCTCGCCGATGGGCTTCTGGCTGAACGGCGAACCCGAAGGTGCCGCCGAAGCGCGTGGCAAGCCCGCCGGTGCCGACAACCCGAAGTTCGCTGCCAACGCGGTGAAATCGTCGAGGTTTACATTGGCGTCGTAATTAGAGTTGCCACGCGACCAATTACCCGCCAGCCCGAACGCCGCGGCCAGGCGGGTGAAGTCGTCGAGGTCGACGTTGCCGCTTAAATTGGCATCGCCGTAGAGCGTATAACGAATGACGTGATCGCCCCCCGCGACGGGCACGCCGAACAGGGTGGCCAATCCCAACTCTGCGCCAAAACCATAACCCAGCGCGTCATTAAGGGCGGCACCGGCGGCCATTGAAGAAAAGATTGCCGGCTGCGCCACGGTCGTCCACGCGCCGGCGGCGTAGCCGGTGGTGAGCAGCGTGCGGTAAGTGGCCTGGTTGGCAGGGGCGCGGTCGATGAATCCGCCGTCGGCCAGATTCATTCTTCCGTTGAACGTTGCGCCAACAGTGTCGATAACATGATCGCCGGCGTCCAGATTAAGCAGCCCTCCGACAAAGATATTCAGTGACTGCAAATCCTGATTGTTCACGAACCGCGCCGTTGCCGTTCCGACTGCGTCGGGGTTGACATTGACCACATCCAACCCTGCGCCACCGTCGACGATAACCGGGACGTTGTTGCCGATGATGTCAAAGTTGTCGATGCCGTTGTTGCCGTTGAGACGGTATGTGGTTCCTCCGAAGGTGCTGGTATTGCTGAATATGTTGCCACCGGTACCACCTTCGACCGTGAAGTTTTCCAGCGTGTTGGCGTAAGTGAGTCCGAAGTTCCAGTTGCTGTTGGTCAAGCCGACGTTGGTCAGCGCAAACGTGTCGGCGGAGCTGTCGGACGAATCATCCACTGTCAGTGAATCAGTTCCTGCTCCACCAACAATAGAGACATTGCCCTTCAAAGCCGCAAGAACCCCATTGAGCGTTGCGACATTGATCGCATCATTTCCCCCATTGCCGTTGAGCGTGATATTCATCGGGAATTCTGTGGGCGGATTGGGGAAAACAGCCAGGCCGGTCGAGCCTAAGCCGTTGAGGTTGATTGTGTTATTCGCCTCGCTGGCATCCAACGCAAACAGTTCCACAGCGGGAGGTAGAAATAACCCGCCGAAGTAACTCACTCCGCCGGTGCCGCTGTTTTTGGCGAAACTTGATCCTGTGATGTTGTAGGTGTCATCGACAGTATCCAGCGAATCGTCGATGTTGATTCGATCAGTTCCAGCGCCGCCGACGACTGAGACTATCGAATCAATATTGTTATCGAAATCGCCGGCACCGATGTTAAAGGTGTCGTTGCCGTCGCCGCCGTTGACGGTGTAACTGACGGTGGAGAGCGCGCTGTTGATGTTGATCGGCGTGGGCTGGTCGTTGGTCGTGACGGCGAATGATTCCACGGTGCTGTAGGTGATCAGCCCGCTGAGCAGCCCGGCCGTCACCTGGAAGGTGTTGCTAGTAAGCGTATAGGCGCCGGCGGTGGCGTCGCCGCTGTCGTTGAGGGTCACGGCGTCGCCCGTGCCGGCCCCGCCGGAGATGATGACGTTTCCGACGATACTGTTATTCAAATCCTGCACGGTGTTGGAGAACGTATCGTCTCCCGCGCCGCCGTTGAGCCGCATGGTTTGCGTCGAACCGACGCTGCTAAAGTTGATGATATTGTTGTCGGGGTTTGCGTTAAGGGTGATGTCTTCAAAGAGGCTGTGCGTGACGCTGATCGCCAATGGCGCCTTGTTAATGCTGCTGCCGGTGATGGTGTAAGTGTCGTCCAGCGGATCGCCGCCGTCGTTGAAGGTGATGGAGTCGGTCCCCGCGCCGCCGTTGCCGATGAATACGCCGTTAAAGTCCGAGTCCAGGTCGGTGCCCAGCGAGATCGAATCGGCGCCGCTGCCGGTGTTGAGCCGGAAGGTAACACCCGTGAGCACGCCGTTCACCTGAACCGTATCGCCGAGGGTGCCGGTGGTCAGTGTGGCGTCTTCGATCGCGGAGAACGTAACCGAGCCCACTGCGCCGGTACGATCGATGGTGCCCGTGCCGACGGTGTAGGTCGAGGCGATGGCACGGGTCGAGTCGAGCACGATCAGGTCGTCAGCCCCGCCGCCGCCGTTGAGGGTTACATCGGCGTCGACGTTGAAGAATGCGTCACCCGCACCGACGGTAAACACATCGGCCGCCGCCCCGCCGGTGATGTTGTAGTTGACCGTCGAAAACGTCGTCAGAATGTCATAGATTCCGGCGTTGGGCCCGCCGGTGAGCGTGAACTGCTCCATCGTGTTGTACGTAATGGTGCGGTTGATGAATGCCGCGTTTTTAACGAACGTGTTTTGGTTGATGGTGTAGTCGTCGCCGCCGGCGCTGTCGGCGCCGTCGGAAAGCACAATCGTATCGGTGCCAAAGCCCCCATTGACGACGACGTTGGAGCCCAGGTTGGTGTCGATGTCGTCGAACTCCTGCGCGACGTTGATGTTGTCGTTGTCGTCGCCGCCGTTGACGGTGACGGTCTTGCCGCTTGCCAGTTCGTCGACGTCGATGTCATCGTTTCCGGTCAGCGCGTTGACGATGATGCTGGTGTACTGAGCATCCTGAATCACTTCCATCGTGCCGTTCATGTCGACGCGCAGGTCGCCGGTGTTGGTGCCGGTCAGCTCGAGGTCGATGGCATCGGCGTCGGTGGCATCGGTTGGATCTGCGTCGCCGGTGACCGTGACGACGTTGGTGCTGGTGTTGAGGTTGGCATAGAACGTGTTGATCGTGCTGGGCAGGGCGACGGTGTAGCTGTAGGCGTCGCGGAGGATGGTGGCCGTGAGGTCGCTGATCAGTTGCCGCTCGGTCGGGGGCGCGCCAACTGTGCGACCAGGGTTCATCAGATCATTGGGGTGCGATGTTCCTCCGGCAAGGATGGTAGGGCCTTCGTATAAGTGCGTGCCGGTGTTGGTGGTGAAAGTGGCTTCGACCGCGCCGCCATTGATATTCCAGGCAAGAAGCCTGCTGACACCGTCGATGGGGTCGGCCCCGATGTCGGTGAAGTTGTCGTCGAGGAGAAGAGAGTTACCGCCGGAAATGCCCATGGCGTGACCCAGTTCGTGGGCGATGGTTCGGTAAAAGTCGTCGTCGTCCGCAGCGGCACCGACGCCGGTGAAGGTTGAGTTAAACGGGGTTTGCAGGTTCGTGAACTCGCTGTCATCCGGAACCATGGCGGTGCCGATGACCGGATCAAAATACCAGCCTTCCCCGCCGCCGTTATCGTCCATGCTGATGTTGGCGCTGGTGGGCTTGCCAACCAGGCTGGTCTGGATGCTCGCGGCGCCGCGCCCGCTGATGGGCCCCGCGGTGATGTCGACGCTGTAGGTGTTTCCGCCGCCGGAGAAGTTGAAGTCGACGATGACGCGTTCCCAGTCGTTGATGGCGCGGTCAACAATGGCCCGCGCGACAGCGGTATTACCGCCGTAGATGCCGAAGTTGTCGGATACACCGCGATTGGTCCAGTTAATCGTTGAAAGCAAGCGGCGCGTTTCCAGTTGCTCGCAAGTTGCTAAAGCCGACCGTGAAACCGCCGCGCCGCGACGTGAACGTACAATTTGCGAAACCATCCGAACCTCCAATGCATCAAAACGACAAGCCCCCTCAAACCCAAACTGTTTCTATGGACAACATCCGCCGGCCACCTGGAAAGTGGGCATTCCATGAATGCCGCCCCAATACCAGTGGCCCGAATCGCGCTTCAGCTCGCCGATGGCCAATGCAGTGACATGCCCGTCGGCCATCAACGCGTTGGCGGCTTTCGCCGCGCCGCTTCCATGACGCAGCGCGCCGCGCGGATTGTGAGTTGTATAGCGCCACCACTGGCCGGCGCGATCATCAGCAAGCATGAACCAGCCGTCGGACGTGGTGAGAAAATCGTCGGCGGCGTGGTCGGCCTTGTCGGCCATCAGGATGATTCGCGCGGTGTCCATTCGGGTGTCTCGACGAAAATTCCAGTTGACCATCTGCAGCGCCGGCGTGAGTCCGTATGACGAGTACAGGCGGGCGGATAATGAAGTTTCGGTGAGCTTTGCCGAGGATGGGCAATGCATCAGTTCTCGCGGCAGTTGACCTGCGCGCGTGACATAAGGCGCGAGCAACTGTTCCCAGCGGTCGCCGCCTTGCACAATGGGGGTGAATCGGCCTCGATGAGCCTGTGAATATTGCAACTGCGCGACAAACAACTCGCGCAGATTCGATTGACATTGAACCGCCGACGCGCGGCTTCGCACACTTCGCAGCGCGGGAAACGAAATCGCGACCAGCATGGCAAGAATGCCAATGCAAACCAGCAACTCCACCAGTGTAAACCCTGATCGCCGCATTAATCCATCCTCCACCGCTCACGCCCGTCGGCCAGTTGCATGACGTTCCGGCCCAACCCGATGACCCGGCGTGCATACAGCCAGCTCGACAGGCGTTGAGTTATTTAGCAGATTGCTCAGGTTGATCAAGTGAAATCTGCTTCGACACGCTTTATGCGACAAAGGCGCGCCCGAGGGATCATCAATTCGCGTTTTTTCTCGGACCACCCCCGCCGGCGCACATTCTCGGACATGTAAATCCAGTCAGATAAAGCATTTCAAGTCGATCTGCCGTCGTGTCCGATGAACCGGAGGCGTCACTTAAACCCTCGTCGAATTTCTCGGGAAGGAACGAAAATCCATGCCTTGCTGGGTAGTCCCATCGGTGGCGAGCGAAATGTGGCAGGTGCCGGTCGATCAGATTCTTTCTGCGATCAAATCGGGGGAACTGCCGACCCGCCAGGAGAACGGATTCACCTTCGTTGACGTCGCCCCCAACTCCCACGACGCTTTCGCCGCCCCGCGGCCGGCTAAGCACAAGGCGATCACCTACAAAGTCGTTCGGCGCGCCGGCCCACCGGACAGCTACAAGCTTCCCCGCCCGGCCGACGTCATCACGCCTGGCGAAGTTGCCGCGCTGGCAGCCGAGGCTCCCAATGCAAACAAAGTCGACGCAAACGACCCGGCCCCCCCAAACGACCTGCCCGGCGGCGCGATGGGCGATTGGCGCCGAGGACGACTCAACGCCACCGGACGGCGTAACCCGCCGACGCTGCACATCGCCTGAACGTTGGCGACGGGCCTTTTGTACGCCGTTCATTTCGCACCTCCCGCCAAACGCGCCCAGCGTAACTTTGCCGATCGCGAACGAGGGTTGGCTCTCGCCTCTTCCGGGTCGGCGACGACCGGCTCGCGCGTAAATTCCGAATACACCCCGCCGCGGAAGCCTTCGCGAAAGGCGTCTTTCACCCGTCGATCTTCGCCGCTGTGAAAGCTGATGATCGCCGCCACCCCGCCGGGCTTCAGGCATTGCGGCAGCACGGCCAGCAATCGATCCAGATTCGCAAGCTCGCGATTGACCAGAATCCGCAGCGCCTGAAACGTGCGCGCCGCCGGATGCAGCTTGGCGCCGGCGGCGCGGACGAGCGTGAAATCGCGCGCTTCGCAAACGATGGCGCAGAGTTGCTCGGTCGTGGTGATCGGCGTGCGCGCCCGCCGTTGCACCACCAACTTGGCGATGGCGGGCGCATCGGTCTCATCGCCCAGTTGCAGCAGGGCCTCGGCCAGTTCGCGCTCGCTGATCTTGTTGATGATGGCCGACGCCGGCTGGCCGCGCGTCGAGTCCATCCGCATATCCAGCGGGCCAGGCCGGCGATAGGAAAACCCGCGTGCCGGATCGTCGATCTGCGTGCTGGCCACGCCCACATCGGCAAGCACGCCATCCACCTGCGCCACGCCCGCCTGCGTGAGAACTGCCGGCAGCGCGGCAAAGTTGTTGTGAAAAATCTCAAACGTCCCGCCGACACTTTCCAATTGCGCTCGCGCGATGGTGATGTTGGCCGGGTCGAAATCAATCGCAATCAACCGCCCGCCCGGCGAAATGCGCCGAAGCAATTCCGCGGAATGCCCGGCGAGTCCCACGGTGCAATCGACCACAACCTGCCCCGGGCGCGGTGCGAGTGCTTCGAGCACGTCATTGAGTAACACAGGAATGTGTCGAACCTCGTGCTTCATGCAATTCAACAATATATTGAGACCGTTATGCAATTTTACGGAATCGAGCGATGATTGCACGACAACGGGTCGGCGGTAAAAATTTGTTTAACAAATACGGGAGGTGAATTGACTATTACCGTAAAGAAGATCGGCGGCAGCGCCGCCGTTGTCATTCCTAAAGAGATTGCGCGCGGGATGCATCTTGCCGAAGGATCGACGCTCGAAATTTGAGCGACCGACAGTGCAATTATCATGCGCAAGCCACGGGCTCGCGCGCGGCAGTCGCTGGAATCGATCGTCCAGAACATTCGGCCCGCCAGCTATAAGCGTCGGCGACGAAACCTGGACGGCCCTGCAGCGCCGGCGACTGGGCATCCCCCGACCCGCGGCCGACGCGGCCGACCCGCGGCCGATCGG
>Ga0163151_10008363_pt1 | contig 11723 bp, 10 predicted proteins | sample OliLakLV19MP5IB2_FD_145596 | JGI IMG/M metagenome (GOLD analysis project Ga0163151, IMG submission 145596) | Freshwater microbial mat bacterial communities from Lake Vanda, McMurdo Dry Valleys, Antarctica - Oligotrophic Lake LV.19.MP5.IB-2 | ecosystem: Environmental > Aquatic > Freshwater >...
CCGCGGTGCTGACGGATCTGCTCAAGCGCTGCACCAGCGTGAAAACCGTTCGCCTGTGCCTGACGCTCGGGCGCGAGCTTTCGCTGCCGTGGTTCGGCAAGCTGGACGCGGCGGTGCTGCCGACGGGAAGCGCGCGGCCCTGGATATCGAAGTCCAAGGACGGCTTGCTGGTGCTCAAGGCTTGAATCAGGTCTATCTCGATACGGCGCGGCTGCTGACCCAGGTCGCGCCGCTGGAGTCAAGCTGTCTTATTTGATAACTTCGCGCAATGCCTGTTCGCAAAACGCAGTCACACGCTCTGGCGTAAGCGTGCGGTCTACTGGTATTCGTGCGGCGTCGCGAATGGTATCGCTAACAGTCGAAAAACTCGCCACGAGTATGTCCTCAACTTTGCGCGCAGTAGCCTTCCCAATCACGGGGCGTATTTTCTCCACCCAGATTGCTCGAAGATCCGGGAGAGCCGAAGCGAACAACTCGAGGGTGTCGTGAATGTAGAGAATATCCTGGGCACGCTTTGAACCCGTATCACGATATTTCTGAATTAACAGTTTCTGCGCAATGAAGCTTACTGGATTCACCACTTGCAGATCCATCGTGCGCTGCAGGGGAAAGCCGGTTTCGGGACCAACTGTAATTACCCAAGGATCAATTAAAAGGATTTCCAAGTACCGCAATTTGTGTGCCGTTACACCCGCAATATGAAGCCTCACATCAGGCGTCCCGTCGCGCTTGCGCCCACTACCTGCCAGCGGCGTTAAAAACTCGGCGTAGAAGCCGGCATCTCCTGAGGAGTAATGGGTAACTGGAGGTACTTGCTCGCCGGAAAGTTGTTCGCTGAAGCCCGCCTTCATTAACGCTGCCCCAATGTCGCCTTCGAGGGGAGCACCATTTGCAAATGCCAGGTCAGTGTCTTTCGTAGTCAGAGGTTGATAGCCTGGCACGACTGCCAGCTCGTGAAACCTGTGCAGCCGGTGCGCCCAGCCGCCCACAATTACCAAGTGGCCACTCCATGGTTGGACGGCTTCAATGAGTCGGGTAATTCCGGCGAAGTCACTCAATTACCCACCCCTTCTACAATTGGGCCCAGTACTTTCTGATAGATCAAGTTGGCCTGTTCTTCGCCGCGGGATGGATGTGCGGAAACATCCAGCCAAATTTGTACAACATCGGATACAGATACGCCGTCTGCAATCACTGCACCACGAAATACGGATTTGGGGGCGTGTGCCTGTCTCAAGATCAGGTGAACTTTCTCGCCGGGGGAGGGAGGCACCAATTCTTTCCACGGGTGCTCACCTGGGCTTGGAAGTTTGTGCACATAGACGTATGGCGGAATCCCATGTACGTGACCAAGGTGCATTTTCTCGGCAGCGGCAAACAAACCAAGGCACGCTTGATGACGGCCCAGCAGGTCTTTAATTTGTTTTTCTATAGCCCCGGGAATCAGGAGGCGCATTGCCACTTCGTGCGGTGAACGAAACGCTGCCGCTTGCCAGCGACGGAAAAGCTCTGCCCGTCGCACTAGCTTGAAGTGCGACGATGCTTCGTGAAGGAATGCCTCTTCTCGCAACCGCTGAACCAAACGAAAGGCGCTCATCACGGAAACATCCGCCACGTCAGCGAGTTCCGAGGCATTTCGAATTTTCTTTCGTGGTGCTCCCAACATATGTTCAGGAATCTCCGGCGCCAGGAGTACTTTCAGCATCCACTGATTGATGTCGGAGAAAATATTTGAGGGGGGCGACTGTATTTTTTTCCGTTTCACATCAGGGAGCGGATCTACATTCAACTCGTCCAAGCCATCGCCGAGAAAGGAACGTGCGCCACTCTTGGAGACCAGGCCGACAGCGATTCCGGGGGCATAGCTTTGCGAAAATTTTCGAACTTGCGCAATGAGCGATTCGGATGCGTTTCCGACCAGCACGACCGCCAACGGACGAACCCCGACAATGTGTCGCGCATAGGCTTGCGCCTGCAGAATCGCTTGGGAAAGGAGCGGAAGGATCCTGTCGCCCCGGCCCTCAGATGAGGCCTTTGCCTCGACTACGTAGGCGTTTCGTCCTTTTCGTACCACCAGACCGGGTTGACCTGAGCCCACTTGAGGCTCTCGATCGACAGCCCAGCCTTTGCCTTCAAAAAGGCTGGCGAGAATCGCTTCATTCGGATTAGGTGGCAAAACACTCATGTCGCTATTCTCTCACGTGGCCATGGTAAATATCAAGGCCATGATAATAATCGCGGCCATGGTGCTTACCATGACTCCCCCTCCGCGCAAATCCTGCGGAGATTAACGAGCTCAATCTCCGCAACTACCCACGCCGCTTCGGACCGGCCTTCTTCCGCTCCCCGATCACCCCGATCGACGCGGCGCGCAGGATCCGGCGGAAAGTAGGGCACTCCAGATGGCTGGGCGCGGAACACTTGGCCGCATGCCGCAGCCCATCGCGCATGGCGCTCAGCTTCCGGATGGTCCCGTCCAGGTCCTCGGCTTTCGTCGCAAGCGCCTGGCGGTCGATGCTCAATCGCCCGTTTGCATCGAACATCCGCGCGATCTCGTCGAGCGCGAAGCCCGAGGCACGGCCGAGGGAGATCAGCGCCAGTCGTTCAAGCACCCCGGCATCGAACACGCGGCGCAGTCCGCGCCGGCCGATCGAGGCGATCAGCCCCTTCTCCTCGTAGAAGCGCAGCGCCGAAGCCGGCACGCCGGAGCGTTGCGCCACCTCCGCAATGTCCATGCTTGCCACCGCTTGACCTCAAGTCGACTTGAAGTGGCACAGTAGCAATTCCACTATCTGAAGACAAGCGAAGGGATGCGCCATGAATACGGAACTCACTAACGACGGCAGCCAAGCCGGGCTTTCTTTTCGCTGGGCGCTCGCCGGCCTTTCGCTCTCCATGCTGCTGTCTTCCTTCGGCACCAGCGTCGCCAATGTCGGCTTGCCGACGTTCGCGCAGGCATTCGCCGCGTCCTTCCAGGAGGTCCAGTGGATCGTCCTCGCCTACCTGCTTGCCATCACGACCCTTATCGTCAGCGTCGGGAGGTTCGGCGATCTCATTGGGCGCCGCCGCCTGATGCTGGGCGGGATCGTCGTGTTCACGGTTGCCTCCGTCTTGTGCGGCGTTGCGCCCACGCTCCCGTTCCTGGTTGCCGCGCGTGCGGTGCAAGGCCTCGGGGCGGCCGTCATGATGGCGCTCACGGTGGCGTTCGTCGGCGAGACGGTGCCCAAGGCAAGGGCCGGCAGCGCAATGGGGCTGCTCGGGACGATGTCCGCGATCGGCACCGCGCTCGGGCCGTCCGTTGGCGGGACCTTGATCGCCGGATGCGGGTGGCGGGCCATCTTCCTCGTCAACGTGCCGTTGGGTCTCCTGACGCTCTTTCTCGCGCATCGCCACCTGCCGATAGATCGCGCGCGCGCGAAGCTGCAACGGGCCGGCTTCGACCCTGCGGGCACGCTGCTGCTTGCACTGACCCTCGGTGCGTACGCGCTCGCCGTGACGCTCGGGCGCGGCGAGTTCGGTTCGCTAAATTTAGCTTTGATGCTTGCGGCCCTATTTGGAGCGGGCCTGTTCGTGCTCGTGGAGGCGAGAACCGCGGCGCCTTTGATCCGACTCGCCGCTTTCCGCAACCCGGTGCTCGGCGCGGGACTCGCAACGAGCGCGCTGGTGTCGACGGTGATGATGGCGACGCTGGTGGTCGGGCCGTTCTATCTCTCGCGCACGCTGGGGCTCGATGCATGGGCGGTCGGCCTGGCCCTGTCGGCCGGCCCGCTGGCCGCCGCGCTCGCAAGCGTGCCCGCCGGCCAACTAGCGGACCGCTATGGCGCACCACGGGCGACGCTCGTCGGGCTCGCGGGCATCGCGACCGGTTCCCTGACCCTTTCAATGATGCCGGCGACGCTCGGCGTGCCCGGCTACATCGTCCCGATCGTCGTCGTCACGGTCGGGTATGCGCTGTTCCAGACCGCCAACAACACCGCCTTCATGGCGGAGGTCAGCCCGGATGAGCGGGGCGCGATGTCGGGCATGCTCAACCTGTCACGCAATCTCGGCCTGGTGACCGGTGCATCCGTCATGGGCGCCGTGTTCGCGCTCGCGTCCGGCGCAGGCGACATTGCCGTCGCGCCTCCCGAGGCTGTCGCCACCGGCATGCAGATCACGTTCGCAGTGGCCGCGATGATGATGGTTGTCGCAACGGCGATCGCCGCCGGGGCGTATCGTCGGGCAAATGCGCTCGAGGCGTGCATCGAAACAAGTTAGATGGTGAAAAAGTTCGTATCGGAAAACGTTTCAGGTCGATGGCAGCATTTCGCCCGCTTGGCCAGTATCCACGCGGGCTTGTGCCTAAAGATGGCAGTATTTAATTCTCCGGCGCGCGTATTTCTCCTTCGAGATCGACTCGCCGGGCAACACGCGGCAATTGCGACGCTGAGAAGGGCGCCCTAAAAGAATCGCGCGATGTCCAACCCCGCCGCCTTTCCCGCATCCGCCATGGTCTTATCCGCGGTGGCAAGCTGCCGGCAATGAATGCCCTGGGCAATCGCAAGATGCAGGGCATCCAGGGTCCGCAACGGGTATCTGCCGAGGCGCTCGACACAGTGCCGTCGGATGGTTTTCGGAGTATTTCCTAAGAGAAGTTTGGATTGTATTGTTAAATATCTCGAAAGTAATACAATACTAAGAGTAGTTAGTATTCTGTCTGCATTCTTAATCAAAAAGGTCGAATGCAAAAAACTCTTAGGAATTAATCATGCGCATCCTTATCTCTAATCCGCAAGAAATTGGTCGCCTGATTCGGGCGGCCAGGAAAACTGCAGGCCTTCGTCAGGACGATACGGCCGGTGCCGTCGGTGTGTCCGACGTCTCGTTAGGGCACCTGGAAAAAGGTGCGCCCGGTGCACGGCTCGATCGAGTCCTCCGCGTCCTCCGCGGACTGGGAGTCGAACTCTATGCCGATGTTAGCGATAGCGTCGCAACAAAATACGATGAACTCTCGCGCCCGAAACTCATACGTCCACGTTCCCGAAAACTCGACTCCTCGGATCTGACGTGAGCCGTCGCACGCTTCAAGCTTGGATCAACCAGCATGGCGTTGGCGAACTAAGAGACGAAAACGGCATCTGGTCGTTTGCATACAACCCTCAATGGGTGACCGCTAAAGATGGCTACGCTCTTTCCCCCGCCTTGCCAAGGCAGCTCGATCCTATCGTCGACTCTGGCTCGAACCGGCCAATTCAATGGTACTTCGACAACCTGCTACCCGAGGAAGGTGCTCGCGTGCTGCTGGCAAAGGACGCGAAGGTGGATGTCGCCGACGCGTTTGGACTACTTGAGTATTACGGTGCCGAGTCCGCCGGTTCATTGATACTCACGGCTGGGGCGCCGGAACCGGAAGATTCCGGCGAAAAACCGCTCTCCTATCCTGATCTTCAATCTCGTATTGAAAATCTGCCGACGGTCTCGCTGTCCTCGGGAGCCGCCAAGCGAATGTCGTTAGCCGGCGCACAGCACAAGCTCCCTGTTATCTATCGTGACAACTTAATCTTCGAGCCGCGCGGCAGAACACCCTCCACACACATTCTGAAACCGGACCATCCAACTGGCGACTACCCGCATAGCGTAGTTAACGAATACTTCGTAATGAAATTAGCGGACGCATTGAAGCTCGGCGTCCCGAAAGTATATAGACGTTACGTTCCCGCACCGATCTACCTCATCGAGCGCTTCGATCGACGTCCCAAAGAAAACGGCATTGAGCGAGTGCACGTCGTTGACGCGTGCCAGGCACTGAATCTGGATCGAGAATTCAAATACCGTGAAGGAAGCGTAGAAAGATTGCGAGACCTGGCTGAACGCTGCACCGTGCCGGCAGCGGCTAGATTGAGTCTCTATTCCTGGCTCGTTTTCAACATGCTTGTCGGAAACAGCGACGCACATCTCAAAAATCTCTCCTTTCATGTAACCGACAGGGGAATCCGCCTGGCGCCGTACTACGATCTGATTGCGGTGGGCGTTTACGACAGTCCTACCTTTGCCAAAGACAATTGGCCCGGCACATTACTCCCATGGCAATTGTGCGGACGCACGACTTTCGGCGAACTCACGCGGGCAACGATCCTGGAGGCGGCCGCCGTGCTTGGTATTCACAGCGAAACAGCCAATCGCCTGCTAAATGCTCAACTCGGCCGAATTGGGGCGCACGCGGACGAACTTCTCGCGACCATTGAGGGCGAGAACTCGCGACTTCTCACTGAAAGGGAAGATCTTGCGGCAATTTTCGCTGGTGAAATGCGCTGCATGCGAGCAATCACCAAAGTTGTCATCCGAGACATGGTCGCCAAGATCGGCCAGTGATGATCATTATTATGATCAGCTCGATCGCACCCCGCCGAAATCCCCACCTCACTATGCCCCCGTTTCGTGGCGGAGTGAGAAAGACTACGAAGCGCAAATCGAACGCTCGTTCGACAATGGCGAGTGGAAGCCGGTAAAGAATCTGAAGAAGGAGAGGGCCCGCTACCGCGAAGCGGCGGCCGAGACGTTGCTGAAGAACCGGCGTGTGAATATCCGCATCTCTGCCATGGACCTGGAGGGATTGCAGGCCAAAGCCGCGGCGGAAGGCCTTCCTTACCAGACGCTGATTGAAGATCGGCTGCATCAAGCGTGGCCGGGGCCGGTGCCGCGGAGACCGCTGGGAAGGGCGCTCTAAAAGAATCGCGCGACGTCCAGGCCAGCCGCCTTTCCCTAGAGCGGCTTCGCAGCCACGCATCGACTTCACGCTCAGGCGGCAAGTGAATAGCTCGTGCTTCGCCCGCCAGCCGCTTCCTTGACCAGTATTCCGCGCTTCACGAGGTCGCCGATGTCGCGCGAAGCGGTGTCTTGCGAGCATTTCCCGAGCGTTGCCCATTTCGAGGAGGTCAGCTTCCCCTCGAACCCGTCGAGCAGGAGATTCAGCACTTTCCTCTGGCGCTCATTGAACGGGCCGCCCGCATGCGTTTCCCAGAAGCGAGCCTTCGCCAGCACGCTTCCGAGAATCTGTTCTGCGTCTTCGAACGCGCGGCCGAGGCAGCCCAGGAACCACCCGAGCCATTCCATGATGTCGAGAGTGCCCTTCTGGGTTCTTTCGAGCACGTCGTAATAGGTCTTGCGCTCGGTGCGGATTTGCGCCGACATGCTGTAGAAGCGTTGCGGGCTTTTCTCGGAGCGCGCGAGCGCCATCTCTGCGATCGCGCGCGCGATGCGGCCGTTGCCGTCCTCGAATGGATGGATGGTGACGAACCAAAGGTGCGCAATCGCGGCTTTCAGAACTGCGTCCATTCGTTCGTCGCCATTGAACCAGGCAAGGAATCCGCGCATTTCCTCCGGCAGCCTGCCTGCATCGGGCGCTTCGTAGTGAACGCGCTCGCGGCCTGTCGGGCCGGAGACGACCTGCATGGGATCGGCATCGGGCGTGCGCCATGCGCCGGTGGTAATTCGATGCATGCCGCTGCGCCCCGCCGGAAACAACGCCGCTTGCCAGCCGAACAGCCGGTCGGGTGTGAGCGGCTCGGCATAGCTCTGGGTGGCGTCCAGCATCATCTCGACGACGCCCTCGACTTCGCGGTCCGCGAAAGGTGTTGCGCCGAGATCCATTCCAAGGCGCCGGGCGATCGATGATCGGACCTGGTCCTTGTCCAGGACCGCTCCTTCGATCGCGCTGGACTTGAGGACTTCCTCGGTCAGTGAATAAAGGGCGGCCTCTGCCCTGGTTTCGAACCCGAGCGACCCCATCCGGCCGAGCAGCAGGCCCTGGCGGTGACGAATCTCCGCGAGCGGCTCTGCCAAGTTTGCCTTGTCCCATAGGAACTTAGGCCAATCTTTCAGCTGGTGAACATAAAGTGCAGGCATAATCTCCGCGTCCTTTGCGGAGATTATGACGTCTAATCTCCGCAAACCCAAGCGCATTTTCCGCAACTGATGCGGAGATTATCGGAGTCACATTCGCAATAGCGCACAAGACCGGTGGCAGCATTTCGCCCGCTGAGCCGCCAACCACGCGGGGTTCTGGCAAATATTGGCAGCATTCCCTCGTTCAACCTGCCACCCGCAACCGCCAAGCCACCCAGACCGCCACCCCCGATATTCCAGCGCACACCGCCGCCACCAAAAACGGCACCGCATAACTCCCGGTCACATCGAACTGCCACCCTGCCAGCCACGGCCCGATCGCACTGCCCAACGCGCTGCAGAACATGCCCGCGCCGACGATCGATCCGAAGTGCTGGCCGCTGAACCGGTCGGCCGACAGCGCGGGCGTCAGCGCGGCCGTCACCGAATACCCAAGCCCCAGCAGCACCGCATAGCCGTACGCGCCCCACGCGTTCGGCATTGCGCCGACCAGCATCAGTGCGCCGATGCCCGCCACCATGATCACGATGCCGCCGACGTAGACGAACTCGCGGTCGATGCGGTCGGAGAGCCAGCCGCCGCCGATCTTGCCGACCACGCTGGCGGCGCCGACCACGCCCACCACTGTGGCAGCGACCATCGCGGCAAGGCCATGGTCGACGAGGAACGCGACCTGGTGCACGTGCAAAGTCTGCGAGCTCAGGCTGCCGAAGAAGTACGCGGCCATGATCAGCCAGAAGGGCGCCGCGCGCGCGGCTTCGGAAAGGGTCACCGAGCGCGCGCCGGGTCGCGCGGCGGCGGCGCTGGGCGACGCGGCTGCAGGGCGCGCGGGATCGGAACGCGCGAGGTAGAGCGCCCCGGGGACGATGATCGCGGCGCAGGTCACGCCGAGCACGCGAAACGCGGTGCGCCAACCCAGCGTGTCGATCAGCCACTGTGAAAGTGGCACGACGAGGATCATGCCGATGCCCACGCCGGCGCTGACGATGCCGAGCGCGAGGCCGAGGCGGTCGTGGAACCGGCGCTGCACCTCGATCACCGCGGGCACCCAGCCGCAGGTCGCCACGGCCAAGGCGGTGATCACGCCGAAGAGGAGGTAGAGCTCGAGCGGCGTAGAGATGTAGCTGTCGGCCCACAGTGCGAGCCCGAGCGCGACGCCGCCGACAGCCATGATGTGACCGGGCCGCAGGCGGTCGCACAACAGCCCGACCAGCGGGTTCGCGATGCCGTGCACCAGCGTGAACACGGAGAACGCGCCGGCGAGCACCGAGCGGCTCCAGCCGAACTCCTGCAGCAGCACCACCATGAACACGCTGTAGGCGTACCAGATGCCGTACGCGAGCGCGAGGACGATCCCGAGCGCGACCAGGCCGGGGATGCGGACCCGGTCGATCAAGACCGCTTCAACGCCAGTGTTTGCGCTTGCAATTCCCGCTTCCCCCTAGGCAGTCCGGAACCATACCTGCAAATCGCGCGTTATCCTGGTGCTTGAATCATTCACAGGAGCAAGATGCGGCGCTCTGTTAGATGGGGGTGGTTGCCGCTCAGGCGCGGGCGAAGTCGATGAACCCTTCGTCGACATCGAGGCGAAGCAGCTTCACGCGCAGGCGGTCGCCGACGTCGAGGCCCTTGGTCTTGCCGAACAGCTTGCCCTCGGCCGAAGGGTGCGAGACCCGCACCCAGGTCCCCTTGTCCGAGGCGCCGGTCACGATGGCGTCGAAGACCTCGCCAATGCGCCCGCCCATGAGCAGGGCCGCGGCGGACTTGCGCACCTGCCGCTCGACCTTGGCGGCGTTGGCCTCCTGCGCGGTGCAGCGCGCGGCCAGCACTGCGAGCTCCTGCGCGGAATAGGGCGGCGGCGCGCCGGCGAGCGCGGCCTTGATCAGCCGCTGCTCGATGAGGTCGGGAAAGCGCCGGTTCGGCGCGGTGGAGTGCGCATAGTCTTTTACCGCGAGGCCGAAATGCCCCGATGCAGGATTGCCGGGCAATGCGACCGCGTACTCGCCGCGCCCGATCAGCTTGACCACCGAAAGCGAGAGGTCGGCAAAGCTCGCCTCGCCGGCGTCGCGCTGGCTCTCGAGGAAAGCCTCGAGCGCCTTCGAATCGGGCTGCGGCCCGAGCCGCTCGCCCTTCGAGGCGGCGAGCTCGCGGATGCGCTCCCAGCGTTCGGGTGAGCGCAGCACGCGACGCAACGAGGGCGAGCCGCGCGCCTCGAGGAACTTGGCGGCCGAGCGGTTGGCCGCCACCATGAACTCCTCGATCAGCTCCTTGGCGCGGTTCGGCGCCTCCGGCGCGAGGTCGGCGATTTCGTCGCCGTCGAACACCGCCCGCACCTCCGAAGTCCGCAGGCTCAGCGCGCCGCGCTCGTGACGGAGCTTGCGCATCGACTGCGCGATCCGGTCCTGCGTGCGCAACTGCGCCTCGAGGCCCGGCACCTTGGGCAGCCTCTCAACCAGGTGGGCCGGCATCGCGCCGCCTTCGAGCCACGCGGCGAGCGAGTTGTAGGCGAGCTTCGCCTTGTTGCGCACCAGCGCGCGGGCGATTTTCGATTCGGTGACCGAGCCGTCGGCGCCGAGCGTCATCTCGGTGACGATGGCGAGCCGGTCCACGCCTTCGTTAAGGGAAGTCAGGTCGGTCGAGAGCTGTTCGGGCAGCATCGGGAAGACGCCCGCCGCGGTGTAGACCGAAGTCGTGTTGGTTCGGGCACGGTCGTCGATTGGCGTGCTCCGCTTGACCAACGCGTCGACGTCCGCCACGGCCACCAGCAGCGTGTGCGCTCCGCCGGGCGCCGTGCCCGAAACCGAAAGCTGGTCGAGGTCGCGCGAATCGTCGTTGTCGATCGACGCCCAGGCCAGCTCACGCAGGTCTCGCAGGTCGCCGCCCGGCTTCGGGAGCGCCGTGTCGAGCGTGCCGAGCTGCGCCATCGCCGCCGCGGAAAATTCAGGCTCCAGGCCGCGCGCCAGCATCGCGGTGCGCGCAATGGCGGCGAGGCGCTGCCGGCCGGGGGATGGGGGCTTGTTCATGGCTCGAGCATTGACCGGCTTCCGGGCTCCGCGAGTCGGTGCGGTAGGACGACGCACGACAGGCTCAAAGCCGAGTACGCGGCGCGGGATTAGCGCAGCGGTCGGCTACTTCGCAGGTACGACGGTCCGCAACTCCCGTACGACCGCGCCTTCCTTCACGCTGCCGCTCGTGGTGCCTTCGTTCATGCGGCGCACGCACTCGTCGCGATCCTTCGCCGGCTGGTTGTCGCACCGGGCGAGGCGATTCTTCTCGAGCTGCGCCTGCTCGTTGGTGAGCCCGCCACGCTTGGATTCCTGCAGGGCGGCGCCGGCTTCGCGAAGGCAGGTCGCGCGGTCTTCGCCGCTTTTCTTCATGCAGTCGGCGCGATCGCGGTTGTAGGTGGCTTGCGCCTCCGACGGCTTGGCTTTCTCCGCGGCGAGGGCGGGCGTTGCGAACAACAGGGCCGCGACGGCACAAAGCGCCAGGCGGAACGAACCGGCTGAGTGGAAACGGATGGTGGACATGGAATTCCCTCCTCTTGAAAGGCGGTCACTGTGGCAAGTGCGGCGGATTCCGTCAGTGCGCGGGCGGACATAGCGCGGGCCGGCGGGCGACAGAACGAAGCAGCCGAGCGCCCGGCACCGGCGCCCCTGCGCAGGTGATCTCGCTATACTCCGCGACCATGCCGAGGTCATCGATGCGCGAATTTCCCTGGAGTGACGACTACCTGCTCGGCTACGGCGCGATGGACGACACGCATCGCGAGTTCGTCACGATCGTGAACGATCTTCTGCAATGCGACGATGCCGCGCTCGAAGGGCATCTCCAGGCATTTG
>Ga0163151_10008372_pt1 | contig 11716 bp, 6 predicted proteins | sample OliLakLV19MP5IB2_FD_145596 | JGI IMG/M metagenome (GOLD analysis project Ga0163151, IMG submission 145596) | Freshwater microbial mat bacterial communities from Lake Vanda, McMurdo Dry Valleys, Antarctica - Oligotrophic Lake LV.19.MP5.IB-2 | ecosystem: Environmental > Aquatic > Freshwater > Lake...
CATCCAATCCATTAAAGGGATGTGATTATTAAAGCCTTATTCTTTCGTCTTACATAAATAACAACCAGCTCGCACCGGCTGCTGCAATGATCATTGCCGACACCAGGAACTTCAACGCAAAACTCCGGTTGCCCTGAAGGTAAGAATACAATGACTTACTAAGAAGGTTGGTGGCATTCACCATCAAAAGAGTAAGGAATGCAAACTCGAAAGTGATGGAATTACCAGCCATATCGGCAAGGTTCACGATGATGGCATCAAGACCTGCGAAGGAAGCAATCACCGAACTGATAATAAAACCTGATTGACCAAAGAGAATTAAACAGATCTTGGTAACGATCTTAATCACAATCAGCAAGCCTGCAAACTTCAGCGCAGGCAGCAATGAAAATATAGCGGTTGCTTTTTTACTTTGAGCGTCTTCCTCTTTCTTCGGTTCTTTCTGCTTAAAGAACAGATAGGCAATGATACCGGCTGTTACTACCATGATCAGAATACTGGGTGCAATAACCATCAGCCATCTGGTGTTGAGTGGTCCTACCAATAAAAATATTTGCAGGAAGCTTGCGAGGTTGGCCAGGATGGCGGCCCCTACCAGGTGATTTACAAAGGGAGCACTCTTGCTGCGCAGTGCCAATGACTGTGTTGCGGATGTGGACGAAACAAAGCCGGCCATAAAACTGGTGAGCGCAAAACCATTTTTGTTACCCACAATTCTTCCGAGTATATATCCAAAAACATCAATGCCTGTAATCAACACAACGACCATCCAGATTCTTCTTGGATTAATCAGGTCCAGGTTATCGAATTGTCCTAACTCCACGTTTAATCCGTGCATGATGTCAGACAATATTTTTAAATCGTTGAGCTTGTAGGAATAGTCGGGCAGTACGGGCAATGCCACCAGAGCAATGATCGCATAGCTGATGAATGATTGCACCTCCTGCCTGGTAAGACCCGCCACCAGCTGTGTCGTTCTGGATTTGAGCGAAAGCACAAAAACAACCAACACAAAAATTGCCACGATAATCTGTAACGGAATGATGCTGAGCATCACCATAAGCCCGAGCAGAAACGTGGCGATGGCAGAGAGTTCGCTTGTGATTCCAAAATCTTTGGTGTGCATTGCCTCCGTTATATAATACGAAATCAGCAGAAGAAAAAAACCGATGGTAATGATCAATGCCAGCGATTCATACTGATTCTGATAGAAAATACCAGCCAGTGCCCCCATTAATGAAATCAGTGAGAACGTGCGGATGCCGCCTACGTGCGGATCGTTGGGATTGCTACTCTCGCGCTCGAGACCAACCGTTGCACCGAAAACAAGAGCAAGCAATAAGTTTGTAAACAGCTCAGAAATCATAGACAGCTATAAGTATGAATGCCGATCAATTCCCTTTCAGAAGACTGAACGATCATGATTAAAGTTAATGAGAATTATCTCAATTCCATCTGTTAACGTGAAATGTAAACGGTCATCCCATCAAGAATAATGATATTGATCATGAATTCTGAAATCAGATGACCATCGAAGAAAAAATTGGTCAGATGACACAACTCAATAACTCCACCATTGTGACGGAATCTAACTGGGGAGCAGGCAGTGATCTAAGCATCACCACGAAAGTGGACAGGATGGATAAAATTATGTCGGATTGTTAAGAAACAACCATGCGAAAGAGAATCTTATATGTCATCCCTAAGGGATTTTTTTCTATTGGGCACATGCTTCACTACCGATATTAATTCCCTAACGGGAATTGATTTTACACGATCTTGCTTAAAGTCCCGTTAAGGACGACCTTTGGTAGAAATCCGAAAGAAATACATTCAAGTCCTGTATGGACGATATATATTGGCTAAGCGTCAGCCCGGAATGAATGGAATAAAGAGTATGCATTCTTCTATGAAATGTCATGCCGGCCAAGTTTACCCGGAATAAAACACAACACCGTACTTCAATACGCGAGCCGGAATCCCGTTGAAGTGAACGGAGCAGCTTCTATGAAAAGCATAGTGAACCCCACAAAAGTTACCATCAAAAAAAACACTTTACTCCCACAGGTGTTTAATTACCAATGGAAATCACCCTCGTCTTTCCACATCAGTTATATGCACAGCATCCCGCCCTAGAAAAAGGTCGGGGTGTATATCTGTTGGAAGATCCTCTTTACTTCAACCAATATCCCTTTCACAAACAAAAACTGGTGCTTCATCGCGCTTCGATGAAATACTATCAGCTGCATCTTGAAAAGAAAGGATATGCCGTTACGTATGTGGATAGTGTAGATGCCGATCTGGAAAGCGTGTTTCAACTACTGAAGAAGAAAAAGGTTGGTACTGTTCTTTATGTGGATGCTACTGATTACCTGCTGGAAAGAAGAATTCAGCGTCACGGAAAAAAGACTGGCATTGATCTGAAAAAATATGATTCGCCCAATTTTCTCACCACTGAAAAAGAACTTGATTTGCTCTTCTCGAAAGAGAAAAAATACCTGATGGCCAATTTCTATATCAAGCAACGCAAGCGGCTGGATATTTTAGTAGAGGATGATGCGCCTGTTGGAGGGCAATGGAGTTTTGATGCAGACAACCGGAAGAAAATACCTAAGGGATTGAAGTTGCCTGAAGTATACGCGCCAAAAGAAAATGAATTTGTCAAAGAGGCGAAAGTTTATGTACAGAAGAATTTCCAAAAAAACTATGGTGCAATACATTCAGTTCCATGGCCTACTACGCATAAAGAAGCAGAAAACGTATTAGAGGATTTTCTCGCTCACCGCATGAAAGACTTTGGCGTCTATGAAGATGCCATCGTAAAAAATGAAACAATCTTATTTCATTCCGTGCTCACACCGGCATTGAATAGTGGACTTCTTACTCCACAACAGATCATCGATAAAACTCTTGCGTTTCATAAGAAGCTTAACTACCCACTCAATAGCCTTGAAGGTTTTATCAGGCAGATCATCGGCTGGCGTGAATTCATGCGGGCAATTTACCTGCGCGAGGGTGTGAAACAACGCACCAAAAATGCATGGGGCTTTACGCGCAAGATTCCCACATCATTTTATGATGGCACCACGGGGATTGAACCCATCGATCAAACCATCAAAAAAATTCTGGAGACCGGCTACTGTCATCACATCGAACGCCTGATGGTGTTGGGCAACTTCATGCACTTGTGTGAATTCGATCCTGATGAAGTCTATCGCTGGTTTATGGAACTCTTCATCGATGCCTATGATTGGGTGATGGTGCCTAATATTTATGGTATGAGTCAGTATGCCGATGGCGGAATGATGACCACCAAGCCGTACGTATCGGGCAGTAACTACATTTTAAAAATGAGCGACTACACCAAAGGCCCGTGGTGCGAAGTGTGGGATGGTCTGTATTGGCGCTACATCGATCAGCACCAGAAACTCTTTGCAAAAAATCCACGCATGAGTATGATTGTCAATCTGGTAAAAAAAATGGATCCTCAGAAACTAAAAACGCATCGCAGTAATGCAGAGAACTTTCTGAGTTCGCTGTAAGAATGAAATAATAGTTATGATTCCAGAGAGTCATCAATGGCAATGCCGATGAAATAATCTGGAGAAGATGCTATGAAATACGCTAGTGCCACTTAATGGGATTGCGGGTCGTGCCACACCATGATCATACTTTATTTAAAGTAAATGAGCAATTTCTTAATGTAAATTTTCACGCTTGCCCGCAATGACATGCATAATTAGAGTGTGTTTGCACTGCTAAAACTCAACACTCACCGTACCCCAGCCGGTTTGTTTCAGGTGTCCGTGTTCTCGTGCCGGTATCCACTTCGGGCCTTCGTTGATAAACTCAATCGCTTTTGCATCAAGTTCTTTATTCAGACTTTTCAGAACATCAAAATCAGTAATCACACTGTTTGTTGTCACCCTGAATAGCAAATGCACACGCCCGTGCTCAATGGGGTTTAACTGCTTCACTCTTTGGGTAAGGTACTGTACCAACTTCGCGTTGCCTCCTTCGGGCATAGGATAAAAACTAGTTTCATCATACACATAGGTTTGTCCATCGAGGGTGCGCGACCGGCCACTCACTAATCTGCCGTTGTTAAAAAACTCTTCAAAGTACATGGATCCATTCGCATGACGGCCATACCACGTGCCTTGCTTGCGACCATCTCTGTGCTCACCTTCTTCAGAAATCACTCCGTTATCGTAGTGGTGAATATACTTTCCAGCTCCGTCTTTCACCAGTTGATTGCCCAATGAGTCCCACATGTTTTTCATGAAGTAGCCATCGATGTAATACTCTTCACTTAATAAATTTCCATTATAATGAAAACGCTCCCACTTGCCCACCGCGCGCTCGTGATCATAGCGGCCCGCAGACTCATAGGTGTTGTGATCACTGTAGTAAAGAAAAATACCATCACGTTCATTATTATCATACGATCCTTTCATCTGCACTGTACCATTTTTATAAAAATCACGCACGGCACCCTGCCACCGACCGAGTGAGTCGCGCTGACCAATGCGATAATAGGAGCCGGGAGGACCGGGCAGTTCTTCCCATTCGTCATTGTACCACACTTGCACCTGATCATATTGGGAAGGCGGTATTGAATCGGATATCTGTTCTTTTTTGATCGGTCGCAGCATGGCTAGCGGATGTTCAAGCTGCATATAGGGCCTCACCTTTTCCTGCACCCAGGCGATGCTATCGAAATAGCGATACGATTCTTTTTCAATCAGGTTGATACGGAAGTCTGCTTCTTGTTTTCGCAACACGATATAGTGTTTAAGTTTGGCCGTGTCGGAATGCAGTTCTTTCGGTAAGTAGGTGTGTGCCTCCAGCATGGCTTGCGCTGTATCCCACTCCACATATTGTTTTTTGAATCCCGTAAGGAAATCTGCATCCGAAAGATTCTTCTTCGTGAATAGGTGTGATGTAGAGTCCTCGATCTGTAACACCTTTTGAAAGAAATTAAAGTACGTAACCGGGTATCGCGGCAACGCAATGAACAAAGACACACACACTGGCAGAAGCAGATACTCCGCCACCATGGCGCGATACGATGTGTTGAATAAAGAGATTACACCGAGTATAAGTCCTCCGGCAAGACCACCCATGTGGGCGGAGTTATCTGCATTGAGTGCCTTAGCAAAAAACAAGTTCACCACCAAAAAAATAATGAAGTTGATGAGGATCGGCATCACGGGATGATCATTTTTCCGGCTCTCGGCAATTTGAACCACTAAAGAAAATCCGAAAAGACCAAAGATGGCACCCGATGCACCCACACCGATGGTGAATAGATTGAAGTATAAACTTGCCAGGCTGGCCGTGAAGCCTCCTAGAAAATAGATCCACAGAAATTTTTTTGTCCCTGTAATCTGCTCCACTTCGCTGCCCACACTAAAGAGGGCATACATGTTGAAGAGCAAGTGCATAACATTGCCATGCATGAACAAATGAGTGAAAAGACGATACCATTCTTTGCCCAGCGAGAGCGGAGCAAACTCAGCCCCCCGAAAGAGAAGCCCCTGTGTCCAAAATGGATCCGTGAAGGTGCCAATGCTATAGTAACAGTATAAAAAGACCACCCCATTGATGACTATGAGCAACAAGGTGGCCGGAAATTTCCTGAGAAATGAGATGTTCATAGATGTAGAAAGATAGAAGGGTTTTTGGTTGGGAACAATGGTTATCCAGGGAAAGTACCAGTCAGGTTGCACGTTGAAAAAAAGGAAAACAGGTCTGATGCAACTAAATACCCACGTGTTCACTCTATAGTTGTGATCGGCTCGAAAATTAATCTTCGCTTTTTGTTAACCTTTTCACCAACGGTCAGTATACCCAAGACAACCCCATCGCCATGTTTAAGAATTACGTACTGATTACGATACGAAACCTCTTTAAAAACGGATTTTATTCATTTATCAACATTGCCGGTCTGGCCATTGGCATCACGTGCAGTATTCTTATTCTGCTGTGGGTGAAAGATGAAACCTCGTACGATAAATTTCATCCCAAAGCCGACCGTTTGTATCAGGTATGGGTCAAAGCCTTCTTCGATGGAAAAATCAGTTCGTGGACTTCTGTGCCATTGCCCACCTACGAGGCATTCAAAACTGCCGACAGCAATATCAAGCGTTCGCTGGTGATGGATTGGGGCGGTGAACATTTGCTTACCGTGAATGACAATCGTCTCATCAAAAAAGGATATTGGGCCAGTGAAGAGTTTTTGGAAATGTTCGAGTTCCCTTTGGTGAAAGGTGATCCCACGCAAGTGATGGATGATCCGCGTTCTATCGTTATCAGTGAGTCCACGGCCAAGGCATTGTTTGGCGATGAAGACCCGATCAACCAGGTGATCCGTGTTGACAATGAACATGAATTGAAGGTGACGGGCGTATTAAAAGATGTTCCTGCCAACTCCTCTTTCGAGTTTGATTTTGTCATGCCCTGGAAGTTTCGCGAACAGGTTCAAAAATGGGTGCGCGATAATACTACCAGCTGGGGCAACTATTCTTTCCAGGTGTTTGTAGAACTGAATGACCCCGCCAATCATGCCGCTGTTGAAAACTCAGTTCGCATGATGCTGCAAGAGCATGGCGAAAAAGAAACCAAACCGGAATATTTTCTCTACCCATTACTACGCTGGCGTCTACATAGCAATTTTGAAAATGGAATTGAAACCGGTGGCATGAGTGATTATGTGCAAATGTTTACCATCATCGCCATCTTCATCATCGTGATCGCGTGCATCAACTTTATGAACCTCGCTACCGCACGCTCAGAAAGAAGGGCACGTGAAGTGGGTATTCGTATAAGTGTAGGTTCGAGAAGACACGAACTGATTTTACAATTCATTGGCGAGTCTACTTTTATTTCATTCATCGCGTTTGCCATTGCCATACTGCTGGCACAACTGCTGTTGCCCTTCTACAATGATCTTGTGCAGAAAAAATTATTCATTGATTACACTTCCTCTGAGTTTTGGATTTTTTCATTGGGGATGATCTTCCTCACGGGAATTATTTCAGGAAGCTATCCCGCTTTCTACTTGTCATCCTTTCAACCCGCAAAAGTATTGAAAGGCAAACCTACCATTGGCAAAGGAGCCAGCACACCCCGCAAAGTATTGGTGACATTGCAATTTGGATTTTCAATTTTGCTGATCATTGGCACGATTGTAATTTATCAACAGATCCAACTGGTGAAAGGTCGCGCATTGGGTTATGATCAGGAAAACCTGATGGCCATTAGCTACACAAAAGAAATAGAAAAGGACTATCGCTCTATCAAATTAGAATTGCTGGGCTCCGGGGTTGTGGAGTCCGTTACGAAATCCAACAGTTCCATCACCGACATCAACTCAAACAATTTTCTTGGATGGCCGGGCAAGCCCGAAGATCTGCGGGTGATCTTCACCACCATTGCCACAGAATATGATTATACCAAAACGATGGGCATCAAAATAATAGAGGGTCGCGATTTCTCAGAAGATTTTAAAAGTGATACCGCTGCCATTCTCATTAACAAAGCAGCATTGCAGCTGATGAACTTAAAAGATCCCATTGGCACTGAACTTGACCTGTGGGATAGCAAGCGAAAATTGATTGGCGTAGTGGATGATGTATTGATGGGCTCACCCTATCAACCGGTGAAACCCATGTTTGTCATTCTCGATCCCGGTTGGATTGATGCGGTGACAATCCGGTTAAAAAAGACCGGTGATTTGCAGGCATCGATCAATGCGGTGAAAACTATTTTTGAAAAGTATGCTCCCGCCTATCCGTTTGAATATCGCTTTGCCGATGTTGAGTTTCAGAAGAAGTTTACCACCATCAATCTTACCAGTACGCTGGCGAGTTTGTTTGCAAGTCTCACCATTATCATCACAGGTTTAGGATTGTTCGGTCTTGCCTCATTCACCGCAGAGCAGCGCACCAAAGAAATTGGTATTCGCAAAGTGCTGGGTGCATCCGTGCCAAGCCTCGTGGGCATGATGTCGAAAGATTTCTCGCGATTGGTGATTATCTCCTTCGCACTTTCTGCTCCGCTGGCGTGGTGGCTGCTGACAAAATACCTGGAGCGTTATCCTGTTCGCACAGGCATTGCGTGGTGGATTTTCCCGCTCACCGGTTTGATCGCATTGATTTTTGCGGTGGCCATTGTTAGTACGCAAGCATTACGTGCTGCCAGATCTAATCCCGTGAATTCATTGAGAAGCGAGTAGGGGAAAGTAGGCAGTGGGCAATAAGTAGTAGGCAGTATTGATCTATCGACCAATATCCAGCCGTGAACAACCATTCACGTAATTTTAAGTCGCTCACGTTTCTTTTCACTAATTTCGTGTTGGTGAAAAAGATAATCGGCATCCTATTTCTCAGTGTGCTCCTCCTTCAGGTGGCTGGCAGCTATGTGTATTTTATCGTGCGCTTAGCGGGCATTCGCAACGAAATGCGAGAGCAACTCAAGCATAAGCCCGATGAGCATTTAACGCTGCTTACGCTGACTCATGATGATTACCGAAAGGCAAAAGTCAACGATCATGAAGTGAAGGTGAATGAAAAAATGTATGACATTGCACGCATTGTTGTGCAGCATGATAACGTATTAGTGTACGCCCTTCATGATGAGGCTGAGGACAACCTGCTGGCTTTATTAAATGAGATGGTGAAACGATCATCGAAAGATAAAAAGCCGGTGCCTTCGCAATTAATTCAGTTGCTTACCCTCCAGTTTGTCATTATTGAAAATAAAATTCCTGCACTGGCCGGAGTGTCTGTCATACACACCACTCCCTATCAGGTTTTCGTTCCTTCGTTTATTTCAATTATTGAAAGCCCACCACCACGAGGATAATTTCTTGTTACTGGCAATTCTTTACGTTTTTTGAAAACTACAGCTCACAGGTCGTTTTCATTTACGCTGTTATTGTCAGCCATGATAGACGCGTCTATCGAATCATTTGACGCTTCGGTAGACATCGGCTAAAAAACACCAAGACTACTTTTTGTACTTTTTACTCAATTATCTGTTTTTCAAAACTGATTAAATGAAATTTTTATATACTTCTATATTCATACTTGTTGGGATTCCTGTATTTGCTCAATATGCCGAGAAGGAAAACAATCAAGACACCACGAAAGTATCGTACCTCGATGAGGTGGTAATTGCGGCCAACAAATTTCCGGAGCAGCGCAGAACGGTGGCGCAACAGATTAAAGTGATTACGCCCATGTTCATCCGTACCTTCAACGCACAAAGCACAGCCGATCTCATTTCAAATTCCGGTGTGGTTGCTATGCAGAAAAGTCAGCAAGGTGGGGGCAGCCCCATGCTGCGTGGCTTTGAGGCCAGTCGTGTGTTGCTGGTCATTGATGGCGTGCGCATGAATAACGCCATCTATCGGGCAGGGCATTTGCAAAACATCATCACACTGGACAATAATACGCTGGAACGGGCAGAGATTTTGTTCGGTCCATCCTCCACGGTATATGGCAGCGATGCCCTGGGTGGTGTCATTCACTTCTACACACGCAATCCCGAATTAGCCAAAGAGGGCGAAGGACTGAAGTTCAGCGGAAACACATTTGTTCGCTATGGCTCAGTCAATAATGAAAAGGCAGGCCACATAGACTTTGCTTTGGCAGGAAAAAAATTCGGATCACTTACGTCCTTTACGTTCAGTGATTTCGATGATCTGCGCATGGGTGAAAAAACAAACCCGGCACTGGGCGAACAGTTTGGCGTTCGCACACACTATGCACAGCGATCTGCGGATAACACCAGCGATGTGCTTGTCCAAAACAGTGATCCGTTTATACAGAAATTCAGCGGCTACCAGCAGTGGGATTTGTTGCAAAAGTTTTTGTACCAATCCAGCGACCGGGTAAGTCACATTCTTAATTTTCAGTACTCAAATACGACCAACGTTCCGCGTTACGATCGCCTCACCGATCCTCAAGGAAGTGGATTACGCTTTGGCGAATGGTATTACGGTCCTCAAAAACGATTGCTCACATCCTATCAACTTAAAGTAAATGATCTTGGCGCTTTCGCGGATGGCATGACGGCCACGTTCAGCTACCAGGACATTGAAGAGAGTAGATACGATCGCAGGTTCAATAACAACAATCGCAATGAGCGGGTAGAAAATGTAGATGTGTTTGGACTCACCGTTGACTTCCAAAAGAAAAAAGGCACGAACAGTTTTCGTTATGGAATTGATGGACAATTCAACAGAGTGAATTCATCCGCTCATAAATACAATGTAGCAACGGGTGAGATCACTCCACAAAGCACGCGCTATCCGGATGGCGATAATTCGATGAACATGATGTCGGCCTATGGTACGCATACGTTACAGATCAACAATGACTGGACATTGAATGACGGTATCCGTGTCGGTGGAAGCTGGCTCCATTCAACCTTCATCGATAAAACGTTCTTTCCTTTTCCTTTTGATGAAGTAAAGCAAAACTACCTCGTGAGCAGTGCTAACCTGGGCATCATCTACACACCATCATCCTGGAAGTTTTCGCTTATGACGAGCTCCGGCTATCGTGCACCGAATATCGATGACATGACAAAAGTGTTTGACTCAGCACCTGGAAAAGTAATTGTACCCAATCCCGAACTCACTTCAGAAAAAACACTCAACGGTGATTTGAGTATCACCAAATTTTTTGGCGATAACGTGCGGGCCGAAGGCACATTGTTTGGCACACAGCTCTATGATGCCATTGTTGTACTGCCTTCTACCTTTAATGGTCAATCCTCCATTGATTATAATGTAACGCCCAGCGATGTGTACACTTCGCAAAATAAAGGCCGGGCTTATTTATATGGATATAGCATAAGTTTGCGCGCGGAACTCACCGATCAGATTGTCATTACTGCTTCCCATAATTACACCCGCGGTCGGGTTAAAAATGAAGACGCCACTGAAACTCCACTCGATCACATCCCTCCTGCTTTCGGCAGAGCGGGCATTCAGTATAATACAAATGGGTTCAGGTCAGAACTGTTTACCAATTTTTCCAGCTGGAAATATCTGAGCAACTACAGTGAAAGTGGTGAAGATAATTTGCAGTACGCCACTGCTAAGGGAATGCCCTCCTGGTATACAATTAATATTCGTGCCTCTTACGATATTAACTCTACGTTTACTTTGCAATCCGGTGTTGATAATCTCTTTGATCTTCAATACCGTACGTTTGCATCGGGCATCCATTCATCCGGAAGAAATATTTTTGGAACAGTACGGGTTAAATTTTAAACAATAAACTAAAGGCGTCAGACCGCTTAGAGCGGTCTGACGCCTCACTAAACGATCATGATCATACGAAACTTAGTTCACCGTTTACGTCAATTTCGCTCATTGCACAAATGGATTGGCATCAGTGTCGCATTGTTTATGCTGATTACCAGCACTACCGGTGTGCTGCTGGGTTGGAAAAAAAATGTAACGCTATTACAACCCGCTACACTCAAAGGCGAATCTACAGACGTTGCGAAGTGGGTTAGTTTTGAAGCCGTATCACAATCAGCATTGCGTGCGATCGATTCAGTTACACAGGAAAAAAATTCCATCGATCGGTTAGATGTACGCTATGATAAAGGAATCATCAAAGTACTTTTCACCAAGGGCTATTGGGAAGTGCAGGTAGACGCCACCACTGGAAAAGCATTATCGGTAGCGCAACGT
>Ga0163151_10008374_pt1 | contig 11714 bp, 14 predicted proteins | sample OliLakLV19MP5IB2_FD_145596 | JGI IMG/M metagenome (GOLD analysis project Ga0163151, IMG submission 145596) | Freshwater microbial mat bacterial communities from Lake Vanda, McMurdo Dry Valleys, Antarctica - Oligotrophic Lake LV.19.MP5.IB-2 | ecosystem: Environmental > Aquatic > Freshwater >...
CTCCATTATCATCTACATCTATATCTTTTACACCAATAGCTGCTGCTGCTGTAACCCTAATTTGTTCTCTTTCAATACTATATTCTCCATCTAAAATATGCATTTCTTTATCATGATTTTGAGCATCTTCTTCTCTTTCTATCATCATTTTAGTTTGCTTTTCTTGAGAATCTAATTGAGATTGTTGCATTTGAGCTTCTCTTTGAGCTATGTTATTTTCTAAATCTTTAATTTCAGCTTTCATTTCTCCTATATCTTCTACAGATAATAAAGAAATAAAAGTAGATAAATTCACTTTGTCATTCTGAATAAGGGCTTGAACATTACTTTTAACTTGATCTAAAATCATATTAGCGTTACCATTATTAGAAACATAAGCTCCTAATTCACAAGGATCAAAAGCTGTACCATCTAATTCTATAATAGCTATTTCATCATCAGATAAAATTCCTCTTTTAGATACTCCTCCAGATTCAGCTATTTCTATTTGAGAAAGATAAACTAATTCATTAAGTACATCTTCCCACAATAAATCATGAGCAGCAAAAATAGGTTCTGTTATTACAGCAGATTGAATTAAGTCTTGTCTATTATCAGTTACATTACTGTTACCTGCAGTTTGTCCTTCTCTAGGCTTAGATATACCAGCAGCATCTCCTATTTGATCTTCAGTAAACCTAAGGAGATCTGTATAATGTCTAATGTTTTGAATATTAGAAAGATTTAATGCTTCAGCAGCTTTCATGTTTGTTACTAAACCTCTAAGTCCTGTTTCTGCATTTTGCATAGGATTATAAGCTAAGTAACCAGCATCAGTAGCATATTGCAAAGTTTTATCTAAATCAAGATCTTTATCTACCATTAATAAATTAAGAAGAACAACAACACCTTTATCTTGAGCAATGAGCTTTAACAATTTAGACATTAGTAAAAGATATAGTTTAGCCCAGGGTTTCATTCTGTCCATATAGGAAACAATAGGGGCATTTCTTGTGTTATATGCGGTTCCAAAAATTGGAAGTTTACATTTAAAAGGATTATATAAACTAACTCTAGAATAAGGATATGGTTTTATATCTAAAAAAATTTCTTGATCTATCCTTGTTCCTTGCCATACTTGAGGTATATATTCATATATTAATTCATAGGTTAATCCTGTTATTTCATCAGTCCAAGTTATAATAGATTTAGAAGGTCCAAATTCTTGTTTAACTTTAATTGTTTTAGCTTCTTTAGGAACAGTAAATTCTTCACTAACTATTGTCATTTGAGGTTTACCATTTTCATCAGTGAAGGATAAAAAGCCAACTTCTCTCCATGATTTCCAAAAGCAAGTGTAAACAGTACAATAAGTGTTTAAACTATTATCTTGTCCATAACCTCCAGAATGAGAAACATTTGCACTACCTCCAAATCTATTGTTTGTATTTAAATTTTCAAAATGAGTAACGCTTTTAGCATCTCTTGAAAAGAGTTTTGTGTTACCACCATAAACAATAGATAATCTATTTTCTAAATTTTCTAAATCATCATCATTTAAATTTGTACCATATCTATCATATATCTCTCCAAGAGACATTTCTCTTTTATAAGTGATGAATTCTCCATTCTGAGTAAATTCTTCTTCAGGACCCTTATGATAAGCCACACCTAATGTATTTAAAATTTCTACATCTGGAGCACCATTTATCATACTAACCATTACAAATTCTTTTCCTGCTACAACAGCATCAAAAAAAGCTTCGTTTTTAAGATGTTTAATTTTAAGCTCATGAGTTTTTATTTTCATGAGCTTAGCCATTAACTTTTCTTTAACTGTACGATAAGATTTAAACTTAGCTTCAATTTGTTGGGGGTTTAAAATCTCTTGTTCCCTAGCAGCTAATTGCTGCATTATTTCTTCGTATTTCTTTTTAATTTCATTTTTAGGAAGCTCTTGAGTTTGTTGTTGAGCTAACATTTCCATTTTAGCTTTTTGAATTTGAATTTCATTTCCTATATTTACATCAAACCATTCTCTTAAATGTCTATTCTTTTCTCTCATCACTTCATTGGTGGCATTGTTAGAATAATCCATTATATGATATGCCCAAGGTCTTTTTAACTCTTCTCCTTTTAAAATTTGGATTTTATTAGGTGTTTTATTAAATCCTTGAATAAAATCTCTTCCTTGCCCTGCATCAAGACCCAAAGGATCACAGTATTTTTGTAATTCTGTTTGATCTATAATGTTATTATGAAAAGAATAATTTTCAGACATTCTTTTATAGTCTTCTGTATATTGCATATCTGCATTAGAGCAAATATAATTTACAGATTGAATTCTCCATTCCTTGTCTTTAGATTTAAATGGTATACGTTGTGGTGGAAAATTAGTTAGCATTTCTATTATAATAATTATTAATTTTTTTATTAAATTTTTGTCCTATTGAATCTCTTTTTACAGCATCTGAATTTTCTTCTATAAATTCATTAAAGAGTTCTTGTAGTTGCAATACTCCTCCCATTAAAGCCATTACAGAGTCAAAGTTTCCTTTTCTATTATACATAATAAGTTCCTTTAATAGTCTTTTAGTTGGGATTAAATCCATGTTTCTAATTAATTTAAGTTCTCCTGGATTTCTTATTTTAAGAAGCCATCTTTTTAAATAAATTTCTCCAAGTTCTTTCATTTGTTCAGAAGACATTGAGTGTCCTGATTTACGAAGAAGAGTTTTAGAATTTTGTATTTCTCCTTTTAACACTCTTGCTGGAGGTTTCATTAAAAAATGATGGCAATTATTTTTAATAAAGAAATCATAAACTACTTTTCCTCCCCTGTCATTTTCATGAGATAATTTTGCATTATAAAATTTACACATTTTAAGTGCTATTCTATTACATTCATCTGCTGTATCTTCTTTTGGTCTACCAATATACATACAAACTATTTCATCTCCTCCTATTAGTGGGGCATATTTCATTGTTTTAAGTACAACTATACAACAAAGAGATTCTCCTCCATCATTATCTATATCTATTGGGTCCATACTAACCATGTATGCTCCTGGTTGTATTAACCCTGCTATTTCTCTAGGGGATTCAAAGAGTGTAACACATCCTTGTCTGTCTTTATAACTATGGGGAAGAGGATAATCATCTATTGGATTAAGTCTAAAACCCATATCAGGTTTAAATGAAACCATACCTCCAACTTCTATAAGTTCTCCATGTCTTCCTAGTAGATCAAATTCTTTTCCTGATACTCTTTTAGATAATATACCTTGTAAATCAGCTACAGGAAATACGTTTCCTTGTATCACCAAAAAAGCTTCTGATGGTGTTTTACATCTTTGTGTTAAAAAAGTAGCATAGGTGTTTCTATCCCCTTTCTTTTTTCTTTCTCTTTCTTTATCTAAAGATATTTCTGCTACCCACATGTGAGCATTACCATTACTATCTACAGCTTCATAAGTTTTCTTTTCATGTACTAATTCTCCTGGTCTAAACCAAAGATCAGATACAAAGTATCCACATTTTCCTGATACTTCTGCTTCTTCATAAATATTATCAAAAGCTCTAAAACCAAATTCTTCTGGGGCATAAAAAATTTCTGAAAATTCTTTAGCTCCTTTTTCCATGTCTCCTCCAGTTCCTAAAACTATTATCATACCTGTAATATCATCTCCATCTCTTACTGTAGGTTCTGAGAATTCTATTGCAGCTTTTAGTTCCTCTATTTGTCCACCTTCTTCAAAAATTAAAAGAGTGGCTGTTTTTCCTGCTGCGTTGTCAGGTTTATCTTTAAGGGAAATAGTTTCTATTTGAGTACGAATTCCTCTATATGTCCATACTCCATCAATTTCTTCTTCTGTTCCACTAGCTATAAAACAATCATTCTTTTGCATCCTTCTTTCTTTATGAGGTTGTCTAAACTCTGTATATTTGTTTAGAAAATCAATCATAGCAAGACACATTTTAAATGTTGTTCTTCCTTTGTCTCCAAATTGAGATAGGATTATTACTCTTCCATCAGGAACAAAACTATAAATATAAACAGCATCACTTCCTACTTTATAACTCCAACCTTTTCTTCTGGATTTTGACATATCCAAATATTCCTTATCGTATTTACTTCTACCATATTTTACTGGATTTTCTGTTTGATCAACAGTGTGAAACCAATAATAATCCATGGAAAGAAAATCAGGAAAGTCTTCTGTTTTAGATGTTTTACCATTGGGAAGCTCTACCTTTTTTTGAATTCTGCAATAGTTAAGATAAAAATAATGCTTACCTGTAATTGAAATTCCACAAGGAACACCATCTATTAAAGGTTCATATCCATCTAAACATCTTTTTTTCTCTTCTTGCCAAAATTTCTTATAAGCTGTAGTTCCTTCAAGATAGGGAGTGTAAGAAGGGGTTTGGTGTTTATATTTACAAGATTCAGAAAAAGATTGAGCTGCGGGGGAGAAGAGGAGGGAATTAGTAAAGAATAAATATTTCATCTTTAAATTACTAACAGGATTGCGAGTAGATAAATCACTTACTTTAGATTGTAAATCTAAGGGGATTTCATCTAATGCACTTAGCCATTCAAGAGCTGCTTTTGGGTTAACCCCTTCTATTTCTATTCTCATTCTTCTATTACAATTCCAAATTTAGCACCACCTTTAAGCTTTGACACTTTAGTTTCTACTTCTTTATCAGCAGATTTTTTTGCTTGATCTAAAGATTGCATAGTTTTATAAGCATTATTCATAGCTGAATTTATTTGAGCTATGTTTCCATCTTTACCACCTGTTACTTTTGCTGTACCAAAATAAAAAGTAACAGCATCCATTATTTTAAGAAGAGAAGCATAATATCTACTAACATGTCCAGTGATAAGTGTTTTATATTTACCCATAGCTTCTTCCATAGCTTCATCAACTTTACCACCATTTAAATAATCTGCAAGAACAAGTTCTATTCTTTCTTCTTCAGATAATTTAGCATAAACACTTCTTGGATCTATTAAATGATAAATCACAGCCAACTCTGACTGTGCTTTTGTTTTGTTTTTAGTTTTATCACGTTTCCAAAGTTTAGTTAATTCTGGAATATAAAGTCCTTCTGGGGTAACAACGGGATTATCTCCTACAATATTGAAAATTTCCATAGTTTATTTTAAAGAGCTTTTGGTAGGATTCAAACCCACTTCTTCCTCATTACAAGTGAGGGCTTCATCAAGCAAAGCTTCAAAAGCTTATAATTTATTAATTAATTCAAATAATTTAATTTTAATTCTTTGATGTTCTTCAGAATTAAAAACAGAAATAGGATGTTGGTCTGCTCCTGATATTGGTAAATCATAAGGAAACATCCATGTAGATAACACTTCTTTTAATTCTACTATACAATCAAGAATGTATCCATTATATTCAATTTCTATTCTTTTGCTTTCCAACATAAGTTTTTCTTCCTCAATTTCTAATTGCCAAGATTTAAATTCTTGTTCATGTGTCCATGTTAATTTCTTTTGTAACTTGGAAGCAGATTCTGGTGTTAGTTCTGATGGAAATTTCTTCATAATAAGTTTCAAAATTTACAAGATTAGAAATGGGACATTTATCTATAAATGTATATTGTTCATTGAGTAATTCTTTTTCTGCTGATGTTATTTCTATAATTAACTCGTTTGGTTTTTTTGCTGATATGTATTGTTCTATTATATTTTGTAATTGCAATAAAGATTCTACTTTAGGTGCTATGTTCATTATCTCTTTTTATTATTAATTCATTTAATATATAATAATTCTTTATTCATGTTCTACAATAATGGCTTCTGTTGTGAGAAAAGTTATTGCTATTGATACAGCATTTTCAAGAGCTGTTCTCACCACTTTCATAGGATCTACAATACCTGTTTTAAACATATCTACATTTTTCTTTTCTTTAGCATCGTATCCTTTTTCATAATCATGTGAAATGTTGTTTTGAATACGTTCTCTTTCTCCTTTGTCTACTCCAGCATTAATAAGAATTTGATGAAAAGGATAGATTAAAGCATTAAAAAGAACATCATTTTTACAATCTTTTCTAGCATGTAAATAAGCCACTCCTCCTCCTTTGACAACACCTTCTTCTAAAGCAGCTTTTGCTGCACAAATAGCATCATCTATTCTATCTTTCTTTTCTCTAATCTCTAATTCTGAATATCCCCCAACCTTTATGACTGCTACACCACCTTTTAATTTAGATATACGTTGTCGCATATATTTATTTTCAAATTCATTAGAAGTAGCAGAAATTTGATTTTGTATTTGTTGAATTCTTATAATAATATCTTCTTCTTTACCCTTACCGCCAACTATAATAGTAGAATCTTTATCTACTGTAACACTATCAGCAAATCCATAATGACCTTCTTGTAGATCATGAAACACTCTAAGTTTAGAAGATTCAATTACTTTACCCCCTGTAACAGTGGCAACATCTTGTAAAATAGCTTTTCTATATTCACCAAAAGAAGGGTTTTTAACCACAACACAATTAATAGTTCCTTGTAGTTTAGCTGCAAGAAGAATATCTTTTGCTACTCCTGTAACATCTTCTGCCATTATAAGTAAAGACTTTTTGTTATCAAAAGCAAATTTTAATAAAGGGTTTACATCTGTGTGGGAGCGAAGCTCCCCATCATATATAAATATGCAAACATCTTTAAGTTCTGCTGTTGATTTTTTAAGATCAGTAATAAATTGAGGAGCTATAAAACCTGTATCAAATTCCATTCCTTGTGTAAGGAGAATATGAGTTTCTGAAGTTTGTCCTGCTTCTGCAGAAACTACACCATATATTCCAGTTTGTTTTATAGCATGGCTAACTAATTTTCCAATGTATTTATCATTATTTGCTGAAATAGTGGCGACACTTTCTAACAATCTGGAATTTGGTGTGATTTTTTTAACTTTAAGTTTTAAATTTTTTATTACTTCGTTTTTAGCTTCTTCAAGTTCTTTAGTAAAAGCTAACATGTTTGGTATAGATTGTGAAAGACCTAGTTCTATAAGAGCTTGAGCAAGCACAATAGAAGTTGTAGTTCCATCTCCGACTTCTGCTTGTTTACTAGCTACTTGTTTTACTATTTGGGCTCCTACATTTTCAATGGGATCTGAAAGAAAAACTTGATCTGCAACTGTAACACCATCTTTGGTTATATGAGTAGTGTTATCATTGTAATTAGCTATTATAACTGTTCTGCCTTCTGGACCTAAGGTAACTTTAACTACATCATTAAGTGTGTCAATTCCCCTTTTTAATTTATCTTTAGCTTCTTGATTTAATATTATTGTTCTTCCTTTCATAGTTTTTTATTGTAAACTGTAACTTTCAATCATTGAAATTTTTATTTTAAAATATCCTTCAAATTTAGGAAATACAAATTTACCATTGAGAATATCTTCTTCACTCCAATTAGTATCTACATTGTTTCTATCAGGATAGTACATGTATTCCATTAGCTTTAAGTCACTAAGTTGAATTTTTAAACATGGAGTAAGCCAAGAGTATTTTTCTTTTAAAGAATCATCAAATCCTACTATAACACCTTCTGGTTTATATGGTAATTGATTTTCAATATAATCATATTCTTGATGTCCTGATTTACTTGTACTACGGGGAATAGCAATTTTATCATAAGCTCTTACCCAACTTTTTACTCCTAAAAGCTCATACTGATGAGCAAAATCTTCTTTAATCAATCTAACAATAATGTTATTGTCAGTAAATTTACGTTTTTCAAAGATAGGATTAAATGTATTTAAAGTGAGATTGTATTCATCTACAAGTTTTTGTTGTAGAATTAAAAAATTTTTATTTGTTGTTACGGATTCATCTGATATAGAACTGGCATCAAAATCTAAAGTTTGTGCAGATATATCATCTTTCATTATTTTCATCATAGTTTTTTTTTATATTATTTAATATATAATCGTTAGGATATTTATTTAAAAAAGAAGCTACTACACCAGGCATGATTTTGTATGTTCCCCAAAATTGATCATGTATATGTATATTATCTACTCTTTCTAATTGTGTTCTCAACCATCTGTGTTTATGGTTAATAACATCTTTTACTAATTGTTTATCTATTCCAATTTCTTTTGCTATTTCTGTATATACTTTTTCTAAATTGATAAGCATGTGTTATTAGTATTATTAAATTAAACAAATCAGTCAATGTGTAAATTTAGTCCTGTAGAATAATAAGCATCACTAGGAGATGGAGGAAAATAAGTTGAAGGATGAACATGAACATATATTGTTTTTTCTACAATTGTTTCTTCTAATAGTATTAACATTTCTTCTATATTAATTTTATCTTCTTTTAATAATTTTACTATTAATTGTTTTTTAGTCATTGAGTTGCATTAAATCAGTTAATAGTGTTACTACTTTATCATGAGCCATGTCTTCTAGTTTTTCAGGAGCATGTTCTAAATCTAAATGAGGATATGTTCTAATAATGTTTATTAATTCATCCTTTCTAAATGTGTCCAGTAAGTTAGTCATTTGTTCTTTTCTTGTCATAGTATTTCAATTTTACCTTCGTCTTCAGGAGAGATTAACACTTTTAATCCTCCATGTACTTTAATATCTTCTGTTTCCATATTCCTAGCTTCTAATAATTGAGCATAGGTAAATCTATCTAAGTTTAAATAATGAGGAGTCTTACCTTCTTTTTTAGCTTTCTTAATTGCTATTTCAATGTCGTCTAATATCATAATATTTCAAATTCAAATGTATAATCAAATTCTTTTACTCCTGTTTTTAATCCCTTTCTTATATTACAGACTTTATTATTAAACTCAAGAAAACCATCTGTAGATTCTTTAAGAACACCTTTAACTATTAAACTATTAATAATTTGATAGATGAGAGTGCGACTTATTTTTAACTCTGTAGAAATTTCATTATATCTGCTTCTGTTTTGAGGTGCTTTCTTTGTGTCTAATAAGAATGTTAATGGTTTTGAACATATCTTAGCTGCTGTATTGATCTCATGTGGTGATAAAGGTTTGTCCATGTAAACATTCTGAATTTTGAAATAGAGTTGCCAGAATTCAAACTCATCCACCTTGTATGTTGATTTTATAACTGGTTTCATAATGTAAAGATACCTATAGTTTTTTAATGTTATGTCTGTTGTAAGCTTAATGCTTACAATTTGTAATATTTCTTTTGTAATTCTTGTAGTATATGTTCCATTAAATAAGTGTGGCATTCATGCTCATTATAAGTAGGTTGAATACCCACATAGTTTAATACCATCCAGGCTATGTGATCAACTTCATGAACAATAGTAAGAATGGTTTTATTGTCATATATATCAGGAATACAAAGAAGGAATCTAATGTCACCATTTTTATCTTCAATGTCCCAAGCATATCCTAAAAGATTAGCGCCAGTGCTACTTATGTTTATTCCTGCTCTTTTATAGTATTTTTCAAAGGCTTCAGAATGTGTATAAGCTTCAATTTCTATTTCATAAATAGGAACTTTTAATATGCAGGGTTTTGTATTTTTTCTAGATTTATTTTCCATATATCTTTATTTTTAATCCTTATTACTTTTTCTACTTTAGTTAATAAAAGCTTCGTTCTCCATTTATCTCTTTTTTTAGTTTTTAGAAGGGTATGCCAACTCCCATCTATTTCACAACCCCAATTTAATTCAGAAAAAAAGAAATCTAAGATAAAAAATCTTGTATCTGAAACAAACACTATATATTGTGTTTCATATTTAATTCCTAGTTCTTTTAATCGTTTTTCAAATTCAATCTCTGATTTTGTTCTAGTCTTTAAGAGTTTCTTTCTAAATCTCTTAGCTACTGATAGGCTTCTTTTTTTAATAGCCATACTCTGCCCCTCTGCATATTTTATAATGTGTTTTACTTAATTTCTTTTTTAGTTCTCTTCTTGTCGGAGACACCACTTCCTTGCAGCAACAGAATCTTCTTTTCCTTGCTGTAAGAAAGCCAAATTAAAATTGTTAGTCATTTACTAGTTTAGTGGTCAACCTCTGGAGGAGCATACTTGATAGCTTTTTATCCTCTCGCTAAATGTAATTTTAATTCAACTCAGCAATTATTTTTTTCTGATGACAGGTTTCCCTCACAGAGATTAAACAATGCTGATGCAAATATACAACAAAAAAATCAAATGGGGTGATTTGTAGGGGGAGGAAGGCAAGATTTTATTGTTTAAAAGCCTTGTACCCTTAGTCTAACTAAGATAAAAAAAGTTATCCACAATTTTAAATTGATTAGAAAATATGGGGGGAGAGGAGGAGATGTAATGTTATTGTCTATATTTATTACAAAAAGTTAGCTTTTTGATTAAAATAATAACCTTTATTGGGTATAAAGGAGAAATTATAAGATGTGGTTTGAAAAAAATTTTTAAAAAAAAATAGGAAAACTAGGAAAAAATACAGGGTTAGTACCTCCACAACATCAGGTATGCCTTAAAAACTTTGGGCACGATGCCCCCGCTTAATTTCACTCTCAAAATTTTTAATACAATGAAAATATCAATTGTTAAGTTTTTCCGAGTTAATAAACTCGGAGCCATGATTGCAGTTCTTGAAGATGGGTCTTCAATGAATTCAACCATTTCTAAAAACCTTTCAGTGGGTGACACTGTTACCTACTCTCCAGTAGTAGTAGGGGACAAATATACTGACGCTGAAGGCGTTGAAAGAATAAATGAACACGCCTTCAATAGATTTGAAGGATTTGTTCCTGCCTTACAGGCAGGAAAACTGAAGATAGTGAACTTACAAATAGCACTTGCTGAAGCTTCACTTGCATAAGCTAATAGAGGAGGGACTATGTCCCTTCTCTTTTTTTTAAACCAGTAAAATTTTTTATATGATCCAAATACCACTCAGTGTTGCTGAATTTAATACATTTAGACTATTAGCCGTAAAAGCTGGCGAATGGTTTAATTTTGTAACCCAAAAGGGTTACATATTAATACAGTGTGATTCTGCATTCCTTAGGGAATACGGATATATTTAAATGATTTTTGTTTTGTTTTTTTGAAAGGGTGTAAAAGCCCTTTCTTTATTGTTATAAGAAGTTTGAACATGTTTTTAGTTCCACTCTTATAACAATAATCACTAAAACTAAAACTAAATAATGAAAAAACTAATTAAAATCGTAACAGGAATTATAGTAATTCCTGTAATACTAATCTTTGTATTCACGGGAATAAATTTTCTATTATCCCTAATAATACCCTATAATTATTTAGAGATACAAACCTCCTCAGTGTGGGTGTTGTATGGAACTCTTATATTTTTCACAGTATTTTCTTATATAGCATATTGCTTGGAAGAATAAGGTTTCGCACTCAAATAATTTATTAAAAGATAGTCTTACATCATAATAAGGCTAACTTTTATATACTTAGAAGATTTACATTTGTTCTAAAAAAGAGTTAAGACAGTGATGTTTTAACCCTGAAAAGGTGAACTAAAAATGTAAATGAAAAAGGCTAAGATGTAGAGGAGAGTAGGGCTGTAGCCAGTTTCCTCTCCCCTCTTTCACTCACTAATCAAAACTCTCTAAAAACATTACCGCAGGGTAAAACATATAGCATTATTTAACAAATTAAACCAATAAAAATGAAAACATACGATAAAGAAAAACTACTCAATCTAATATTATCATTTGTTCATCAAGGTTC
>Ga0163151_10008377_pt1 | contig 11712 bp, 10 predicted proteins | sample OliLakLV19MP5IB2_FD_145596 | JGI IMG/M metagenome (GOLD analysis project Ga0163151, IMG submission 145596) | Freshwater microbial mat bacterial communities from Lake Vanda, McMurdo Dry Valleys, Antarctica - Oligotrophic Lake LV.19.MP5.IB-2 | ecosystem: Environmental > Aquatic > Freshwater >...
CTCTCACTGCCACGGGGGTCGGCCAAGCCCTCACGTTCGACGTGAAGAAGCAGCGGTCGGCCAACACGGAGGCGAAGGCCGCCCTCATCAAGTTCGATGGGCAGAGCACGCGGCGAAAAGGTTTTGTGGTCGCCAAAACCAAGCGAAAGCAGGCCCGCCGCGACTCGCGATAGCGCGTGATCGAGCTTCGGGATCCATCGAGAACCTACTTCTCCGAGACCGACGCCTCGATCCACACGCCATGCGTGCCGCGGAGACTGCCCGTGCAGGAGAGAAGCAACTTCAGTTCATGCACCCCTTGCACCGAGATGTCGCAGACGTGGATGACGCCGGTTTCTGACATCTTCGGTGAGTGCCAAAGCTCCTTGCCGTCACCGTAGACATAGAAGTACACCGGCTGGCAGTACTTCTCCGCCACGCTGTCGTTCACTGCGATCTTCGACCAGAACCGCTCGTACTTTCCGTCGAGCCGATAGCTCATGCTGCCCCACGGCGAGCGGCCGTGCTGGAACACGCCGTGGGGCGAGAACACGCTGTTTACCACCACGGGGTAGGTGAATACGCCCGGGGGCGGGCCATGACCGGAGGTGCTCTCCGCAGACTTCTCCAAATCTGACAAATAGACCAGGCCTGGTTTGTCGACCAACTCGCTTTGAAACCGCTCGAGTTTCGTCACATCGATGTTCCACGCCGGTGGGCTCGGCGGGCTGCTTCGCCAGCATGCCCTGGATCAGATCGCTGAGCGCCTGGGGAACGCCCGGCTCGTGATCCTTGACCGGAAGAGGATTGAAGGTGGCGAGTTTCGTCATCACCGCCGCGAAGGAGGTTTCCGAAAACGCGAGCGTCCCGGTCACCATGCGGTACATCACGCAGCCCAGGCTGAAGAGATCACTGCGTGGATCGATCGGACCGTCGCTGGCCTGCTCGGGCGACATGGAGTGCGGCGTGCCCATGACATAGCCGGCCGACAATCCCTCGGCGATCTCACGGCTCCATCGCAAGACCTCGTCGAGCCGCGGCTTGCCCTTCGCGAGGCGATCCTCCAGGGATTCGCCTTCCAGCAGTTCCATGGCGAGGTACGGCAGGCCGTTGATCTGCCCGACCTGGTAGACGGCGGCGACGTGGTCGCTCGACAGCCCGGCGGTGGCCTGGGCCTCGAGGAGCATTCGCTCCTTGGCGAACGGGATGGCGACCTCCTTCACCACCTTGATCGCCACGGGCCTCTGCAACACCGTGTCGATGCCTCGGTACACCACCCCCATGCCGCCCTCCCCAAGGAGCTCGACAACGCGGTAATGCTCGATGCTGCCCAGATCGCCGTCTAGCACCGCGGGCAGCGATCCACATGCAAGGTGATGCGCGAGGACTCAGGCCGCGACAAGCGGCCCGTGGAATAGGCCAGCAGATCGCTCGCCGTCAGGCACACGTTCTCTTCACTCATCACAAAGCCTCACCGGTGGCACTGTCCTGGCCACGCTCGTCCCACGAATTCGCCAGCCATTATGGCAATCATAAAAGACGGCGGGTGCCGTGCCCAAAAAAGCCGCTCACGGGCGATCACTCCCCAAGCTGGAAGAGACGTTTGAGGGCGTCGAGGAGGCCGTGGGGGGGGCCCGATTGGCTTTCGCTGCGGAGTGAGACAAGCGGCGGATGAAGGAGCTTGGCGGCATACCGCTCGAAGGCTTGGCGGATCTCGGCTCGCTCGGAAACGGCGAGATCGGGGAGCCTCCGAAAGAGCCGTTCGAGCTCCGCCTCGCCCGTCTCGCTCCAGCCCGCCTTGAGCTGCTCGATGATGGGCGCCGTCGTGCGGTGGTGCATGTCGGTCATGAACCGCAGCGTCTCCTCCTCCACGATCGCAAGTGCCGCGGGCATTTCTCGCGTGCGGCTCTGCCGGTTGGTATCGCATGCCGCGGCCAAATCATCGACCGAATAGAGCCACACGCCTGGCCGCGCGCCGATCGCCGGATCAAAATCACGCGGCACGGCAAGGTCGAGGACGACCAGCGGCCTGCCCTCCCGCTGCCGCTCGATCCGTTCGTAGAGTGACAGCGGCACGACGGGCTCCGTCGCCCCGGTCGTGCTCACGACGAGATCGGCCGCCACGAGCTCCGCCGCCAGCTCGGCAAACGACCCCGGCCGTGCACCCAGCCGCGCCGCCAGTTCAACCGCCCGCGAGACCGTCCGATTCACGATCGTCACATCACGGGCACCGGCCGCGCGGAGATACCGCAGCGTCTCGGCCGCCATCTTGCCGGCGCCCACGAGCAGGATGCGCTTGTCATCGAATCGCTCGAACACGCCCGCGGCAAAATCGGCGACCGCCACGCTCGGGATACTCGTGCGCTCGCGGGCAATGCTCGTTTCGGTTGCGACTCGCTTGGCGGTTCGCAGCGCCGCCTGAAACATCCCACCGGTCAGCGGCCCGCTCGTGCCAATGGCGCGGCCAAGCGACCATGCCGTCTTCACCTGCCCGAGAATCTGCGGCTCCCCGAGCACCATGCTGTCGAGGCCCGCGGCCACCGAGAAGAGATGCCGCACGACCGCCTCGTCGGCCTGCTGGGCGAGCACACCGGAAAGAAGGCTGGCATCGAGACCACGACACTCGGCAAGGAACGCGACCAGCTCGTCGGGCTGTGGGGCGAGGGCCTCGTTCTCGGCCGCCGCATAGAGCTCCACGCGGTTACAGGTTGAAAGCAGCACGCCTTCGAGGCCTGGAAAACGCTCCCGAAACGCCGCGAGCGCCGTCGCCGCTTGCTCCGCCGAGAAGGCCAGCCGCTCCCGCAGCTCAAGCGGCACCGTGCGGTGCGTCCCACTCACGAGCGCGAGGCTCGTCCTGATACCAGCGGCTGCGGAGGTCATGGCGATGCCTCCACCGCGTGAGGTTCTTCACGTGCCGCTGGTGCCGAGGGCATCCCATGCCGCGACGGCGCGAAGAGCCCGAGCGCGAGTGACCCAGCGAGTACCGCAAGGCTCACCACCGAAAGCCACGCCGCGACACGATCGCCGGCGGGACGCCGCCGCATCGCGATCGCCACGCCGTCGGCCATCACGAGCCACGCGACCACGAGCCCCATTCGGAGGACCACCGGATCGGACCACGGCACCGACTCCGGCAGCTTGACGGCGTTGAGCACGATGCCCGACACAAACCCTGCGACCGCGGTCCAGGCCGCAATCCCAAGCGCGCGGTGCGTGACCGCCGTGAGCCGTTCGAGACTCGGCATCCGAAAGCCAACAAGCGGCGGCTGCTTGCGAGCAAGCCTCCCAGCCTGGATAAGCCACATTGCTCCCGCCACGGCGCCGAGCGACACACTCACGCTGAAGACGAGGTTGAAGCTGCCGTGGATGCGGGCCCACGCCTGCGATGCTGGGCTCTGGAGAAACGGCTGCCGGCTGGCGAGCGCCGCTGCGCCCACAAGGGCCAGCACCACCGGCAGAAGAAAAAGCCCCACGGGTGTTCGCGGGTTCGCCAGCGCGAGCCAGAGATAGCCTGCCGCCAAAAGCCAGGCCGCGAGCAGGTACCAGTCAAACGGGCTCGACAGCGGCACCGTCGAGTCGTTGACCGCCCGCCAGCCGAGAAAGAGCGTGTGGGCAAAAAGCCCTGCCGCCGCGAAGCCCACCATCACGATCCCGCGCACGCCAGAACGGAACACGAGCCGCGACGCTTCGCAGCCCAGCGCCACGGCGTAGCTCGCCGCAAAGCAGACGATCGATATGCCCGACAAAAACTCGGTCATGGGGGGCTCGGTGGGGAAACCGACCAGTTTAGCGTGCCGCGGCGGGCCATCCCTCCGACACAGGATATGAAGGAAGAATAGGAGCGAGGTTCCTTCCTGACCGAAGAACACGCGGGGCGTCCAGCCGCACTCTCGACGGACGGCACGGGTGCCTGGGCAGGGCCAAAGGGCCAAGGGGCCAAAGGGCCAAAGGGCCAAAGGGCCAAAGGGCCAAAGGGCCAAGGGGTTTCGCTAGTCTCCGCCGCCACGACCTTCCCGTCAGGTGACACCGCGATGTCCTCGACCTCGCCGGTCTTGTGATCCACGGTGGCCTGCTGCTTTTTTCTTTGCAGTCCCAAGACCCGACCGTGCCATCGCTGCTTCGAGTGACGAGATTAGGGCCAGGCTCGGTTGCTGAAAACACGCCGTCAATCACACGAGTGGGGACCGCACAATCTTGAAACGTTCGTGCCACAAGGTCAAAGACCACAAACGCGTGTGACGTCGCTCGGTCGAAGTCGCCGAAAAAAAGCAGTTCTCCACGATCGGGCGTGAATCGGACGCCACCGACTGAGCCCTGATTCTTAAAATCATTCCCGACATGCCATTTGAACAACTCCACACCGTTCCCTGTGCTGAAGCCGCACATCCCAGCCGAAGCCCCCAACCACAACCGTCATGAAATCCGAGACCGCGACTAACCGATCCAACTCCGCAACATTCACACTTCCCATGCGAATGCCAGGGTCCGCACCGAACTGAGTCAGCGTTCTTTCCGAAACGCCCCAGAGGCACGTTCTCACGCCACCAACACCAACCAAGCGGCTCCCGTCCCTCGCAAAATAAATGGCGCAGAACGACACACCCTGTTCGCGTCAAAGGTCCACGCTCGGGCCAAACGTCTCCTGCTCTTCCTTCGCTACTGCCTCAAGCACATCTTCGGAGCGGGTAGCACCTGGCCGATTTCGTGAAACACAAATCATTGCCTTCTTGCCAACGAGGTGTTCTTGTGACCCAAGCCCATCCTTTCAGGTCGGGCATGCGCGCAAGGGCCTCAGGACGACCTGGCACCTTGAGACCGACTGTGCCGGGCAACTTGCCATCGGCAAGGCAGCGCTCAATGATGAAAGTGCGATACGGAACTACGATCGTGTCCGCAAGAAACATGAACGGTAATGGAAGCCCCAGGCCATCACCGACGAATGAGAGATGGTTCGGAGGGAATCGCCAGTCGGTAGCCGTGGCCCAATAACTTCGCCTCACGCGAACCTCCGGCAGTCCCTCAATGGTGTTCTCCGAAACGACCTCGAGTGTCGCTGCAAAGAGAAGGGAAAGGACAGGCATTTGTCGTTTTGTCCATTCTTCAAAAAAAACCCTGTCGCTGCGAAGCCCACCGTCACGATCCCGCGCACGCCGAAACGGAACACGAGCGATGAGCGATGAGCGATCACGGTCCACCGCCGTTTTCGCGCTCGACCACATAGGGAATTCGGACTCTCGGATCGCGAGCGTCGAAGTCCTTTGCGTTTTGCGTGACGAGGATGCAGCCTTCGCGATCGGCACTGGCAAGGACAATGGCGTCCGGCAGGCGGAGGCGGAACTGCTTTCGGAGATCGACCGCACGCCGCGCGACTTCAGGAGACAATTCGACACGGCGCATCGATTCGCAACAGTGTCTCGGCAGCGAACCGTTCAGCATCTGTCTCGGCGCCGATCATGACTTCCATCCAGGAGATCACCGAGTAGAGCGGCTCGTCATAGGCATTCATCTCGACAGCCGCAGCCGGGACGCCCTGGAGAAAGTCGATGGGCACGTCGCTGTCGATCACCGCCTTCATCGTGCCCACTCATCGCGCATGCCTCGAAGCAGCACGTCGCTGTCGATGTCTTTGCTGGTCCACGTGCCAAACGCCTACTCCCTCCCGGGACGGCGCTCCTCGGCCAGCAATCGCGCCACCGCTCTCCGAACGGCCTCTGCTCGCGAGATGCCGTGAGACTCGCAGAGGGCAGCAAGCCCCCTCACTTGGTCGTCTGGAAGATCCACAATCGTTCTCATGATATCGTCATCATATATCCCGGATGCACGCCAGCCAAAGACAACCTGGATGGCGTGCACTGGAGCACGAGCCGCTTTGGCTGGCCTCAAAAACTGTTCCGAACGCCTTTTGTGGCCCCCCTATACTCGACGGCCGCCATGACGTCCCTCGCCCCCATCCCGCTCGTCGATCCTCGCAGCCAGTCGCTGCTCATGCGCGCCTGCCGGCTCGAACCGGTGGAACGCACGCCCGTGTGGCTCATGCGGCAAGCGGGGCGCTACCTGCCCGAGTACCGGGCGGTCCGCGAAAAGGTGGGCTTCCTCGAACTCTGTAAGACCCCAAGACTCTCCGCCGAGGTCATGATCGCTACCGTGCATCGCCTCGGCGTCGATGCGGCCATCATCTTTAGCGACATCCTCCCCATCCTCGAACCGCTCGGCCTCGAGCTCGAGTTTTCTGCGGGCGAAGGGCCGGTGATCCACAATCCCGTGCGCGAAGCCGCTGACGTGCTGCGAGTCCGTGAGCTTGCCGACGTTGATCGCCTCGGCTTTGTGATGGACACCGTCGCCGCTACCCGCGCAGGGCTCGACGACTCGATTCCCGTCATCGGTTTTGCAGGTGCGCCCTTCACGCTTGCCGGCTACTGCATCGAGGGGGGCACGAGCAAGGCCTGGACGCTCACGAAGCAGTTCATGATGAGGCATGAATCAGCCTGGCACGACCTCTGCGGAACGATCGCTCGCGCCGTCAGCCAATACCTCGTGGCCCAGCTCGACGCCGGCGCCCAGATCGTGCAGCTTTTTGATAGCTGGGTCGGATGTCTCGGGCCCGCCGACTACCGACGCTACGTGCTCCCCCACACCCGCACCGCACTCGCGGAAGTGGCCAAGCGAGCGCCGGTGATCCACTTCGCCTCGGGCAATCCCGCGCTCCTGCCCCTCCTCGCCGAGGCCGGTGGCAGCGTCATTGGCGTCGACTGGCGAATCGATCTCGACCGTGCCTGGGAGACCATCGGCTTCGACCGCGCGGTCCAGGGCAATCTCGACCCCGTCATCCTCTTCGCCGACCGCGACACCGTGCGAAAACGAACCCTTGAAGTCCTCGAGCAGGCCGCCGGCCGGCCGGGCCATATCTTCAACCTCGGCCACGGGATCCTCCCCGGCACCCCCGTGGAGAACGTTTTGGAGCTGATCGCCACGGTGAAGCAGGGCTGACTGCTGGAGCTGATCGCCACCGATCCCGGCGGAATCTTCCTCCCATCGCCCTCCTTTCCGCCGTTGCCCATTGCCCACACGGCTGCGTTACACTGGCGGGTTTCCCGGTCCCGACCGCAGGCTCCATGAAGACACTCGAAAAGCGACTCTTTCACCTGTTCGAGCCGGGCGACGTTGCTCGGGCTCGCGAGATCGTCCCGGTAAAGGTGTCCTGCCCGCGGGTCGGCCAAGTGCGGGCGGTTGTGTCTGGCGGCGGCGACGAGGAGGATCACGAGGTGTTCCTCGAGCTCTCCGCGCACCGACGTGGCGGGATGACGCTCGAGACCCGTTGCTCTTCGGCCGAAGGCAAAGCAGGAAAACCCTGCGCGATTCTCGCCGCGGTGATCCTTGAGGTAGACCGTCGCGGGCTCCTCTCCGGCATTCACGACCAGACGCCCGTCGCCCTCGCGGTGATCGGTGAAATCTCAGGCGACGTCGAGGACGAGCCAGTCGCCGACGACACCGAGGTCCCCGAACTCTCCACGACCCTCATACCCCCTGCGAGCGGCCGCGCGAGTCGCAGTGGCCCGCGGCTTGCGCCGTGGGCTGCCGAGCTCGAGGAGCGACGTCGCCTCGTCGAGCCGACGATGCCTTCGCATGGCGTGAGTATCCCCGACGCCCGGCGGGCCGGTGGAGCGCTCGTTTTTCTATTCGATACGGCTGCCTCGATTGACGCCCGCACCGCCGTGCTCACTCCCTGCCGGATGCAGCTCGACGTCGCCGGCAATACCACCGGCCGACCCCGCCCGATCACGATCGGACCAGGTGAAGTTGAGTTTGCCGATCTCGATCCCACCGAGCGGGACCTCTTGGCCAGGCTCTTGGGTGCCGTTGGGAGCTCGGACGGTGGCATGCCGCCCCCCCTGGAGCGACGCACGATCACGAGGCTCATCATCGCGCCTCGATCTGCCGCGACGCATCTCGCGATGCTCTCTGAAGTTGGGCGGCTCGTCATGCAGCCGGAGCCACGGCGGGCGCCGGAGGAGATCGTGCCCCTGACGTGGGACGGCGGGCGTCCGTGGGAGTTGGCATTCATCGTCGGACCCGACGACGACGAACTGCCTCGGAGCACGCGTGCAAGCGACGACGAACCGCCCCGCCGGCCCTCGAAGGCCACACTCACCGCGGCGCTCGTTCGAGGCAGCCAGCGAAAGCCACTCGATGAGCCGCGGGCGATTCTGAAGGCTGGCATAGTCGTCTTCGCCGATCGCATCGCGCGGCTCGAAGCCGGCGAGTCGGCCGGCTGGATCGATCAATTCGAGCGCCGCGGGCCCATCGAGCTTTCGGCGTCGCAGTGCGACGGGCTCGTGGAACGCCTTGCGGTTCTCGCCGACGTGCCGCGGGTCGTGCTCCCCGCGTGGACGGGCTGGCGGATCGAATCGGGGGCACCGCGGCCCAAGCTCGTGCTCGACGATTCCCCGGTTCTCTCGCTCGACGAGGCCGAGAACGGCAGGCGTCGCAGTGCGTCGCGTGTCCAGCTCGCTGGCCAGATCTGGTTTGACTACTCGGGCGTGCTCATAGCCGCCGGTGATCCTGCCGGAGGCGCCGCCGATGCCGACCGGCGGGTGTTCATTCGCCGCGACCGTGCGGCCGAGCGGGATGCGCTCGCCGTGCTGCCGCGGTATGGATTCACGTCGCCACGCGGGGTCGCGGTGGATGGCGCTGAAATCACGCATCATGTGGAAGTGGCCCGTGGCCGACTCGACGGCTCGGTGTCGCAGCTCGCCTCGGTGGGATGGACGGTCGAAGTCGCAGGCCGCCGCTACCGGCCAGCCGGCAGCGTGGCCTGGAATGTCACCAGCGGCATTGACTGGTTTGAGCTCTCGGCAGAGATCGATTTCGGAGGCGTGCGGGCCGAGCTGCCGGCGCTCCTCGCGGCGCTCGCGTCGGGCGGCCGTTCGGTGGAGCTGTCTGATGGGTCGGTGGGTATCTTGCCCGACGCCTTTGCGGCCGAGATGGCCCCGTTCGTGGCCCTCGCACAGAAGCATGACGGACGGCTGCGGTATGGCCGCATCCAGATGGCGCTGCTCGACGCGCTGCTCGCGGGCCAGCCGCAGGCGAGTTTCGACGAAGCGTTTGAGCGGCTGCGCGACCAGCTCGCGGCCGGCGGAAGGCCGGAGGCTGAGCAGGAGCCACATGGCTTCGAGGGAACGCTTCGACATTACCAGCGCGAGGGCCTCGGCTGGCTCATCTTCCTTGAGTCACTCGGGCTTGGCGGCTGCCTCGCCGACGACATGGGTCTTGGTAAGACGATCCAGGTGCTCGCGCTGCTCATGCGACGCAAGACCGCCAACGCTGCCGCCGGGATTCCTCACCGGCCGAGCCTGATCGTCGTGCCCAAGAGCCTCGTCTTCAACTGGATCGAAGAGGCTCGCAAGTTTGCCCCCGCGCTGCGGATGGCGAATCACACGGGGAATACGCGAACCGACACGACGAACGAACTCGACGAGTACGACGCGATGATCACGACCTACGGCACGCTCAGGCGAGACATCATGCGCCACCGCGAAAACGAGTTTGACTATGTCATTCTCGACGAGGCGCAGTCGATCAAGAACGCGGCCAGCCAGGCGGCGAAGGCCTGTCGACTTCTCCGGGCACGGCACCGCCTGGCCCTCACCGGCACGCCCGTCGAGAACCACATCGGCGAGCTCTGGAGCATTTTCGAGTTTTTGAATCCGGGGCAACTCGGCAGCGCTGTTCGCCTTCGGAAATTCCTGGCCGACGGTCGCGGTAGCGCCGATGTCGTGGCCCGCGCGGTGCGGCCGTATCTCCTCCGCCGAACCAAGAAAGACGTGCTCTCGGATCTTCCGGAGAAGACGGAGCAGACGCTCTATGTCGAGCTCGGCGAGGCGCAGCGGAAAGCGTATGACGAGCTTCGCGAGCATTTCCGGGCGGAGTTGACCGGACGCATCGGCCGCTTCGGCATCGGCCGCTCGCGCATCGCCGTGCTCGAGGCGCTCCTGCGGCTCAGGCAAACAGCCTGCCATCCGGGGCTCGTGGATCACTCGCTGGTGGACGAACCGTCGGCCAAGCTCGACACACTCCTCGAGCAGCTTGAAGAGGTGATCGACGAGGGTCACAAGGTCATCGTCTTCAGTCAGTTCACGAGCTTTCTGGCCATCCTGCGGCGGCGGCTCGATGCGATTCCGACCACTTACGAATACCTCGACGGTCGAACGACCGACCGGCAGGCCCGCGTCACCCGCTTCCAAGAAGACGAAAGCTGCCGGCTCTTCCTCGTGAGCCTCAAGGCGGGCGGCCAGGGCCTCAACCTCACCGCAGCCGACTATATCTACATCCTCGACCCTTGGTGGAATCCCGCGGTCGAGGCCCAAGCGGTTGACCGGGCCCACCGCATTGGCCAGACCCGTCCGGTGTTTGCCTACCGCCTCATCGCCCGTGACACGGTCGAGGAGAAGATCCTTGCCCTCCAGGACAAAAAGCGGGAGCTGGCCGAATCGATCGTGCGGGCCGATGCGGGCGTCATCGCCAACCTCACCCCCGAAGACGTCGAGCTTTTGCTCTCGTAGCTGACGCCGTCCGAGGCCTTCGGTTTTCGCGGGCGAAAGCGGCCTTCATCGAATTCTCACGTGTGGGGACCCGCCGCCGCGGGCATACTTTTCTGGCAACGCCGCGACCAGGCCGCGGGTCTTGGCTTGCGGTCCAAGTCGCCCACACAGGTGTCTGATGTCCGCTGTCACATCCATTCCGCAGGAAGGCCTCGTGAAGCACGCGTCGCCGAAGCCCCGAGATCCGCAGTCTTCCACCGCCCACCGGATTCTCGTGGTGGACGACGAAGTCGATCTCCTCGAGCTCGTTCGCTACAACCTCGTGAAGGAGGGGTACGACGTCGTCTGCGTGGGCAGTGGCGAAGAGGCGCTCAAAGCTGCGCGGAAAGACCCGCCGGATCTCATCGTGCTCGACCTCATGCTTCCGACCGTAGACGGTCTCGAAGTCTGCCGACGGCTCAAGGCCGAGGCCCGCACGCGCGACATCCCGATCGTGATGCTTACCGCCAAGAGCGAGGAGACCGACGTCATCTCCGGTCTCGACCGCGGTGCCGACGACTACATTGCCAAGCCGTTCAGCCCGCGCGTGCTCACAGCCCGGATCAAGGCGCTCCTGCGGCGGCATGACACGAAGCGGCAGGCCGAGGCAGAGCTCACCATCGACGTTTATGAACTGTCGATTCACCCGGGCCGCCACGAAGTGACGCTCGCCGGCAGCCCGCTCGAGCTGACCTACACCGAGTTTGCCCTCCTTCAGTTCCTCGCGAAGCGGCCAGGCTGGGCCTACACCCGCACGCAAATTGTCGATGCCGTGAAGGGCGAGGACTATCCCGTGACGGAGCGATCAGTGGACGTCCAGGTTGCCGGCCTGCGCAAGAAGCTCGGTGATTTTGGGTCGTACATCGAAACCGTCCGCGGCGTCGGCTACCGCTTCCGCCCGTAACCAGCCGGCGCTGCGTCGGTCTTGCTCATGGTGGTGGATTCAGTCGTCCTCGTCTGAGTCGTCCTCGTTTGAGTCGCCCTCGTTTGAGTCGCCCTCGTCTGAATCGTCCTCGTCTGAATCGTCCTCGTCTGAATCGTCGTCGTCCGCTGTGGCGGATGGAGACTCAGTGACTTCGTTCCACCCTTCCGTCGATTCGGTTCCGTTCGTGGTCGCACTCGCCACGCTGCCGTCGTCCACAACACCGCCAATGAT
>Ga0163151_10008385_pt1 | contig 11698 bp, 19 predicted proteins | sample OliLakLV19MP5IB2_FD_145596 | JGI IMG/M metagenome (GOLD analysis project Ga0163151, IMG submission 145596) | Freshwater microbial mat bacterial communities from Lake Vanda, McMurdo Dry Valleys, Antarctica - Oligotrophic Lake LV.19.MP5.IB-2 | ecosystem: Environmental > Aquatic > Freshwater >...
TCCAGCGGCCGGGAAGCTTCGCGGGCGTGGGCGGCGCCGGGGGTGTTGGGGGTGCGGGCATGTCTTATGCTGACATGCAGTGCGGCTGGTGACGCGCGGCGGTTGTGCGGGAGAAGCGCCCCGCGCGAAGCCGGCCGCTGGACGTGTTGGGATAATAGGACGCCGGACTATGCGCCGGTAAGAGCTCGCCTGGCCTAAGTTGGCCGGGCGGGCTTTTTCTATTTCAGAAGCGGCGGCCGCGCGGGCTGGCGATAGCGCTGGGCCCGCGCGGCCGTTTCCATTGGGGAAGGAGGAAACAAATGGACGAAATTATCATCATCATCAACCCGGGCTTTTAAGCCGCTGTAACGGGCTCGGCCGCGCGTTGCACGCGCGGCCTTCGAACATTCTCCGGGCGTGGCACACGCACGGCGCCGCGCATCGCGCGGCTGCCAGGGAAGCGAATCGATTACGTAATGGCGAGTTATCGGCTGCACCCGCGCGGCGCGGGTTTGCCGGCCCGCGCCGTGCACCGCGAACGAGAACACCGCCCACTACTGGCGGGCCGGATGCGGCGGATAACTCGCATTACGTAAGAGGGCGTGCGAAGCACGCCTATTGACCTGGCCGGTAGCCGGGCGCCGCGGGCCGCTGGGCGCGTGAGCCGCAACGCCGCGTGAGCCGCGGGCCGCGTGAGTTGCAATGCCGCGTGAGCCTCAATGCCGCGTGAGCCTCAATGCCGCGTGAGCCTCAATGCCGCGTGAGCCTCAATGCCGCGTGAGTCGCAACGCCGCGGGGCGGTCTGCCGCGAGCGACACGGCTTCACCGTGGAGCGTGCGGCCGCTCGGCACGACGCGCACGGAGTGCCGGCCACACCAGCACGGCGGGCGAGCTGCAACGGCGCGGGGCGGTCTCGAAGCAGCTTAAGCGGCGAGCTCGAGGTCTGCGGTGTGCGGCGGGCGCCGGGGGGGATCGCGGCGCTGTCCGCAGCTGGTGTGCGGGCAAGGTTTCGGCGCCAGGTCGCGGGCGAGCTGGTCGAGCTCTGCGCGATGGATGAGGCGGGTTTGAATCGCGCGGCCGTCGCGAGTGAGCCGGGCGGCTGGGTCGAAACGATCTCGCGCCAGGCTGAGGACAGCGGCGGCGACAATCGGCGAAAGCTGGCCGATGGTCAGGTAATACATGCCGGATGAGCGGTCTTGCATTGCGCAAGTGTCTCACGAGAACGGGAGTACTCGGGGCCTAGCTACGTAACAAATACAGGTGAAAATGTTTTAGGCCGCGCGGGCCGGGGCGTCTTCCGCGGGGTGTGGGCGGCCATCCCAGGGGACGGTGGAGGTCGCCAGCCAGTAGCCGGCGTGGATAGCGAGTTGGGCGGCGCCGCCGGTGAGTTGGCAGAGTTCCCAGATCGCCGGCCGGGCGATCTTGAGTTCCTCCATTGTTCCGACGCGCCATCCGTTTAGGCGCCAGCCGGCCAGGTCTGCCGGCTGGTCGAATGTGACATGGACGGTGGCCGGCTGGTCGCTCTGCGCCATGCGTAGACTGAGTTCTGTACGGAAGCCGCGGTGCTTCCATACGGCCGCGATCCCGCGGCTGTCGAGCGCGGCGACGGCGGCGTTTTGCAGGGGTGATAGTTGAGGGTCCATAAGCCGAGTTTATGATGCTGGCCGGGCCGGGCGCGGCGCGGATCGGAAACTCGAACGGCGCCGGGCGCGGGGCGTTTTGCAGAGCGTTTGGTCCGCGGGCATAAGCGGGGCTAATAGGCCGGGCAAGCGAAGCCAGAGCGAGCGGGCACGCGGAGCGTGCTCCGCGGGGCACCGGCGCCGCGCATCGCGCGGCTGATTACCGGAAGGACCCGTGGCCCCTCCGCGCGTTGCACGCGCGGGAGTAGTCGCGGGGGGAAAAATTCTCAACAAAGCCGCCTAGGATTTATCCTAGGGATAGCTGTCCTTGGTTGGTTCCTCTGTTAACCGCGCCGCCCGATTCCGAAGGGCGGCGCGGTTCTTTTCGGTCAGCGTTCGGAGTCCGCGAACGCCAGACGTAGGGCGGCTCTGATTTCGCCGCTCAGGGCTTCGTCGTCGGGAGCATCTGCGTGCAAGTTATCGATCAACCAGATAGCGGCTTCTGATTGAGTGATCCGGTACGCCTTGGGTTTAGTGCCTTGGTATTCCGAGGAGCAAGAAATTATCCATTCGCCCTTGCGGGACAGGTGCAGGGCCTGGTGGTCCCATTGGCTCTGCGTAGCTAGCGATATGTGATTTGATCCATCGAACCAGGTTTTCTCCTCCCAGGTTTTTTTGGTTGCTCTCATATCGAACCATCCATCGCCTTCGCCGTCATTGCGGTCTGTCAGTCGTGTCATTTGTGTTTTCCTTTTTTTGGGTTTGGGTTGGGTTGCGGGGTGCGCCCGCCGCGCGGGGCGGCGGGCGTGGGAACTAGCTTTGCACGGTTCCGCCATAATCAGCCTGGCAAGATCGCCAGAACGAGCAATACTTGCGGCTGCAAAAGTTGGAGGAACGGTTTGGAACCGCGAACCCCTGCGCCATCGCGTCCGCGATAATCGGGAAGAGCTGGCGGACGTGTTCGCGGTCTGAGGCGAGGATGGGGAAGGTTTGGGTAATCACTTTGGGCGAAGCGGCCTTGGTGATCGTTATGATTTTGGCCATGCTCGCGCCGGCCAATTCGGCGTAGGTTGTGAGCTGGATCCGGTGCTGGTTGCTGATGCCGGACGGGCTCCGGCTCGACGTCTTGAAATCGACAATACAGCCGTCCTCGGTCACGACGTCGGCAATTCCGCGGACCGGGACGCCGGCGATGTCGCCGGCCAGTTGTAGTTCCACGGCGGGCCGGCCGTCGATTGTCGCCGGTATGATTTCGCCCGCCTGGGCGCCGAAGGCTTCGGCCATTTCGGCTGCTTTTTCGCACAGCGATTCAGCGTCTTCGTCTGTTCTCAACTCCGCGTCCGCGAGTTCCGCGGCGCAAGCAGCGCGGGCTTCCATTCGCCAGTCGACGGGCTGATAGCTTTCGCCTGTCGCGGCTTGGTGCAGTAGGGCGGCGGCGATCGCCTTGTGGACGGCGCGGCCAAGTGCGAGGGCGCCCGTTTTAGCCTCTGGCAAATTAAGCCGGTATTTGTAGTGCCAAGCGGCCGAACATTCGAGGTAGCCATTGATCTGCGAAGGGCTGAGGGCCGCGCCATCCGGCGCGGCCTTCGCCCACGGGCCGAAGTCGGCCGCCTGGATGGCGGCGGCGGCGAGTAGTTGGGTCGTCATGCTTCCGCCTCCATTCGTTCGCAGTTTTCGCCTTCGTCCTGGCATCCGCAGATAAGCCGGCTTTCCGGCTTGGCCCAGGCGTTGGCGCCGCAAGTTCCGCACGTGTATTTAGTTTTTGATGCGGCTTTGGTTTTGGCCGCGGCCGCGTCTTCGCTGCGGGACATCCATCGCATGGCGAAGCCATCGTCGAGGATGGCGGCGGCGGCGGCGTCGAAGCGTCCGCCGGGGATGACGAAGTGTCCGACGGCTTGGCCGGTCTCCTTTCCGCCTGGCGCGTGCGTGTCGGACGGGTGCAAGCCGATCTCGATCATTTTGTTTGCCCACTCGCGGTCGTGATACGAGCGGCGGGGCGGGGTTCCGTGGCATTGCTGCCAGACGTGCGCCATCTCGTGCGCGAGCGTACTGAGCGTCTCAAGTTCCGGGCGTTGGAAGTGATCGGGATTTAGAGCCAGTTCATGCGCGGTCTGCTCGCCCATTATCGATTTGATCGCGCCATTGTCGCGGGACGCGAATCTGTCCGCGTGGAAGTATCCGTATGCTTTCGCGTGGCGCTGAAAAGTAATGAGCACGGGCGGGAGTGATCCGCCGAATAGCTGAGCGTTCAGCGCGTCGTATGCGGCCTGGATTCCGGCGTACTCGATTTCGGTGATCGACGCGGGGACAAACGGCGGGCGCGTTGTATCGTACGATACATCCGGGCGTTTTCCTTTCAGCGCTCGGGGCTTGGTTGGCCGGGGCGCCGCGGTAGCGGCGCCCTTCCTTGCGGGGCGCATTAGCGACCGCCTTTTTCGGCCGCGATGTACAGCGACAGGCCGAACGCGCGGACATCGTCCGATGTCCAGCGGAAGGCGAGTTCTTGCACTCGCGCGTAAGCCTCGGACGCTTGCGCCGCGCGGATTGCGGCAAGGAGGCACTCGGTAAGCCGCGCCTCCGCGGCGTGCTGGCCGGTGAGGGCCGGGCGTTCCTGCGGCGGGTTCACCAGGCGAGGGCCGGCGGCCGGGGCCGGGGGCATTTGTCCGCCGGGTTCGCGGGCGTCGGACTCCTCGCGCATCGCGCGGGCGACGTGGGCGGGCGGTTCGATCACTTCGGCGGCGGCGTCGTCGACTTGCTCGACGTGCCAGGTGATTATCCGCCGCGTACCCTTGCGGCTTTCGCTCTTGGTGATCTGGTAGACATCGAACGGCCGGGCGGTCGTCGCCTGGATCTGCTCATGTACGGCTGGTTCCAGCCAAACGATTTGGTTTCGGGTCAGCCAGTATCGGTACTGGTCGCCGTAGGCGCCTGCCTGGAGTTGGCCGTCGCCGTCCTCCAGTTGTATCCGGACCGGCTGATTGGCCGGAAACAGTACCTTCTCGCGCTGCGGCCGCGCGGCGTTGACTCCGTTGACTCCTGCGTATCCCATCTTTTTCGCTCCTTGTTTTTGGTGGCCGCGTGGCCCGCGGCCGGGGGGTGTTTCGTATTCGAACCCTTACTTAACTTATCGGCAAAAACAGCGTTTTCATTGGCTTTTGTAAGTGTTTGTTGTTCCTCGTGGAACTTAGTAAGTCTTTTCCAGGGTGACAACTTATGTAAGTCGTGTAAGTCGGTTTTCCTGCGGCGCGGGCTTCCGGGTCCGATGTGCGGACCCTTCCGAACCTGCGCAATAGGTTCGGGACCGTTCCGGGCGCGGAGGGTTGCAACTTTTCCCATCGGCAGGGAAAAGTTGAGGCGCCGCATCGGCGCCGAACAACCCGGAGCGCCCCGGAACGACAAGTCCTCTCTGCAGGTTCGGAAGGGTCCGCGCATCGCGGCCCGCGTGGAACCCCCCGCGAGGGGGGCAGGGGGGCGAACCAACTTCCTTACGGCGCGTAAGCGCCGCTAGTTCTTCCCCTTCCCCCGGCTTTGCGGGGGAAGGGCTGGGGATGGGGGTATCCAACTTCCTCGCGCCCGCGGCATGCGTGCAGCGAAGCGGAGCGCTATTTCCACACGATGAACACGAACGAAAATCACGGGCATGCGATACTCTGCGCATGCCCAAGAAACAGGCGCGGGATCAGGCTCCACCTGCAACGGCGCCGCCAGAGTCGCCAGCGTGGGGCCGTGGAAAGTCGGGGCAGTGGCCTCCTGGCCGGAGCGGCAATCCGGCCGGGCGGCCGTCGGGCTCGCGGAACCGTGTGAGCGAGATAGCGGCCACGATGATTGCGGGTGACGTGGAAGCCGTCATGCTGCGGCTTTTGACGATGGCGAAAACGGGCGATCGCGTCGCTCTGCGGCTGGTGGTTGACCGCGTCCTTCCGCGAGCGGCGGCGAATCGGCATGTATCGGCGGAATTGCCGCGGCTCCGCTGTGCTACGGATATAGCTGAAGCGATGGCGCAAATTATCGGACTCGTAGCTAGTGGAGATATGAGTCTCGAAGAGGCTCGGCAGTTTGCGGCGTTGCTCGAGTTGCAGCGGGCGGCGATTGAGTCGAGCGACCTACAAGTGAGGCTCGAAGCGTTGGAAGGGCAAGGAGAACGGGAATGAAACTCACGAAGCGGGTGAATGCCCTCGAACGGCGTCAGCAGCGGGCGGCCTACTCCGAGTGGGGACTGGTCATCGATGGACAACTTGACGGGCTCATCACACCGGTAGAAATCGCGACGGGCCTGGTGCGGATCGTGGCCATGATGGCGGATGGATCGATACCGTTGTGGGAGGGCCGGGAGTTCGCCTCGCAGCTGTCGGTACGCATTGAAGAGCTCGGCGGGGAAGCGAGTGCGGTAGGGGACGCGGTGCGGCGGTGAAACTTCTACGGCGAGTTAAACGGGTGGAATCGGGGCGCGGGTCACTAACCCTCGCGGAGGTCGGCATAGCGTGGTCGGCGTACGACGTGGAACTTGACCGGCGCCTGGCGGCTGGCGAGTATTGCGCTGTGGATGTCGTGGAGGAACCCGTGGGGCCCGGTGCTGTCACCTGGCGTTGCAGCGAGCGGGTGTCGACAGATCCGGGTGATATGGGCTTCTTGCGCAATTCCAAGGGCGAGATTATCGGCCGGGTGACTGCGCGGGAGCGGTCGCTTGTGACTGTCGAGCGCGCCGGGCGTAGCGCCGAAGGCGGCCGGTAGTGGAGGACCGGGTGGAGGATCGGCCAGAGGAGCGAGTGGAGGACCGGGTGGAGGATCGGCCAGAGGAGCGAGTGGAGGACCGGGTGGAGGATCGGCCAGAGAAGCGAGTGGAGGATCGAGTGGAGGATCGGCCAGAGGATCGAGTGGAGGACCGGGTGGAGGATCGGCCAGAGGAGCGAGTGGAGGACCGGGTGGAGGATCGGCCAGAGGAGCGAGTGGAGGAGCGAGTGGAGGATCGAGGGGATGAGCCGGAGCGGCCGCTGGTTAGCGGAGGAGCGGCCGCTGTAGCGGCCGCCGGTACGTGTTTCAGTAACCGTCGATAAGATCCCACGTGTTGTAGGGCGGAACGCCACCCCCTTCCGGGGGAGGCGTTTCAGCAGCAGCATAGAGGGGCGAGAGGAGGCCGCACAATTCCGCCCACTGTTCGGGCGAAACCGGGTTACCGTCATCAAAAGGAAGGGGAACGGGGGAAAAACGAAACGTGTTCATGCCCGCTTTCCGGCCGCGAGCACAGGGCGCGTGAAAATAACCGCGGGGGCGGCGGAGCCGCCCCTCCTCCGGGGTTTTTTCCTCGCCACTTTTACGCGGCCGAAGGGCAATCAATGAACACGGGTCGTTTCCCCGGTTCCGCTTTTTTAGACGGCAACCCGGTTTCGTCTGCGTGGCGCGGCTGTGCGTCGCTCGCCGCTTTGCTGCGCGGCCCGCTCCGGAAGGCGGGCGGCCGCTCCTGCGCGCGGTTTCTCGGCGCTGTGATGCGCCGCCCGCTCTTGACTGCGACCGCGCAGCGGGAGCGCTGGTTGCTCTGACTGGGCGCTTCACCGTACTTCTCGGCCGGGCGTCCGGCGTGCCGCGGGCGACACGTCGCTTGACCGCGGTCTCGCGTTTGCACGCCGGGCGCCCTACGCGGAATCTGCGGAGCTGCGGGAGCGCGACCGCGTAGCGGGAGCTTGCTCTCACTAGCAACAGGTGAGATTGAAAAAGCCGGGAGCGGCGCGGGCCGTAGCTCGCGCCGGCGGGCGGCAAGGGCCACGGGTCGCGGGACCGAGCCGATTGGTCTACCGTTTCCCTCTCGCCGCCCGCCTGTGTGATTATCGGCGGTAGTTGCCGATATCGTTAGAATCCCATGATTGCGAATGATCTCCAAGTGTTGCGCCGCCGCCTGGCGGCGGTCTGCGCGGCGATAGCGGCGGTGGAAGCGCTGGACGTTATAGCGCCTTCGCCAGTGGATCGCGGGCCCACAATGTGGCCGGCCGGACGTACCTGGCGACGGTCTGAATCGATTTGTGGCCGGTCCGCTGCATCACCAGACTCTCAGGCGTTCCGGCTTCGATAGCTGCGGTGACACAGCCGGCGCGGAGTGAATGCGCGCCGTATAGTGAGGCGTCGAGACCGATGTGCGTGACCGCATCTTTTACGATTGCCCAGATTGTGGTGTCGCTGAGGCGGTCGTAGTCGCTTCGCCTCGAGGGCGATAGCGAGGTGAGCAGCGGGCCGGGTTTTTTGCCGCGGATCTTTAGCCATTTTTGCATGGTTCGGACCGGGCACGTTCGGACGCGCGAACCGTGAAATATGCCGATCTCGCGGCCGCGGGCTTCCTGGTCGGTTTTAGATCTGCCGATCGACACTTTCATGCCCTTGGCGCTTATGTGGATGTCGGCGATGTTGAGGGCGGAGAGTTCGGAGCGGCGCATGCCGCTTGCGAAGCCGAGGAGTAGGATCGCCTGGTTTCGGAGTCCGACATCTGTTTTCGGTTGCGTGTGGCACATTCTCCGGAGTTGGTCGGGAGTGATGGCGTGTTTTGCGGCCGGTTTGACGCCGTGTTTGCGGCGGGCGCCGCGCATGAGTTGGATCACGCTTCGGTCCTCGGTGGGCGAGTCGTGGCCGGCCGCTACGTGGTAGTGCCGGACGGCCGCGCTGTGGCGTTCGACGGTTGAGACCTTGCGGTCCTGCAGCGAATCGGCGAGGTAGAGCGTGAGGGTGTCGGGCGATGCGGGCAGCGGCCGCTTCCCGCATCGGCCGCACCACGCGAGGAAGTCTTTCCAGTCGGACGCATACGAGCGGAGTGTGGATGGCGCCTTTTGCTGTCCGCTGATCTCTTGCGCGAGTAATCGGAGCTCGGCCATGTCGGGGCCTCCTGGGGTTGCGAATAGTCTTAGCTGTTCCGGCTCTTCAGTGTTCGCCTGTGGCATAGGCTCCTTATCGGGTGCGGTGTGGAACTATGTTAGCTTGTTTGGAGTTTGTAATGGTGACTTATCGGAACCTCGGTTTTGTGCTAAATTGTCGTACATCTGTCCGCTGATATCCGGACGGGTGAAAAATTGTCGCTCGGGCCGTGCCACCGGCCGCGACTGGAGAGCCGATCATGTCCATTTTTCCGGTGCCGCCGTGCGCCGATGACTCACCGCATGAGATTCCCGGGAATATATGTTATCGGAACCCGCAAATCTCACAGATCGAGGCGCTGCAGGCGGTTGCGGCGGTCGCGCCTGGGCTGAGCGAAGCTGAGCTACGTGTCTTGCTGGCGTTGGCGGTGCGGGCTGTCAACGATCCGGACTTCTGCTGCTCTGCGAGTTCGCGCGAGCTTGCGGCTTCAACACGTTGCGCTCGCGCCAATGTGCAGCGGGCGGTTGATTCCCTTACGGCAAAGCTGCTGATCGTGACCCGGTTAGGTGGTTCTAAATCGGCGAGCGTGTACATGCTCTCTTTCTTGAAGACGTTCGCTTTTGCTGGTTCGTTGGGTGGCCTCGCTGCGAGGCCACCTACACCAAATTATGCAGAGGGGGGGTGGCATCGCAGCGAGGCCACCAGTACTACTAGTGCTATCGGCCAAGCTGTTGATTCTCTTCAGTCGCCTGAAATGGCCCAAAACGTGCTTTTTCGATCGATCGATCCGAACGATCGAAAAGAGAAGATCGATCGATTGCGTGCGGGCGCGATTAATGCGAACCCGATCGAAGCCATGGCGAAAGCAAAGCCCAAACACTACACGGCGGGCCAGATCGACCTGGCGCGGCGGTGGATGTACGGTCTCGCCGTGAAACTCGGGCGCGAGAAGGATCGGCATCCGCCGGATGACGAACTGCTGGCGCAGTTCTTGGCGATCGCTCCTTGGCCGCGGCTGCTGTCGCTGCTGATCGATCTGCAGAGCGAGGGCCGCGAGGTTGGGTACAGCTACGGGTGGTTTCTGACGGTGGCTTTGCAGCGGATCCACAACATGAGTTGGTCCCCGGCGAAACAACGCGCAGCGCTTGCCGCTGTTCCGGCAACTCCAGTGGCGGCGCCGGAGCAAGTGGCGATGGAGTTCCCCGCCCCGGGTGGCGACGGGGGCGAGTTCTTGGCCGAGTCGTTGAGGCAGGTGGGAAGGAAGGCGGTGGGATGACTTCTGTGTGGCGTGTGCGTGCGGCGCCGATTATCGCGGCGGTGCTGGCCGAGAATGCCGGTGCGAGCGAGAGCGAGTTACGGAAAGCGCTGCGCAGCGCTTATCCGTTCGGGGAGCGCCAATACCATCCGTACAAAATTTGGCTGGACGAGGTTAACCGGCAGCGTGGGCGGGAACCGCGGCGGGGCTTGCGCCGTCGCGGGGGTGTAGACGTGCGGCAGGGGCATTTGTTCGGCGGTGCGTCATGAGCGGTTTCCGGGTAGGGGAACGGTGCAGGGTGTCGGGCGTGCCTGGTGTCGATTGGTGCGAGGTGTTAGGTGTGGAGACGCCGGATTCGATGCCAGACTTGACGGCTGGGCTTTTCGCTGGTCCGGTGCGCGATATCCTCGCCGATTGGGGCGTTGATACGGTCTTGTTTTTGGTTGGCCGGCTGAATTGTGCGGAGTCTTCGGATACTGTGGCGTTCGTGCTTTTTCATGTTGCGGGCGTCGCGGCCGGCGAGTGGTGCGATGGACAGAGTGCGGCTGATGGCCGCGGGGGGCGTATCAGGGTGGAAAGGGCGGTTTACTATGCGTCGCGTAACTGAGCGCGTAACTGAGCGCCTCGATCTCCGCCACTGGCCGTCGCCGGGCTACTGCCGGCACTGCGGGTGCATGTCGCTGTTTCGGGACGCGTGCGGGCGAGAGCGGTGCACCTCGGTTGCGTGCGATCCGTGCGCGTCGACCTGGTCGGAACTGGACGCCGATTTCCGGCGGGCGGCGGGACGGCGTCTGCGGTCGCCTCTTGGCGGCTCGGATAGTTACTAGAGGGTGTTGTGTATCGTACGATGCAATCGGCGTGGCGCGTCTGCGTCCGGGCGCTGAGGGGGTGATGGTGGAGAAGGGGACTGCGTGGCGCTGTGGGCGATCTTGGCGTGTGTTGTGCCTGTCCGGCTGGCTGGCGCGGGTGCTGTTTGCGGCGTGGATTCGCCAACGGGCGAAGGAAAGGCGAACCTGAATTTACAGGCGGGAAACAGGAGGGTAGTCGCGCGGTGTTTCGCAACGGAAAAAATCTCACCGGGCGGCTAAATTGTTTTGCCTTTGCTATCGCGATTCGGTCGCAAGGCCGGTTGGGTGATGCTTACGCGAACGATGAAGGCGCAACAAGCTATGGAGGGCGCGAGATGAAGTCACTTTACGAAATACCGCCCGGCTGCATCTGCCAAGGCGATGGCCTGCTGGGAATGCGTTGTTCGGCAATTACGCACGCGACAAAGCGGATGACGCCGGGACGCGTGCGGGCGAGAGCGGTGTACCTCGGTCGCGTGCGATCCGTGCGCGTCGACCTGGTCGCGCGGTGTTTCGCAACGGAAAAAATCTCACCGGGCGGCTAAATTGTTTTGCCCTTGGAATCGCGATTCGGTCGCAACGCCGGTTGGGTGATGCTTACGCGGCTGGGGAGGAGTTGCGCCGCCGCGATGAGGCGGCGGGTTTCGGCCTGTTCGGCGATGTTGCGATTTTCGGCGGCCGCCTGGGCGGCGCTGAGGATGCGGCCGCGAGTGTCGCGGAGCGGGGGAGCGGCGGTGAGGCGGAGCCGCGGCGTTAGCTGGATGTCCTCGGCGCCTGGCGGCGTCGGGCGTTTCATCCGATGACTCGTAGCTCGATGGCTTCGGTTTCGTCGAGGATGCGTCGTTTGCGGCCGCGGCCGCGGCTGAGGAACTGGCCGCGGGCGTCGCGGGCTGGCGGGTTGATGGCCTGGCGGGTTTGCGGCGAGATCTTCACGCGGGGCGCGGTGGGGGCCGGCTTGCGGAGCTTCACTTTTCGCGGTTCCGTTCCTGCCAGTCCTCCAGGAGTTGTCTCTCTTCGATCTCGGCCTGGGTGAGTTCGCGGCCGGGAAGCTTCGCGGGCGTGGGCGGCGCCGGGGGTGTTGGGGGTGCGGGCATGTCTTATGCTGACATGCAGTGCGGCTGGTGACGCGCGGCGGTTGTGCGGGAGAAGCGCCCCGCGCGAAG
>Ga0163151_10008395_pt1 | contig 11686 bp, 10 predicted proteins | sample OliLakLV19MP5IB2_FD_145596 | JGI IMG/M metagenome (GOLD analysis project Ga0163151, IMG submission 145596) | Freshwater microbial mat bacterial communities from Lake Vanda, McMurdo Dry Valleys, Antarctica - Oligotrophic Lake LV.19.MP5.IB-2 | ecosystem: Environmental > Aquatic > Freshwater >...
GCATGGGCGTCGTCGTGACGATCGGGGTCGGCGTGCTCGTCGTCGCCGGGCCCAGCGTCGGGGTCACCGTCGGCACGGGTGGCGGCGTCGGCGTCGCGAAGGGCGGCGGGGTCGCGGTGAGGATCGGCGTCACCGTCGGCACCGGCGTCACGGTCCGCGTCACCGTCGGCGTCACCGTGCGCGTCGGCGTCGCGACGCTCGGTCGCGTGATCGTCACCACCTGCTCGGCGACGTTGTTCGCGTCCGACAGCTCCGCGATCCTGTTCAGGGGATCGACGACGACCCGCAAGAGGTAGTTGCCCGTGGGGATGCCGGTCACGTCGAGGTACTGGCACCCGAGCGTGTAGTCGTACGTGTCGGCGCACCCGGCCGAGATGCCTTGATTGGTGCAAGTGTAGAGGGGCGCAGCGCAGTTGGTGTCGCGCAGGCAGTAGCCTTGCTTGTGGCCGACGACCACGACGCCGCCGGTTCCGTCGAGGAGCTCGTAGCGCGCGTAGTTGCTGTAGTGCGGGTGATTGTGGCCTTCGGCCGGACTGCAGACGAAATCGGGATCGGCGCACACCTCGAGCGGGTGGCTGGTGCAGGGACTCGGACACCCCGGATCGCCGAGCACGAGGTCGGCGTTCCCGATGTTGCTCGAGACGGCGCTGAAGCGGAGGAGGTCGACACCCGTCAGCGCCTCCGCGCAGCCTTCGGCGACGTCGCCGGCCGCGACCGACGCATTCAGTGCCAGCTGCACGCTGTGGATCGCGGGCACCATGTCGGGGAGCGCGACGCTGGTCGCGACGGGACTCGGGGTTCGCGTGACGGTCGGCGTGGCACTGGCCGTCGGACTGGCCGTCGGCAGCGGCGTCGCGGTGCGGGTCGCGGTCCGTGTGGCGACCGGCGTCGCGGTGATCGTGACCGGCGGCGCTTCCGGGGTCGCGGTCGCCGTTGCCGGGACGACCGCGGTCACCGTCGGCGTCGGAGCGGGGTTCTTCTTGGTCTTGGTCGGGAACGGCAACGGCAAGAGCTGCGCGCGCGACGGTACTACGTCGAGCAAGGCCCCGACGCTCACAACGATCGCGAGTAGGATGATGCGCAGTCTCAGCACGGCGGATGATCGGAACGACGGTGCTTCTCAGGAAACTTCCGGGGGACCCCAAATACGCTCTACTGCAGACGCGTAGTCAACTCGGAGGGACCCCGAGCGCATCCGCCATGGCGCACTCGCCGTCGCGGGGCAAAGCGGCGCACGCGAAGTAACCGGCCGCTCGCACCTCGGCGGATCGGCGGATAAAGGACGTCCGTGGATTCGCTGCGTATCGGCTGGATCGGCACCGGCATCATGGGGGCGTCGATGTGCGGCCATCTGATGACGGCCGGCCACACCGCCACCGTCTTCACCCGGCGCCGCGAACGGGCCGAGCCGTTGCTGGCACGCGGCGCCGTCTGGGCCGACACGCCGCGCGCCGTTGCCGCGGCTTCGGACGTCACGTTCACGATGGTCGGCTACCCGGCCGACGTCCGCGAGGTCGTGCTCGGACCCGACGGGGTGCTGGCCGGCGCGGCGCGCGGCTCAGTCCTCGTCGACATGTCCACGAGCGAGCCCGCGCTCGCCCGCGCGATCGCCGACGCGGCCGGCACGCGCGGCGTCGCGACGCTCGACGCGCCGGTTTCCGGCGGCGACATCGGCGCCCGCGAGGCGCGGCTGTCGATCATGGTCGGGGGCGACCCGGCCACCTTCGCGCACATCCGTCCGCTCTTCGCGCACATGGGTCGCACCATCGTCCATCAGGGCCCGGCCGGCTCCGGGCAGCACACCAAGATGGTGAATCAGATCCTGATCGCGACGGGCATCATCGGCGTCTGCGAGGCCCTGATCTACGCCCGCAAATCCGGCCTCGACGTTCCGACCGTGCTCGAGTCGGTCTCGGGGGGCGCCGCCGGGTCGTGGTCACTCACGAACTACGTGCCCCGCATGGAGCGCGGCGACCTCGAGCCCGGCTTCATGATCGAGCACTTCGTGAAGGACATGCGGATCGCGCTCGCGGAAACGAAACGCCTGGGCCTGGTATTGCCCGGCCTCGAGCTCGCCGAACGACTGTATGCCTCGCTCGTCGACGCGGGGCATGGCCGCAAGGGCATTCAAGCCCTGATCCTCGCGCTCGACCGCGTCGGCTAGCGACCGTCAGGTAGTGTTCTCGGTGTTGGCGGTGTCGCCGGTGGGTGGGTCAGGGTGTGCTCCTACGGTCGCCGGTTCGCTGCCACCCAGCGCGTACAACTCGCCGCTGCCTCCATGTCCTGCGCACACGCGAGCTGCGACTCCCCGGACCACACCCTGACCCACCCACCGGCGAGGCATCACAACAAGGACGATCGGGCACACAGACTCGACTCGCGAACCGAAGGCTCCATCCGAGTGAGTGATGATGCAGCCGACGGGCGGGTCGGGGATGGCTCCGGGGAGCGCCAGCTCGCGTGTGCGCCGGTCAGAGAGGCAGCGGCAAGTTGTATGCGCTGGGTGTCAGCGACCGCGCGACCGTAGAAGGAGCCATCCCTGACCTGCCCGCCGGCTGCCACCAATCGCTGCCGCGAGAATCGCACTGAGACCGTACCCTGCTTGAACGCGCGAACGGCTCTGGGATAGAGCCGCGCCCGTGCGTGGAGCGTCTCGTCTCGGGATCGTGGTCGTCGTCGCGGCCCTGCTGCTGATCGGCATCGGCATCTTCTTGCGCCGCGTGAACGCGGATCGCGCGCGCCACCAGGCGACGGCGGCGGCCACCGCACCCGCCGCGCCGGCCGCCGCCGCGGCGCAGCATCCCAACGCGCGTCGCACGCCCACCTGGAGTGCCGACCTCGACGACGAGCCGTCGGAAGACCAGGCCTATAAAGCCAACCCGGCAGCTCCGGCCGAGGACACGGCGGACCAGTGGGGCCGCGTCGACTTCGACGAGATCCGGCGCGCGCTCCCCGACAGCACGTACTGGAAGATGGCCTTCCCCACCAAAGATCCGGCGCTGCTCGAGGAACGTGAGCGGATCCGCGACGAGTGGAACGTGCAGTTCGGGAAGGTGCAGTCGAATACGGCGACCGACGAGGAGATCGACGCGTACTACGCCGAGCAGCAGCAGATCTCGAACGACTATCTCGAGTTCCTGCTGTACCTCGCCGACCACTACGGCAACGACGTGCCGCCGAGCGAGGTCGGGGCGTTGAAGCTCGCGGGCGAGCTGCACCTCGCCCGGCTCGAAGAGCTGCCGCGCAAGATCGCCGAAGCGAAAGAGCGGCATGCGGCCCACGAGCAAGCGCGCCAAGCGTGGCTCGAAGAGCAGAAGCAGTTCGCGACGCCGGCACCCGCTACGGAGTGACGCGTAACATCCGTCACGAGGCGGTGACGCGTAGCGGCGCGAAATTGCTGAGGCTTTCGCGATTATTTTCTTGCCTCGCGCGCGACCATCGTGGTACCCGCCGGTCGAACATTCCCTTCGGACGGGGCGCAGGGCCCCGTCGCGTTCATGTGAAAGGAGGCTTCGACGGATGAAAGCTCGTACCCCACTACTGGCCTTGGCGGCTTTGGCGGCGCTGATGATGCCGAGCAGCGCCCGCGCGATCGGCATCGAGGATGTCGTCGATGGCGGAAACACCTACCCCTGGGTCCGTGTCGAGATCCCCGGCACTGTTTGCAGCAACGGCTCGCAGTATCGATTCTGGTATTACGATTCGCCGACCTCCACCAACATGGCCATCTCGTTCGAAGGCGGCGGCGCGTGCTGGGACTACCCGAGCTGCAGCGGGCAGATCGGCATCCTCGGCGCGGCCAACCCGAACGGGATCCCCACCGACTACATCACGCAGATGAAGGCGAAGTACGTGTCGCCGATCCTCAACGGCAACGACCCCGGCGTCCCCGGCCGCGCCAAGCAGAACATCGTGACCAACGGCTGGGACATGGTCTACGTCCCCTACTGCACGGGTGACGTGCACGTCGGCAATCGCGTCGCGACGTACACCGATCCGACCGGCGTGAACCCGCCGCTCACGTTCCGGCACAACGGCTACAACAACTCGATCGCCATCGCGAACTTCCTGCACACCCGATTCCCGAGCATCAACAAGCTGCTCGTGACCGGCTTCAGCGCGGGCGGTGTGGCGAGCAGCTCGACCTTCTACAACGTGCGTCGCACGCTGAATCCGACCAAGGCGTATCTGCTGAACGACTCGGGTCCGCTCTTCCCGGCGGCCGCTACGAGCGCCAACTCGAAGCCGCTCCACAACACCATCAAGGCGGCGTGGAATCTGACGTCGGTCTTCAGTCAGCTTCCGGCGTCGTTCAACCAGAACGACTTCGGCAGCATGAACTCGATGGTCGCGACCCAGTTCCCGAACGATCGGCTCGCCTACACGGGCTTCTCGAGCGACTACAACTTCTCGCGCTTCTCGTACGAGCGCTTCTACCCCGGCATCACCAAGGACGGGGTGCTCGCCAAGTGGCGTGCCGATCAGACCAACCTGATCAATCAGCTGAAGACGTTCTCGAACTACAGCTACCACGTTCCATGGAGCCGGCCGATCAACGACAGCCACTGCGTGTCGATCATCACGTTCATGGGCAGTCACTCGTGCCAGAACATTCGCAAGAAGTACTGGTACGAAGCGCTCGAGTTCCCGTGGTCGCAGACCTGGAAGTGCCCGAGTGGCTTCACGCCGTTCGAGACCTTCCTCGCCAACTGGATCAACAACAACGCCCAGCTCCGGAGCGTCGAGCCGTCGAACAACTACAACGCCGAGGATCCGGGCATGCAGCTGTACGGTCCGATCATCAACGACGCACTCGCAGGCGCCTGATCCGCGCTCGCGTCTCATCGAGGCGGGGGTCCCTTCGGGGCCCCCGCCTTTTTCTTCTGGCGGTCGGCCTCACGGCGGTGGCGTCCTGCAGCAACGGCGCGCCGTCCGCACCCGCACCGACCGCGCCGCCACCCGTGGCACCGACGCCCGCACCGGCGGCGACGCAGATCGTCGAGATCCCGGCGCCCGCCGCCCCCGCCGTCAATCGCGCGATGGGGATCGGCGAAGCGCGCAACCCCGAGCCCTTCACGCTCGATCAGCGTCTGCTCGACGCCACCAGCCGCAACGATCGTCCGACGATCGACAAGGCGCTCGAGCTGGGCGCCAAGATCCAGGCGAAAGACGACCTCGGACGCTCCACGCTCTTCCGCGCCGTCATGGACGCCGGCAGCCTCGATCTCGTGCGCTGGTTGCACGAGAAAGGCGTGCCGGTCGACGACGCCGACGTCAGCGGCCGCACGCCGCTCAGCTTCGCCGCCGACTACGGCTACCTGGAGATCGTGCGCTATCTCGTCGCGCAGGGCGCCGCCATCGATCGGCGTGACGTCCAGCAGCGAACCCCGCTCATGCACGCCGCCGGGGGCGATCATCCCGATATCATCGAGCTCCTCGCCGAGCACGGCGCCGACATCAATACGCGCGACCAGTTCGGCGATACGCCGCTGATCGCCGCCTGCGCCAAGGGCAACGCGTCCTCGGCGGCGCTGCTCCTCCAGCGCGGAGCCGACACCACGATCCAGGATCAGGAAGGGCGCACCGCGAAGGAACGCAGCGCCCCCGACACGGCTCCATGTCGGAGCCTGCCGAAGTAGCGGGCAGCTCGACGCGTCTCGCGACCGTCGCGGCGGCCGCCGTTGGCGGGGCGCTCTACTTCCTCGGCTATCTCGGGTGGGGCGCGTGGCCGTGCCTGCTCGGGTTCCTCGTTCCGGTCTGGTGGGCGCTCACCGTGCGCCCGGCGACGACGCTCGGCTCGGCGGCCGGCCTCGGGTTCGTCTTCGGCGGCACGGCCTACGCGGGCGGTCATCTCTGGCTGCTCGCACTGATCGGCCCGTTTCTCGACGGCCGCGTGATCGCCGGCACGGTCCTCTGGATCGTCTACGGCGTCTGGTTCGCGCTCGCGTTCGCCGTATACGGCGCACTCTTCCACCTGATCCGCCGGCGCGGATGGCCGATGGCGATCGCCGCGATCGCGCCCTACGTGCTGGTGGAGTGGCTGCAGCCGCAGATCTTCCCGCTCTACGCCGGCAACGGCCTCATCGCCGTGCCAATCTTGACGCAGACGGCCGACCTCGGCGGTCCGCTGCTGCTGACGGCGCTCCTCGGCGGCGTCAATCTGGTGCTCTTCGAGACCGTGTGCTGGCTCGAGGGCCGCCGCGCGGCACCGCGTGGCGTCTGGACGGTCGGGGCGCTCATGGTGCTCGCCGTCTTCCTCTACGGCCGGGCGCGCGTCGCGACCTTCGACGTCGCAAGCGCCGCGGCGCCGGCGCTCCGCGTCGGCCTCGTGCAGGTGAACCTCGACGTGCGCGCCAAGGACGCGCTCGGCGTCACCACCCACCGCGAGCACCTCGACGCGACCCGCGAGCTCCTGCGCGACGGCGCGCTCGATCTCGTCGTCTGGCCCGAGAGCGCCTACGTGCGCGGCATTCGCCGTCCGCTCCCGGTCGCGAGCCGACCGATCGTCGCCGACGTCACCACGCCGCTCCTCTTCGGCGCGAGCTCGACCGAGGAGCAGGGCGGCCGGAAGGTGAAGATCAACTCGGCCTTCCTCGCCGGTGCCGACGGCATGATCCGCGACAGCTACGACAAGAATCTCCTGATCCCGCTCGCCGAATCGCTGCCGGTCGCCGCGCTCGCCCGGCTCTTTCCCCACGCGGAGGAGTTCGCCGCCTCGACCGCGGTGACCCCGCTCCACCTCGGCGCGTGGCGCATCGCAACGCCGATTTGCTACGAGGCGATCCGTCCCGAGCTCGTGAACCGCATGATGGCCGAGACACACCCGCACCTGCTCGTGACGCTCGCCAACGACGCGTGGTTCGGTGACTCGCAGGAACCGTGGCTCCACCTCGGCCTCGCGCAGCTCCGCGCCGTCGAGCAGCGCCGGTGGCTCGTGCGCGCGACCAACAGCGGCGTGAGCGCGATCGTCGATCCCGCCGGCCGTATTATTTCGCGGACCGGGCTCCTCACTCGGGAGAATCTCCGCGGGACGGTGCGCATGCTGGACGGCGCTACGGTGTATGCGCGGCTCGGCGATTGGCCGGGCTGGCTGGCGCTCGCATTGGTCGCCCTGGCCCTCGCGCTACGGCCGCGGCGGCGCGCTCACTGACGCTGCCAGATCTGCTCCGCCGGGCGCGCGATGTCGGACACGATGCCGGAGCGGCGACGATTGGCGCCCGCACACCGGCCGAACTCCGGCCCGCAATGGGTCTCGTCGCATTGCAGGCAATCGTTCAGCCTACCGTCGACGTTGTTGGGCGCGCCGGTGAGCCGTGACCAGAGACACGTCGTCGTGCAGTGGGCGATGGCGCAGGCCATGTCGTCGATCCAACACGCGGTGCACGGCGGCGTGAAGCCGACCGGCTCGAGGCACCGGGTCGCAGCGCCGCGTCCCATCAGGAAGTAACGGAGCCCACAGGCCCGCGCGTCGAGCGTCAGCGTGTCGCGGGTGCGCCGTAGCACCTCCACGTCCGCAGCGTTGGAGCAGGCCCCGCATGCCGTCGCGTGCAGCACCTTCCTTCCGGCCGCGTGCGCAGCGGCTTCCAAGGCGTACGTCACGCCGTCGTCGCCGCAGACGACGCCCGCAACCGGCGGAGGGACGACCGGCTCCCCGTAGAAGAACGCGACGCGCGCCCGCAGGCCGATCACGACGACGACGGCCGTCGTCAGCACCACGAGCACCGTTCGCCCGACCGATCGCATCACGCCGCGCACCCTACCCGTTTGCGGGTGCGGGCTCGACCTCCGGACCGGACACTCGTCGTCCGCCCAAGCCCGGAGCTTCCACACCTGGTGTCGGGCCATCGCTGCGACGACGTGATGGCGCCGGAAGGGAGTGGCCCAGAAACGGCAGACATGGCAAAACGGAGCTCGATGTCCGAGCTCACTTCGCAGCTGCTGGTGGCCATGCCCCAGCTCGACGACCCCAACTTTCGACGTGCGGTCGTCCTGCTGGTGCATCACAGCTCGGGCGGTAGTTTCGGCATCGTTCTCAACCGCGCGCTCGACCTCACCATCAGCGAGCTGATGCAGAACAGCGGCATCGCCTGGCCCGCGGGCATCGGCAGCGTCGGGTGGGGCGGCCCCGTGCAGCCCGAGCGCGGCTGGGTGGTCTTCACCGACGACCGTCCGACGATGATTCAGCCGGCGGGCGACGAGGACGACGAGGACGACGTCGCCACGTTGCTGCAGGGCGTGCGCGTCACCGGATCGCTCGAGATGCTCCGCACGGTCGCGAGCCATCCGCCGGCCGAGGTCCGACTCTTTCTCGGCTACGCCGGCTGGGGCGCCGAGCAGCTCGAGGGCGAGCTCGCCGAAGGCGCCTGGCTGACCGCGCCCATGCGCCGCGAGATCGTCTTCGACGTCGCCGCCGACGACATGTGGGAGCACGTGGTCCGCGGGCTCGGCATCGATCCGACCGCGCTAGTTCCCGCCCGCGGCATCCACTAGTGCACCGCCGTTGAGAGGGCGTCAATCAGATTGTCGTTCATCGGCGTCCCTCGCAAGGAACGCCGACGCAGGAATATCGGGAATATTCCGAGGAGGTGTGACGCCGCGAGGGGCGTCGAGGGACGGCAAGATGATTGATGCCATCTCGACGGCGGTGCACTAGTGTCGGGTCGCTGAAGCCCCACCACGACGACGGCGGGATCCGAATGGCGAAACGCCCACGAAGCGGTGCCGGGTTGCGGGTCGGCGCCATCGTCCTGCTCGCCGTGTGCACGGGACTGCCGGCGCAGGCCGCCCCAGCGAAGGGTCGAGTCGGGCCGCGCGCGAAGCTCACCCCCGGACGATTCACGTGGCATCCCGAAACATCGCCCATTGACGTTCACCGTCGCCGTTGGTGTGCATCCGTCGATACAGAAGCGGCACGACTGACGCGGCATTCCTCGATCGGCTATCGCAGTCCCCGTGACCATGAGCTAAGTCAACGCCGGCGCCCTATCGGCCTAACGACGCTATCCACGAGATCGAGGCAAGTTCAATGAATCTTCCAGGGATTTCCTCCGCCGTCCTCGCGGGTGTGCTCGTCCTGACCATGCCGGTCTACGCGGTCGATACGGGCGTGCTCCCCGGAAGCCACGGCACGACCGTCAGCGGGCCCAGCGGGCTCACCGCCCCGGCCGACTCCGGGTTCGAGCCATCGGGAGAGCCCGCCCAGGGGGAGATCCCCGCACGAAGCGAGCCGGATTGGCTCGCGATCCCGCCGGACCCCGCTCGCCACAACCTCTGGGTCCCAACCGTCGAGTGGGCGACGTGCCTGGCCTTGACGATTCCGTTGTTCATGATCGACCCGGCCTTCGTGAACACGGGGACGGTTTCGGCCGAGCACTTCGCCGATGCATGGACCCGACCCCCGGTGTGGGACACCGACGGCATCGTTGCGAACTACGTACTCCACCCCATCATGGGCGCGGAGGCGTACTTGACGGTGCGTAACCGGGACTACGGCCCGATCGAGAGCTTCCTGTTCGCAACCGCCGTCTCCGTCGGGTGGGAGTACCTGTTCGAGGCGTGGGTCGAGCGGCCGAGCACACAGGACCTGCTCGTAACGTCACCCATCGGTAGCCTCCAGGGCGAACTCCGCTTTCAGATGCGGCGGAGGATCGCGCGGTGGAATCCGTCCGCGGGACGCAACGCGCTGCTGATTCTCGTCGACCCGGTCGAGGCGCTCCATCGCTACCTCGGCAAGACGTTCCTGCATCGCTCGAACGACGCGCCGGTCGAGACGATGGGTTCCTCGCTGAACTTCGGACCCGATCAGGCGAAGTTGATCATCACGACGCGGTTCTGATCGCTGCGACGCGAGCTACTCCGGATTGGCAGTACGGCGACAAGTACCTCCTGAAGCTCGGTGTCTACGTGTTGGAGATCCTGCGATCCAGGTGGTTGGTCGACCTCGTTGTGGCGCGTGACGGCGCGTCGCCTGCCAGGGCCGGGGTTGTGTGAGGCGGTGCTCACGACACCGTGCCGGATTCGAGAGCCGCGACCAGGTCCGTCTTCTTGAAGTCCTTTCCCTTGTATAGCAACGGCTCACCAGTGACTTTGGCCAGCGCGTAGGAGAAGCAGTCTCCGAAGTTCAGGCCGGCCGGATGCCGGCCCTTGCCGAAGTCGGCGTACGCCTGGCGCGCAACATGAGCCTGCTCCTCGGTGACGGGTTCGATCGCGATCCCCGCACGGCGAATGAAGGCGTCGAACTGCCGGCTGCCCCTATCGTTGGTCTGGGCGTCGACAACGACCGCCGCCTCCACGAAAGTCGCGGCGGACATGCGGCACGACTCCGCTTGCGCAAGGGCGCGCGCGAAGAGCTCGGCGTCGTCCTCCTCGAAAAGGACAGCGACGACAGCCGACGTGTCCACGATCATCGCGGCAGCCCGCGCTCGTCATAGAGCAGCGTGGCGTGGTCGACCGGCTTGCCCTTCAGGGTGCTCGCGCAGCGGTGTCCGATCGCGAGCAGCTCGGCGGTGGTTGCCTCGGGCTTCCGTTGGCGTCGAATGCGGTCCAGACGCTCCCGGATCGCTTCCGAAACGGCCTGGGTCATCGTTTCGCCGGTCTCCTTGGCCAAGGCCTGGGCGAGTTCGTGCGCGGTCGGGTCTTTGATGTTGAGGCCCATATCTTCCTCCTAGGTAGACATTCTTCTACCTGGTCTACACCGCGGTGAAAACGTCCGGTTTTTTCTGACCCGATCAGGCGAGGGTGATGTTCACGATGCAGTGTGATCGCTGCGACGCGAGCTAGCACGAGAGAACAGTCAGCTGAGCCCAAACGCCAACAGCTTCTCGATCGCGATGCCGAAGGTCGGTACACCATCATCGGCCAGGCCGAGAAAGACGCCGAGATCCAGCGTCCGAAAGGGAAAGACGTCGGGGTAGAGATTGAGCCGCACGATCGAGTCGTCGGTGCCATTGAAGGTCATCGACGCGAGCAGCCGATCGTGGTCATCCCAGTAGACACCGCCGGAGGGACGTACCTTGTCGAAAATGGAATCCGCGAACGGATCGACCGTCGCCAGACCGACGCCCAGGGAAAGTGATTTTTCGGATGGCAGCAACACGCTGACGCCGCCAAAATACTGGAGGCCAAAATAGAGGAAGGGTCGGACCTTTTCACCAAAGACTCGCGGTCGCATGAGGTAGTTGTTGCTGGCGTTCAGAATCTTCTGGTGACGCACGTCGAAGACCGGCTGTCCCGGCCAATTCCTGAATTGCATGTCGTTGTGGACTACGTCCGTAACCGTGTCGCTGATGAACAGAAGATTCCCGAGCAGGTTGAAGAAATACAGATCGGCAATGTGGTCGGTAGCGTCGACCTCCGGATTGGAGATCTCGATCGCTTCGTTGCCGAGATAGCCGGCGTACGAGGTGACGAACGCCCAGAAATACGGGCACGGCACGTGGTGTTCGTCGAACCACTCGGCCAGGGCGCGGAAATCATAGCCGTTGCCGAGCAGGTGCAGTGTCAGATTGGGTAGGACGTGGGGCGACAGCAGCTCCTGGCGAAAGACATGGTCCCAGCCACCGTCGTCCTCGATCGAGTCGATCGGGTGGGCGATGCGGTCGATGACGCGCCCGTGGTTGTCCCAGTAGTCGTCCTGACTGAAAGCGCGCGAGACCTGCGCGGTGTCGAAGGCGGTGTTGACGTAGTT
>Ga0163151_10008397_pt1 | contig 11685 bp, 11 predicted proteins | sample OliLakLV19MP5IB2_FD_145596 | JGI IMG/M metagenome (GOLD analysis project Ga0163151, IMG submission 145596) | Freshwater microbial mat bacterial communities from Lake Vanda, McMurdo Dry Valleys, Antarctica - Oligotrophic Lake LV.19.MP5.IB-2 | ecosystem: Environmental > Aquatic > Freshwater >...
AGCGAACGGCCCGCACGGTGGTCCGCCTGTTCTGGATGATGGGCCTTCGCCCCGGCTCCGCGATCCCCGACGGAGATCTGCTGTTCCCCGACGTCGCATCGCTGGTCCAGGCCCTTCCGGGCGCTCCGGCCGACCGCCACGCGGTCCTCTACGTTCTCGCCACCCCCGCGGAGTCCGCGGCCATCGCGGCGCTCGCCGCGCGCGAGAAGCGGGCGATCCGCGCCGTCGTGCGGCCGGACGGCTTCCGCGCCGGAGGCCGCCTCGACTTCCTCCGCGTGGAGGCCGCGCTCACCAGTCAGCTCGATCAGGCCGAGCTCGACAAAATCCGCTTCGTGCTGGGCGGGGGCGACATCGACGCCCTGATGGCCCTGCTCGCGACGCTGCCCGAAGGCGCGGCGCTCCGGCGCGTCAGGTACCTCGCGGTGGAAGCCCTGCTGTCCATCGCCATGCCCTTCAACGCCACCCACCTCATCGAAATGAACGCGGCCGCCCAGGCGCTCGCCGCGCGCCAGGCTTAATCACCACTTTCCTCCGGCCCGGCCTTGCTACACTGGGTGAAATCCATGACCAACGCCAATCAGCTCTCGCCCGCCATCATCGACATCCATCGCCGCTTTCACGCCTTCTTCTCGGCCCGCGTCGCCACCCCCGAAATGGCGGAGCGCGTGCTTCACGGCGCTTACTTTATCGGCGGGGAAGAAGAGACCGACCTGCAGGATGATGAGAAGATCGCGCCGTGGTTCTACAAGCTGCTGAGGACCTCGCTCAACAAGACCGAGTACAAGCGGAAGGGAATCGACAAGGATTTGAGGAAGCTGGTGGGCGCGAGCGTGGTGGACATCGTCGCGATGCTCAAGCCCGATCAGGCCGAGCTCATTCGGAAGGGCGAGCTGCAGGAGAAAAGTTTAAAAGACCTCGCCCATCAGGCGCGGACGTCGCCCGTCGACATCCGCCTTCGCCTTCACCGCGCCCGTGAGGCGCTCAAGAAAAAGTTGATGCAGGCCGCCGGCGCGTGCGCGGAGCACGCTTCGATGGACTGCCCCTGCCACCGGCGCTGAACGCGCCCCCGTCACTTCCGCGCTTCGAAGTCTTCCCAACGCTTGATCAGCGTTTCCGCCTTGCGTTCGGCGGCGCTCACCGCTTCCTGCCGGGCGAATAACTCCGCCGCGTTCGAAGCGATCGCCGGATCGACCAACGCCTGTCGCGCGGCCGCCGCGGCGGACTCGGCCGCGCGGATCTCGGATTCGATCCCCCGCAACTCCTTGGCTTCCTGCTTGCTCAAACCCGCCCGCTTTGGCTCCGGCGCGGGCGGCGCCTTCGGCGCGGACGCAGGCAGGGGCAGCTCGTCGTCCTGGGCGTCTTCCCACTGGGAGAGGTCGGCGTAAAAGCGGCCGTTTCCTTTTCCATCGAGCGAGAGGATCTGCTTGCTCACCCGGTCGAGGAGGTAGCGGTCGTGCGTCACCAGAACGAGCGCGCCCGAAAAATCCTGCATGCTCGACTCCAGGACTTCCAGCGAATTGATGTCGAGATCATTGGTCGGTTCATCGAGGAGCAGCAGGTCGGCGGGGCGCAGCATCAAACGCGCGATGAGGACGCGCGACTGTTCGCCTCCCGAGAGCCGGCTCAACGGAAAGTCGAGCTGGCCCTTCGAAAACAGAAACCGTTCGGCCCAGCCGATGACGTGGATCCAGTTCTCCTTGTAGAGCACCTTCTCCCCGTTCTCGCAAAGCGCCTTGCGCAGGGTCATCGTCATGTCGAGCTGTTCGCGGTGCTGATCGAACGTCACCACGCGCAGGTTCTCGGCGCGCTTCATCGTTCCCGAGTCGGGCTGAAGGCTGCCGGCGAGGATTTTGAGCAGCGTGCTCTTGCCGCTGCCGTTGCCGCCGAGCAGGCCGAGCTTGTCGCCCGGACCCAGAAGCAGGTCGATCGGGCCGAATAATTTTTTCCCGCCCATGCTCTTGTGGATGTGGGTCGCCTTGATCAGGCTCTTGGACTGCCGCTCCGTGCTCGAGAAATCGATGCTGGCCGACTGGTCCTGGGAATTGCGGAAGCTGAGTTCCGCCAGCTCGTCGATGAGGATGCCGGCGCGGTCGATGCGCGCCTTCTGCTTGGTGGTGCGGGCCTTCGGCCCCTTGCGCAGCCATTCGATCTCGCGCCGGACGGTGTTGCGCGCCGAATCCTCGCGCTTGGCCTGCTGGTCGAAGTAGGCCTCGCGGTTCTCGACGAACTGGCTGTAGTTGCCCACGCTGCTGAAGTGCCCGCCTTCATAACGCTTGTTGAGCTCAATGACGCGGTTGCAGACCGATTCCAGGAAACGCCGGTCGTGAGAAATCATCAGGAAGGGAAACGCGACGCCGCTCAGGAACTTCTCGAGCCACAGCACGCCTTCCACGTCGAGATGGTTGGTGGGCTCATCGAGGAGCAGAAGGTCGGGCTCGCACAGGACCTGGCCCAGGATCGCCAGGCGCTTCTTCCAGCCGCCCGACAGTTTGGCGACCGGTTGCTCGGCATTGAATCCGGCCGCCTCCAGCCCTTCATCCACGCGGATATCGATCTCCCAGTCCTCGAGCCCCAGGCCCTGCAACTGGTTCACGAGCTCCTCGCGGACGGTGGTGCCCTGCGCGGCGCTGGCGAAGAAATCCTGCTGCGGAAGATACTTCACGCGCAGACCGCGGCGGATGGAGAGCTCGCCGCCGTCGGGCTTCTCGAGCCCCGCCAGGATTTTCAGGAGCGTTGACTTGCCGGTGCCGTTGGGGCCGATCAGGCCGACGCGCTCGCCCTCGAAGAGACCGAACGACAGCCCTTCAAACAGCGGGCGCGGCCCGAAGGTTTTGGTGAGGTTCTGACAGCTGAGAAGAATGGCCATTTTAAGAAGAGGTCCTTTTGATGATCCACCCGAAGAGGCCGTGAAGCATGGCCGTGTCGATCTCGGTGAGGTTCCATCGGTAAAAAGCTTTGCGGATGCGGTCCTTCGTTCGCCGCGGGTCCCATCCTTTCTGAAGACCTGCGTCGGTGAACGCCTTCACCGCGCGCTCGACGAGCACCTCCAGGTGCTCAACGGAAATCTCGGCCTTCGGCTCCGACTTCGCGCCGCGCGGCGCCTTTTCCTGGCGGATGGCGCAGGCGACGACCGCGACGGCCTGGCCCAGGTTCATCGAGGGCACCGCGGCGTCGGTGGGAATGCGCAGAACGTAATGGCAGTAACCGAGGTCCTCGTTCGACAGGCCTGAGCGCTCACTGCCGAAGATGAGCGCCACGGACTTCTTCGCCTTTACGCTGGCGTCGACGATCGTTCGAAGTTCCTCGAGCCCGATCCACCGGCGGACTTCCTTGCGGCGATAGCCCGCCGACGTTCCGATCACCACGTGCTGGCGGCGAATCGCCGCCCTGAGAGAGGCGTACTTCTTCGCCTTCTCCACAACGGGGCCGGCGGCCACCGCCGAGCGCGTCTCGCGCCACGCCGCGGCGTAGGGGTTCACGACCGCGAGGTCGCGAAAGCCGAAGTTGGCCATGCCGCGCGCGGAAGCACCGATGTTCTTCGGATTACGCGGCTCGTTGAGAATGAATTTTATTCTGGCGGGCATGGGGCGGCGGGGTCAGGAGCGCTTGCCGGAGGCCAATGCGTGAAACACGCAGATGGCCGCGTAAGCGTCGTTGGCGGCGTAGAGAAGCTGTTTGTCGGTCAGGCGATGCGCCGCCCAGTTGGACGTGCTGGCCTTCTTCGACTTCATGAAACGGCGCTTGAGCGAAATGGCCACGGCCACCTTCACGCCGACACCGCGTCCGTGACCCTTCTCGCGGTAGAGCGTTTCGAGGTCGAGCACCGCATGCGGCTGGACGCCGAGCTTGATGGGAATGCGCTTCAGGTCGTCGCTCAGGCCGAAGCCCACTTTCTTAAGCGTCTTCGACGCAATGAGCTCGCAGACCACCTTGCGGCTCTCGGGGTCGTGCAGCATGAAGACGTAGGCGCGCTTCATGGTGGAGAACTGCGCGACGTGCGGGCCCGTCGAGACGTGTCCCTTGGTGAAGGTGGGCTTGGATTCGGTGTCGAAGCCGACCACGCCCGTGCTCATCAGCTCCTGGCGGGCGCGGTGCGCGTCCGCCGGGTTGGCGATCTCGGCGATGTCGTCGAAGCCGAGGGCGTCGAACGGCGGCAGGAGAAGCATCTGCTCGCGGCTGGGCCAGCGCGCGTTGCGCGACTGCGGGTCCTGTCTGCGGAGCCGGGCGAAGAGCCGGGCGAAGAAATTGCGGATCATGGAGCGCCATCTTACCAACTTGGGCCCGACGGTCGCCTTTGTTCTAACATGCCCGTTCATGCCAACCGAAGCCCCCCTTCCCCCGTCGACGAAGCCCGCCGCTTCCCCGGCGCTTCTCGTCCTGCACGCCCTCTGGCTGCCGGCCGCCGACGAGAACCAGGCCGGCAGCGTGCTGCTGTGGGCGGAATCTGGAAAGGCGCCCATGCGGACGGACGCGGGCCAGGGCATCCGCCGTCTCCACCCGTTCACCGCTTCGCCCGCGGAATTGCAGCGGCGGCTGCCGTCGATTAAACACGCGCTGGCCTCGGGCCGGCGCCTCGTGGTGCCATCGGTCGACGACGCGCCCCTGGCCTCGCACGAGCTTCTGCGCGCCACGTTCGGCCAGGCCAAAGCGGCCAACGCTTTTGGCTTCTGGCGCGTGGAAGGCCTCACGGTCGAGCTGGGGAAAACGACCGGCTGGCTGCTCTCGCTCAGCGAAGAAGCGCTCAAAAACGAGGGCGTCCTGCTCTCCGATGATTTCCGGTTCTGGCAGGCCGCCTCAAGGCTGGCGCGCGAGGTCCTCCTCGGCGATTATTTCTTCCCGGCGATCGAACGGCCGATGGGCGTCGCCCGCGCCGTGTGGCGTCCGCTCCTCGACGCGCCGGGCATCGCCGACAAGGTCCTGGCGCTCACGCGCGCGATGCCGCCGTCGTGTTTCTCCTCGGCGATGGACCCGAACAGCGGCGTGGCCCACACCGACGCGGCCACCCTGCTCAAAAGTTTCCTGGTCGGCGTGGTCGATGTGGACGTGCGCGCGGCCGCGCGCGGTGGAACATTCACGCGTCCCCATCCGCGCACCGCGGCCGACCTCTGGCTGGCCGGGCTGAGCGCGCCCCACGCCGTCCTTCGCATGGCGCCGCAGGAAGCGATCAAGATCGAAGGCTCGCTCGCCTCATGGATGCGGCGCCTGCAGGCCGCATCGGGCGGCGGGCTGCGGGCCTGCCTGAAACTCATTCCCCCCGCCGGACGGCAGAACCGCTGGCGACTCGAGTATCTCATCCAGGCTTCCGCCGACCCGAGCCTGCTGGTTCCGGCTGAAGAAATCTGGGCGCGCGGCCCGGCCTGCCAGAAGCTGGCCGACCTTTCCCTCGCCGTGCCCGAAGAGCGGCTGCTCACCGCGCTTGAAGTGGCGGGCCGCGTCTTCGCGCCCATCGAGAAAAGCCTGAAAGCGCCCAACCCCGACCACGTGATCCTCACCGCCTCGGAGGCGCATAAATTCCTCAGGAACGCCGTTCCCCTTCTCACCGATTCGGGCTTCGGCGTTTATCTCCCGCCGTGGTGGAAGAACGGGAAGATGGCCCGTTTGCGCGTCCAGCTCAAGGTGCGCCCCAAGGCCGCCCACAGCGCGCTCATGGGAATGAAGTCGCTGGTCGACTTCGACTGGCAGCTCGCCCTGGGCGACACGGCGATCACGCCGGAAGAATTCGAAGAGCTGTCCCACCTGAAGGTTCCGCTGATTCAGATCCGCGGGCAGTGGGTGGAGGTCAACCCCGACAACCTGAAGACGGCGACCAACTTCTGGAACGGACAGAAAGGAAGTGGGCTCACGATCGGGGAGGTCTTCCAGCGAATCGACGCGGATTCCGACGAAGGGCCCGGCCTGGAAGTGGCCGGCGTGCAGGGCGAAGGCTGGGTGGACGATTTCCTTAACGGAACGTCGGAAGACCACCGCTACCGCCCCGTGGCCGTGCCCGCAAGCCTTGTCGGCACGCTCCGGCCCTACCAGGAGCGCGGCCTGTCGTGGCTGAGCTTCCTGCGGACCTATGGATTTGGAAGTTGCCTCGCCGACGATATGGGCCTCGGAAAAACAGTGCAGGCGCTGGCGTTCCTTCTGCGTGAGAAAGCGGAAGGACGGCTCACGGGCCCGGCGCTGCTGGTCTGCCCCACCTCGGTCGTGGGCAACTGGGTGAAGGAAGCCGAGCGCTTCGCGCCGAGCCTGAACGTCATGATTCACCACGGCACCGGCCGCACGCGCGATTCCGAAGCCTTCTTTGCGGAGGTGCGGAAAACCGACCTCGTGGTCAGCACCTACGCGCTGGCGCGCAAGGACGCTGAACTCTTCGGCGGCCACACCTGGGCCGGCGTGATCCTCGATGAAGCGCAGAACATCAAGAACCCCGAGTCGCTCCAGAGCCGCGCGGTGCGCGCGTTCAAGGGCGAGTTCCGCATCGCCCTCACCGGCACGCCCGTCGAGAACCGTTTGTCCGAGCTGTGGTCGATCATGGACTTCCTCAACCCCGGCTACCTCGGGGGGCCCACCGAGTTCCACAACCGCTTCGCCGTTCCCATCGAACGCTTCCAGGACCAGCGCGCCGTCGAGACGCTCCGGCGCCTGGCGCAGCCGTTCATCCTGCGCCGCCTCAAGACCGACCCGAAGATCATCTCCGACCTGCCCGAGAAAATGGAAATGAAGGTGTTCTGCACGCTCACGCGCGAGCAGGCCACGCTCTACCGCGCCGTGGTGAAGGACATGATGGGCCAGATCGAATCGGCCGAGGGAATTTCGCGGCGAGGCCTCGTCCTGGCGGCGCTGACCAAGCTCAAGCAGGTGCTCAACCACCCCGCGCATTTCCTGAAAGACGGCAGCGCTCTCCCCGACCGCTCGGGGAAACTGGATCGCGCGACCGAGATGCTTGAAGAAGCGCTCAGCGAAAACGACTCGGCGCTCGTGTTCACGCAGTACCGCGAGATGGGCGCGCTGCTCCAGACCCATTTCCAGCGCGCGCTGCTTCAACCCGCGTTGTTCTTCCACGGCGGCCTATCCAAGGGCAAGCGCGACGAAATGGTGGAACGCTTCCAGTCCGGCCAGGAGCGCATCATGATCCTCACGCTGAAAGCCGGCGGCGTGGGCATCAACCTCACGCGCGCCAACCACGTTTTCCATTTCGACCGATGGTGGAACCCCGCGGTGGAGAACCAGGCCACCGACCGCGCCTTCCGCATCGGCCAGACCAAGCGCGTGCAGGTGCACAAACTGCTGTGCATGGGAACCCTCGAGGAGAAGATCGACGCGATGATCGAGTCGAAAAAAAAGCTGACAGAAAATGTTCTGGGCGCGGGCGAGTCGTGGCTCACCGACCTCTCCAATTCGGAGTTGCGCGACATCTTTGAGCTTCGGGCGGAGGGCCTGTGAGCTGGTACCAGCCCAAGCGCGGAGCCAAATCGGCGGCGGGCGGCCTCAAGCTCTACAAGACGGCGGACAAGGCCGACGCCGGATGGGGCGGCCTCTTCATGGATTCCGTGTCGGGTTTCCTTCCGAAAAAACAGCTCGAGCGCGGCCTGCGCTACGCGAAGTCAGGGCAAGTCTTGTCCGTGCAGGTGGACCAGGGTTTCGCCGGCGCCGACGTGCAGGGCACCCGCGCGCGTCCCTACAAGGTGGAGATCGGCCTGCCCATGTTCACGCACAAGCAGTGGATGCGCGTGGTCGACGCTCTTCTGAAAAAGGCGTTCTACACCGCCAAGCTTCTGGCCGGCGACATGCCGCGCGAGATCGGTCCGATTTTCGCGGGCGCGGGCGCGCCGCTCGTTCCCACCTCTCAGGCCGATTTCTCCTCCGACTGCTCGTGCACCGACCTCGAAAGCCCGTGCAAGCACGTCGTCGCCGCGTGTTACCTGCTCGCGCAGGAAATCGACCGCGACCCTTTTCTGCTCATGGAGATGCGCGGCCTCGGACGCGCGCAGCTTCTCAACGAGATCCAGACGCGCCGGAGCGCCGGTGGAAAGACGCCCGGCCCCGCGCCCGCCCGCTCGTCGGCGATGGACCGGCCCGCGCAGACGGCCCTGTCCGACCGCCCCCATGATTTCTTCGACGCACCCAAAGACCGCCCGCTCACCTGGCCCATCGAGCCCGACGACCTGGGCCGCCGCCTCAAACCCGGCGGCCGCATCCACGAGATGGGGTCGCCCCCCTTCTGGCAAAGTGACAACAGCTTCGAAGACGTGATGATGGGCATCTACAAGGCCGTCCGCAAAAAGGCGCTGGGCGAATAAACATTCACGGGAAAGGCAAGCCCGCGCCCCACGACCTGAAGATCGACAACTGGAATTAAGAGGTACAATCCCGATTATGAAGATTAAATCCCCGCGGCTCCTTGTTCCCCTCGTCGTGGCGCTGATTTTTTCTTTTGCCGGGAGCGGACAAGCGAAGGAGAGGAAGATGACCGAAAAAGCGATTCTGGCAGGTGGATGTTTCTGGGGGCTTGAGGAATTGTTTCGCGCTCTTCCCGGCGTCGCGGAAACCGAGGTCGGCTACACGGGCGGGGACGTCAAAAACGCCACCTACCAGAACCACGGCACGCACGCCGAAGCGATCAGGATCACGTTTGATCCGGCCAAGACCTCGTACCGGGCCCTCCTGGCGTTTTTCTTTCAGGCTCACGATCCGACCACCAAAGACCGCCAGGGAAACGACAGGGGCACGGCCTACCGTTCGGCGATCTTTTACGTGAGCGATGAACAGAAGAAAACGGCGGAGACCCTGATCAAAGAAATCGATGCGTCCAAAAAGTGGCCGGGCCCGGTGGTCACCCAGGTGGCTCCCGCCTCGGACTTCTGGAGCGCCGAAGATTACCATCAGGACTATCTTCAAAAAAACCCGGGCGGCTACACCTGCCATTTCGTCCGCCCCGAGTGGAAGCTGAAGTAGGAACGCACCCACCGCCTCGAAAAAGGAAAGCCGGCGCCCCGAGACGTTAATATCGACAACGGGAATTAGTCGTACAATGGCGCTCTTGCGAAATAATAGTCGGAGGACAGAATGACTGATGCGCTTATCCCGCTTATCGAATCCATGGCGGTCCTGGGGCTCACCTGGGGACCTGTTCTGGTCATTTTTTTCATGGCGGTGGAAAGTTCTTTCATTCCCTTCCCCAGCGAAGTGGTGATGATCCCGGCCGGTTTCATGGCCGCTCGCGGGGAATTTTTCCCCGGAACTTCGCCGTGGGGGGCCCTAGTCGTCGCGATTATTTGCGGCACCCTTGGGTCAATTCTCGGCGCCTATATCAATTACTGGCTGGCCGTTAAATTGGGCCGTCCCTTTCTCTACCGCTGGGGCCGGTACTTTTTTGTTCCGCCCGACAAACTGACCCGGGCGGAGGATATTTTCCGTCAATACGGCGATGTCGCCACGTTCGTCTGCCGGCTTATTCCGGTGATCCGGCAGTTCATTTCCATTCCGGCCGGGCTGGCCAGAATGGATTTTGGCCGCTTCACATTCTTCACGACGGCTGGCGCCGGAATCTGGGTGATCATTTTGAGCGTGCTTGGCTTTTGGTTCGGCTCCAACACGAAGACAATGTCTTACGCGGACCTGGTTCATCAGGGGAAATTTTTCCTCCATGATAACGTCGCGTGGATTATTTTGGGAGCCGTGGCGCTGGCCGCTCTCTACTGGAAAGTTCAGCAAATGGTTTTAAAGAGCGGCAAAACCCCCAACTGACACTTCCGGCCTATCGCGGGGTTCGTTTCCGAGATGAGGTGAGGATCGATTCCCGAAGCTATTAACGGCCCCTCAAGAGCCGTAAGCTTTCTTCAGCGCGGCCACGTCGAATTTCTTCATGGGCATGAAGCCTGGGTGAGCCGCGCCACTTGTTGCGGCGTCCCGTTCCGACCGTCGTCATTTTCCCCATCATCGTCAACATCGTCTGCGTCCACGCCTTCATGCAGCCCGAAGGGCTGACGGTGGCGATTCCCCTGATGATCGCGGAGCTGATCGTCGCCTATTACTACCGGGACACATATAAGCCATTGTTTCAGGCGTAATGAAACGAGTCACGGCCGTCTTCTCCTTCCTCATCTCCCTCGCCGCCAGCGCGCAGGCTTTCGAAGGCAGCGTGACCTACCAGGTGACAGAGACGAACGGAAAATCGTCGACGCTCACCTGCCAGGTGAAAGGCGATCGTGTTTTGGTGAGCTCCGACCGGCTTCGGGGGCAGGGAACGATGCTCATCGTTCCGAAGGAAAAGACCCTCTATGCGATGATCCCGGCGCTGCGACTCGCAATGAAACAGCCGCTGCCGGACGTCGCTTCCACCGCGCGTTCGCTGGGCGCGGTCAACCTCACATCGACAACGCGGAAAGAAACCGTCGCCGGAATGCCGTGCACCGTGTACACCTTTCGGACCGATGACGCGGAAGGCGAGGCGTGCGCCGCCAGCGGACTGGAATCTTTCCATCGTGCCTTGGGCGCCAGCGGCGAGTGGCCGGGGTGGGCGCAAGACGTGATGAAGAAGGGGCTGTTTCCTCTGCGGGCGGCCAGCAAGGACAAGGCCGGCCACACGTTCCGACTGGTGGCGACCGAGGTTCAAAAAAAGCAGTTGCCGGCATCGCTGGTGACGGTCCCCAGCGATTTCCACGTGACCGAAGGCGTGGACTTGGGCGGCCTCCTGGGCGACAACGCCCAGCCCTGAGAGCCGTGCGCGGTGAGACGCCTGAGCAGGCAGGATCGTCCGGACATTGGTACACTCCGGCCTCTGGAGGGATGGCAGAGCGGTTTAATGCGCACGCCTTGAAAGCGTGAGTGCCTTCACGGGTACCGGGGGTTCGAATCCCTCTCCCTCCGAACCTTCCCCGCGTCCCGCCCGTAAATGGGGCATGAACACACTTCCGCTGAAGAAGCTTTTAACGATGGCCCTGGTCCTGACCGCCTTTGTTCCCGCCCTTCAGGCCGACGAATGGGACGGTGACCTGAACGTCGTGCTGGGCGCCAAGCGGCTCGACTCGAACCCGTGGAAACCCATCGACAGCCAGCCTTCATTCGGGCTCATGCTCGATGCACGCCAGCCGGACTGGCCGATCAACCTCGCGTTCGACATTTACCACAGCGCGGACGAGGGGACGGCGGGCGGCGTTACGCGCGACGGATCGACGACGGAACTTAACATCGGTATCCGGAAAATCTGGCGGACCGACGCGGCCATGCGGCCGTTCATTGGTGTCGGGTCATCGTTCGTGCGGGCGACGCTGAAGGACACCTCGGCGGGTTTACCGTCCCGGTCGGATTCTGACGGCGGGGCGGGCGTGTGGATCGGCGGCGGGATTTACTGGACGCTGGCCGACGCGCTGAACATCGGCTTCAACCTGAAGTACACGAGCGCGAAAGTGACGCTGCTCGATGAGCGTTTCGACGCGGGCGGCCGGTTCTTCGGCACCGTGATCGGGCTCAGCTTCTAACCTACCTCAACTTCAAGAACAGATCGGCTTCCACGGAAGTGCCGAAGGAGCCGTGGCGACGCGGCGATTGCTACAATCGGGCATGCCGTTCACCCCAGGAGATCCCCGATGAAACGCTTTCTCGCCCTCGCCTCAGTCGTGATGTCCGTCGCCGCCTTCTCCGGTTGCAAGAACCCCAACCAGACCAGCGGCGCCCAGCCCAGCCCGGCCTCGCCCACGC
>Ga0163151_10008400_pt1 | contig 11684 bp, 10 predicted proteins | sample OliLakLV19MP5IB2_FD_145596 | JGI IMG/M metagenome (GOLD analysis project Ga0163151, IMG submission 145596) | Freshwater microbial mat bacterial communities from Lake Vanda, McMurdo Dry Valleys, Antarctica - Oligotrophic Lake LV.19.MP5.IB-2 | ecosystem: Environmental > Aquatic > Freshwater >...
CGCAGACGCTCACCATCAACAATCCCAGCCTCCGCCCGCAAATCGCGGAAAGCTGGGACACCTCGCTCGAGTATTATTTCGAGCCCGTCGGCAGTCTCTCGGTCAGCTGGTTTCACAAGACCATCGAAGATTACTTCGTGACCGGCGTGGAATCAGGCATCGTCGGCCCGAACTTGGACAACGGCTTCAACGGCGAATTCTCCGGTTTCACGATCCTCACCCGCGCGAACCTCGGCACCGCCACGGTTCAAGGCTGGGAGTTCAGCTATCAACAACAGTTCACCTTCCTGCCGGGTTTGCTCCAGGGACTCGGTCTCTCCGCCAATATGACCGTACTCGAAACCCGCGGTGATTTCGGCGGCACCGCGGTCCGTCGCACCGGCGAGGTCCCAGGTTTCATTCCACGCACCGGCAATGTCATCCTCTCCTGGCGGCATCGCGGATTTGGCGCCCGCTTGGTCGCCAATCGCACCGGGCAGTACATCAACGCATTCACGGCGAACGCCACAGGGCGCAATCAATACATTCGTGCCCGGACCATCGTGAACGCCGGGATCGCCTACCAGTGGCGCCCCGACGTCAGCTTCTCGATCGACGTGGCCAACGTGTTCAATGAAGCGCAGATCTTCTATCGCGGCATCCCCGACCAGATGTCGGAATATCGGATCCCCGGTACGACGATCACGTTTGGCGTCAGCGGACGCTTCTGATCAGTCCTTAGAACAAACACCGCACTCCACCTCAGGGACGCCTCCCCGGCGTCCGCTCGGGCGTAAGCCCGGCTGAGGTGCAGCGCGTTGTCCGTGTCCATCAGTCGCTTTGAGGCCTGCCTGTCCGCCCTCGACTCGCGCGACGGAGCCGCTTGGCGGACGAATCCGCCGCCGGGAAAGGCCAGCCCTTGCTTTCTCTTCTCCCGCCCACCGCCCGGACTGCTCCCGGACTGCTCCGCATACTGTCACTCAATACGTGACACTCCGGCGAAATTCGCAGCGTGATGCCGGACCTGGTTTGTCACGTATTAACTTAGAAAACGCAGTTGAAGCCACAGATTTCACGGATGAACACAAATTACCAAGGCATTATAAATTACAGTTCCTTCACCTTGCGGGTGAATTGCGGCTAGGTGCCTCTCCTTAGTGAATCCTCTGGATCCGTGCTCATCTGTGTAATCTGTGGCTAAAATAAACTGCTGAATTTAGGATTAAGTGACATTGTGGGAGTGAAGCCCGCGGGGGTTTTCCGCGTGGGTGTTGAATCAGTGCGGGGTGAATCAACTCCGGGGGGATCTACACTCGTTTGAATCGGCGGGGACGCATGGCGGGCGAATAGTCCGCGCAAGCCTTTCCTGGGTGCGGCCACGTTCTCCTGCCGACAGCCATCGCCGCTCGCGTAACATGCGGATGACGTGCGCACGATGCCGGATCGTTTCACAAACGCTGTTTCGGACGTGCGATTCCAGGGAGGGTGAATATTAATTGATCCGAAGGCGTCCTATTCCCCGGCGCCCCCCACCTCGGATTTCTCAAAAGTGGTGCCCCCCGTCTACCATGAAAACTCTCCGCCTTTCGCTCCTCGCTGTGATCGTCGCCGGAACGTTTCTCGTGGCGCAGCCGCCTCTCCCCGACAACCGCTCACCTTCCCCGGCCATGACCGGCGCCCCTACGCTTTCGGCCGAACGACTGGAACAACTCCTCGGTCCCATCGCACTTTATCCCGATGCGTTGATCGCGTTGATCCTTCCCGCCTCGACCGTGCCGACCGATATCGTTCTCGCGGCCCGGCAGCTGCGGGATAATCCGAATGATCGTTCCCAGATCGAACACCGCGGTTGGGACGAGAGCGTGAAATCGCTCACGCATTATCCGGAAGTCCTCCAATGGCTGGACGAGAATCTGTCTTGGACCCAGCAGGTTGGCCAAGCCTTCCTCCTCCAACCTGCGGAGGTCATGCAAACTATCCAGCGGCTCCGCGCGACCGCCCGCGCCGCCGGCACCCTGGCCGATACGCCTCAGCAACGAATCATCACGGAGACTAACGTGATTCGCATCGTCCCGGCGCAACCCGATATCATCTACGTACCGCATTACGAGCCCGAGATCGTGTACGTCCCGCAGCTCATTCACTATCCGCGTCCGGTGATATCATTCGGAGTCGGAGCCGGCGCCGGCTCCTGGCTGGCCTATGATTTCGACTGGCATCGCAACACGCTCTGGTGCGCCAACCGGCATCGTCCGTGGGGTCGTCATGACTGGCGGCGGCCGATCGTGCCCATTGCCCCCATGTTCACGCACGTGCCTCCGCCCGGCGTCCGGCCTTGGCGCCCTTCCGCTCCCCTGCCGGCGCGCCCGTTCGGTTTCCCCCATCAACCCGCGGTTGGAGCCGTCGTGCGCCCGACGCCTTTCGGCTTTGCCCGCTCCTCCACCGTGCGGTCATCCCAACCGAATCCCGGGACCGTGATTCATCATCGCATGCCCGCGTCGAACGGCCGCCATCCTCCGGCACCGTCCCTCGCTCCCACGTATTTCCACCGTGTGCCTTCCGAGCGATCTGCGATCCACTCCCGAGGGGTGACGCCCGCGCCTTCGCCCGCGGCCCGCGCATATTCTCAAATTACGCCGACGGTTCCATTTCCGTCCATGTCACCCCGACCGGCCCACCCTCCGCGCGTCGCCAACCCGTCCGGAACCCAACTCAGCCGTCCGCCCGGCGTAACCAATCATGGGATACGCCGCGGCAGTAGTAACCATGAGCAATCGAGGGACGCGTTTGACCGCTCCTCCTCTTCCGCCTCATCCGCTCCGGTCATGGGTCCGATGCCCTCGGCTCGTACCCTGGCCCCCAATCGTACGCTCAGCCAGCCGTCTGCTCCCGGTAGTGCGCCTTCCCGCAATTTCCCCCGCATGACGCCACCCGCGGCCGCGCCGGCTTCACCGGTTCCACCGGCGACGCACCCCGCTTCGCCACCCATCCGCGAACTTAATCAACCCGGCACCCGCGGGCGGTCGGGGAACGAGGCTCGACTCAACTCGGGAGCTGCTTCGAGTCAGGGCTCCAGCGGACGCCACGGGCACCGGCCCTCGAATCCCTAACCCCGGCTCCCCCTGGCCGGTCGCAGGCCTCGTCCCTAAAACCTGAATACGCTCTGCGCGTGCTCCGGCCGGCTGAGCGCCGCGACAAGGAATTCAGGAGCATACCGGGGATTGAGCTGACACCGAATTAGCTCGCTCGCAAAGTTCAGGGGCTCGGCCGAGCCAGCGAATGCCGCCCAATTGCCTTGGATCGCTTGAATCTGCAAATCGCGCAGATAGTCGAGCCCGGCCCAAACGCCGGCGCCTTCCGCACTGGAAACGAGGTCACGAATTCGCAGAATCGCATTCTCTTCGTTCTCCCGAGCTTCCGCCCACGCGGGGAATTCTTTCGCGGCGGCCTCGAAGCCCGACTGCACCTCTTCGCGACGGGTGACGAGCGCCTCCGGCGACAACTCCATCAACGTGCAAAACGAGGCAGGTTCGTCAAAGTGAAGGTCGCGCCATGGCTTCTGCATGGCCTTCGAAACCTCTGAGATAATCGACTCCTCTTGATACGGTTTGATCAGGTAGTTCTGGACCTTCAACGCGAGCGCTTTGCGCACCATGCGGGAGTCCCGTTCGGTCGTGTAGGCGACCACGGGAAGAATTTTCCAAAACCAGTCGTCGCGCAGCTTGCGGAGGAAGTTGATTCCGCCGCTGCCGGATACATTGAGCTCGAGAAATACGAGGTCAAAGAGCACACCTTCGCGCAAAATCCGCCAGGCGTCGTCAGCGTTGGTCGCGACAAATGCCGCGTGCTGTCCGCGAGTCAGGATTTCCTGCATCGCACACCCGGCGACGTCGTTATCGTCGAGAAGAAGGATGTTGGCCATGGATGGATTTGGAAGCGGAGTAAACGCGGTGGCGGGCGCCGCCGTGAATTCCTGGGGACGAACAAAACATTTCGGCGTATATCGACCCGTTTGCATCTGAACTGGAGTGCGCCACAGACATTCCTGTCTGTTCCCCCGCAAAACGCTCGTTCGCCGGAACACCGGTTTCACGAGCCAAGCCACCGGTCACAGGCCATGGAGACGAAGCGTGGACCAAGTTGTGACGTAAGCCCTTCAACACCGCGAGTTGACTCTTCCCGCGAGCACTGCGCCCTTTGAACCAATGTCGAGTTCGTTGCCGTCATCGCCTTCTCCCGCACCCCTCGCTCCTTTTCGCGCGGTCAACGGCGCCTTCCCCGATCCCGACGCCATCCTCGAGCGTTTTTTGAGTGCGATCACCGCGCGCGGTCTCGAACTCTACCCCGAGCAGGAGGAAGCCATTCTCGAGCTCCTCGCCGGGCGTAATGTCGTTCTCAATACGCCCACGGGTTCCGGCAAATCGCTTGTTGCGGCCGCGTTTCACTTCAAGGCCATCTGCTCCGGCGAACGTTCCGTCTACACGTGCCCGATCAAGGCGTTGGTCAACGAAAAGTTTCTTTCCCTCTGCCGCGACTTCGGCCCGGAAAACGTCGGCATGATGACCGGCGATGCATCGGTCAATCCACGAGCCCCCATTCTCTGCTGCACGGCCGAAATTCTTGCCAACATCGCCCTCCACCGCGGTGACACCAGCGATGTTCGCGTCGTGATCATGGACGAGTTCCATTACTACTCCGATGCGGAACGCGGCTACGCCTGGCAGGTGCCGCTGCTCACGATGCCCCAGTCACGCTTTCTCCTGATGTCGGCGACCCTCGGCGCCACCGAATTCTTCGAGCAGCAAATGACCCGGCTCACGGGCGTCCCAAGCGTCACCGTGCGCAGCGACCGCCGGCCCGTGCCGTTGGAATTTGAATACTCGGACGTCTCGCTGACCGACCGGATCGCGGACCTGCTCGCCGTCAAACGCGCCCCGATTTACCTCGTTTACTTCACCCAGCGTTCGGCCAGCGAAGCCGCGCAGAGTCTGATGAGTTTGAACGTGTGCTCAAAGGAGGAAAAGGCCGCCCTCCAAACCGCGCTTGAAAATGTCCGCTTCAACAGCCCCTACGGAAAGGAAATGCGGCGCTGGCTGCGTCACGGCATCGGGGTCCACCACGCCGGCCTGCTTCCCAAGTACCGCATCCTCGTCGAGCAACTCGCGCAGAAGGGCTTGCTCAAACTGATCTGCGGCACCGATACGCTGGGCGTCGGAATCAACGTGCCGATCCGCACCGTGATCTTCACCCAGCTCTGGAAGTACGACGGCAAGAAAGCCGCCATCCTGACCGTGCGCGATTTCCGGCAGATCTCGGGACGCGCCGGACGCAAGGGGTATGACGATAAAGGATACGTCATCATCCAGGCGCCCGAACATGTGATCGAGAACAAGCGGGCCGACGAAAAGGCCGCGGCCAATCCCGGCAAAAAGAAAAACGCCCCCAAAGCGCGCGCCCCGGAAGGCGCTGTCAGTTGGGACGCGAAGACCTTCGAACGGCTGCGCACCGCGCCTCCCGAGGAACTCCTCTCCCGCTTCGAGGTGTCGCATGGCATGCTGTTGCTCGTGCTCGGTCGGGAGCATGATGGCTGCCGCGCGATGCAGCGCCTCATCCGTGATTCGCATGAAACCGAACACCGCAAACGCGGCCTGCGCAAACGCGCCTGGCAGCTGTTTCGCGCCTTGGTCGATCGCAAGATCGTGGAGATCATCCCGCGCCCGCCCCTGCCCGCAGCGACCGCGGAAACGTCGCGTCACGAAAGCGCGGATACAGACGCCGGCCACGCCTCGCTCCGCGTCAATGTCGAGCTGCAGGATGACTTCTCGCTGCACCAGGCGTTGTCCCTCTATTTAATCGACACGCTCCCGCTGCTCGACCGCGAATCGCCCGAATACCCCTTCGACGTCCTCACGCTTTGCGAGGCGATCGTCGAAGATCCCGACGCGATTTTGCGCCGGCAGGTCGACAAACTGAAGACGGAAAAAATGCAGGAGATGCGCGCGGCCGGCGTGGAATACGACGAACGCATGGAGAAGCTCGACCAGATCGAGCATCCCAAACCGTTGCGCGAGTTTCTCTACGACACGTTCAATACATTTGCCCAGGCGCATCCGTGGATCGAGCAGGAGAATGTCCGGCCAAAATCGATCGCGCGCGAGATGTTCGAGCGTTACCAGTCGTTCGCCGATTATATTCGCGAGTATGGTTTGCAGCGCTCGGAAGGCCTGCTCCTCCGGCACCTTTCGCAAGTGTGGAAGGTACTCGCGCAAACCGTCCCGATGACCGCCAAGAACGAGGCCGTCATCGAAATGGAGGACTACTTCCGCGAACTGATTCGCGGCATCGATTCGAGTCTGCTCGAAGAGTGGGAGCGCCTGCGCAATCCGGACTTTGTTGCGGCCGTGGGTGACGGCGCCGACAAGCCGGCGCGGCCGGCAACGTTCGACATCACCCGGGATGGTCCAGCGTTTCGGCGTCTCGTGCGGACCACCATCTTTGGTTTTCTGCAGGACGTCGCGGCGCGCGAATGGGAGAGCGCCGCGGTGCGACTGGCGACCGGCGAAGCCGGCGCCGGTCTTCCGGAGAACGCCCCCGCCTCACCGGAAGCCAAGCGCATCGAAGCGGCCTTCACACCTTACTTCGAGATCCACGGCCGCTTCCGCCTCGACCCGGAAGGGCGGTCCGCAAAACACACGCATTGGGATGACGACCAAACTGCAGGCGGAGCCGGGTGGCGTGTCGCCCAAGTCCTGATCGACTCCACCGAGACGAACGACTGGGAGACGACCTTCACGGTCTCGCTCCCCGAATCACGCGTCGCCAATCGGGCGGTGATGCACTTTGCCGGCGCCGCGCCCATCGGGATGTAGCCCGGTCCCGGCGGGAAAATCCAAGCCTGCCCGCACCAGTCGGGCCGACACCCAACCACGGAAAGAGACGTTCCACCGTGGCTGACGCTGTTCACCCCGATCGATCGGCTCGAATTCGAGTGTCAGACATCCTGATTCGCGAGGGATCTCAGCAGCACGATCTTCAACGGCACGATTACAAGTGCAACGCGCAGTGCCAATGGCGCTGTGCTAATCCGGGCCGTCGGACCAGGCCTTGCTCCTTTTGGGGTGACCAATCCACTGAACAATCCTTCGATTATGCTTTGGCGCGGAGCGCAGCAAATCGGGGGTAACGACGACTACGCTTCCGGCTCGGCGGTCGACGCCACGCTTCCCGCCACGTTCAATCGCGTCGGTGCATTTACCCTGCCGGCCAATAGTCGGGATGCCGCGTTGGTCACTACACTCGAACCCGGAGCCTACACCGCGCAAATCCGCGGCGGCACCGCCACGGAGACCGGAGAGGTTTTGCTCGAGGTCTACTTCCTGGATTAATTCGAACGTAAGGCTCAACTCGAGAGCGGTTTCCCGCGGGCTCCGTCTGCGACCCCGGGAAACCGCTCTTTTCGTTTGCACGAGACGTGACACCTGCCTGCCCCGGCCCTGGGATGAGCGGGAACCGGTTGCGACCGCGGCCGCCCTCGGCGTCCTCGGCTCTCGTACACCCCTTGTTCGCTGCAGCTCACTGATACCCGGACGATCCATCTCCTCCGATAATTCCGCGGCAATTCCGGTAAGATGTTGCGAATCGATACTCGCAGAACTAAGAAAAAGGTGGGGAGACACGGTTCACGCTCCCCACCTCACGCGAAGTATGAAAAAGACCAGCGAAACCATTCTTATCGCAGACGACGATCCCAATGACTTGATGTTCATTCAGGGAGCTTTCCGGGCGGTGGACGCCACGTCGCAGATTCGAACGGTGGACGGCGGGGTTGAGGCCATTGCCTATCTTAAAGGCGAAGGAAAATATTCGGACCGCAGCGTCTTTGCGTATCCCGATTTTCTTATCACCGATCTGAAGATGCCTTAAGTCGATGGATTCGGGGTCCTCGAATTTTTAAAGCGAAATTTGAACGCGCCGCTAATACTGACGGCTATGCTGTCGGGTTCGGCGGATGACGATGATATCCGAAAAGCCCACTCGCTGGGCGCGAGTGCGTATCACCTAAAACCAAGTTCCCCCATCGCGCTTCGTATCCTGGTGAAGGCGCTCCATGACCATTGGATGTTGTGTGAGTTTCCCGAGTCGAGTCGCCCGGAGACCGCTCAGGATTCAGCTGACAGTCTCCGCAAGCTGGGCGCGAGATTCATCAACCTGGGCGCGGAAAACGCCGCCAAGCCGTCGGCTCCTTAACCGGATGCCGTCCACTCACAACGGGCCACCAGCGCCCGGTAAATCCATGGCCATTCCATCGTGGGACAACCAGACGATTGCTGAGCGCCTGATTGCCGAGGAGATTCGGGTGGGCAATGGCGCCACCGTAAAAACACCTCCTGCTTTTCGGGTCTGCGAAAAATTACGCCGCTCCTTGTCCACCTTGGTCGGGGCCGCCGGGTTTCATTCTGTCATGGCGCGTGCCCTGACCATCGCCACGTCAGAGGTACCCGGGCTGAGTGAAGTGCGGGTCAAACCTGACGGATCGTTGGAAATTCCGGCCGAAATCATGGATCAACGGGAAAGCGTGCAGGGCGGCACCGCCCTCGTCGTCCGCTTACTCGGCTTGTTGGCGACCTTTATCGGCGAAGCGCTCACGCTGCGTCTGGTGCAGAATATCTGGCCAAAATTAGCGTTCAAGAATTCACCACCGGGAATCGAGAAGTCATGAAGAAAAAGTCCAAAACTCCGACACCGCGTAATGCCAGTCTAGATACGCCTGGCCACGAAAAGGTCACGATCCGCCAGTTGCCCTCCGGCGTGCGGGGCCTTGATGAAATTCTGGGAGGTGGGCTGCCCGAGTTCTCGTTCAATATCATCGCGGGTGCCCCGGGCTGCGGCAAGACCACGTTGGCGCACCAGTTTGTGTTTGCCAATGCCACTCTCAAGCGTCCGGCCCTGTATTTCACCGTGCTGGGAGAACCGGCGATCAAGATGCTGCGCTACCAGCAGCAGTACTCATTCTTCGATCCGACCAAACTCGACCGTTCCATCCGCTTTATAAATCTCACCGAAGTGGTCTTGGAGAGAGATTTGAGCGCGGTCTTCGAGGAGATCAAAAAAGAATTGGACGCATCCAACCCCGGAGTGGTGGTGGTGGACTCGTTTCGCTCGGTCCTCCGGAAAATGCCGCGGACGGGCGGGGGCGAGCAGGATATGGAGCTGCAATCCTTCGTCCAGCGACTCGCCATGATGCTCACGAGTTATCAGGCGACCACGTTCTTGATCGGTGAGTATTCAGAGGGAGAAGTGCGCGATAACCCCGTGTTCACGGTCGCCGACGGCATCATTTGGCTGAGTCAAACGGCGGAAAGAAACTCGGTCGTGAGGAAGCTGCAGGTCATCAAGTTACGCGGTCAGGGTTCGGTGCCAGGATTGCATACGATCCGAATCGGGGATTCTGGCATCCAAGCGTTCTCGCGGACGCTGGGCCTGCGTACACCGTCGACAAAGCAGAGCTCCCGCCGACTTTCCATGGGCATCCCTGAGCTGGACAGCTTGATGGGCGGAGGTGTTCTCGAAGGGGATAGCGTCTTGCTGGCCGGACCCTCGGGCACGGGCAAATCGGTCCTGGCGACTCAATTCATTGTCGCCGGCCTCCAGAAGCGGGAACCGGGCATTATCGTGATCTTCGAAGAACGCCCGCTCAGGTATAAGTCGCGAGCGGCAAAACTTGGACTGGATCTGCAGTCCGCCCAGGATTCGGGGAACCTCGAGATTCTGTACCTCCGTCCGCTCGACCTCTCCGTGGATGAAACGATGCAGGAAATTCTCGACGCGGTTAAGAGGATCGGCGCAAAACGCCTGGTGATTGATTCACTGGTTGGCTTTGAAATGGCACTGGCGCCGGGATTTCGCTTGGACTTCCGCGAGTCACTTTACCGGATGATTGCCGCCTTGACCGGAGCCGGGGTGACGATTGTCAGCACGGTCGAAGTCGAGGACGAGTTTACGGCCTTTCAGTTCAGCCAATATGCCATCTCATTCTTAACGGATGACATTATCCGGCTGCGTTATGTCGAGATCGACGGACAGCTCCGGAAAATCATCGTCATCGTGAAAATGCGGGGCGGCAACCATAGCAAAGATATCCGCGAATACGTTATCACTGATGAAGGCGTTGTCATCATTGCTCCTCGCGGCAGCGGCACCGACTTTACCCGGCTTACCAGCGGTCTCCCGGAACGCATGGGAGAACGCAACGAAGTCCAGCCGGAACCGAAGGATCTGACGTGAGTGTCATGACGAAAGACGGCCATAATTTCAACGAAAAGCAGCCGCCATCACTGCGACCAAGCCGTGCTGCGCCCACCATCGAACACGCACCCCTCCCCATGGTTGAGGTGGCGGGGCCCGAGCACATCGTCTGCTATGTGAACAACGCGTTTTGCAGCTTGCTGGAGCGAACCCGTGAGGAACTGGTGGGTCAGCCGTTCAGTGAGATCGTTAGCAACGGCGCTCATTGCGTGGCAATCCTCGATCGCGTTTATGAAACGGGACGGTTCGAAACGCATGCCATGTCGGACGAGTCTGAATCCGTCCCCTCTTTCTGGCTTTATGCAATGTGGCCAACCCTGGATGACAACCATAAGCCGGATCGAGTGATCCTTCAACTGACGAAAGCCCCGCACTTCCGCAAAAATGTCGCTGAAATGAACGAGGCATTGTTGATCGCCGGTATTCGCCAGCACGAGCTCAGGGACGCAGCGGAGAGAACCAGCGCCCGGTTGCAGATCGAGATCCACGACCGCGAACTCGTCGAACACGCATTGCGGGAGGCTCAAGCAAAACTCCGGCACCACGCTGACAAGTTGGAGGAAACAGTGGGTGAGCGCACGGAGCTGCTACGCGCCTCGATCGGCGAGCTCGAAGAATTTTCCTACAGTCTCGTCCACGACCTTCGCGCACCCGTTCGGGCGATCCATGGCTTCACCCAGATTGTGCTGGAAATGCCCCGCGAAGAAGTTGGACCCTTGGCTGCCGAGCTTCTCCACCGCGTCGTCAAAGCAGCAAACCGCATGGACAGTTTGATTCAGGACGTGCTGAGCCTCGCGCACACCATCCGGCGGCCCATCACGCTCGAGTCGATCGATGTCGATGCGCTCGTGCGGGCACTGGTCACCGAACGCCCGGAACTGTCGCCCCCCGCGGCCGAAATCACGATCGAAGGCACGCTGCCACCCCTGCTGGGCCACGAAGCCTCGTTGAGCCAGTGCCTGACGAACCTCCTCGGCAACGCGGTCAAGTTCGTTGAACCGGGAGTGGCGCCACGAGTTCGCCTCTGGGCGGAGGAACTGCCGGCGCCGAGTTTACCCGACACGACGGCATCAGGTGAAACGCTCCGCGACCCGATTCCCGCACCACGACCGATGGTGCGGCTTTGGGTTGAAGACCACGGCATCGGGATCCCGGCCAATGCCTTGGAATCGATCTTTGAAATTTTCCGCCGCGGCCATAACAGCACCTCCTTTGACGGTTCAGGCATTGGACTTGCGATCGTTCGCAAAGCGCTGGCACGCATGGGTGGACGGATCGGAGTCGAATCGGAGCTAGGCAAGGGCAGCCGTTTCTGGATGGAATTGCCCAAAGCGTGAACGGAGCGATCCCAATCATTGTTTCACGCCACAGTGTGTAATAGTCCGACGGGCGGCTAGGAA